>WNFJ01454508.1_pt1 | contig 10158 bp, 6 predicted proteins | sample 5400461 | NCBI WGS metagenome assembly WNFJ01 (sample SAMN13153349, study PRJNA577476) | soil metagenome | isolation source: 115 cm saprolite on Douglas fir-dominated hillslope | place: USA:California | collected 2013-09-17
GAAAGCGCTGGGACTCCAAACCCGACATCGCATCAGGAGGACGTTCCTTCACGCAAGTCCTCCCGGCTAACTCCTATTACTACGGCTGCCGCGGATGCGACATCGTCAAGCGCGCAGGCGCAGGCCGCGCGGAGTGGGGTGGAAGCCCGCGTCCCGCAGGGCCTGCGCCAGTGGTGAGTCGTAGACGCCTGCGCCGTCGGCGCGCTCTACCGTGAGCCGGCCGAGCGCGCCCTCGCGGACCGACCTGGCCAAGGCGGCGGCGGCCGGGCCGAGGATCCCCGGGTCGTCGCTCCACGACAGCAGCGTGCGCCCACCTCGTTCGACGTAGAGCACCAGGTGGCCGTCCATGATGACCACGAGCGCACCGGCCTTACGGCCTGGCTTGTGCGCCGCGGCCGTCTCGTCCGGCCGGGGCGGCCAGGGCAGAGCGGCGCCGTACGCATTCGCCGGGTCGGCGGCGGCGAGCACGAGGGTGCTGCGCGGCGCAGTCGTACCAGCGGGCGGCGGCGCGGATCGGGCGGCTGCCTGGGCGGTCGGCTCCCGTAGGGTGCGCATCCGGTCGACCGCGCCTGGCAGCGCGAACTGCGCCGCGCCAAGTCCCTCGACGAAGTAGCCGCGCCTGCAGCGCCCGGTTTCCTCCAGCGCGCGCAGCACCGGGTACACGCCGGCGAAGCCGCCGGGTATGCGCTCCGCGACCACCGTGCCCCGGGTCAGCACCCCGTACCGGTCGAGCAGGGTCTCCGCGAGCGCATGCGCTCGCCGGGTGGGATCCCTGTCACGTTCAGGCAGCAGCGACCAGCGGCCGCTGACGGTCGGCGGGCCGGCCCGCGACGGCATGACAGGTCGGCCGGAGCCGCGCCGCCGGCCAGCGATGCGGCCAGGCCGGGCGCTGGGACCGGCCCAGCCGGCGCCGCCCGCCCACCGGGCGTTGCCGGGCGCTGCGGTGCGGTTCGGTGGCCGGCCCGCGCCGAGCAGCGTCCGCAGTGGCGCGAGTGTGTCGTTGGTGACCCGGCCCGCCCAGACAAGATCCCAAAGAGCCGAGGCAAGCACCTGGTCGGTCATTGGCGCGTCGGCGTCCGCGGGTGCGGCGGCGTCTGGGGGTGCGGCGGCGCGGGCCGACGCGGGCCGGCTGGTGAGGATCGTGGCCGCCCGGTCCGCGAGCATCCTGAAGAACAGCGCGCCACCGCCGTCGAGCGCGGCGAGCACGGCCTCGTGCACCGGCGTCATCGTGATCTCGGCGGGCTCCGGGAGCAGGAGGGGCGCGGTCTCGGCCGGGGCCAGCGTCACCCAGCCGTCGCTGCCCGCGCGCCCACCGCCCACCGAGCCGGCTCCGGCCCAGACCACCTCGCCTGCGGCGGTGAGTTCGTCGAGCATGCCGGGGGAGTAGCCAGCGACCCGGGACGGCAGCACGAGCGTCTCGAGCGCGGACGCGGGCAGCAGCGCGCCCTGCAACTGCTCCACGGTGTCCAGCAGGGCGGACATGCTGCCGATCCCTGGTGACCACCGGCCGGACGCCACCACCTGGTCACCGCGCGAAGCGGCCTGCTCGGTGCCTGCCGCGCGCCGCTCGCCCAGGCCCGCGCCTGGCGCCGGGCCCGGCGCACCGTACCCGGAGCCGGCCACGCGGCCGCCGTTCCCCGCATTGCCCGAGGGCGTGGCCAGGTGCTGCCACGCCGGAAGAAGCCGGGCGAGCGCCTGGGGTGGCGACGGCTCGGCCTCCTTGCGGAGCCGGGCGAGTGAGCGGCGGCGCAGCAGCCGAAGGATTCCGGCGTCGCACCACTCGGTGCCCCGCCCACCCGGCCGGAACTCGCCCTCGGCCACCCGGCTGTCAGCGGCGAGCCGCTGCAGCACACCGGTGACCACAGCCACTCCCAGTCCGTACCTGGCAGCCGGGCCGGCCGCGGTGAACGGGCCATGCGTGCGCGCATACCGGGCGACCAGGTCACCGAGCGGATCGGTTACCGGCTCGGTGAACGCCTCGGGAACCCCGACGGGCAGCGGCACGCCGAGCGCGTCACGCAGCCGGCCCGCGTCCTCTCCCGCGGCCCAGCGCTGCGTTCCCGCGATCCGCACCTGGATGGCCCGCCGGGTGGCTTCGAGCTCGGCAAGCCATCCGGCCACGTCACCTGGATCGGTGCAGCGCTCCCGCACCTCGTCGGCAGCCAACGGGCCGGTCTCACGGAGCAGGTCGGCAACGCCCTCAAGCCCTCGGGCCTTGCGCCCCTCCGCCAGCCGCTGCGCCTCCCGTTCGGCCTCGGCTATCACCTCCGGGTCGAGCAACTCGCGCAACTCCGCCTGGCCGAGCAGTTCGGCGAGCAGCACGGAGTCGAGGGTGAGCGCCTGCGCGCGCCGCTCGGCGAGCGGTGAGTCTCCCTCGTACATGAACGCACCCACGTACGCGAGCAGCAGTGAGCGCGCGAACGGCGACGCCATCGCCGTCTCTGTCTCGGTGATCCGCACCTTCCGCCCGGCGATGTCACGCATCAGGGTGTTGAGGGCGGGGATGTCGAAGACGTCCTGCAGGCACTCGCGCACCGTCTCGAGCACGATCGGGAACGTGCTGTACTGGCTGGCCACGGCCAGCAGTTGCGCGGAGCGCTGACGCTGCTGCCACAGCGGCGTGCGGCGGTCGGGCCGGCGTCTGGGCAGCAGGAGTGCGCGCGCCGCGCATTCACGGAACCGCGAGGCGAGCAGCGCGGACCCGCCAAGCTCCGCCGTGACCACCTGCTCCACTTCGTCCGGATCGAACAGCACGATGTCCGGCGGTGGTGGCTCGTCGGTATCAGGGATGCGCAGCACGATGCCGTCGTCGGCGTGCAGCGCCTGCACGTCCATGCCGCCGTAGCGTTCGCGTAGCCTGCTCGTGATGGCGAGTGCCCACGGCGCGTGCACCCGGGCGCCGTAAGGGCTGTGCACGACCATCCGCCAGTCGCCAAGTTCGTCCTTGAAACGCTCCACCACCAGCGTTCGGTCGTCCGGCACGCAGCCCGTGGCGTGCCGCTGCTCCGCGAGGTAGCTGACGAGGTTGCCCGCGGCGTAACCGTCGAGCCCGGCGGCGCGCGCCCGGGCCCTCGCGGCGTCGGGTTCCATCCCGGCCAGCTCGCGGCGGAACGCACCGATGGCGCGGCCGAGTTCGGCCGGCCGCCCGGGCGCGTCACCGTGCCAGAAGGGGAGCTTGCCAGGCTGCCCTGGAGCGGGCGAGACGAGCACGCGGTCGGCGGTGATGTCCTCGATCCGCCACGAGCTTGCCCCGAGGACGAAGACGTCGCCGATCCTCGACTCGTACACCATCTCCTCGTCGAGCTCGCCCACCCGCGACGACTGGCGGCCTGCGAGGAACACCCCGAACAGGCCGCGGTCGGGGATCGTGCCTCCGCTGGTGACGGCCAGCCGCTGCGCGCCCGGCCTGCCCCGCAGCGTGTCCGTCACCCGGTCCCACACCAGCCGCGGCCGCAGCTCGGCAAACTGCTCGCTCGGGTACCGGCCGGCCAGCATGTCGAGCACCGCCTCGAGCACCTGACGCGACAAGGTCCCGAACGGCTGCGCACGGCGGACCACCCGTTCGAGCGCGTCGACCTGCCAGTCGTCCATCGCGGTCATCGCGACGATCTGCTGCGCGAGTACGTCGAGCGGATTGCGCGGGCAGCGCAGTTCCTCGATATCGCCGGTCCGCATGCGCTCGGCCGTCACGGCCGCCTGGACCAGGTCGCCGCGGTACTTGGGGAAGATCACGCCACGGGAGACCTCGCCGACCTGGTGCCCGGCCCGGCCGACCCGCTGCAGCCCGCTTGCGACCGATGGCGGCGACTCGACCTGGATGACCAGGTCCACCGCGCCCATGTCGATGCCGAGTTCGAGGCTGGAGGTGGCGACCACGGCGGGCAGCCTGCCCGCCTTGAGCGCCTCCTCGATCTGGGCGCGTTCGGCCTTCGAGACCGAGCCGTGGTGTGCTCTGGCCACCGCTGGGTATTCCCCGGCGCCGCCGTCGGCTGGCGCGGCGGGCGGGGTGCCGCGGGTCGTGCCCGCCTGGGCCATGAGTTCGGCCGGCGCGCCGCCCGGTGGCAGGGCCTGCCCTGTTGCCCGTTCGTACGCGAGTTCGTTGAGCGCCGCGCAGAGCCGTTCCGACAGCCGGCGCGAGTTCGCGAACACGATCGTGGAGCGGTGGCGCTCGATCAGATCGAGCACGCGTTCCTCGACGTGTGGCCAGATCGATCGCTGCCCGGCATCGGCGAGCCCGGCATCGGCGAGCCCGGCACCGGCGAATTCAGGGTCGGCGAATCCAGGGTCAGCCAATCCAGGGTCGGCGACGTCGGCGCCGGCCAGCCTGCCGGGCCCGGTGCCGGCGACGTCGTTGTCCGCAGGGCCGGTGAGCTCGTCGCGCGGCAGCCCAATGTCCCGCACGGGGCCGAGTTCGGTCATGTCCTCGACCGGCACCACGATCTCAAGCTCGAGCCGCTTCTCATGCGGCGGAGCGGCAATCGCCACCGGACGGTCGCCGCCGAGGAACCCGGCGACCTCGGCAGGCGGCCGCACCGTCGCGGACAACCCGATTCGCTGCGCCGGTCCGAGCGGTGCGGCAGCCGCAGGGTGGTACTGCCCCGGCGGGTTGCCCCCCGGGCTGGCCGTGCCCCCCGCATCGGTCCATGCCGCATCCCCGGCCGCCGCCGACATCCGGAGCGCGTCGAGCCGCTCCAGTGAGAGCGCGAGGTGTGCGCCTCGTTTGTTCCCCGCCAGCGCGTGCACCTCGTCCACGATCACCGTCTGCACACTGCGCAAGGTCTCGCGGGCCCGCGACGTGAGCAGCAGGAAGAGCGATTCTGGCGTGGTGATCAGGATGTCGGGTGGGCTGCCCGCAAGCCGCCGCCTTTCTTCCGCCGCGGTGTCGCCAGAACGCACCGCCACCTTGATGTCAGGCTCGGGCAAGCCCAGACGGTGAGCCGCTTGACGCAGGCCGGCCAGCGGCGCCCGCAGGTTCCGCTCGATGTCCACGGCCAGTGCCTTGAGCGGCGAGACGTAAAGCACCCGGCACCGGCGGGCCGGGTCGTCAGGCACGGGGGCGGCCGCGAGGCGGTCGAGCGCCCAAAGGAAAGCGGCCAGGGTCTTACCCGAGCCGGTCGGGGCGATGACCAGGGTGTGCCTGCCGCTGCTGATAGATTCCCACGCTTGTACCTGCGCGGGAGTGGGCGCGGCGAAGGCACCGGTGAACCACGCCCGGGTGATCTCCGAGAAGCACCCGAGCGGGTCACCGGCCTGGCCCGGGGGAGTGCTCCCGGGCCGGCCGGTCGTTGCTGCGGCAGGCATGTCTCCATCCTGCCTCGTGCTGGTGACAAACTCGGACGGTCAGCGGGCCACCCGGCCCGGCGGACCGCGGTCGCTTGGTCACACGTTGCAGAGACAGTCGATAAGGACGCGGTAGCGCCGAAGCGCGTTGCGGAGTTCCTCTGTGTCGGCTTCGCCGCCGTCCCAGGTGCCGCGCAGGGCACGCTTCCGCTCTTCCGCTGTGGCCAGCAGATTCTGGATCACAGCGTCCGTGAGGTCAGCCGCGCGCGTCACCGATTCGCGCGGATCGTCCACGAACATGGACTGGATCTCCTGCCACTTCTTGTGGACCTGCGCCTGATCGTCGACGAGGGGCGGGTCCGCGACCGGATCGACGCCAGCCACGTCAGCGCCGTGACGCGCTGCGGCGACCGGTGCGCCGGTCAGGCCGCCCGGCTGGGCGGTGCCGATCGGGTCGGCGGGTTCGCGGCCGAGGTCGTCGGGTGCGCCGGTCAGGCCGGCCGGCGGGGCGGCCGGGCCAACAGGCTCGCGGGCGAGGTCGCCCGGTATGCCGGTCAGGCCGATCGGCGGGGCGGTCCCGGTCAGGTCTCCCGGTTCGGCGGTGCCTGCCAGGCCGGCGGGTTCGCGGCCGAGGTCGTCGAGTGCACCGGTCAGGTCTCCCGGCTGGGTGGCCGGGCCAACAGGTTCGCGGGCGAGGTCGCCCGGTGCGCCGGTCAGGCCGGCGCCTGCGGAGCTTGCAGGCTCACTTGCCGGCTGCGGGCGCCCCAGGCCCAGGACGCCCCCCGCACCCGTCTCGTCACCTGGTTCGGCCGCGCTGCCGTCCGGGTCGCGGGCGACGTCGGTTGGCTCCGCCATCGGGTCGGCCTGATCGCCTGCCCAGCGGTCCGATGCACCCGTAGGGTCCGGGTCCATGGCGGCGTGCCGAGGGGTGCCCCCGCGGGCGGATTCCTGGTCCGCCGCGCCGGGCACCGTGCCGCCACGCTCCACGATGTCCTGGCCAGCTCGGTCGTCCTGGGTCGCTGGGTCCCGGCCCGGCGTGTCCTGACCGGCAATGTCCTGATCGCCGGTGTCGTGACCCGCTGGGGTCTCAGGAAAACGATCCTCCACGATCCGTCACCTCCTGGGCGAGCGCTGCTGCGGCTCGGCTTGCCTTGCGGGATCATCCACCGCCGTGGCGGCGGGTGATCGCGTGCCGGATGTCTTGCCGCCGGCCACCCACACGTCCCCCGGTCCGGTGCCTGACACTCCCGCTGCGCCGCGTGCTCCGGCTTCCGCCCCGGTGGCTTCCGCCCCGGTGGCTTCCGCTCCGGTGGCTTCCGCTCCGGTGGCCTCCGCTCTGACGGCTTCGGTTCCCGAGGCTCCGGCTCCTGCGCCTTCCGCCCCTGCACCTTCCGCTCCTGCGGCTTCGGCTGCTGCTGGCTCGTCTTCCTGACCGCCGACAAGCTCCTGGAAGAGTGACCGGTAGTCGATCATCGCCTGTCGCATGTCCTCGGTGGACGCGCCACCCGCGTCGGCCCGCGTGCTTATCTCGTGCCCGGCGCGGAACCGGCTGAGCGTGTGCGCGTGGTCCACCGACAGATCGGCCAGGATCTGGTCGTAGTCCGTGGCCGGGTAGCCGCGATCCCGCATCACGGCGGCCACGAGGCGTGTCGCCGCCGTGAGCGCTTCGGCCGGCGTCTCCACGAACTGTTCCTGTATCACCGTCCACTGCGCGCGATAGTTGCTGCGCGCGTCTGGGCTGAGCGGGTGGATGTCCAGGTCAGCGACGTGCCGCTCGCGCTGGGCCAATTCGGCCTCGGCCTTGCGCCTGCTGTCGTGCGCACGCGTGAGCCGCTCGTACTCGGGACCGAAGCGCTGCCGCAGCCTGCGCCGCTTGGCCTGCATCATGAGCCACGCCGCAGCGGCTGCCACGATGATGACGGCGACCACGATGGCTATGACAATCCCCATGATTGCCTCCCTGGTCGGGGGTCGGAATCGTGGCGCCCTCTGCCCGGCCGGTGCCGGGTCAAACCGAATCGGGTGAGCTTGGCCACCGCCGCGCGCCACCTGCCGTCGGCTGACCCTCGCCATGGGATTCCCCGGCGTCGCGGCGCTCGCGGGATCGGTGCGCCATGCGGCAGCCGGTTAAGGCTGTATTTGTATTGGCCCGGGGGACCCCCGGAACCCCCCGCCGCGCCGCGCCCGGCGCATCCGCGGCAGCCGTTAGGGATCATGGGTGTGATCGGTTCGGGCGCGGGGCTACCGGCTGGCTATGGCTACGCGGGCGGTAACGTGGCTCGCGTGCGGCTGACAGCCTTCTGGGAACGGATGAACGCGCAGTTCGGCGCGGGCTACGCGGAGAGCCTGGCCAAGGACTACGTGTTCGCGAACCTCGGTGGGCGCACCATCACGCAGGCCCTGGCCGAGGGCGAAGACGCCACGACCGTCTGGCGTGCGGTATGCGAAACGTTCCAGGTTCCCGAACGGCTGCGCTGAGCGTCGCGGCGCGCAGATAATCTGACCCGCGTGCTCGAACACGTCACGGTGACCAGGTACGTGACCCCGTTGCGTGAGGGGGGATCACTGCCGGCCATCGTGGAGGCGGACAACCTCGGCACGTACGTGATGAAGTTCCGCGGCGCTGGCCAGGGGCCGAAGGCCCTGGCCGCAGAGATCATCGGCGGCGAACTCGCCCGCAGGCTCGGCCTGCGCACACCTGAACTGGTGCTCGGCGAGCTTGACCCGCGCATTCCGGGCAGCGAACCCGATCCGGAGATCCAGGATCTCCTCAGCGCGAGCGAAGGGCTCAACCTCGGCGTGGACTTCCTCCCTGGTTCGGTCGGCTTCGACCCGCTCGGCTGGACGGCCGACCCGTCGTTCGCGAGCCAGCTGGTGTGGTTCGACGCGCTGATCGAAAACGTGGACCGCACCTGGCGCAACACCAATCTGCTCGTGTGGCACCGCGATATCTGGCTGATCGACCACGGTGCGGCGCTCTACTTCCACCACAACTGGCCGACCGCGGACCCGGCCAAGCCCTTCGACGCCAGTGAGCATGTGCTGCGCGCCCGTGCGTGGTCGCTTGCCGAAGCGCACGAGGAGCTTGCGCCCCGGATCACCGAGGAGTTGCTCGCCGAGGTCACGGGCTTGGTACCGCAGGAGTGGTACGACAAGGGCGGCGCGGCGCCCTACGTGGCCCATCTGCGTGAGCGTGCGCCGCTGGTGCGTGAGGTGATCAGGATATGAGCGAGGTGTTCGAGTACGCGCTCATCCGTGTCGTCCCCCGCGTCGAGCGCGGCGAGGCGATCAATGTGGGGGTGATCCTCTACTCGCTTGGTCATGGGTACCTGCGGGCACGGGTCCACCTCGACGAGGACCGGCTGCGGGCACTCGACCCCGCCGCCGACCTGCCCGCCGTGCGTGCCGCACTCGGCGTTTTCGTCAGTGCCTGCAGCGAGGGACCGCTGGCCGCCCAGCCACTCGGGGCGCGCTTTCGCTGGCTCACGGCACCGCGGAGCACGATCGTCCAGCCCAGTCCCGTGCACAGCGGACTCACCGACAACCCGGAAGCCGAACTCGAGCACCTTTTCGACACCCTGGTGCGCTGAGATTCCGCGTCCCGGCCGGCGTGTCGGCTTCATGATCGAACAGTTGTTCGTATAGGCTCCCCACGTGTGCCGCGCCTTGCCCGGATTGTCACGCTTGGCAGGACTGGCAGGGCGCCATTTCCGGGTGAACTGTTTCTGGGCGGGCTGTCCCATGAGGCCGTGCTCCCGGTCGGAACCAAATTGTCGGCAGGGGCGCGTAGCGTCTGTGCCGACGAACCGGCAGCACACTGGACAGCACCGCTGAACGGCTCCACTGAACGGCTCCGCTGGACAGTACGCCGGGCAGGACGGACCTCAACCACAACCATCATCTGGGCGGTACGGCGGAGACGCCATCAACAGGCCCGTTACCTCACTGGGAGTTCTCATGGCAGCTAGCGACAGGACGGGAACCGACCGGTCCGGCGACAGGGACAAGGCCCTCGAGACCGCGCTCGTCCAGATCGAGCGGCAGTTCGGCAAGGGCTCGGTCATGCGCCTCGGCGACGACGCCCGCGCCCCGGTCGAGGTGATCCCGACCGGCTCGATTGCGCTCGACGTCGCGCTCGGCATCGGTGGCCTGCCCCGCGGCCGTGTCGTCGAGGTATTCGGACCGGAGAGTAGCGGAAAGTGCGCCACGGCCGACACTATGGTTTGGACGGACCGTGGTCTGGAGTCCATCGCGGAGGTCTTCGCTAGGTGCGAGCAGGATGTCGAGTGCACCACTCGTATCACCGATGTTCGCGACTTCGGCGTACGCATGGTGAACGAGAATGGCGAGCTGGAGCAAGTCGCTGCATTGACCCATAATGGCCGAAAGCCGGTTCTGCGACTTCGGCTTCGTTCGGGCCGGACCCTCAGCGTCACTCACAACCACCCGTTGCGTGTAATCAACGAACGAGGTTTCGTCATTTGGCGGCGAGCAGACAGGATCAGGCCCGGCAACACGGTAGTTTCGGCAATCTTTGGAGCGACCGAAGCCGCAGGCGGCAGTGGGCTAAGCGAGGACGAGGCTGTCTTTCTGGGCTATCTAGTCGCTGAGGGCTCGCTTTCATCGCGTTATGAGGTGCGCTTCACCAACACGGATCCAGAAGTGGCTTCGGAATACGCTAATCTCGTCCGCGGTCTCTTCAATGTCGAAGTGAAGAACTATCACGATGAGCAGCACGTCGTGCATTCGAAGGCACTCCGCATACAGCTCGCTAAGGATTATGGCCTCGACTACGTCGTCGCTGCGGGCAAGAAGGTTCCTGTCTGTGTCCGTACTGCGGGACACAAGGTGCAACGCGCTTTCCTATCCGCTCTCTTC
>WNFJ01694984.1_pt1 | contig 10158 bp, 13 predicted proteins | sample 5400461 | NCBI WGS metagenome assembly WNFJ01 (sample SAMN13153349, study PRJNA577476) | soil metagenome | isolation source: 115 cm saprolite on Douglas fir-dominated hillslope | place: USA:California | collected 2013-09-17
GCCCGCTAACCAGCGCCTTTCTTGCCGTATCCAAGCTCTCCGTCCAATCTGCCTACAAGTCCAATAGTCATCGTTTTTTTCCGGCGAGCGATACGGTAACTTGGTCCAATGGCCGAGCGGCCGGCGCGCAATGCACAATGTTCTTGCAATCGGTGACACAGATGGCCCGGACCCCCTTCTCCCGTGCAGCTAGTTGTCGGGAAACCCTCAGCGGATCGGGATCATGCGTAACCGCCCGAGTGCGGCCGAGACGCTCCTGGTGTCGTTCACAAAATCAATCAGTAGCTGGACCGTCGTAACATTGTCGTTCTATTTGGTTGGAATCCACTGATGATGCGCCTTGCGTTCCGCCTGATTGCGACGCTGATGTTATCGGCGATCGTCGTCGTCGGTGTCGCATGGGGACCGCTGGCGCTGTGGTTCGATGGGCCACAGTCGCGCGTGCTCGCAGGCGCGATGGCGGGGGGACTGGTTTTGATCAGCATCCTGCTGACAGCATTCGTTCGACCCTTCTTGAGAGGGCTCGTGGCTACGCTGTTGCCGGTAGTTACTGTCGCGCTCTGGTGGACGTCGATTCCGCCGAGCAATACCCGTGACTGGACTCCCGATGTTGCTCGCACGGCGCGCGCATCCTCTGACGGCAGCCGCGTCACGATCGAGAACGTGCGAAATTTCAAGTACCGATCCGAATCCGACTACGACCAGCGCTGGGAGACGCGGACTTACAATCTCGACCGCATTCGTGGCGTGGACTTGTTCCTGTCGTTCTGGGGACCGACCAACATCGCGCATACGATCGCGAGCTGGGACTTCGACGACGGCCAGCACCTCGCGATCTCTATTGAGACGCGCAAGGAGAAAGGCGCATCATACTCGGCGCTTCGCGGCTTCTTTCGCCAGTACGAGCTCTACTACGTGGTCGCAGATGAACGCGATCTGGTCGGGTTGCGAACAAACTACCGCGGCGAGCAAGTCTACTTGTATCGTATCCTGGTTCCTGCCGCGCAGGCGCGGGCGCTGCTGGTTGACTACCTGGCCGAGGTCAATCGGCTCGCCGAGCATCCACAATGGTACAACGCATTGACGCAGAACTGCACCACGACGATACGTGGCCATGCGCAAAACGTGGGCGCCGGCGGGAGGCTCGACTGGAGGCTGCTCGCTAATGGCCATCTCGATCAGCTTCTCTACGAACGGAGTCAGATCGACACGGAAATTCCGTTCGACGATCTCAGAAGGCGTAGCAACATCACTGAAAGAGCGAAAGCCGCGGGCGACTCTGCCGACTTTTCCGCGCGCATCCGCCAAGGGCTGCCGGAGACTAGGGCTCCTGATCGCTAGGGTTTCGTCTTGTCGTTAACCACCCAGCCTTGAAATGACATTTCCTTACAGAACTATCATCTTAAAAAGCTTCCAGGCCTTTTCAGGCGGGATTTGACTGCCGACGAAGGGTATCAAGGGTAACAGCGCAGCTAAGATGATCGCTCGTAGGTTAGCGAAATCGAGAGGGATGGGCTTCATTCCGCGAATCACCGCGTAATTTCTTTCGAGACCCGCGAGCGCTGAGATTTCGCTATTTTCTATTGGCACGTCGTTGGCGGCAGGACTCACCCATTTTTTCTCAAAGAGCCAGCCCCATCGAATTCCGAGTGCTCTGTAGTCCATCAACGCTTTTCTCTTCACCCCAACTAGGTTATTGCCCTAAATAGGTGACTCTGCCCTTAGATGGGAGATCCCCAACCTCGAGATACGTGCTCGCTCTTCCTCTCCGTCAGTCCTGCAGCTATTTCAAAAGCGGTTGCGCAGGAAAAACTTGTGAGAGCTGCATCTCACCACCCTGGAGGTAGATACCGCTGAGCACGTACACGGCCGGCAACTTGTAGAGCGGGTCCTTGTCGGAAGAACGAAGGTCCACCGAAGCGTTTTCACCGGCGAAGATCGGGCCCTGGGTCAATTCCCATAGCGAGGTGTTCAGTTCCGTAACAGCGTAGGGCGTCTTCTCGAACTCCGGATTAGGAATCACCCGCATCGAGAGGAACGGCAACATGTAGGGCTGGGGCTTGCCCGTCGCCGGTGGCAGCGGCAGCGTCAGGTTGTAGGGGTAACCGAGCTTCGGCTGATTGTCCGGCGGCAGCGGCAGCGAGAACAGCTGCCCCCCTTTTCCAAGGAGAACGAGACGACCCTCACGCCCGCACGATCCAGTGTACCGACAATATGGTTGCCCATGTGCTCGAAACGAATATCTGCGATCTTCTTGGGAAACCCCCCGAGCTCGCGCCCAGAGGCCATTGCATCATCGGTGGTCACGTAGATGAAGGGGACGTACATGGCGAGCTGCTCTTTGTAGAGGCAGGGGATCCCCAGCACGACCTCGTTGTAAGGCGCCAGCGTGCCGCCGCGGTACTTGGCGAAGACGAGCTTCACCGCGGCGTGGCCTGGCAGATCCGAGATGGCGATCAGTTGCGCGTCCGCCGGCAGGACTTCCGCCGCTGCTACCTCCGGCGTCAGGTAGTCTATGATCGCCATGTCGATGTTGTTCCACACCCACGGATTCTTGGGTCCCATCGCCGGGTAGAGATTGCCCATCGAGGTGCCGAGCTGGTCCCTGGTGACTTTGCCTGAGATACCGATCGGGAGACCACCCGGAGTCTTGCGGTACTGCCGCGTACCGTCCTAGAGGCGCGGGTCGGCGATGAGTTGCATCTCGTCGGCGCGCAAGCCCTCCGGAATCGGAGATGGCGCAAGCGGGGCATCGCATTCTATGTACCAGCGGGTGATGATCCATTTGCCATTGCGCTTCTCCAGAGTAGCGTTGTAGGTGCCGCTGCTCATGATATTCAGATGGTCCGCCTTCGGCACGCTCGATATGAACAGATAAATCCGCACTTTGGCCATGGTCGCCGTCTGCTCCGCCACGAGGACGTTGCCCATGGTGTGCCTGCGCACTGCGCTCGAACCCACGCTCGGGGCGACGTAGCGCAGATTAACAAACTCACGAAAGCCCTTGCCCTTCACGATTACCGTGCCCAGTGTGGGCGTCGTCACCTCGACGACTGCATCATCTGAAAATAGCTTGAACCATTCCTCCCATCGGCCCTCGTCGATGAGATACGAGTAGGCGGTCACCTGGTGATGATTGCCAGGCGATCTGCTATGAATTCTGGATCCGAGTTGACCCCGCCCGAGTTATCCGCCGCCGGCTCCCTTAGCAGCCTCATTGGACCCGGGAGGCTCTTCTGAAGGTCGCTGATTCCCATCAATCCTTTTTCTTTTGGCTGTGCCATGTTTGATTCTCCTTCTTTCGCAGTGTCTCGCCCGTATTACTGCGCTGGCAAAAGGCCTCGTGCATATTGATCCTTAGGCCAATGTGGACCGGCGCTTTGGGCGACGACGATTCTTTTTCTTAGAAAGAGCGCTCAAAGAGGAAAACTCTCGAAATTTCGTCGAAAGTCTTCCGATGAACGCGACGCATCGAGACATATAGTCTGTCAAACCTGCGGACGGATTTCTTGACAATTCGGGACAACGAGGTGAAATCGGCGTGACGGTGAAGCGAATTCTCAATGACGCGGGCGGGTACGGTGACTGGCCGCCAAGGTCCAAGCGTGCGGATGAGGTCCACGCGGTGTCCAAAGATGAACCGAATCAGCGCGTAGGGGGGCTCGTCGTAATTCCCCAGCTGCTCCGCGATCTGGGTGTCGATCCTTCCGAGGTTTTCGCGCGCGCCGGACTCGAATTGAATGTTCTCGAAGCGATGGAGAACACAATTCCTTACCTCGCAATGGACCGCCTATTGGGCGAGTGCGCGGCGACAACTGGATGCCACAATTTCGGGTTGCTAGTGGGTCAGCGGGCTAGTCTTACGCATTTAGGCACTCTTGGCCAAGTAATGCATCACTCGCCCAACATTGGCGTGGCGTTGCGAACATTCGCAACGTATCAGCATCTTCATAGCCGAGGCGGAGTTACCTTCCTCTTTGAAAAGGAAGGCGTGGCGACGCTGTGCTATGCAGTTTTATAAAGAGAACATAGAGCACATTGACCAGGTTTACGACGGGATGATCGCAATGGCCTGCAATGTTGTGCGGGAGCTTTGCGATTCAAGTTGGGCTCCTAAAGAAGTTCTTTTTGCGCGCGCGAGGCCCGACGATGTTGGCTCCTACCGCCGCTTTTTTCGTGCACCGCGTCGGTTCGATTCGGATCAAACGGCGCTGCGGTTTACCGCCGATTGGCTCGAGCATCCGATACCCGCTGGCGATCCTGAAGCGTTCCGAACCTTGCGCGAAGGGGTTCAAGCGAGGGATCGCATCGAGCTAGTCCCGCGGCTCCAACGCGCCTTACGTGAATTGCTTGTAGCCGGAATGAGTTCCAGGAACGAGGTAGTACAGATTTTGTCGATGCATCGCCGTACTTTGAATCGGCGACTGCGAGCACAGGGCACGACATTTCAAACGGTGCTGGATGAAATCCGCTTTACGGTAGCATGCCAATTGCTGGACGCGTCAAATGTATCAATCGGCGAAATTGGCGCCTCGCTTGGTTACGCGGAGGCAAGTGCGTTCAACCACGCGTTCCGTCGCTGGTCGGGCATGACGCCGGCCCAGAGGCGGAAAAGCAAACGCCTCTGACCGACCAGCGGTGTCCAAGGTGATCAGTCCTTTCTCCGATGTCCGAATGAGCGGGGCTCAAAATGGGTGATTGCGGTGGTAGCGGATCTGGTGGCCGCAGGACTACGTCACGCATTCTCGCCGCAGGCGCTCTATCGAGTGGCGACATTCATCATCTTACTGAGGAGCGAACGCACTCGATTCGCCTGATAGGGCGAATCCTTCATCGATTGGTGGAGTTCCTCGATATCCCGACGCTTCAGATCCGCGACCCTGATCCTGCCGATCTTCGGCAAGATGTGCTTACGCGCCATACCCTCGTTAGACCTGATGGTATTTGGCCGTAGATAAATCTTCGCGTGGCGCTCCGTGAAATCTTCAAATAGGTCAGCTACGGTCGGAGCGGCGCGCTCTTTATGTTTTTCTTCCAGTGGATCGCCGCCGCCTCGAATCAGATCGACTCGCGGAGGGATCAGCCGTAGCAGCAAGCTGTGCCCAAAGCCGGTGAGTCGTCGGATTTGCTCCGCCGCGGCGCCGAACTGAAGTCTCGATCTCGATCGCGATGCCATCCTGACGATTCCCAGAGAGTTGGGCCATCGATTCGCCCAAGCGTACCAAGACCCGATCGACCAAACGCGGTTTTAGCCAGAGTGGTGCGACGCCACTCGAGCGAACGAAGGCTCAATGCGGACTCCCAATCGAAGCGTGTAGCAATGCTTCGAACTCGTGGAAGCTCCACCTCGACGAGGTGATTCATCCAGATTCTGATCAACCGAAACGTGAGATCGCCGGCTGGGACGCGTGGGCCAGGTGACGACAATTGATCCCACGCCAAATCGCCCAGCGACGTGGCGGATGAAATGGACTCAGGAATTGTGAGTAACGCAAAGACGAACGCATGAAAGGCCTGAACGCTTGCGACAAGGAATTGCTCGCAGGCGCTCGCGACCAAGTTTTGCAGTTTTTCAGCTAAGCGTTCCATCGCCTTCATCCACGAAAAGAGAGCGTGAGAGTTGAGGTTCCGTTTGCCTGATAGCTGGAGGACCGCCGTTCCCGGCGGCCCTCCTTGCCAAGGGTTGCCGCTAGCGGATGTCGGGAAACGAGTTGAAAAGGTAGGCGGGTGAGATCGTTCCAAACGAGGTGCGGAGCAGTTGATCGAGCGCGCGCCATCGTTGCGAGCCTTGCGCTTCAGATGCACTACCCTGCTCGTGCTTTTCCTCGTTCGCCTTCACCAGTTCCTCTCCCGACGCCGGTCCGAGCGGCTTCGCGATTGAATGGCCATGAGCGAGCCGCGTCCTACCGGACACCCGATCCTCCTGGATCAGTTCCGCGACGCTGATCGCCAACGCTTCGCCTGCAGAAGTAGCCATCTTCGTTGCACCTCCTCGACCTCGGTCTGTCTACATACGAGGCGTTAGAGTGGGATGAACCATGGGTTCAGTTGACCTGAACCAGGAGTGGTTCGCTGAACCGGTAGTCGCTCGGAGAAAAAAGGCGCGGAAATTACGGACGAATAGAGGGCAAGCGCCCTAGCCAATTCAATCCGTTTCGGCGGGCGGGGTTGGATTTAGAGTAGGTGACCGAGCACTCACATCGCGTCAACGACGCAGATCTCTGGAAGGCCAGCGATTGGAGCAGGATCGCTTGAACTGAACTAAGTGGGCAAGTCGATGGGGAGCGGAGTGAGCTCCTTGGAGGCAGGTTCCGGGCTGAACAGGGGAACGAGCACTATGGCCACAGGACTTTGGGCACACCAAGTGTGAAGTCCTCGGTAAGCACGAAGCCTCCATTGACAACCTGAGCCGCAGGAATCCCTAGCTCTGTAAGCAGGGGATGGGTGTCGACCTGCTGAATCGCAATGTTGAAGCTGTATGGAATGATAGCGAGGGGCGGCACCAGGGTGATGTTGTAGTCAGCGTATGTAATTTGCTGTTCGCATGCGTGGATTCCATCGACGCTCTGGAATTGCTTCAGAAAGATCTGCCTGGCGGTCGGATTCGGTCCGGTCGCCCAGCTGTTGAGAAGCGCCTGAAATTCAATGGCGAGGGGTTTGATTAGATCCGTCCAAGCGAGGAAAAGATTGATAAGAGGCCCTTGGGTAATGTCGATAAGTGGCGTCAATCCCAGAGCCGGACTATTCAGGTTACCGCCGAACGTCTGAAGTCCGAATTGCGGCTGAATTCCGCTCAAGAGCGAGGCCGTCGTCGGTAATGGCACGCTGCCATAGCACTTATTGAAGCCGTAAATCTCTCGTCCACCTGTTAGCGAGCCGGGGGTATCGACCCATGCGTATGGCGCAAATAGGGCGTTAAATGGTTGCAGCGGGGGCTTGGTCACTTTGACAGGGACCTGGAGTAAAACTTCATTCTCCGGAATCGGCACACCACCGAGCGCACTTTTCACTGATGCGATCGAGGCGAGGGTCATCATCACGTAACAAACGGTGCTAGCAGGATCGTTATCGGTGAGGGGTGCGCAGGTGACCGCAGGCTGGCCGAGGCCGTTCTGCGTGGGAACCTCGAACACTTTGCGAACACTTTGTGGCAAAGGGCCGTCACCTTCGCTTTGTTGGCCTTGAGGAAGAAGCCATAGACGGTCCCGCCAGTGCCCACGACTGGCGGCATCCCGACGAGGGCGCCGTACTGCACATAGGGTGGTAAAGCTGCCATGCTTCCTCCCCAACGCAAAGACAACGGTCAGTAGGAGCATTATTCGCAAACCACGCGTAGCGCAATTCGCGAGCGAGAGGTTCGCGCCCGGATACCTGGGCAACGGCGGCCGCACGGGGGTGTCGTCAGGTCTGATTTACACTCGCGTGATCCGGTGCTAGCGTCACTGCCGCCCAGTTCATTCGCTTCAGCCCGTCGCCATCCTCTGAACATCGACCCTGATGCTGGCGCGTGGCGCTTTACCGGCACAAAGGATCCAATGGAACCTGTTGATCGCGACTCGGCTGGTTCGGGATCGAGTTCGCGTGGGGGTCAGCCCGCACGGACGCTGGTATTCGCTTGCAGCGGCGACTACTGGACGGTCGGCTATGCCGGTGCGACCTTTCTCCTCAAGGACGTCAAGGGCCTTAGCTACGTCCAGCGGCTGCTGCAGCATCCCGGCGAGGAGTTTCATTCGCTCGACCTCCTGAACGGACCGGTTACGACGTCCATTCCCCGGGGCGACGAAAAGTCTTCGGTGAGGCCTGAGGGTACCGACAGCGTGGGAGGACTCGGAGACGCCGGGGAGATGATGGATGCGCAGGCTAAGCTCGAGTATAAGCGCCGACTGGTCGAGCTGAACGAACAACTCGAGGACCTGCGCTTGCGCGGTGATCACGATCGCGCGGAACAAATAGAGTCAGAGGTCGTTTTTCTGCGCCGCGAACTCGCGCGGGCGTTCGGCCTGGGTGGGCGTGACCGACGCGCAGGATCGACTGCCGAACGCGCCCGACTCAATGTAACTCGCGCGATCAGGGCCGCATTACAAAAGATTTCCGAGCGCGACACAACCTTCGGTCAGGTGCTCGATCGATCGATCCGGACCGGATCATTTTGCTCCTACGTTCCGGGCTCGGTTGCAGCGCTGAGCTGGAGGTTCTCGGTTGAAGACCGAGAAGCCGACATCGAGCCGGAAGCGTCTGGGCCTTTTCTTCTGAGGCGCTTGGCAATCCGACTACAGGCTGCGATCGAGCGCACCTCCTTCGCGGGCAGGGCAGCGGAGCGCACGGCGCTTCGTAATCTTATTGAACCGGCACTCCGCGGCGAGGGCCGGGTGATCATGATCGGTGGAGCGCCGGGCGTTGGCAAGACTCGGATCGCGGCTGAGTTCGCCGCTGAAGCGTCGGACCGAGGGTTCCTGGAATTGGCTGGCAGTTGCTACGATCGCGACGATTCGGTTCCATTCAGTCCCTTCGTGGAAATTCTGGAGGCGGCGCTGGCGCAAGCGCGGAGCCCCGAGGGTTTCCGTCGCGCACTGGGCAAGGACGCCGCCGAGTTGGCCCGGTTGATGCCGCAGCTGCGGCAGATGTTTCCGGACATACCGCCGTCGCTCGAAGTTTCGCCTGAGCAGTCGCGCCGAATCCTGTTCAACGCCATTGTAGAACTCCTCACGCGCACGGCACGAAACACTCCGGTGATCCTGGTGCTCGACGATCTCCAATGGGCGGACGAGGGAACTCTCTCGCTGCTCATCCACCTGGCGCGTTCGGTATCGAAGCTGCCCGTGATAATTATTGGAACCTATCGCGACAACGAGTTCGTTCCAGCGGAACCGCTGGCAAAGACCTTCGACGATTTGATTCGCCTCCATCTCGGCGAGCGCATCGGCCTGCTCGGGCTGCCGCGAGATGCGGTAGCTGAAATGCTCAGAGCGCTCAGCGGACGAGAGCCCCCGGAAGCACTGGTAAGTCTCATTTCCTCGAACACGGAAGGTAACCCTTTCTTTGTGGAAGAGTTGTACCGGCATCTGGCCGAACGAGGACTGCTCACCGATTCGAACGGTGAGTTCCGCCGAGATCTCAAGCTGATGGAGGTCGACGTGCCGCAGAGTCTGCGGCTAGTGATCGGACGACACCTCGCGCGGCTCAGCGACGGAACAATGGCGATCTTGAACTTCGCTGCGGTGATCGGACGCTCCTTCACCTTTGAACTTCTCGAGGCCGCTACCGGTGAGGATGCCGAGCAACTTCTGGATCGTGTGGAAGAAGGAGAGAGGACCGGATTAATCTCGTCTACGTTGGATCACCCGGCGGCCCGTTTCCGATTTTCCCATGAACTGGTCCGCCAAGCCGTGCTCGAAGGCCTGTCTCCACCGCGGCGTCAGCGTATCCATCTACGCGTGGCAAATGCGATCGAGCGGCTGCATGCCGACGCGCTCGAAAGCCATGCTAATGATCTCGCCCATCACTTGCTGCAGGCGGGCGCCGCAGCCACGGATCCGCGCAGAACTGTTCGATTTCTCGCGATGGCAGCCAAACGCGAGATCTCGCAGAGCGCCTACGAGAGCGCCATTCGCGATCTACAAAATGCGTTTGAGTTGTTGAAGCAACTGCCACATTCGAAGGAGCGCGATAATCGCGAGTTGGATCTATTATTCGATTACGGCCTGGCGTTGTTGGCCGCCAGAGGATGGCACGTGCCCGAAAGGGAAAGCACTTACTTGAGAGCGCACAAGCTTTGTCTTGAGCTAGGCGGCGATCCGAGGCTTTTTTCGGTGCTATATGGCTTGTGGAGTTTGCATCATGTTCGAGGGCAACATCCCAGAGCTGTTCCATACGCTGCCGAAATGACGCAGTTGGGAATGCGATCGCCCAATGACGGTATGCTGGTTCAGGCGCATTGGGCTCGCGGTTGTGGCCAGTTCTTCATGGGCCAGTTCGCTGATGCTCATGTAAGTTTTCAGGAAGGCATTAGTCAGTATGACCGGCAACGACATGGGAACCTTGCGCGAGAATACGGGCAAGATCCCTGCATGAGCAGTTTGTGCTACGACGCAATGACGCTATGGGTACTTGGCTATGCCGACCAAGCCGACCAGCGTGCACGGGACTCACTCAACTTGG
>WNFJ01155225.1_pt1 | contig 10157 bp, 4 predicted proteins | sample 5400461 | NCBI WGS metagenome assembly WNFJ01 (sample SAMN13153349, study PRJNA577476) | soil metagenome | isolation source: 115 cm saprolite on Douglas fir-dominated hillslope | place: USA:California | collected 2013-09-17
TCCCGAAAGGGACACCAGTTCCTTCTGATGCGGCGTTCCTGAATGCCGTGTCTCACTCACTTAACATCCGCCCGAGGCGTATACTGGGTTACAGAACACTAGCCGAAGTGTTCGCCGAGATGCTCAGCGAAGTTGCTTCCACCGGTTGACACCGCCGTCTGGCTTGCCGTCGCCGGAGTGCTGCCAGCCCAGGTAGGCGCCGTTCGCGACGACCAGGAACAGGCTGGCGGTCTGGAACGCCTGCTGGAGCTGCAGCACCGGATCGGTGAAGCAGAGCGTGAGGTTCGGGGTTGTGCGGCCGAGCAGGATGGACGTCCACCGGCCATCGGTGATCGTGACGATCTGCCCGGAGGGCGTGGTCACCGTGTACGGTGCTGCCGCCCCGCCCGGTCCTGGCCGCGGTGCTGGTGCCGACTCTGGTGCGCCGATGACCTGCCGCCGGACCGGCGCGATGACCTGCCGCTCGAAATCCGCAGCCTGCGCGGCGGTCCAGCCAGCCGGCGGGACGCCGTACCCGGCCATCGGGAACGGCACGCCGGGCGGCAGTGCGTCCGCGGGGTCAGCCCACACGAGCACGTTACGGGAGGAGTAGAAGCTGTCGCCGACGCCGTAGAGTGGGGAGCCCGGCGGCTGCGCGACATAGCGGGCGTTGCTGCTGTTGGCCATGACCGTCGCCCACGACGTCGTATACGTCGCGTCGAGCAGCGGTGCCGAGAGATCGGCCGGCGGGGCAACGGGTGACGTGACGCCGAACGGGTAGCCCGGCGCGTAGGCGGGCTGGTACGGCACAAACCGGATCCGGTCCCCGCTGCTGGCCCGCTGCGGCTGGAAGATGATCGCCTCGGTGCCCGTCAGGCCGCACATCAGGTAGGCCGGTTCTGGGCCGCCGGCTGTCGACATCTCGAAGTCACCGACCGGGGTCAGCATGACCGATCGCCCGGCTGCGCCGCGATCGAACACGAGCCCGGCAGGCTGGTCCGGACCGGTCGTCTTCGGTATCAGCGACACGGGAGCACCCTGCATGGTCCGGTACGACGAGGCGAGCACGATCTTGCCCTGGCGGTCGTCGAAGCTCATCCGGCTGCGGACCGGCGCGCCCGCCGCGCCGTTCAGCGGGCTGCTCGGATCCATCGCCACCACGAAGCTCACCGGATCGGCTGGTGCGGCGGCGAACGGCAGCCACATCGCGGCGGTCAGGTTCCCGGCCGTGAACTGGAGCCCCCACGAGGACGCGTTGCGCAACGAGCTGCCGGTGAAACTCGCCTCGTAGCTGATGACGCCGGCGCCTGTCCCGTCGAGTTGCAGCCACGCCGTGGTCACGGCGCTGGCAGGCGATGGCGCGCGGTCGCCGCTGTACCCGACCTCGGCGCCGGAGATCTGCACTATGCTCCCGCTCAGGCTGAGCGCCGCCGACGCGCCGATGCGGAAGCTCAGCCCGCTGGCGATGTCCGCATCCAGCCCTGTCGGGCTCTCGCCCGCGGTCTCGTTCAAGCCCATCAGGGGACCGGTCTCGATGCCGGGATCGGCCCAGAGGAACCCGCGCGGCGCGGGTGATCGCCGGACTCGTTGGAGCACGGCCTCGATGAACTGGTTCGCCGATTCAGCCGTGACGGGTAGGCCGGCGGCTGCATAGACGAAGATCCCGCTCAGGCTCGTACTCGACCACGCCTCGTCCAGCCCGATCTTGTCCCTCGCCACGCCAGCCGGAAGGACGAGAAGTAAGTCCCCGACCGGGACCGCCGATGTGAACAGCTGGTCATTGCCGTACAACGGCACAAACGTATCCATGCATCCCCCGTCAGACAGCCTCGACGACCGTCGGAGTCTCCATCGGCAGCATCCCGATTCTTCAGGTAGCGGCGGTGGGGGGGCAGTATCCGTCAGGTAAGTCGATGGTGATTCTTGAGTTCCCACGTGCGCTGGCCGAGCACTGGAACGGCAGCTCACGGGAGATGAGTCAGCGCAGCAGAGCGGCCAGGCGGGTCTGCCAGGGGCGCTCGCCGATGGTGTGGACGGCCCGGGCCTGGAGACCCAGGCCAAGACAATCCTCGCCGCGGATTTCTTCCACGTCGATACGGTGTTCCTGCGCCGCTTGTACGTAATGCTGTTCTTCATCGAGCACGGCACCCGCCGCGTCCACCTGGCCGGGATCACCGCCCGCCCAACGGGGGAGTGGATGACCCAGTCATTTTGTTTATGCGGGATAATCGAAGGCCGAGTTCTCCACGGAGGATTTTGCTGTCCACATATCCACAGATTTGCCTGTGAATTACCGGAAGGTATTGACATGGCAACGGTCCCTGCCCTTGGATCTCGTATTTGCGAGAAACGAAAACCAAGGGAGGAACCGTTGGACTACGAGGTTCTCACAGGGCTGACCCGCTGGGCAACTCCTCGTGCTGACCGCGCGCCGGGTTCGTTCCCGCGCCGCGGGAGGTCCTCGGCGCCGGGACGGCGCTGGTAGATGGCACCATCGCGCCAACCTGGGACTGGAAGCACATCCCGGACCTGTTCTCCGGGAAGGAGGATATGCCAGGGATGAATATCCAGGTTGCGGCAACGCTTGACGGGGATGTCGCCGCGGTCGGCCCATTAGCGGTCCATGGAGCCCGGCATGACGCTTATGCCTTTGAAGCGTCTGGACTCAAGGACATCCTGGCCGGAATCCGCGTCGCCGCCGGGCCCGGGGGGCGACCCCCCGGACCCCCGCATTGGGGGTCGCCCCCAGGGCAGGACAGCGCGCCAAAGGCCCGGCCCTCTGCGCCGGCCAAGGCCGGTGAGCCGAGCCAGGTCCCGCGCGAACGTGTGATCATCGTGGCGGTGGGAAATCGTGATGTGGCACGCCTCGGACGAGACGGACAGGAACTGTGGCAGAGAATGCGGCCATCTGGCCGGGACGCAGGTACCCGCTTGGGGCGCGGTACGACGGCACAGGCGACACGGTCGCGGTGGGCAACCGCTCCGCGCAGGTGCTGCGCCGTGCCTGATGCCTCCCGGCCTGACACGCCGTTGCCCGATACCCCAGTGCCCGGCATCCCGTTGCCTGGCCGCAGGCCGCGGCCGGTCTCCACGTACCGGCTGCAGCTGCGGCCCGGCTTCGGGTTCGCCGACGCCGCCGCGATCGCGGACTACCTCGCCGACCTCGGCGTGACCCACGCCTATCTGTCGCCGATCCTGCAGGCCGCGCCAGGGTCGGTGCACGGATACGACGTCGTGGACCACTCCCGGGTGTCCGCCGAGCTTGGCGGTGAGGCCGCGTTCCGCGCGATGGTCACACGGTTTCGCCGCCACGGCCTCGGTGTGATCGTCGACGTCGTGCCCAACCACATGGCGGTCCCGGTGCCGGAATCGCTCAACCGGCAGTTGTGGTCGGTGCTGCGATCAGGGACCGCCTCGCCCTACGCGCACTGGTTCGACGTCGACTGGCCGGCGCAAGCGGGCCGGCTGCTGCTGCCCATCCTGGCCGGGCCGGTAGAAGAGTGCCTCGGCGACCTGATCCTGGACACCGCCGACACCGTAGACAGCGCAGGCAACGCAGCGGACGCCGCGGCGGACGCCGGCACGGACAGCGGCGCGGACCGCGGCGCGGAGCCGGTGCTGCGCTACTTCGACCATGTGCTGCCGGTACGCCACGGCACCGCCGGCCTGCCGCTTGGCGAACTGCTTCGCGCACAGCACTACCGGCTCGCCTGCTGGCGCGCGGCCGCGACCGAGCTGAACTGGCGGCGGTTCTTCGACGTCACCGGGCTCATCGCGGTCCGGGTGGAATACCCCGGCGTGTTCGCCGCAACGCACGGCCTGCTGCTGCGCCTCATGGCCGAGGGGCTCATCGACGGCCTGCGGGTGGATCATCCCGACGGGCTGGCCGACCCGCGCGGCTACCTGCGGCAGCTGGCCAAGGCCACGGGCGGGGCCTGGGTGGTCACCGAGAAGATCCTCACCGGGTCCGAGGTGCTGCCGCCGGACTGGGCGTGCGCGGGAACCACCGGCTACGACACGCTCGGCGCCGTCGGCGGGCTCTTCGTCGACCCGGGCGGCCGCGCGCCGTTGACCGAGACGTACGCGCGTTCCACCGGCGGCCCGGGCACCTTCGCGGGCGTTGCGCTCGCCGCCAAGCGCGAGACGGCCACCGGCGGGCTTGCGGCGGAGCTGGCCCGGCTGATCCGCGTGCTCGAGCGCACCGGCGCACCGCCGTTGCCGGGGGGGCCGTGGGGTGTAGCCCACCGGGCAGGCACGTTCGCCGGCCTCGGCGCGGAGGATCTGCGCCTGGTGCTCACCGAGATCCTGGCCGCGTTCCCGGTTTACCGCGCGTACGTCGTGCCGGGCGAACCGCCGCCGCCGCCGTCCGCGGCGATCGTGCGGCGAGGCGCGGCGGCCGCTCGCGGCCACCTTCCCGAGCGCCTGCACCACGCGCTCGACACCATCGGCGGGCTCGTGCTCGGCGGCCCGGCGGAGCTTGTCGTGCGGTTCCAGCAGACCTGCGGGCCGCTGATGGCCAAGGGCGTGGAGGACACCGCGTACTACCGCTGGTCGCGCCTTGTCGCGCTGAACGAGGTCGGCGGCGAACCGGACCGGTTCTGCGTCGGCCAGGCGGACTTCCACGCTTACGCCGGCCGTCTGGCCAGGGACTGGCCCGCGACGATGACCACGCTTTCCACCCACGACACCAAGCGCCAGGAGGACGTGCGGGCGCGCCTGTCCGTGCTCGCCGAGCTGCCGCGGGAGTGGGCGGTGCACGTCGCGCGGTGGCACGACCGTGCGGCCCGGCTCGCCGGTGGCCGGGTGCCTGAGCCCGACACCGAGTACCTCATGTGGCAGACCCTGGTCGGTGCGTGGCCGATCGACCGTGACCGCCTGGCCGAATACCTGCGCAAGGCGATGCGGGAGGCGAAGACCCGGACGTCGTGGGCCGACCAGGACCCGGGCTACGAGTCGGCCGTGCTCGCCTTCGCCGACGCGGTCCTGCGCGACAAGGAACTGACCGGGGGCGTCGCCGGGTTCGTAGAACTGATCACGCCCCACGCCCGGGTGAACTCGCTCGGCGCGAAGCTCGTGCAGCTCACCATGCCCGGCGTCGCTGACGTCTATCAGGGCTGCGAGCTGACTGGGTTGTCGCTGGTCGATCCGGACAACCGGCGGCCGGTGGATTTCGCGCGCCGCCGCCGGATGCTCGCCGCGACCACGTGCTGGCCCGGGGGGGCGACCCCCCGGAACCCCCGGCCGGAGTGCTGGCCGGGGGGGACGATCACACCAGACTCACCGCCGGCCGGCCTGGACGAGGAGAAGCTGCTCGTGACCTCGCGTGCGCTGCGGCTGCGCCGTGATCACCCCGACTGGTTCGCCGGGAGCTACACGCCGCTGCGGGCCGACGGCCCGGCCGCGGCGCACGCCGTCGCGTTCCTTCGCGGCGCCGGCGTGGTCGCCGTCGCCACCCGGCTGCCCGCCGGGTTGCGGCGGATCGGCGGCTGGGCGGACACGGCGCTGCCGCTGCCCGCGGGGCGCTGGCGTGACGTCCTCACGGGCGCGGCCCACGCAGGTCCGCGGTCACCGCTCGCCGCGCTGGCGCAGCGGCTGCCCGTCGCGCTGCTTGTGCGAGAAGGGACCTGAGCCGGTGACCGCGTTCCGGGTCTGGGCGCCGGCCGCGGGGCAGGTCGACGTGGAGGTAGCGGGACAGCGGCATCGGATGAGCCCGGCCAGCGACGCCCCCGGCTGGTGGCAAGCCGTGGTGCCGGGCGCGACGGCGGGCGCCGACTACGCGTTCCGGCTCGACGGCGGAGATCCGCTGCCTGATCCGCGCTCGCTGCGGCAGCCGTTCGGGATCAATGGGGTCAGCCGTGTCTACGACCATTCCGCGTTCCGCTGGGCCGACCGTGGCTGGCGGGGCGGCCCGCTGCACGGATCGGTGATCTACGAGCTGCACGTGGGCACGTTCACCCCGGAGGGCACGCTTGACGCCGCGATCGGGCGGCTCGACCATCTCCGCGACCTCGGCGTGGACATCGTCGAACTGATGCCGGTCGCCGCGTTCCCCGGTCACCACGGCTGGGGCTACGACGGCGCGATCCTGTGGGCGGTACACGAGCCGTATGGCGGACCTGACGGCCTGAAAAGGTTCGTGGACGCCTGTCACGCCCGCCGCCTCGCCGTGGTGCTCGACGTCGTGTACAACCACGTCGGCCCGGGCAACAGGCTCGCCGCGTTCGGCCCTTACTTCACCGAGGCGCACGTGACGCCCTGGGGCCCGGCGGTGAACCTGGACCAGCCGGGCTCGGACGAGGTGCGGGCCTTCCTGATCGAAAACGCGCTGATGTGGCTGCGCGACTACCACGTCGACGGGCTGCGGCTCGACGCGGTGCACGCGATCGAAGACCGTCGCGCCCTGCATTTCCTCGAACAGCTCGCGACCGAGGTGCACGCGCTCGCGGCGCTGCTCAACCGCGAGCTGATCCTCATCGCGGAATCCGACGCCAACGATCCCCGCCTTGTCACCTCGCGGGAGGCGGGCGGCTACGGGCTGACGGCCCAGTGGAGCGACGACTTCCACCATGCGGTGCACGCGGCGATCACGGGCGAGCGCCGCGGGTACTACTGCGACTTCGGGTCGCTCGCGGCGCTCGCGAAGACCCTGACCAAGGTGTTCTTCCACGACGGGATCTGGTCGGCCTTCCGCGGGCGCACCCACGGGCGGCAGGTGGACGTGTTCCGCATCCCGGCCCACCGCTTCCTCGGGTACCTGCAAGATCATGACCAGGTCGGCAACCGGGCGGCCGGCGACCGGATCTCCGCGAACCTGCCGGCCGAACTGACCAAGGTCGGCGCGGGGCTCGTCCTGACCGCTTCGTACACGCCGATGCTGTTCATGGGGGAGGAGTGGGGCGCGGACACCCCGTGGCAGTACTTCACCGACCACATCGACCCCGGTCTCGGCCGGGCGGTCGCGGCGGGCCGCCGCGCCGAGTTCGCCGCGCACGGCTGGGGCCCGGGTGACATCCCCGACCCGCAGGACAACGAGACGTTCCGGCGCTCCAAACTGGACTGGTCGCAGCCCGGCGCCCGGCCGCACCGTGAGCTGCTCGCGTGGTACCGGGAACTGATCGCGCTGCGCCGCGCCCGGCCCGAGCTCACCGACCCCCGCCTCGACCGGGTGCACGTCGATTACGACGAGGATGAGCGGTGGCTGGTGATCAGCCGGGGACGGCTGCGGATCGTCGCCACCCTCGGCCCGGCCGGCCGGCGGCCACCGCTCGGGCGGCCGGGGGTGGCGCTGCTCGCCGTGTCACGACCCGGGGTCGCGATCGACAAAGACGCGGTCAGGATGCCACCGGCCGCCTTCGCCGTCGTCGAGACGTGAGGGCCGGTTTCCCTACCGGCTACGTGCCGTCAGCCGGCCCGGCGCCGCCCGCCCACGCGGGGGACGGCTCGCGCCGCGCCCCGCCGGGTGCGGCGGGACCGCGCCGGCCGCCCGGCCACCGGCCCGCGCGGCCGAAAAGCACCACGAGCGCGGGCACGAGCAGCGACCGCACGACGAACGTGTCGATGACGATCCCGGCCGCCATGGCCACCGCGATCTCGCGGAACTGGGCCAGCGGTATCAGCGCGAGCACGGCGAAGCTCGCGGCCAGCGCCAGGCCCGCCGTCGTGATGGCGCGCGACGCGCGGGGAGCCGCGGTGGCGACGGCCTCGCGCAGGGGCCGGCGGCGTGCCTCGTCCCAGATCCGTCCCACCACGAAGACGTTGTAGTCGGAGCCGAGCGACACAAGCAGCACCGCGACCGCGAACGGCACGTAGTAGACGAGGCTGTCGTACCTGAAAATGCCCTGGAAGATCCACACGGTCAGGCCGAGGGCGGACAGCAGCGCGAGCACGCTCGCCGCGAGCAGGTACAACGGGGCGAGCAGGGCGCGCAGGAACACGGCCAGCGCCGCCGCGATCACCAGCGCGATCACCAGCGCGATGCGGCCCATGTCGGCAACTGTCGCGTCGATCGCGTCGGCGCTGACCGCGGTCTCGCCGCCGACCTCGAAGCGCACCCCGGTCAGCCCCGCGGATCTGGCCATGCCGGGCAGGGCAAGCCGGAGCGCACGAACCTGGTCGATCGCCGTCGCCCCGAGCGGGTCGGTCCGCTCGATCACGGCGTACCGCGCCGCGTTCCCCGAGGCGGCGAGCACGGCGCGCAGGGGCTGGCCGGCCGGCAGGTCCGCCGGGCCGGCCACGCCGGCCACGCCCGGCCGCCCGGCCAGCGCGTGCTCGAGCCGGGCCAGCGCGAGCCGCTGCCCGGTCACGCCGGACCCGAGCGCGATGACGTCGGTCGGGGCCAGGATTCCTGGCACGAAGCCCTTCGACGCGGCGGCTTCGGCGCGAGCGGCCTCGGCGCTGGCGGGCAGCGCCCGGATGAGCGGGAACCCCAGGCGCGCCTCGCGCAGGCCAAGCGCGGAAAGCAGCAGGCCGGTCACGCACGCTGCGGCGATCACAAGTGCCACCGGGCGCGTGGTGGCCAGCCGCGCCGCCGCCTCTCGCCAAGTCCTGGCCGCGCCCAGGATCCACCCGCCGCGCGCTGCCGCGGCGCCGGCGCCGGGAGCCACGCCGTGGCGGGTGAGGGCCGCGCGCCTCAGCCGTCTCGGCCCGGGCAGGAAGAGCAGCCCGCCGAAGATGGCGATGAGCGCGGGCGTCAGCGTGATCGCGACGGCCATCGCGGTCAGCACGGTCAGCGCGAGCCCGGGGCCGAACGCGCGGAGCGCATCCAGCCGGGCCGCGGTCAGCGCGGCGGTGCCCGCCGCCACGACCAGGCCGGCCGTGCCGATGATCGGGGTGAATTCGGCCGTCGTGCGCCTGGCGGCCTGCGCGCGCGTGAGACCTTCGGCCAGCCGGGTGCGCATTCCGGCCAGGAAGAACACCGAGTAGTCCGTGGTCACGCCGAGCAGCAGCACGACGAGCACCGGTTCCAGGTCCGGCGGTACGGTCACGCCGGTCCGCTGCCCGGCCCACGCGACCACGCGGACGGCCACCAGATACGCGATGCCGGAGCACAGCAGCGTCGCGATCGACGCGCCGGCCGACCTGAAGTGCAGGCCGACGATGAGGCCGATCGCGAGCACGGTGGCCAGTTCGACCCAGAGCATGTGGCGCAGGATGATCGATCCCTGGGCATCGCGGGCCGGCGCGGCGCCGGTCACCCCGGCCAGGTGGTCGGCCGGGGCGCTGACGTAACGGCGCGCGAACGCGCGCCCGCCCGCCGCCTCGTCGGCAACCGACGTCCCCGGGCGGAAGTACAGGAAGGTGACGATCGTGGTGGAGCGCTCTCGCGACCCGGGAAAGACGCCCGCGGTGTTCGCCACGGGGAGCGCACCGGCGAGTCCGGCGATCCCGTGGACCTGCCCCTGGTCCACGGCGACCGCGCGGCGGACCGCGCGGACCTGCGCCTGCTGCGCGAACCCGTGCGGGTCGCGCTGGACGATGTCGACCTGCGAGGTCAGCGGCAGGCCGAACAAGCGGGTGGCGTCGTACTCGGCCTGCAGCCCTGGCGATCCCTTCGGCACCAGGTCGCCGATGGCGCCGGAGGCGGCCATGCCCGGCAGGTAGAGGGTGGCTGCCACCGCGGCGGCGATCCACGCGAGCAGGATCGGGTACCGCAGGGCGACGACAACGAACGCGAACCAGCGCCACAGCCAGCCCACGGCGGGACGGCGGTCCCGGCGAACGGCGCCCCGCGCGGCGGTGCCAATTCCGCGATCTGCCACGATCAGGCTTTATCCGGCTGATCGCCGCCCAAACCGGTCCGCCCATCGCCGGTGCGAGGCTCACCGGCGGCCGCGCCAGCCGTCTCGATCCTGGCTTGACCCTGGCTCGACCCTGGCTCGATCCTGGCTCGGCCCCGGCTCGGCCCGTCGGCTTGAGCATCGTTCTGGACGGCAGGCTGGCAGTGGCCGCGCTCACGGGGGTGGCCGGGATCGTCGCCCGCCTCGGGCTCGATGGCGTCTGGTGCTCCGACAAGCCTGTGAACGAGCCCGGCGGGGCTAGGCGACTCGAGGGGGAGCAAAAGATGAAGTTCCTGCTGATCATGCAGCCGCGCCCAGGACCCGGCCGCCGCGGCGGGCCGGCCGGCCGCACGCCAGCGCGGCACGCCGCGGGTGTCCGAAACACACCGGGCCGCATCGGCG
>WNFJ01326227.1_pt2 | contig 10157 bp, 6 predicted proteins | sample 5400461 | NCBI WGS metagenome assembly WNFJ01 (sample SAMN13153349, study PRJNA577476) | soil metagenome | isolation source: 115 cm saprolite on Douglas fir-dominated hillslope | place: USA:California | collected 2013-09-17
CCTCCCCCGCCGCCGGCTCTTCGATTCGCGCCTTCATCACCGTCGCCATTCTTCTAACGGTTTTTGCGCAGGGGCTCTTCCTCATCAATTTTCTTTGGAGCCTCTTCCGCGGCGAAAAGGCCGAAGAATCGAACCCGTGGCGCGCTACCACTCTCGAATGGAGCATACTCTCACCACCGCCCCCCGATGATTTTGGCCTCAGCGACCCGGTCGTGTATCGTGGAGCCTACGAATTCAGCCTTCCGGATGTGGCCGAAGATTTCGTACCGCAGCACCTTGCGCCGGAGCAAAGTGCCAGGGCCCGCGAGTCTGGAGAATAGAAAAGAACATCATGCCGGGCACAACTGCAGTTCCGGACATCGAACTCGTCGTTGAAGACGTCGGCGGCGGAGGAGGCGGCCCAACCCCGCCCCCAGGCGGAGGCGGCGATGGCGACGACGGCAGCAAGCGCCGCCGTCCAGGGGGGCCCCCTTCGCCGAATCGCTATTACACCGGCATCGCCCTCGGTATTGTTTCCATTCTGATGTTCTTCATGGCCCTCGCCAGCGCCTTCCTGGTGCGTAGAGGCACGAGCGGAGACTGGATCCCCGTGCATCTCCCCGCCGTGCTTTGGATCAACACGCTCGCGCTCGTCGCCAGCAGCCTTACGCTGGAGCGAGCGCGCCGCTCTCTCTCACGGCTTAATCTCTCCGGCTTCCGCAAACTTTGGACGGTGACGACGGCCCTCGGCGCCCTTTTTTTGATCGGCCAGCTCGTCGCGTGGCGACAACTCGTTGCTCAGGGCGTATTCATGGCCAGCAATCCTGCCAGCAGTTTCTTCTACATTTTCACTGCTGCACACGGCTTGCATCTTCTAGGTGGAGTCGGCGCGCTGCTGTACGTTTTGGTTCGCAAATTCGACAATGCGCGCATTGCGCTGCCCACGGCCGCGGAGATAGCTTCCTACTATTGGCATTTCATGGATGGACTTTGGGTTTTCCTACTGGCTCTGCTTTACTTAGGGAAATAAAAAGGATGTAAGTTTTACTTTTTTTGCGGGTTGTGTTTGCACTCGCCAACTAGTATACGTCTAATTACTTTTAATAAAATCGTAAATATTCTCGACAACGCGGGCGATCTGCTCGTTTTGCAATTCGGGATACATCGGCAGCGAAAGAACTTCATGCGCGGCGCGCTCCGCGTGAGGGAAGTCGCCGGCCTTGTGGCCCAGCGCTGAGTAAAGCGGCTGAAGATGCAATGGGTAAGGATAATAGACCGCGCTTCCGATTTTTCTTTCGCTCAGAAATTTCTGGAGGGCGTCGCGCTGCTCGATTCGAACGGTGTACTGGTGGTAGACGTGTTCGAATCCCTCCGGCGCGAGCGGCGGCGTGATGCCGGGAATCTGCGAGAAGAGCCGGTTGTATTCCGCGGCGTGCGATTGGCGGGCGCTCTGCCAATTCGAAAGATGGCGCAACTTTACGCGCAGAATCGCCGCCTGGATTTCGTCGAGGCGGCTGTTCCACCCCGGCTCACTGCTCAGATATTTTGCAGACTGGCCGTGATTCCGCAGCGTTCGAATGCGCGCCGCGAGTTCGGCTGAATTTGTCACCACCATACCCGCGTCGCCGTACGCGCCCAGATTTTTCGTGGGGTAAAAACTGAGGCATGCGAGGTCGCCGAGCGAACCGGTCCGCCGGCCTTTGTAGGACGCGCCGATGGCCTGCGCGTTGTCCTCGATTACCGGAAGTTTGCGTGACTTCGCAAACGCCAGGATGGGATCCATGTCTGCAGCAAGGCCGTACAGATGGACGACCACGATGGCGCGGGTTCGCGGCGTCAAGCGGCGTTCGAATTCGGATGGATTGATATTGTAAGTGTCCGGCCGAATGTCCACGAAAACCGGCTTGGCGCCAAGAGCGCTGACGGCGCTTCCCGTGGCCACAAATGTAAACGGCGGCAGGAGGACTTCGTCTCCAGCCTGAACTCCGCACACGCGCAAAGCCAGAATCAGCGTGTCCGTTCCGGAAGCAAGGCCGACACCGTGAGCGACGCCGCAAAGCCCGGCGATTTCTTCTTCCAGCGCGGTTCCTTCGCTCCCCAGCACAAATTGCTGCGACGCCATCACGCGCTCGACGGCCGTTCGAATCTCGCCGCCGATCGCGGCGTATTGCGCGGACAGATCAAGCTGCGGAACGGGGTCGAAAGGGGAGGGCATTTGAGGCTGTGAGGTCATGGCTTCGTGGAGCGTCCAGTATACGTCAATTGGGTTTTGGCTCCGGTGAGAGTGGGATTGCTATTTGGCTCGAGAGGGGCGCAGCGGTGCCGCGCCCTACAAATGCAAGAACAACCGCGAGAGAAGGCGAGGGCGGACTGAAGTCCGCCCCTACAAACACCGATACAAACACGGCCGTTCCCCTATAATGATGCGACTTCAAGAATGTTTGCAAAACGCACGAATTGGAATTTGGCGCCGAACCGGCTGAGCGAAGTGCTGGAAGTGTATCGCGCGGCGGGGAAGCCAATGCTCGATCTGACCGTTTCAAATCCCACTGAATGCGGTTTCGAATACGATCGTTCCGCGATCCTGAATGCGTTGAGCAACCCAGCCGTGCTCTCGTATGAGCCCAATCCGAGAGGGCTGGAATCCGCTCGCCGCGCGGTCGCTGGTTACTACGCTGAACGCAAAGACGAAGTCTCGATCGAAGATATTTTCCTCACCACGAGCACGAGCGAGGCGTATTCGTACGTCTTTCGAACGCTCTGCAATCCAGGCGATGAACTTCTGATTCCTTCACCAAGTTATCCGCTGTTCGATTTTCTGGCGGACATACAAGATGTTAAGTTGGTGCGCTATCCACTGCTTTACGACCACGGATGGCAGATCGATTTTCATGCGCTGGAGCAGGCCATCACGCCGCGCACACGCGGGGTGATTGTGGTGCACCCCAACAATCCGACGGGGCACTTCGCAAAACGCGTTGATATCGCGAAGCTGAATTCCATTTGTGCCGCGAGAGAAATGGCCATTATCGCGGATGAAGTGTTCCTCGACTTTACGCTCGAGGAAAACCGGCCGGCGAGCTTCGCGGCGAATCGCGGTGCGCCGACGTTTACGCTGAGTGGTCTCTCCAAGATTTCCGGGCTGCCACAGATGAAGGCCGCCTGGTTGATCGCCGGTGGGCCGCAGGAATGGAAAAGGGAAGCACTCGCGCGCCTCGAAGTGATCGCCGATACCTACCTCTCCGTGAATGCGCCCGTGCAACTGGCAATCCCGCAATTTCTCGAACAGCGTCACGCTTTCCAGCAACAGGTGATCTCCCGCGTCCGGCGGAACCTGGCGGAACTCGACCGACAGTTGGCAGCGCAGAAGGCCAGTTCCCGGCTGACCGTAGAAGGCGGTTGGTGCGTTGTGCTGCGAGTCCCCGCAACGCGTTCCGACGAGGATCTGGCGATCGAGCTCCTCACTGCACAGGGAGTCTCTGTGCATCCAGGTCACTTTTACGAATTCGCGTCGGACGGGTATCTCGTCGTCAGTCTAATCACGCCCGAGCGAACCTTCGCAGAAGGAACCAGCTGCGTACTCTCATGCGTCTAGCTCTCACCGGAAAACCGCGAGACTCCGCGCCCCGCAGCTCCACATAATATATGGAACCTGTAACAGCAAGCGTCGGAACTATATGTAAGCTCTCAAGTGCGCAGGATCACCAAGATGCTGACCTCTAAGCACTTTCTTCTAATTTCCATAGGGACTACGGTCCATAGTATATAAGTACTGGCGGTAAATTTAGAACCAAGTTCTGACCTCGTGTAAAGTACAGATAAATCGACAATTAGCCCCGTTAACACTTACGTCAACTCCGAGAATCTTTGGAATTTAGATTGCACTCACAGAGGCAACATTAGATTGTCGTAAGAGTGTGCAATAGCAGGGGTTCGTCGAAATTTTTGAGAATTTAGGAGGCTTCAGTGAATAAAAAGTATCGTAAATTTTGGACATTGCTCAGCCTCATGGTTCTGTTGCTGGGGCTCGTTGGAGTGAGTCAAGTCAGCGCTCAGCTTATTAGCGGCAACTTGGTGGGAACAGTTCTCGACAAGACCGGGGCTGTCGTGCCGAACGCAACAGTCGAGGCGGTGAATACGCAGACGGGTGCCAAGTACGAAACCAAGGCCAATGGCGCCGGCGAATACAGATTCAACAATTTGGCCGTCGGCACATACAATATTTCAGCGTCGGCTCCGAATCTCGCTACCACGACCGTCAACGGGTACCTGGTAGAACTCAACATGACAAAGAGCCTCTCGATCACTCTGGAGATCAAGGGCGCTGTTACTACCGTCGAAGTGACTGGCGTAGCAGAGGCATTGGATACAACGACTTCGACACTTGCGACCACTTTCGATCCGAAAATGAACGCGGATCTTCCTAGCACTACGCTCGGCCCCAGCGGCATCCTTAACCTGTCGCTCTTGAGTTCGGGTGTGGCGAGCAGCGGCGCCATCGGCGCGGGCGCAGGCCCCAGCGTTGGCGGCCAGCGTCCGCGCAACAACAATTTCACCGTGGAGGGGATTGACAATAACAGCAAGGGTGTAACCGGACCGCTCGTTCCGGTGCCAAACGATTCGATTGCAGAATTTACCGTATTGCAGAATCAATACTCGCCGGAATTCGGCCACTCCTCCGGAGGGCAATTCAATTTCGTGCTCAAAGGCGGCACAAACTCTTTCCACGGCCTCGCGTACGAATACTCGCAAAACCGCAATTTCAACGCGATAGACCAGGCCACCACGAACAACGGTTTCAAGAAGAATCAGCGCTACGATAACAACCGTTTCGGTGGGAGTATCGGCGGCCCGATCTTGAAGAACAAACTGTTCTTCTTCGGCAGCGGCCAATACAACCCGGTCGGCCAAGCCACGGTGCCAGGTGCCCCTGTTTGCACACCCACGACGACCGGTTACACGGCTCTGGGGGGTATTTCCGGTGTCTCCGCCACGAATCTGGGAGTTTTTAAGACGTACGCGACGGCTGCTCCCTCGGGTAGCCAGTACAAGCAGTGTCCGACCGCGGCGACCTATACGCCCGACAACAAGTTTGCGAACGTGTCGACTGCCGTCGACGGCAAACATCCTGCTTCGCCCGAGTGCCCGCAATTCGGCTGCTTTTACGTAACGGACTCGACAAACGCTCTCGGTTACTCCGCTGTGGATATGGGCGTTTTGCCGGTCGCAGCGCCCAATTACAACAATGGTAAAACCTTTCTGGGCAAGATTGATTACGACATTTCAGCCAAAGATCAAATTCGTGGAAGTTACATTTACAACAACTTATACGCGATCGACAACGCTCCTTCTTTGCCCGCGTTTTATCTTGCCGCTCCGGCCAATATTAACCGACTAATTACCATCAACGAATTTCATACATTCAACACAAGTGTGAGTAACGAACTGCGGATTGGGTTTAACCGCACATACTATTTAACGCCGACGGGCAACTTCAAATATCCCGGGCTAGATAGCTTTCCGGATTTGCTCTTCGATGAACTAAACACACTGCAACTCGGGCCAGACCCGAACGGACCCCAGTTCGGGTATCAAAACGTCTATCAGGCCACTGACAACGTGACGTGGACCAAGTCGCACCACACGCTGAAGTTCGGCGTCGAAGGGCGTAAATACATTTCGCCACAGTCATTCACGCAGCGTTCCCGCGGCGATTATGAGTACGCTTCTATGGACCGTTTTTTCAGGGATCTGAACCCAGACGTTCTGGCCGAACGCAGCAACGGCAATCCCATCTACTATGGCGACCAGACCGCTCTCTATTGGTTTGCAAATGACGACTGGCGCGTGCGGCAAAACGTCACGGTGAATATCGGCGTGCGCTATGAATATACGACCATTCCGTTTGGGGAACGCTCACAGAAACTGAACCAAGCCGCGAGCGTGCCTGGTCTCATCGACTTCAGCGAGCCGCGTGCTGCCAAGAACAACTGGGGCCCGCGGATTGGCATTGCCTATTCGCCGGGTTCGAGCGGGACCACTTCCATTCGCGCGGGCTTTGGTATTTCCTACGACGTCCTTTATGACAACATTGGAATCCTGTCGCTGCCGCCGCAGCTCAGCGGAACGATTGATACGCCCTTCCCTCCGCCGGACATTACCAATTATCTGGGCAACGGCGGGATCAAGCCAGGTTCCGGAGGCCTCAGATCATTCGACGCGGGTTCTACTGCGGGCAATGCTTGCGTTAAGCTTGGCATCGCCCCTGGAGTACAGTGCCAGAGATTCAACACGGGTAACCACATCGTGGTGGATCAACTTTCCCCGAAGTCGCTCCAGTGGACGCTCGGCGTGCAGCACGTGTTCCGCAAGGACTATACGCTTGAAGTTCGATATGTAGGCACGCGCGGCATTCATCTCAATACTCAAGAGCGCATCAACAGACAGACAAAGACCACGCCTACGATGGCTTTGCCTACGTATACGACAAATCCGGGCCAGGCAGCATTGGATGCACTTACAGTCACGCTGCCAATGATTGCGGCAAATAGCAGCTTCGTTCCTGCCTTTGTCGCTGCTGGATTCGATCTGCCGAACAACAATCCCAACAATGCAAACCTGGTCCAGTTCACGCCGAACGGGGATTCGAACTATCACGGAATAGCAGAGCAGTTGACTCGGCGTATGGCCCACGGTCTGACTTTTGTCCAGTCCTATACGTTCAGTCACGCCATCGACAACAGCACGGCGGACTTCTTCACCTCCGTGTTGACGCCACGCCGCACGCAGGACTTCCAGAATCTGGCGGCCGATCGTTCCAACTCCGCGCTGGACCGCCGTCATCGCGCTACCTTTGCGGCTATCTATGACTTGCCGTACTTCAAAAGCGGCAGCTGGCTCAAGAAGAACGTGCTTGGAAATTGGGAGGCTGGGCCCATCTATACCTACCAATCCCCGGAATGGCAGACCGTACAGTCCGTCCGCGACGTGAATGGAAATGGCGATACGGCGGGGGACCGGGCGGTCTTCAATCCGAAGGGGGTGCCTGGAACTAGCTCGGACGTGACCGCGCTGAAGAACACGGGCGGCGCGATCGTGGCCTACTTGGCGAATAATCCCACGGCGCAGTACATCCGGGGCGGTTTATACGCTAGGTTGAACCTCGGCCGGAATACTCTGCCATCGCGTCACATCAACAACCTCGACTTCACTGCTCTGAAGCGCTTCTCGCTCACCGAAGGGAAGAAAATCGAATTCTCGGCACAGGCACTCAACGTGCTGAATCACCCGCAATTCGTGCCGGGATCGTTGAACGATGTTCAATCCATCGGGTACACCGGGAGCCGGAATTTCCTGCAACCCGGCAGTCCTCAATTCGGCAATCCCGAAAAGGCCTTCGCGAGCAACGCGCGCTCACTGCAACTGGCCCTGAAGTTTATCTTCTAAAGGGTGTCTAACTCTTCCGCTTGCAATAGCAAGCGGAAACTTGAAGGGCGTCCCGTTCAGCCGGGACGCCCTTCTTCATTAGACCTGAAAGCGCACGAGGTTATCGCAGGCGGCCGGGAGGATCAGCAGGGGCGGGCATTTCAGCTGTGTTCCTTGGCGAAGCGGAGTTGGCCGAAAGTTTTTGTGGTGCCGGTTGCGGAATGCCTGCGCCCGCGTTCAGCTCAACGTGGTCCTTCCCGCAGGCAGGGCAGTAACCCTTGCCGGTATCTTCATCACGCAGGCTGGCCAATTCATAGCATTCGCAGATGCAATCGCAATAGCCAGTCTCCGAAGCGGTTTTGATCGGGATCAGCGCCATCGCAGAGGAATAGTACTTTTTTTCACGGCTCCGATGCAAGAGACGTACCTGCTTCTGCTTGGGAACGCTTTTCAAAGTGGTGAGGTACCTCGCAGAGCAGTACACTATGGGATGAAGAGCGTGCGGCCGGCTGCGCTGCTGGGTGTCGCTCCCGGGCCGCGAATTTCCTGAAAGTGGTCAACCATGCTTCCAAAATCAAGAATCCGGGCGTTCATTTCCGGGGTGTTGGTAGTGTTAGCCGTATCACTGTCCTGCAGCCCAGTCAGCACGGCGCAGGGCGATCCGACGCCCTTGGGCGATCCGTCTTTCGCTAATAATGCCGCGTGGAGCACACCTTCTGCAAACGTCTACGTCAGTGTGCGTGAAGCCACCGGGCTTCCCGTCAGCACGAAGACCATGGTGAAACTGTCTTGTCCGCTTACGGGCATAGATGTGGCCGGAGTCGCACAGGGCACAAGCGCCCGGGTACAGTTCAACAAAGTGCCAGTGGGAAATTGCAATATAGAGGTCAGCGCGCCCGGCTACAGGACCGCCAAAGATCGCACCGAAGTGACGCAATCGCTGACTTCTCATAATCAGTACGTCTTCGTCTATTTGCATCCGGAATCGGAAAGCGCGGCAGCTGCGGCGCGTCCTCCGCTGGTCCCCCTCGGCCTTATCAAGGAAATGGACAAAGCCATGGAGGCCATGCAGAAAAAGCGTGACGTGGATGCCCGCAAACACCTTGACAAAGCCGCCCGCATATCGCCAACCAATCCGGACGTCGCTTACCTGCAAGGCATGATGGAACTGGACCACCATAACTTGCCCGTTGCGGAACAATTTTTTCAAAAAGCAGTGAGTTCCTCCCGTTCGCAAGAACGCGCGTTGCTGGGGCTAGGCTACGTTCAAGTGCAATTGAATCAGCCAGCAGCAGCGGCGCAGACGCTCGAGAAGGCGCTGCAGATGAACACGGCTTCGGAGCGCGGGCATTTGTTGCTGGCCAACGCGTACGCACAGTTGCGGGAATACCCGAAAGCTCGGGAACATGCGCAGCGCGCAGCGGCGTTCAATTCCGAATACGCACCCTATGCAAGAACGTTACTGGCGCAAATTCTGGCGGCGCAGGGGAATCGCGAGGGCGCCAAGCTGGAATTCGAAGGAGTGCTGCGCGAATTTCCGAAGGCTCCATCGGCGTCGGTGGCTCGCGAGTCGCTCGCCAGCCTCGAAAAAACGGCACCCGGAGGTGCAACAGAAGTAGCGGTGCCCGCCGCCGGCCTGAATGCTGCTCTCCTTCCTTCCGTGTCTGCCGTTTCCGTCACCCCATGGGCGCCGCCTAACGTGGACACTTCAGTGCCCGGCGTGGCAACCGACGTGCCGTGTTCCGTGGACGAGATCGTCGCGCTCACCAGCAACACCATCGATCGCCAGCTCGAAAACCTCGAAAAATTTCTGGCCACCGAGCACATTCAACACGAAGAGGTCAACGCACGCGGGGAAGTTTCGCAAATCCGCGATAAGAATTTTTCCTACATGGTTTTCATCCAGCACGCCAAGGATGGCCTGGTGTTCCTCGACGAAAAACGCGACGGAGGCACGGGCACCGATTCCTTTCCTACTTCGCTAGCTACTGTCGGACTCGTCAGTCTGGGCGTCGATGTTTTTCATCCCGGCTTTGCCAAGGCTTTGAACTTCAGATGCGAAGGACTTGGGCAGTGGCGCGGCAAAGCGGCATGGATCCTGCATTTTGAGCAGAAGAACAATATGAAGTCGTTTCTGCGGCTGTGGGAGACGAAAACGAAGACCATCGAGGTTCCGCTGAAGGGCCGCGTGTGGGTCGCGGCGAGCAGCTATAGCGTCTTGCACGTGGAATCCGACCTGCGCGAGCCGATGAAAGAACTAGAACTGATGCGCGACCATTTGGCAATCGACTACGGGCCGGTGAATTTCCAGAATGGAAAGACCGAACTGTGGCTGCCGTGGTATGCCGACATGTATCTGGAGCTGCACGGCAAGCGCTATCATCACAACCACACGCTCAGCAATTTCAGTCTTTTCGCCGTCGACACGAGCGACAAGATTAGTCTTCCGAAGGATGCCCCTCCTCCAGAAGAGAACCAGAAACAACCCCCACCGCAAGAGAAGTAATAGTCCGGCGCGGGTTAGCACTCGAACCGGCCCCAACATGACGGTAGGTTTGCGCTCGATGATTTGTGGCCGCAATGCGCGCCGGGCCGCTGGGTGCGGAGGGCGTGTGTCTACAGGTTTTTCAGTTGCGCGAGGCGGAACGGGGAACCGAGGTGTTCCCGCAGTTCCACCCAGTGCTGTTCGGGAATGGTCATGAACACGTCGACAACTGCCGGGTCAAACTGGGTCCCGGAGCAGCGCTTAATCT
>WNFJ01408261.1_pt1 | contig 10157 bp, 12 predicted proteins | sample 5400461 | NCBI WGS metagenome assembly WNFJ01 (sample SAMN13153349, study PRJNA577476) | soil metagenome | isolation source: 115 cm saprolite on Douglas fir-dominated hillslope | place: USA:California | collected 2013-09-17
CACTCGGTCCCGCCCATCCGCGTCGGGGCCGGCGGCCGCCGGCCCCGACGCACCTCACAGCTTGCGCTGATTCGGTCTTCCGAACATGCAAGGGGGCTCGGACGCTGCGATATCGAAATATCGTAGCCCCCTCACCCCACCCTCTCCCCACGCGAAATCGGGTTTACCCGATTTCGCCACCTATAGTGCGCAAGTCGACCAAGCTCGACTTGCGATGGCGAGGGAGTGAAACGCCGTGCCTTTCCAAATCGAGCAATCAATCCAGCACGCGGCTCGAATGAATAGCATTTTTTCGGTGCCTCGGAAGCCATTTCCGTGCATGGGCGATGCGTGGCATCATGCCCCGTTGATTTGAACGGGGCGGCGAGCGGACATGACCGCCCCGGCGGTGGGCGCGGGTTTGATCGGGACGGAGCGTACCCATCGCGGCGGAGTGCGACACGCATGATTTCGGTTCAACGCATAAGGGGCGTGCCGCCGGCGCCGGACTGTCTGCGCAGCCGCCCGCCCATGCCGGGGCATTGATGGGGCATGGGAAAAATTCGAATTAAGGGGCGCAAATGACGAAAATTCTTCGATGGCTTCTGATCGCCGCAACGGCCGCGCTCGGTGCGCTCCCGGCCGGCGCGCAGACTTATCCGAGCAAGCCCATCAGGGTGATCGTGTCGACGTCGCCGGGCGGCATCACCGATATCGCGGTCCGCATCCTGGGCGCCCACATCGCCGCCAAGACCGGCCAGCCGGTCGTCGTCGACAACCGTCCGGGGGCGAGCGGGAACATCGCCATGGAGGCGGTGGCGCGCGCCGCGCCCGACGGCTACACGCTCGGCTTCGCCAATACCGGCAACATCACGATCAATCCGTTCCTGTTCGCCCAAATGCCGTTTGATCCGCTGAGCGACCTCGTTCCGGTCGGGCCGGTGGGGACTGTGCCGCTGTTCCTGGTGATCAACGGCAAGCTGCCGGCCAGGACGCTGGCGGAATTCATTGCCTATGCCAAAGCCAACCCCGACACCGTCAATTATGCGGGTGCGGGCGCTGGCACGACACCAAATTTGGCCGGCCTTGAATTCATCCGGCGCGCCGGGCTCAGGCTTGTCGTGGTCCCGTTCAAGGGCACCACGCCGGCCACCACCGCGGTGGTCGCCGGCGACGTGCAAGCCACGTTCATCTCCATGGGTCCGCACATGGACTTCGTGCGCTCCGGCGCGCTGCGCGTGCTGGCCGCCGCCACCCCCAAGCGTGAACCCTATATGCCGGATACCCCCACCTTTGCGGAGCTGGGATTTCCCGGTTTCGAGACCTCGACCTGGTTCTCGCTGTTCGCGCCGCGCGGCACCCAGAGCGAGATCGTCGATCAGCTCAACCGCTACACCCGCACGGTGCATGACGACGCCGAATCGCAACGGCGGCTGGATGCGAACTTCGTCGATTCGCTGATCATGACGGCGCGCGAATTCACCGCCTTGGTCAAGGCCGACGCGGTCAAATGGAATCGCATGGTGCGGGAGACCGGCGCCAAGCTCGAATAGGGCGGCGGCAGGACTGAGGACGCCCGGCCGGGTACGCACTGGACATGAAAGTGATCTGGTCCGACGATTCCAGGACGCGTATCAAATACGCTAAGGCGCCGACGCCCGCGCATTACCCCCGAGCCCGCGCAGAAAATCGGGCAGGCCCAAGAGGGTTGCGAATTTCTCGACACCATCGACGGAAATATTCCGTCGAAGATGGTTGCTGTCGCGGAACAAGAACTCGCCCCCGATGGACGTGATGCAATCCGGTCGGCACATTTTGTCGGTCGGGAAAAACGCAAATACATCAGGGTGACCCGCTGCGACAGACTGTAGAATCTCGTTCGTCGCAGACTGTCTTTCCACGAAACTACTCCGAGGAATTGATGCAGTCATCGCTTGGCAATGCCCGCGCTCACTCTGATCGCGCCACAGGCGAACGTTTTGCAGAATGACGCAGGGAATCGGATCAAATCCCATCTGTGGCATTTCGCCAAGCAGAACAATCCTGCGGCCGAGCGGCGCCATTTCGGCGACAAATTCCTCCAGTCCCTCTTTGAGCAGTTCCAAGCCGCGCGGCACCGACCGCGCGTCACCCTGGTTCCTATAGGTAACCGAAAGATACGCGGACCAGCGCGCCGCCAGAACGACAAATTCAATTTCAGGTGACGATTTGAGCACGTCGATATAGCGGGCTCGATCCGAACACGATGCATCATATTCGGGGCTTGCCGGTATGTAGCGCTTCAGTCCCCCGTCGTAGAAAACTGGAGGACAGTCGCCAAAGAACGCAATCGAACGCCCGGTCTTTCGCCCGGCGAGATCGAATAAAGGTAGAAGGTGCTCCGCGTGGCTGTCTCCCCAGATGACGCCCCTGCTGGCGGCGCTCCTCCAGTCAGCGCCTACTGAACAATCGATATTAAGAGGTCCCGGTGTGTGGGGGCAATTCCAGTCCCACATCGTCTTGAGGCTGCTCAACGCGTCCAGCCTTGGATCGATACGCTCAGGAAACCCGTTTTTTTGAACGACAGCGAATGTCAAGGCGGCCGTCACGGCGGCGGCGGTCAGACCGAGAGGTAAGGTTGCCGTGACCGAGAGCGGTTTTCTAAAAGGCTGCTCGACCCATCTCCATGACACGAAAGCGACGAGCACTGCAGCGCCTGCCAGGATGACTGCGTCCGCGATCGTCGGCGCCGCACCGCTACGGTACTGGCGCCAAAAGACGATGAGAGGCCAATGCCACAGGTAGAGTGAATAGGAGATCTTGCCCACGAACGGCAGTGGTTGAAGGGATAAGGCGCGGGCGACGGAAGATAACGCACATCCGGGATTGATGATGAGGGCAGCTCCGACGACGGCGGGCAACGCATTCCAGCCGGGGAATGGCCACTCAGGGGAAAGGAAGAACAAAGGATCAGTCCCAGCCCTACCGCAGGGAGCAGCTCGTTAGGCCATTGACGGCGTAGCCGCGGGGCAAAGACCAAAACGCCTCCGGCAGCAAGCTCCCAAAGTCGCGCGTGGAGCAAATAGAACGCCGCTTTTGGATGCGCGAGAACGCCATAAACGCTGACAAAAAAACCGGCGCCGACAAGGCAGAGCAGCAGCCAGGCCATGGATGCCCGGCGGCCCTTGGCGACCGACAAGAGACCGATCATGATCGGGGGCCAAATCAGATAGAATTGCTCCTCCACTCCCAGAGACCACGTGTGGAGCAGGCCCTTCGTTTCAGCGGGGATGTCGAAATAGCCGGTGGAAAAAAAGAAGAAAACATTGCCGAGCGAGAGCGCCGCGTAGAGGCCGCTCTGAGCGAACTCCTTGTAATCGCCGGGCAACAACAGGAAGTATCCGAGCCCGGTGGTCGTCAAGATCATGGCCAGCAGTGCTGGAAAGATGCGCCTTATTCTACGGCTGTAAAACTCTCCGAAAGAGAGGGTCCCGCGTCTGATAAATTCCTCCGAAATGATGCCGGTCATCAGAAAACCGGAAATCACAAAAAAAATGTCCACCCCGACGAACCCCCCGGGGAGCCCAACGGCCAGGTGAAAAATCATGACCGCGAGGACCGCGATGCCGCGCAGTCCCTGAATGTCAGGTCTATATACCAAGCGGCTCCGGCCTCAATTTGCGGTGCAGCGACAATATACCGGGAAAAGCGGGTTTGCCGCCTGATGCCGAATTTTTCGGCCCGCCGGTCGAAATTCGGCGGGTTCGATCGTCATCGCCCAGGCCGAGCATATGGCTCGGCCGTTCCGGAGTGAAGGAGATCACGATGAAATACATGCTGCTGATTTACGGTAATGAGGCCGGCATGCTGTCCGCCAGCCAGGAGACGGTCGGCCAGATGATGGCCGCCTATGGGGCCTATACGGAAGCCATAAAGAAAGCGGGCGTCCATGTGGACAGCAATCGCCTGCGGCCGACCGCGTCAGGCACCACCGTGCGGGTCGCCAACGGCAAGACCGAGGTGCTCGATGGTCCTTATGCGGAAACCAAGGAGCAGCTGGGCGGCTACTACATGATCGATGTGCCCGATCTCGACGCGGCTTTGTCCTGGGCGGCGCGGTGCCCGGGCGCCAGCCACGGGACGATCGAAGTGCGCCCGATCTGGGCCATGTAGCTCGATGTTGCTCCGCGATGCCGCCGGAAAACGACCAGAATGCTCGCGCCGCCGCCGAAGCGGTGGCACGCCGCAGCTACGGCAAGCTGGTCGCCTTTCTGGCGGCGCGCACCCGCGATGTCGGCGGCGCCGAGGACGCCTTGTCGGAGGCCTTCGCGGCCGCCTTGGTGGATTGGCCCTTAAGCGGAATCCCCTCAAGTCCCGAGGCGTGGCTGATGGCGGTGGCGCGGCGCAAGATGATCGATGCGGCGCGGCGGCGGCGCAGCCATGACGACGCCGCCGGACATCTGCAATTGATGCGCGAAGAGCTCGACGCCGCGGCGGCGAGCGAGACGCCGATTCCCGACGAACGCCTGCTGCTCATGTTCGCCTGCGCCCATCCGGCGATCGATCCGGCCGTTCGCGCCCCGATGATCCTGCAGACCGTCCTGGGTTTCGACGCCGCCACGATCGCCTCGGCCTTTCTGGTTTCCCCCGCCACCATGGGCCAGCGGCTGGTGCGCGCCAAGAGCAAGATCAGGCAGGCCGGCATCCCGTTCCGGCTGCCCGAGCGCGCCGATCTGCGCGAGCGTCTGGCGGCCGTGCTGGGCGCCATCTACGCCGCCTTCTCGGAAGGTCGGTTGGATCCTGCCGGCACCGAAATTCGCCGCCGCAACCTCGCCGAGGAGGGAATCTGGCTCGGCCGGCTGGTGGCCTCGCTGTTGCCGGAGGAACCCGAAGCGCTCGGCCTGTTGGCCCTGATGCTGTATGCCGAGGCGCGGCGCGGCGCGCGGCGCAACGGGCGGGGCGAATATGTGCCGCTGGCGGATCAGGACCCGCAATTGTGGAACACGGCGTTGATCGAGGAGGCGGAAGCGCTGCTGCTGCGGGCGAGCCGCATGGGCGCGGTGGGCCGCTATCAGCTGGAAGCGGCGGTGCAATCGGCCCATGTGGTGCGCCGGCTCACCGGCCAATCCGACTGGGCCGCGATCGAGCGCATCTACGATGCGCTGTCGGAGATCATCGATTCCCCGGTGGTGGCGATCAACCGGGCGATCGCCATTGCCGAGACACGCGGCCCGGCCGCGGGGCTGCTGACGCTGGACGCGCTCGCAGGCGACGCGCGGCTCGCCGAATATCAACCTTATTGGGCGGCGCGCGCCGGACTGCTGGCGCGCACCGGAGCGCACGCGGCCGCCGAGGAGGCCTATGAGCGGGCGATTGGGCTCGAAGCCGACCCGGCCGTGCGCCGCTTCCTGCAGCAACGCCGCGCGGAGCTCAACGACCGATCCGGAGAGGCGTGATCCTCGTCAAAGCCCACATGCATCTCGACCTGGCGGCTCAGTTCTCGACATAGGCTTGCAGCCAGGCCAAGACCTGCGGCCAGCCTTGATGGTGGGCACGCGAGCTCTCGGTCGTGAGGCCCGAATGCGTCAAGCGGACCGTGGTGACGCCGCGCTTCTCGTCAAGATCGAAGCGGACCAGGGACTCGAGTGCATCCTTCTCCCAGTCAGGAAGCCACGTGAAGACGAGCAGGCGCGGACGCTTGATCTCGCGGTACTCGCCGCTCACGTTGAAAGCCTTGCCGCCCCGGCCGATGCCGCGGGTCAGCCATTTGCCGCCGGGACGCAGATCGGACTCCATGTGGGTCCCGCGGTATTGTCCTTCGGCGCCCCACCACTTCAAGCGCTGATCCGGATTGGTGAGCGCCTCGAAGATCCGCTCCGCCGGAGCCTTGATGGTGATTTCCTTGACGATCGTATCGCTTGCCGTGAGATTCATCGCTCCTCCTCAACGAAGCTCTTGAGCCTGCGCAGGCTCTCGCCCCAGAACGCCTCATAGTCGCGCAGCCAGTCATCGACCGCCCGCAGCGGCTTGGCATTCAATTCGCAGATGCGGGCGGTGCCCTTTCGGCGCGCGACCACCAGGCCGGCGGATCGCAGCAAACGAAGGTGCCGCGATATCGCCGGACGGCTGGTGCGAAAATTGCTCGCGATGTCGCCGACGCTGCGCCGGCCGCCGCGCAGCAGGCTCAGAATTTCCCGGCGCGTCGGATCGGCGATCGCCCGGAACACCACCTCGCTTGGCTTGCGTCGCGGTAAGGCCATCTGTCTGCGTAACCATTTGGGTACCAATAATGTAACCGTATGGTTACGGAATGTCAAGGCATGCATCTTCAAGAATCGATCGGGTGGGCCGCGCGACCACTTCAGGGACGCAGGGCCTCTCACTCCTTCTCCCCGCATGCGGGGAGAAGGTCGGGATGAGGGGGCCTTGCCGCGAGTCTGAGCTTTTGGAACGCCCCCTCACCGGGCCGAGTTCCGGTTTTCGCTCGGCGCGTGTGGCCCTCTCCCCGCAAGCGGGGCGAGGAACGCCGCACCCACCCGCACTCTTTCGCCAGGCGGCAGTCTTTTCGCTATAGTGTCCGGCGGAGGATCGGCATGGGGATCATCGAGAAGACCGAAACGCGGCGGCCATCGAGCGCGGCGGATTGCGACCGCTTCCGCCTGCGCGGCTTCGTCGAAAACCTGCCGGCCGATGAGCTCGAGACGCGCCACGAGCCGATGGATCTCGCCGACGTCGCCGCCGCGCTCGAGGACAATCCGAAAGCCGTCATGTTCGGTTCGGTCGGCCCCGAACGGCAGCAGCTGGTGGGGAACGTCACCGGCAGCCGCGCACGCATCGCGCGCGCCTTCGGGGTCGCGGCGAACGAATTGTCGAGCGAAATCCGGCGCCGTCTCGACGGCAAGTCGGACGTGTTCGAGATCGCGCGCGCAGACGCCCCGGTCCAGGAGATGGTGCTCACCGGCGCGGCGGCCGATCTGACCGCGCTGCCGGTCCACCTGCAGCATGGCGATGACGGCGCGCCCTATATCTCGTCGGCGGTGGATTTCGCGGTCGATCCGGCGACCGGCTGGACCAATGTGGGGATCCGCCGCCTGATGCTGCGCGGCCGCCGGGAGGCCGGCATCGATCTCAACTCGCCGAGCGATCTGCGCGCCATCTATGAAGCCAGCGCCGCGACCGGGGAGCCGCTGCCGATCAGCTTCGTGGTCGGGGCCCATCCGATCGATCACGTGGCCGCGGTGATGCGGCTGCCGGTCGACGAGCTTTCGCTCATCGCTTGCCTGCGCGCCGCGCCGCTTCCGGTGGTGAAATGCGTCACCAACGACATCCGCGTGCCGGCGGATGCCGAGTGGGTGCTCGAAGGCTATCTCGACGCCCGCGGCCATGTGGAATCGGAAGGGCCCTACGGCGAATTTCTCGGCTACTACGGCAGCGTGAAGCGCAATCCCGTGTTCCACCTGACCGCAGTCACAAGGCGGCGCGACGCGCTGTTCCAAACCTCGACCATCGGGGGCCGCGCGCTCGGCCGCACCGATACCGCGCCGCTCAACGGCGTGCGCACCGAGGTCATGATCTGGCGGGCGCTCGAATCGGCGGTGCGCGAGCCGGTTGCCGTCCATGCGACCACATCGAGCGGCGGCATGTTCAATCTGCGGGTGGCTCTGCGGCAGCGGGTCGCCGGCGAGGCCCGCAACGCCATCGCGGCCTGCTTCGGCGCGCTCCCCAACGTCAAGAACGTGTTCGTGGTCGACCCCGATATCGACGTCTTCTCCGACCAGCAAATGGACTGGGCGCTGGCGACGCGGTTCCAGCCGGACCGCGATCTCGTGGTGATGAGCGGCATGCGGACGCTGCCGCTCGATCCTTCGCTTATGAGCGGCCGGGTCGGCGCCAAGGCCGGGTTCGATTTGACCTGGCCGTTCGGCAGCGGCGGACGCCTCGAAACGCGCGTCCCGGCGCCGCCGCGCTTTACGGGCCAGCGCTTTGCCTCGATCGAGGCGGCACTGGCGCAGGGGCCCAAATCCTTCGAGCAGCTGATGAGCGCGGTGGGCAGCCGCGACGGCCGCGAGATCGTGCGCGTGCTCGAGGGGCTGCGCGCCAAGGCCGTGCTCGAGCGCGACGGCGAAGGCCGCTATTTCATCAAGTCCCAATAGGCGACCAACAGGCGACCATAAGGGCGTTTACGCCCAGCCGGGGAGATTTCGATCATGACCATGCTCAAGCGCGCTCTGCTGCTTGGCCTCGCCCTTTTGGGCGGCGCGGCGGCGGCGCATGCGCAGGACATCACCGTCAAGGTCGGCATGGTGAAATCGATCTCGTCGGTCGCCACCCTGACGGCGATCGAGAAGGGTTATTTCAAGGGGTTCGGCATCAAGGTCGAGACCGAAGACCTCGACACCTCCGCCAACGTGATCGCGCTTCTGGCCCAGAACCAGCTGCAGCTGGTCGAGGGCGGAATCTCGGCCGGCTACTTCAATGCGCTGGAAAAGAATCTCCCGATCACCATGGTGATGGATCGGGTCTCGAGCCCGCTCGGTCATCATTTGATGCTGCGCCCCGATCTCAAGGGGCAGATCACGCGGCTCAAGGATCTCAAGGGCAGGATCATCGCCAGCAACGGCCAAGGCTCGGTCTCGACCTACGAAGTCGGCAAGATGCTGGAAACCGACGGGCTGACGATTGCCGATGTCGACGTCAAGGTCCTGCCGTTCAACCAGATGGCCATCGCCTTCACCAACAAGGCGATCGACGCGGCGATCGTCATTCCGCCGTTCACGTCGCAGTTCCTCGACCACGGCTTCGGGGTGAGCTTCAAGGAGCCCGACGACCTGGTCAAGCCGTGGCCCCTGACCATCGCGGTCGCCATGATCAACACCGACTGGGCGAAGCCCAACCGCGAGCTCCTGCGCAACTATTTCACCGCCTATCTGCACGGCGTGCGCGACTATTGCCAGGCCTATCACGGCGGATCGAACCGGGCCGAGCTGATCCAGCGCCTGATCCGCACCGGCACCGAGACCCGCGCGGAGCTGCTCTACCAATATCCTTGGCCGGCGCGCGATCCCAACGGGCGCATCAATGTCGACAGCATGCTCGACATGCAGGCCTGGTACGGACAGAACAAGTTCAGCAGCACGCAGCTCCCGGCGGAGCGGCTCGCCGATAGGTCCTACGCCGATTATGCGGTCCAAAAGCTCGGGCCGTTCGTTCTTGAGAACAAGGACAGCAAGCTCGCGGGCTGCCGCTGAGGCGAGCACGGGGGCACAGCGTTTCACTCCCTCGCCCCGCAGGGGAGAGGGGGTTCGCTTGCGCCAGTGGCGGGGCCATCTTTCTCCCACTCGTTCCAACCACCGCGCCGCGCGATCCGCGCCTAACCGTCAAGCCGGCTTGTCATCCTCCGGAGCCTCGGCTTCCGGCGGCGCTTGCGCTGCCTCGCGCTCAGCCTTGCGTTGCGCGGTCTTCTCGTCCTTTTTTCGCTGCTTTTCCTCGCTGCGGGCGCGCGCGGCCCGGTCTCGTTCACTGCGGTCTCTACCGTAATTGGGCCGAAATGCCATGAAGTCCTCGCATGAAACGGGTTGCTAAAGTGCCGTTTGAGCCTATATAGGCGTTTGTTCGGGATTTTGCCTGTCTTTGCTATGTGCCCGGTTTGGGCTCTTCCTAGAGACAACGTTGAATTCGGACTTAAAGGCTGCGCGATGTCGCGCGGCCCTCAGACGCCGAGCGGCGTTTTCAAGAGGAGGCCAGACATGGCTACGGGTACAGTAAAGTTTTTCAATTCACAAAAGGGCTTCGGCTTCATCCAGCCGCAAGACGGCGGGGCGGACGTGTTCGTCCATATTTCCGCGGTCGAGCGCGCCGGCATGAGCAACCTCAACGAAGGCCAGAAGCTCACCTATGACGTGGTCAGCGAGCGCGGCAAGCTCGCGGCCGCGAATCTGCAGAACGTCTAACCGCGGCTAAGACCCGCGGATCAGGCCCGGCCGCAACGCGCCGGGCCTTTTGCGCTTTCCCGCACGCGGCCGCCACGCGGGCTGGCTCACGTCACCATCGAGCAACGACAGGAGACCGAGAATGGCACGGAAACCGGCAACGCGCGTGGAATTTGCCCTGTTCGATGTGTTCTACGAAGACGGTTCGCAGCGCTCCAACCGCAGGGTGCCGAGCGACATCCTCGGCGGTCTCGACGGCGATGATCCGGC
>WNFJ01203489.1_pt1 | contig 10156 bp, 10 predicted proteins | sample 5400461 | NCBI WGS metagenome assembly WNFJ01 (sample SAMN13153349, study PRJNA577476) | soil metagenome | isolation source: 115 cm saprolite on Douglas fir-dominated hillslope | place: USA:California | collected 2013-09-17
AGGATGGCGGCGTAGGGGTGGCGGTGAAGTTGTCTGAGCCTATCGCATGGCAAAAGGCGCACGACCGCCCAGGGCGCGTTGTTGTGTTCCGCCAGAAAAAAATCCATCAGAGAATTGTGAAAGCCGTGCCTGAAACTACGGCCGTTGCGGCCGTCGCGACCGTCCCTCAGATAGAGGGCCAGCCAAACATCGCGGGCCAGATAGAGAAACTGGAGAGGACGGGGGGCAAGGCGGACTTTGCGTGCATCTTCCCAGGGGCGAAGGTCCGGGGGCAATTGCATGCTGAGAATAGGTGAATCAAACGACGTGCAGGACGTGGATGCCGTTCTTCGCAATGAAGTGGGCATCTTGAGCGTGCTCGCTCCGACAGGGGAGGACATGATCGTAGTGTGCCCGCCGGGGGGCACATGGTCCGTACAAAAGTCTATCTATCGCCCCGCAGCTGACGGCGCAGATAGGCTGTGGCACATCACCAAGGTCGCTTCCTGGGTGACGAGCGTAAAGGCAAGTGCATAGCGGTCGCGCGGGCGCGGCAATGAAAGAAAGGACGACGTTTTGCTCGCCGGTATAGGCTGGTTCTCCCGGTGTTAATCAGCCGCGTGCCCTTCTATTAAGTTGAGAAAGTCAAATGTCAAGCTGAAACTGCCGCCGCGCTCCAGGTGCTTATGATTGGATCGAAGAAACTGTTGATCCGAATTGTACTTGGACTAGCACTTTGCGCCCTGTCCATCCTTTGGCACAAAATCACTGAACGTCTGTCGCAGCACGGATCATCGCGTCGAGATCAGTAGGACTTGGATTGGACCTCGGCAGCAGAAAGCGACTGCCCGTGGAGCAGCAAAAACTAAGAGGGGGATCTGATCCTTGCGCAACTTGAGAATCTGGTCTCAAGGTTAAAGTTGCAATCGCCGGATTTTTCTGACCTAGATTTCCGTGTTTACCCAGCCCATGCGGGGCGCAGTTCTTTCGTAATGGACATATCGAAAGGTCGCTTCGCCCGGCGCGTGACCGTTAATCCGAAGACGGCCCAGCATCTCCAGCCGGAGCATTTTGACTCAAACCTGGCGCGGGAGGTACGGATTGCCATGCTGACCGTCCCCAGTGGGCGCAGGATCGCAAATAACCTCGCTGCCTGTCCGCTGTTGAGGAAAGTTATTGAGTGCACCGCGCCGGAAGGAAAGAATTTCGGCCCGCGGTGCTTGGGCACATGCACAGACCTGAACTGTCCAAAGTGCGATTCCGTGGAGTTTTTTGACAGTCTCAAACTTCGGCACATCAGGACTTTAACTTAGCGGGTGACCGGTTTGCCTCATTGGAAATGCGGGCCGATAACCTCCTGAAATGCAGGATTTTCCGCGAATTGAATTGCTGCTTTGACCGGATTGTGGCGTTTCCCAGAACAAAATAGCATGGCGTTGGGCGAGAAGGGTCGCGAATGCAGGATCAGCGGCCCGCGATGTGAACCGGGCGCCCGCAAGCACGGCCGCACCTTCTTTCGCTGCTCGGACCCGCCGAGGTTGGATCAAAGACATGTTATGGCGGCCTGAGCGGCGGAACCTACAACGGCCAGGCAAGCTGAGGCAATCACATCTGGCCCGGCTGGGTGAGCGACCGCGCGTCCCTCGTCTCGATATAGGCACCGACGCAATGGTCATTCTTAGCGGACATCCCAGCGGGCAACTCGCCCGCCAGCTCTATTTGAGGTGCGTGCCAGACCAGTGCTCACGAAGCTCGCAGGAATGTGTGCCCCATTGTGCTACAGGCAATCTACCGACCCTCGATTGCGGTGTTCCCTCGATTGATGATCCTTCGGTATGCGCTCAGGGTCGGGCAAGGGACAGAGAGGGGAATGCTCTCTGGGCTTGAGCGCTCTAGGAAGGTTAAATCCCATGAGGGTCCTGATCGTCGATGATAACAACGAATATCGTAGACTCCTCCGGCGAATCTTAGAGGAACAGCAGGACTTGATGCTGGTAGCCGAAGCGCCAGATGGCGAAGAGGGCGTTCGGTTAGCTCAACAACTCAAGCCTGATGTCATCCTTATGGACATCGATATGCCCGGCATCAACGGCCTTCAGGCGACGCGCCGCATCAAGGAAAACCTAGCTGATACAACGGTCCTCCTCCTGTCGGCCCTGGATAGCGAAGCCTATCGCGAACGCGCAGTGGAGTGCGGTGCGGACACTTATTTGCCCAAGACGACCTCGATTTTCGAGATTCTCTCTGTCATCCGACGCGTCCGACCGACGAAGGCTGCTTAGAGAGCTGATTTTGCAAATGCGTTTTAAGCGCGTAGTGGCCCGCGGAAGGGATCAGAACTGAGAGACCAATGCTCTTCTAATGCTTATTCTGACCCAGGCCAACCGGCAATCGATAAGGGCAACGATAGAGGAGCCGATATCTTATGCCTGGGCCGACTGGCCGATCCGAAAAGCGGACTGCGAGAGCGGAGGCCGTAGAGCTTTCTCGTCTCGATGACTCGCTGCTTAAAGAAAGAGCGTTTACCGAAAACGTGAGTCCTCTCGGCGCACGCGTTGTTACGGAGCGGGAGTGGCAGCCGGGGACCCGGGTGCTGGTTATTTTTCCCAAGGACGGCGTCCGGTCACGAGCGCAGGTGGTTTACTGTGCGCGCGTGGCGGAGAGTAGGTTTGCCGTCGGGCTCGAACTGTCTACGCGCGTGGAGCAATGGGCAACGCCCCGTTAGCCGTCAGGGCCTATGGCCGTAGAAATCTCTTGGAGAGGCGATTCCCGGCTCCGCCCCTCCCCAAAATAAGGGCCTGACGTGGCACCTATCAAGCCTGCGATGCTCGCGAAAGCTCCTCGTTGGTGCGGCTCATGTTACATTCCGGGCATCTCCACAGGCGATATCCCCTCTGCTCGGGCCGAACCTCAGCGAGATACATGAGCTGCCTATCGTGGGGACAACTGACGCGGGGCATAATCTCGCTCTCCAACTGACTTCCGTCCTGGTTGGTGATGAAGTACCCGCGCGAGCTGTTGTAGCGAACGAAGCAACCGGGTTCCTCACAAACATAGGCAGCCGTCTGCCGAGACCTTTTCCCGATCTTCAGGAGAATCCGGGAAAGCCTCTCAGTGTGGTGTTCGTAGCAAAGCACGTGAAGGTTCTCTCTCGTTGTGGTACCCCTCCGTTCCTTCCTACCTAGCATTTCACGGGGACTTGGGCTCGTGTCTAAATGTGTCCGCGCAAATTTGTGCTCCGGTCGTATCCTGCCGACCCGTGACCAATGTTACGGACAAGAAGCAACTCGGACGCCAACAAGCCCAAGCGTCGGGCGTACATGCTAAGTTGGGGGGGATTGCAGGAATTCTACACATCTTGACTCATCTTTGACAAGACACACTCTTTCCTACCGGTAGAGTGAAGCCGCTATTGGGCGCGAACTTGCCTTTGGGCTGAAATGCTCCCCTGCACGCGGAGGCGGGCGGCGCTCGCTGGCAGAGTTAGTCTGTGCTTAGGCTACAGCGCCCCTAAGTCTCCGGATTCGCCATACTGCGGATTCCGGGCGAAGCCGATCACGATTCCGGGATGATTCCGATCACCATTCCTGCCTGATTCCGATCAGTATTCCGGGACAAAAGCGATCACGATTCCGGGGCCAAGCCGATCAGTGATCGGGTGGTGCCGGAAGCGTAGGATTTTCGCAGATAACCGGAAGGGAAAGAGAAGTCGTACAGCTTTTGGCGGAGGGCAAAAGCAGCAAGGAAATCGCGACAATTCTGGGAATCACCTTCAAGACAGCCGAGACGCACCGAGCGAACCTGATGCGCAAGCTCAATTGTCATTCGGTCACAGAGATAGTCCGATACGCTATCCGCAATCATCTCGTGGAGGCTTAGCCACCCGCTCCTCCCGGCCGCTCGACGGTATTCGCGCTTACTTCCTTCCCCAGACAGAGACTCTGCGGCACCTCGATTGAAAACAACGCGGCGGACGGACCGGGTCCGTGTCCATGTCCCGCTATTCGTCTACGGCTACACGGGCGACAGCTCGTTCCATGAGGATGCCTGCACCGTCGAGATCTATGCACACGGCGGATTGATTTTTCATGGAGTCTGCGGTCCGACCCGCCAGAAATTGCTTGTGATGAACAAGGGAAAGAGAGCACGCAGCAGTGCGTCGTCCTATCCGTCAGGGTGCGGCAGGAGCGAGGTTTTGATGTCGGTTTTGAATTTCCCACTCTCGAGCAGACCGGGGGAATGGGCGCGCAGTTCGCTCTGACGAAGTTGTGCTCGAAGCGCATGTCGAGATTGTGGATCGTTCGAGCGACCAGTTCTTTGCCGATACCGGTCTCTGCCTGGATCAGCATAATCCCGTCGCTGGGCACCACGGTCTCTTGCTCGACAATCTCCGGCAGGATTGAGCAAACCGGGTCCCCCCCGTTCCCTCGGGGATGCTGTCGATCTTATGCGAGGCCATGTACTTGTGTTTCTCTCAACGGCCGATCACATCGCCACCCTTCATGAACCGGCCGCCGATCAGAATCGGGCTTTGCCATTCGGTTCGGGCGCTCATGTGTTGCAGCTGGACGCGCGTTCCGCAGGTAGTCCTGCCGGCAATACGCCTCTATCACGTCCAGGAGATGATCGCCGCCTTGATCATGTTCTCGGTCTTGTTTGTGGGCGCGTTCACGGTTGTGCTTATTATTTTCCTTCTGGATCGTGCCAGTCAGCACCTCATAACGTGGGCCGAGGCGGGCGTGGCTCGGGTGGTACATCGGGTCGTTGACGCGGTCGAGGGCATCACTGCAAGCCCGGTCTGGGCCCATCGTTTCCGAAAGGAACAATTGAAGGGAAAATGAGTTCCCCGACAGCGTCCTATGAATAGGAAGGAAAACAAGCTTCGCGTCCGTGCCCACACTCACGAAGCCGAAAAGAGCAAGCCCAGTCCAAAGTAGACCGACCGCCCACATGGCAATCTCCTGACGCAAATTGATTTTCATTCGCCATAGCCTCGCGACATTGGTTCTGCTGATCCTTGTATGCCGTAACCTTTAGCCTGCGAGACCGCAAAAAGGCAAGTTAAGGGTTACAGTCCTTACGTGGTTGTGAGGGCTCGTGCTTCAAGCAGTGGCAGATGGGCTAGGCCTGTTCAGTTCCCGAGAAGACGAATTAGGCGTTCAAACTGGCCCGCTATGCTCGGGTGAGAACGGTCTTTGGCGTGTAAATCCAGGAAAAATGCTCCATCCAATAACTGCTTTACCTGGCCTTGCTGGATCAAGACTCCGAGAATCGCGGTAGTTCACCCCGGCGACACACCAAGGTATTCTCCAAAAACAGGAACTCGATTCCGGTATTGAGGAAGGTTTCGAGGGCCTGTTGTGGTGTATTGACGATCGGCTGACCCTTTACGTTGAAACTCGTGTTCAGGACCATCTCTCGGCCCGTGGTTTTCCCGACAGCCTCGAGAAGAGCATGGAATTCCTTATTGTCGGCTGAAGAAACAGTCTGCAGGCGCGCAGAACCATCCACATGAGTGATCGCTGGGAGTTGGTTTCGATACTCCTTGCGTACATCGACAGTTGTGATCATGTAGGGCATTTCCGTCCCCGCAGGAACTTCGAACCAACGAGGCGCTTCCCGTAGCGTCACTGCGGGCGCAAAGGGACGAAATGCTTCACGCATCTTGACCATCGCATTGATGCGATCGCGCATTTCCGGGTGCCCGGGATCGGCCAGAATGCTGCGATGCCCAAGGGCGCGCGGTCCGAATTCCATCCTTCCGCGATACCAACCCAGGACGCGACCTTCCGCAATCAGCCGGGCCCCTTTCGCGCAAGCTTCGGCGAGACTCGTGTAACGCATCACTTCAATCCGGTCGGAGAATTCTTTTAGAGCTTCCTCGACCTTTGAAAGCGAGTAGGCCGGCCCGTAAAATGGCACGGGAATACGAGCGTTTCGAATGCCGCCATTCTGTGCCATGCGAAAGGCGGCCGCTCCGAGTGCCGAGCCATCGTCGGCCGCAGCCGGTTGCACAAAGACGTCGTCAAACATTCCGGATTGCAGTAGCTTTCCGTTCGCCGTGCAGTTGAGTGCAACACCGCCGGCGAGAGCAAGCTGGCGGAGGCCTGTCCGCTTGCCGAACTGTCCACAAATATGCAACATCACGCGGTCCAGACACGCCTGGAGTGCCGCGGCTACGTCCCGGTGTTTGTCCGTGATCTCTTCGTGGGGATCCCGGGGCGGAACCAAATGATCCTTGAGATATTTTCTGGTGGCCAGATAGTTCTCGCGTTCATCACGGGACTTGTTCATGTGAAGAAGTGGGACACAAATCGTGCCGTTTTCGCGCAGCTCGACAGCCGACTCGAAGAATGAACGGAAACGTCCGGGGTCCCCGTAAGGAGCGAGTCCCATGATTTTATATTCGTCGGCATTGAAATCGAACCCGAGATGCAGTGTCACAACAGAATAGAGGATGCCAATCGAATCTCGTATCGGCATCTCGCATAGTTTTTCCAGTTGGCCTCGACGGGCGTGATAAACGGATGCGCTGTTGGATTCACCCATGCCATCCACGACCAAAACGAGACATTCCTCCCAGCCCGAACAAAAGTAAGCACTGGCGGCGTGTGCCAAATGATGGTTGACGTGGCGCACGCGACCGGCGGGGTACCCGTCTAGATGGCGAGAGACCTGGGCAACAACCGCCTCCCGCGAAAAGACCTCGCGGTAGAGCGCAGTCGTGATGGGGTCGAGCGAATAGACGCCTCGATAAGGCTGATAGTCGAAGCTATGAACGACCTCGTCGACGTCTTCGAGCGCGATGCCCGCCTCGGCGAGACAATACGAGATTGTACCTACGGGGAAATCGCCGGAATGTTTCTTTCTGTTGAATCGCTCTTCGGCAGCGGCCGCGAGCAGCTCGCCGTCGATAAATAACGCCGCTGCCGAGTCGTGCCCTTGGGAGATGCGATATTCGCGGTCTTCTAGATTGGGCCAGTGTGCCCTTTTGAACGAGATTGAGTTCTCAAACCCGCCGATTCCGAGAATTTTCATTCAAGCGTCTCCTGCTGTACTAATTCCGTCTCCGTTAGGCAGAGCTGCAGCGGCATCATGCCGGGGAGGCGATAAGCCCAGGATATAGGGGGAATTCCGATTTCAATTTGATCTTTCCGCAAAGGTTGCACCGAGCTTGCTCAGAATCAACAGCCAGAATCTTCTTCGAAAATGAGCCTTGCTTGCTACGCACTACAATGGCCATCAGCCACGAAAGGGTATCTTGTGAGTTCCGCTGTACCAGCATGATAGCAGGGCCGCGTTAGGCAGGCATCTTGCTTAAATCTCACTACTTAATTCCAACTGACCTTGGGGAACCTTAGGGGCAGGGTTGACCCCAGCAAAGGGGCGAACAAACCCGTTGAGCTCTTCGCGACTAGTCCCCAATCAAAGACTGCCTAGGGCAGGTACCTGCGCAGCGATATAAACGCACTGTATTGAGGAAGATGGCTGCAAATGTCGGCGAATTTCGCTCCCACGACGGCACGCTCACTGACGTTCTCCCAGGGCCATGACTTCTCCAGCCGCCTCCTGGATCGGTTCCCCCTCGGAACCCAGCATATTTGCAGCCCTGGTCACGTGCCCTTGTGATTTTGGGCGGGGCAAGCCGCGCTTTGCGGGCAGAGCGGACGCCCGCTCCCGTCTTGTTTTCCGATGGCCAACACAGGTGAGTCTCGGGCCCTGGAGGATAGCTTCCAATGCTCATGTGAACAGGCGAAGACTGCTGTCCCTTAGCTGGTCCCGTCACCAGTAGCGACTCAGCGCGTGCGGCTCCTAGGCTTCCCGTATTATGAGTTCGCACGCATTACCTGCCAGTAACGGTGGCCTAGTCCTAGTACGAGTCGGCGAGCGCACCGCTTCCATGAGTGGTAGGTCCTTTGGTTTCTTAATATTCCCGATTATCNNTGTTAGCGGCGCTCATTCAATCCGGGTGCACAGGCGTAACCAGCGCCAAGGGCAATTCAACAACTTCGACGAATTCTAACACCACGCCTTTTGGGGCACTGAGCGCTAGCCCCGCTGCGGTGGATTTCGGCAACGTATCAGTGGGCGCCACGATCAATCAGAGCTTGACGATCAGTAATTCCGGCACTGCCGCGGTCACTATCTCTCAAGTCAGCGCTTCAGGCTCAGGATTCACCATCAGCGGAGTTGCACTTCCGGTGACCTTGAATCCTGGCGTTAGCGCCACCTTTACCGCCGGCTTCGTGCCTTCAGCCACAGGCGATGTATCAGGCAGCGTTTCCTTTGTCAGCCCTCAATTACGCCAAGCTTTTGGAGTTGGATGGCATGGCAAAGGTAAGGTCGTTGCGCCGTTGATCAGCGCGCAACCAGTCAGCCAATCCGTCCTATCTGGCCAGACAGCAACTTTCTCCGTGACCGCTAACGGCACGGCGCCCCTGAGCTATCAGTGGACCAGAAATGGCACTGCCATGAGCAGCGCGACTTCGTCTAGCTACACCACTCCGGCAGAGACGACTTCCGATAATGGCGCACAGTTCATTGTGGTGGTAAGCAACTCGGTCGGCAATGTCACCAGCAGCGTCGTAACACTCACTGTCACTGCCGCATCCGTTGCGCCGTCGATCACCGCGCAGCCCTCAAATCAGACAACATTCGTCGGCCAGACCGCGACCTTCTCCGTGGGCGCCAACGGTACCTCCCCGCTCAGTTATCAGTGGCAGAAGAACGGAATCGCCGTCAGCGGCGCGACCCTGTCCAGCTACACGACCCCGGCTGAGATCGCCTCAGACAATGGAGCGCAATTCACCATCGTGGTCAGCAATTCCGCCGGCAATATCATCAGCAACGCCGCGACGTTGACCGTCAATCCAGATCCCGCACCGTCGATCACCAGCCAACCGGCCAGCCAGACCATCACCGCCGGTCAGACGGCAATGTTCTCGGTCACTGCTTCCGGCACTCACTGCTTCCGGCACGGCGCCCCTGAGCTATCAGTGGCAAAAGAACGGCACGGCTATCAGTGGCGCGACTTCCTTCAGCTATACGACTCCGGCCGAAACGACTGCAGACAATGGCGCACAGTTCACCGCTGTAGTAAGCAATTCCGCAGGCAACGCGACTACTAACGCGGCGATTCTCACGGTGAACCCAGCGCCTGTGGCACCGTCGATCACCAGCCAACCGGCCAGCCAGACCATCACCGCCGGTCAGACGGCAATGTTCTCGGTCACTGCTTCCGGCACGGCGCCCCTGAGCTATCCCTGAGCTATCAATGGCGGAAAAACGGCACCGCCATTAGCGGTGCGACTTTGTCGAGCTACACGACTCCGGCCACAACAACCTCGGATACCGGAGCCCAGTTCATCGTCGTGGTCAGCAATTCGGCAGGTAACGCGACTAGTAACGCGGCCACCTTGATCGTCAATCCCGCTCCCGTGGCACCGTCGATCACCGCTCAGCCCGCGAGCCAGACCATCACCGCCGGTCAGACGGCAACGTTCTCGGTCACTGCTTCCGGCACGGCGCCCCTGAGCTATCAGTGGCAAAAGAATGGCGCGGCCATCAGCGGCGCGACGTCCGCGAGCTATACGACTCCAGCCGAGACCACTTCGGATACCGGAGCACAGTTTACGGTTGTGGTCACCAACTCGGTAGGCAACGCGACCAGTAACGCGGCCATCCTCACTGTGAATGTCGCGCCTTCGATCACCACTCAGCCAGCGAGCCAGACCATCACCGCCGGTCAGACGGCAACCTTCTCTGTGACCGCTTCGGGCACGGCACCGCTCAGCTATCAGTGGCAGAAGAACGGAGCAGCGATCACCGGTGCCATTTCATCGAGCTACACCACACCGGCCACAACAGCCTCCGACAACGGGAGCCAGTTCACCGTGGCCGTCAGCAACGCGGTAGGCAATGTGACCAGTAGCGCCGCCACTCTCACGGTCACTGCTGCTCCTGGCGCGCCCTCGATCACCACGCAGCCGGCCAGCCAGACCATCACCGCCGGGCTACCGGCAACCTTCTCGGTCACTGCTTCAGGCACCGCTCCGCTCAGCTATCAGTGGCAGAAGAACGGGGCAGCGATCACCGGTGCCATTTCATCGAGCTACACCACACCGGCCACAACAGCCTCCGACAACGGGAGCCAGTTCACCGTGGTGGTCAGCAACGC
>WNFJ01394145.1_pt2 | contig 10155 bp, 8 predicted proteins | sample 5400461 | NCBI WGS metagenome assembly WNFJ01 (sample SAMN13153349, study PRJNA577476) | soil metagenome | isolation source: 115 cm saprolite on Douglas fir-dominated hillslope | place: USA:California | collected 2013-09-17
CCGCCGCTACGCCGCGAGGCAGCCGCTCCTCGGAATCGAGGCGGGGAATATCACAGCTGGCCCGCGGACTTGAAGTTGTAGTGAGCAAGACCGGCAAGGAGATCCTCGAGTCGTCGACCGTGATCGCAGTGGTGGGCGCGTCGCGGGACTCGAACAAGGCCGGCGGATCGGTGCCTGTGGGATTGCAGAAGCGTGGCTTCCGCGTCATCCCGATCAACCCTTACGCCGACACCCTGTTCGGCGAGCGGGTATACCGATCGCTCGCGGACGTCCCCGAGAAGATCGACCTGGTCGACGTGTTTCGGCCCGCGGCCGACGCTCCCGAGATCGCGCGGCAGGCCGTCGCCGTCGGCGCCAAGGCACTGTGGCTACAGCTCGAGATCCGCTCGAACGAGGCGCGCCGGATCGCGGAGGCGGCGGGACTCGATTACGTCGAGGACGAGTGCACCGCGGTGACGAGCTCTCTGTACAGGATCAAGAAAGTAGCCGCGGCCTAGATCCGCGGGCGCGCCGCCGTCTCAACTTCACTTACTCTCCCTCCCAGTGTCAGGTCCCCGAGATCCGAAGCAGATCCGCGGCATCGGCAGCCGGAGCCAAGGAAAGGGTGGCGCAGCTAGGAGCGCATCGTCAGATGCGTGACGAAGCGGCGCCGGGCCCCATGACGCAGGCTTCAGCGCCGAAGGCGCCCGGCTGCCTAGGCCGCGCAGATGCAAGGAGCTTCGGGGGCTTGACACTGTAATGGCCAAGCGGCGTCTACATCACCGGCCGCGCGATCGCAGCGTCGAATGCGAGCTCAAGTTTCGAGTCGAAGGTCCACGCGACCATGCGCGCCTGCGGGCCATGCTGCGCAAACGCGGCGCCAAGCTCGAGGGCAAGTACGACGAGGAGAACTACCGGTTCAACGGCCCCGGCAAGTCCACACGCCGTATCACGCTGAGGCTTCGCGTGCTCGACGGCGGGCCGCGCGGAGTGCTGACCGCAAAGGGGCCCGCTAATTTCGTGGGCGGAGTCAAAGTGCGCGAGGAGACAGAGGTCGAGGTCAAGGACGCGCATGCGACGCTCGACCTGCTGGCCGAGCTTGGCTTTCACGTCGAGTTCGTCTACCGAAAGCACCGCGCCATGTGGACGCTCGATGGCGCGGTCACCGTCACGCTCGACACCCTCGAGTTCGGGTCGTACGTCGAGCTTGAAGGGCCGCTCGAGGTGCTGCCCGAGCAGGCGCGAAGCCTGGGCTTCGACCCGACTCGAGCGCTGAAGGATAGCTACTCGGTCTTGGCCCGAAAGCACCTGCAAGCGACGAAGAAAGCCGCCCAGACTTCTTAGATCGATGGCCGCCAGGTGACCTGACGGCCTGCTGTGGGATCAGGTCTTCGCCGGGCCCACCCACACGGTCTGGATGTTGGTGAACTCCTTGATGCCGTAGCTCGACAGCTCGCGCCCGAAGCCGGACTTCTTGACCCCGCCGAAGGGCAGCCGAGCGTCCGAGGCGACCATGCCGTTGACGAACACCAGGCCGGCTTCGATGCGCTCGGCCAGGCGCCGGCCGCGCTCGACGTTTGCGGTCCACACGCTCGAGCCGAGTCCGAACTCCGAGTCGTTGGCCACGCGCAGCGCCTCCTCCTCGTCGCTGACCCGGATGACCGCGGCGACCGGGCCGAAGGTTTCCTCGTGGTAGACCGGCATGCCGGGCCGCACGCCGGCCAGCACGGTGGGCTCGAAGTAGTAGCCCGACCCGTCCAGACGCTTGCCACCGGTGAGGATGCGCGCCCCCAGCCGCACCGACTCATTCACCTGGCGCTCGAGGTCATCGACGAGGTCGGCACGCGCCAGCGGGCCCACCTGCACGCCGCGGTCTTTCGGGTCCCCCACCTTCAGCGCCGCGACGGCTCCGGCGAAGAGAGACTCGAACTCGTCGGCCACCGAATGGACGATGATGAATCGCTTCGCCGCGATGCAGCTCTGTCCGTTGTTCTGGTTGCGGGCTCGGCAGGCGACCGTGGCCGCGGTCTTGATGTCTGCGTCCTCCAGCACGATGAAGGGGTCGGAGCCTCCAAGCTCCAGCACCGACTTCTTTATCAACTTTCCCGCCGTCGAGGCGACGCGCGAGCCGGCCTCCTCCGACCCGGTGAGCGTGACCCCGGCCACGCGGTTGTCCGCGATGATCTGCTCGACCGCGCCAGAGCCCACGAGCAGCGTCTGGAAGACCCCTTGCGGCAAGGCCGCCTCGCGGAACACCTCTTCGATCGCGAGCGCGCACTGGGGCACGTTGGACGAATGCTTCAGCAGCATGACGTTCCCGGCCACAAGCGCAGGCAGCGCCGCCCGGAACGCCTGCCAGAACGGGAAGTTCCACGGCATGACCGCCAGGATCACGCCCAGCGGCTGGAACCTGGCATAGCTGGATGTCGCGGTACTCTCAATGCGCTCGTCCGCGAGCAGGCGCGCCGCGTTGTCGGCGATCCAGGTGGCGGTCCAGGCGCACTTCTCGACCTCCCCCTCGGCCTCGACGATGGGCTTGCCCATCTCGGCGGTCGCCATCGCGGCGTATCGCGCCTTGTCGGCCCTGAGCACGCCGGCCACGGTACGCAGCAGGGCGGCCCGCATGTCGATGCCGACGTCCCGCCAGGCGTGCCGCGAGCCCCAGGCCCGACCTACGGCGGTGTCGATTCCCGCGGCGTCGAGCTCCTGGTATTGGGCGAGCTCCTGTCCGGAGGCGGGATCGATCGAACGCAGCATCGTCACACCATGAGATTAAAGGGGATCAGTAGGATTGACTCGTGGCTCGCGCACCGGTCAAGCGGAGGCCCACGACCCCACCCCAGACCTCCACCCTCCCCGGACCGGACGTGGATGGCCGAAAGCGGGTCGCGATCGAGTCGGTGTCGCCGGAGATCGACGCCGGGCGCTTTGTCGCCAAGCGCGCCCTTGGAGAGACCGTGGCAGTCGAGGCCGACATCTTCGCCGACGGCCATGACGCCCTCGCGGCTGCCGTCCGCTACCGCCACGAGTCCGCCACGGATTGGATCGAGGTGCCGATGCGGCCGCTCGTCAACGATCGCTGGCAAGCCGAGTTCACCGTCACCGAGCTCGGGCGATACCGGTTTGCGCTCGAAGCCTGGATCGATCCCTTCGAGACCTGGAGCCGCCAGTTCGCGAAGCGTGTCCAGGCGGGGCAGGACGTGACCCAGGAGGTGGAGCTGGCGGCGCTCATGGTCGAGGCCACCGCGGCGCGGGCGTCAGGTCCCGACTCGGCGAAGCTGCTGGGATATGCCGCGCAGCTCCGAAAAGGCAAGGCTTCGACGACCGCGGCCCTCGGATCAGCCCTGGCCGAGCTGATGGAGCGCCACGCCGACCGAAGCGCTTCGGTCACGTACGGGCGCGAGGTCGAGCTGATCGTCGAGCCGGTTCGAGCCGGCTACGGCGCCTGGTACGAGATGTTTCCGAGGTCGGCGGGCAAGCAGGGCAAGCACGGCACCTTCCGCGATGTCGAGGACTGGCTGCCCTACATCTCGGGCATGGGCTTCGACGTCCTGTACTTCCCGCCCATCCATCCCATCGGCCACACGCACCGCAAGGGCGCCAACAACAGCGTGCAGGCGAAGCCGGACGAGCCTGGGAGCCCGTGGGCGATCGGCTCGGAGGAAGGCGGGCACAAGGCGATCCATCGGCAGCTCGGGACGCTCGAGGACTTCCGCCGCCTGGTCACGGTCGCCGGCGAACATGGCCTCTCGATCGCGCTGGACCTGGCGTTCCAGTGCTCGCCCGACCATCCGTACGCGAAGGAGCACCCCGAATGGTTCCGCCACCGTCCTGACGGCTCCATCCAGTACGCGGAGAACCCGCCCAAGAAATACGAGGACATCTATCCGTTCGATTTCGAGTGCGAAGCCTGGCGTGAGCTGTGGGCGGAGCTGCTGTCGATCGTCATCTTTTGGGTCGACCAGGGGGTGCGCATCTTTCGTGTCGACAACCCGCACACCAAGCCGTTCGGCTTCTGGGAATGGCTGATCGGCGAGGTCAAGCGCGCCCACCCCGACGTGATCTTTCTCTCCGAGGCCTTCACGCGGCCGAAGGTGATGCACCGGCTCGCGAAGGCCCGCTTCAGCCAGTCGTACACGTACTTCGCCTGGCGCAACACGAGCTGGGAGCTGAGCCACTACTTCACCGAGCTCGGCACCGAGCCGATCCGGGAATTCCTGCGTCCCAACCTGTGGCCGAACCCTCCGGACATCCTCACCGAGTACTTGCAGACCGGCGGGCGTCCCGCCTTTGCGGCGCGCTTCGTGCTCGCCGCCACCCTGGGGGCCAGCTACGGGATCTACGGGCCCGCGTTCGAGCTCTGCGAGAACCGCGCCAAAGAGCCCGGGTCGGAGGAGTACCTCGACTCGGAGGAGTACCAGATACGCACCTGGGATCGCGAACGGCCCGACAGCCTGCGCGAGCTGATCAAGCTGGTCAACAGGGCCCGCCGCGAAAACCCCGCCCTGCGGAGCAACGACGGCCTCATGTTCCATGCGACCGAGAACGAGCAGATAGTCGCCTACACCAAGAGCACCGACGATCATGCCGACATCGTGCTCACCGTCGTCAACCTCGATCCCCATCACACTCAGACGGGCATGGTTAACCTGCCCCTCGAGGCGCTGGGCATCGAGCGGGACCGCAGCTACCAGGCGCACGAGCTGTTGAGCGGGGCGCGGTACATCTGGAATGGGCCGCGCAACTACATCGAGCTCAATCCGCAGTCTTCGCCGGCGCAGATCTTCCGCTTCCGCCGCCGTGTCCGAAGCGAGCACGACTTCGAGTACTTCCTGTGATCACCGAGAAGCCGGAGGACGCGCCCGTCAACGAGCCCATGCCCAGCCCGGCGGTGGACCTGAAGGCTGCGCCCAGGCGGCGCAAGAAGGAGACGTTCACCCTCGACGACGACCCACTCTGGTTCAAGGACGCGCTCATCTACGAGGTGCACGCGCGCGCGTTCTACGACAGCGACGGCGACGGCAGCGGCGACGTACCTCCAGGACCTCGGCGTGAGCGCGATCTGGCTGCTGCCCTTCTACCCCTCGCCGATGCGCGACGACGGCTACGACATCGCCGATTACACGGACGTCAACCCGATGTACGGAAACCTGACCGACGCCCACCAGTTCATCAAGGACGCTCACCGGCGCGGGATCCGCGTCATCAACGAGCTGGTCTGCAATCACACGTCCGACCAGCATCCGTGGTTCCAGAGAGCGCGCCGGGCTCGCGCCGGAAGCGCGGCGCGCGAATTCTACGTATGGAGCGACACCAACCAGCGCTACCAGGACGCCCGGATCATCTTCAAGGACTTCGAGGTCTCCAACTGGACCTGGGACCACACCGCTGGAGCGTATTACTGGCACCGCTTCTACTCGCACCAGCCCGACTTGAACTTCGAGAGCCCAAAGGTCAAGGAGTCCGTGCTGAAGGCCATGGACTTCTGGCTCGATGGCGGCGTCGACGGCCTGCGGCTCGACGCCATCCCCTACCTGTTCGAGCGCGAGGGCACCAACTGCGAGAACCTGCCCGAGACCCACCAGTTCCTCAAAGAGATGCGCCGGCATGTCGATGCGAACTACCCCAATCGCATGCTGCTCGCCGAGGCCAACCAATGGCCCGAGGATGCGGTCGCCTACTTCGGCGAGGGTGACGAGTGCCACATGGCATTCCATTTCCCGCTCATGCCTCGACTGTTCATGTCGATCCGCATGGAGGACAGGTTCCCGATCGTCGACATCCTGGCGCAGACGCCGCCCATCCCGGACACCGCGCAGTGGGCGCTGTTCCTGCGCAACCACGACGAGCTCACGCTCGAGATGGTGACCGACGAGGAGCGCGACTACATGTATCGCGCGTACACCCAGGACCGCATGGCGCGGATCAACCTCGGGATCCGCCGCCGCCTGGCACCGCTGCTCGGCAACGATCGCAAGCGCATCGAGCTCTGTCATCTATTACGGAGACGAGATCGGTATGGGCGACAACATCTTCCTGGGCGACCGCAATGGCGTGCGAACGCCGATGCAGTGGAGCGCCGACCGCAACGCCGGCTTCTCGCGTGCCAACCGGCAGCGGCTCTACCTCCCGGTGGTGACCGACCCCGAGTACCACTACGAGAGCGTCAACGTCGAAGCCCAGTCGCAGAACCCGCATTCGCTCTTGTCCTGGATGAGGCGGCTGATCGCGCTCCGCAAGCGGCACCGCGCATTCGGCCGCGGCTCGCTCGAGCTCCTGCGGCCCGAGAACCGCAAGGTGCTCGCGTTCGTCCGGCGCCACGAGTCGGAACAGATCCTGTGCGTCGCCAACCTCTCACGCTTCCTGCAGGTCGTAGAGCTAGACCTCAGCAAGTGGAAGGGCATGGTGCCGGTGGAGCTGTTCGGCGCCACCGAGCTTCCCGCCGTCGGCGACACGCCTTATTTCCTCACGCTGGGTCCGCACTCGTTTTACTGGTTCTCGATGCAGCCGCGGGCGGTGGCCACCCTGCCGTCAGACGGGAGTCGTGCCGCGGCGGTGCTGCCGGAGATCAAGGCGGCGGGCGGCTGGGAATCGGTGCTGTTCGGCACCGCCAAGGAGCGGCTCGAGGGCATCCTCGGTTCGCCGGCAAGGCGCGACGACTGAAGTCGGTGTCGATCGTGGACGCCATCGAGGTCCCGGCCAGCGACCGCAGCACCGACAGGAGCGCCTACCTGCTCTCGGTCCTCGTCTCGTACGCCGAAGGCGACCCCGAGACCTACCTGCTCCCGGTCTCCTACGCGAGCCCCGCCGAAGCCCAGCAGATACTCGATCGCTGGCCGCACTCGGCCATCTCGTGGGTGCTCCCCCAGGAAGACGGCCAGCGCGGCCTCCTGTTCGACGCGCTCGGGCCGCCTGGCTTCGCCGAGAGCGTCCTCGGCATCATCGCCCGGAAGCGGCGTGCCGCCAGCGCGACCGGCATGCTGGTCGGATCGACGACCCGCGCGTTCGCGCGCCTTCGCGGCCCGGAGACGATCCGCCTGGAGGCGGCCCTCTCTGTCGCCGAGCAGAGCAACAACTCGGTTGTCTTCGGCGAGCGCCTCATCCTCAAGGTGTTTCGCCGCACCGAGGAGGGCATGAACCCGGAGCTCGAGGTCGGGCGCTTCCTCACGGAGAAGACGAGCTTCGCGCAAATCGCCCCGCTGGCCGGCAGCCTGGAGTACCGCCGTGACCGAGGCGAGCCGGTGTCGCTCGCGGTCCTACAGGGCTACGTGCCCAACCAGGGCGATGCGTGGCAGTACACGCTGACCACGCTCTCGCACTACCTCAAGGAGATGGAGCTGCCCGTCAGCGGCGAGCCGCCGACCATGCCGGCCAACCGGATCCAGGCCAGCTCGCTGGACCTGCCCGAGATCGCGGCCAAGACCATCGGCGGATACCTGGAGGCGGCGCGGCTGCTGGGCCGTCGCACAGCCGAGCTGCACATCGCCCTGGCCTCCGACCCGGACGACCCGGCCTTCGCGCCCGAGCGCATCTCACCCCAGGACCAGCGCTCGATCTATCAATCCCTCAACGGCCTCGCGACGCGCTCGCTCGAGCTGCTGCGCAGCCAGTTCAACCGCCTGCCCGATGACGCGAAGGACGAGGCGAAGCGCGTGCTCGAGCTGGAAGGCCGCATCGCCCTGGCGCTGCGGGCGTTTCTCGGGCGGCGTTTGACGACCAACCGTATCCGCGTGCACGGCGACTATCACCTCGGCCAGGTCCTCTACACAGGGCACGATTTCGTGATCATCGACTTCGAGGGCGAGCCGTCGCGCAGCCTGTATGAGCGCCGTCTGAAGCGCCTGGCCCTTCGCGACGTGGCCGGCATGCTGCGCTCGTTCTCGTATGCGAGCCAGGCCGCGCTCCGGTCAGACCAGCTGCAGGCGTCGACCGCACCTCGCCGGGAGGCGTGGGCGCGGTTCTGGGTCGACTCGGTGTCGGCGGCGTTCCTGCGCAGCTACCTCACCACCGCGGGTACCGCATCCTTCGTTCCGCAGACGACCGAGGACCTCGACCTCCAGCTCACGACCATGCTGCTCGAGAAAGCGCTGTATGAGCTCCGCTACGAGCTCAACAGCCGCCCAGATTGGGTCCGCATCCCGCTGCGCGGCATCCTCGAGGTGGTGCACCCCGCATGATCGCCCGCTCGCTGCTCTCACCGTTCGACCTGCACCTGTTCAACGAGGGCACTCACAGCCACCTCTACGAGAAGCTCGGCGCGCACCTTTCGACCGATCCGGCTGGTGCTTCATTCGCCGTCTGGGCGCCCAACGCGGACTGGGTGAGCGTCATCGCCGACTTCAACGGCTGGAGCCGGGACGCCAACAAGCTCGTTCCCCGCGAGCAGTCTGGGATCTGGGAAGGCTTCGTCCCCGACGTCGAGCACGGAGCCCTCTACAAGTACCACGTGCACTCGCGAGTCACCCGCGCCGGCGCGGACAAGGCGGACCCAACAGCCGCCGCGACAGGCTTCGGTCGTTTGGGACCTGAGCTACGACTGGGGAGACGGCGACTGGATGAACAGCCGCTCTCGTGCCAACGGCCGGCAATCGCCGTGGTCGGTGTACGAGGTCCACCTCGGCTCCTGGATGCGCGTGCCCGAAGAGGACAACCGGTCGCTCACGTACCGGGAGCTGGCGCCGCGCCTTGCCGACTATGCCCACCGCCTCGGCTTCACCCACGTCGAGCTCATGCCGGTGATGGAGCACCCGTTCTACGGCTCTTGGGGCTACCAGAGCACCGGGTACTTCGCGCCTACGAGCCGCTACGGCACGCCGCAGGACTTCATGTTCCTGGTCGACCACCTGCATCAGCACGGCATCGGCGTCATCCTCGACTGGGTGCCTTCGCACTTCCCGTCCGACGAGTTCGGCCTTCAGACCTTCGATGGCACCCACCTCTACGAGCACGCCGACCCGCGCCTGGGTGTGCACCCCGATTGGGGCAGCTCGATCTTCAACTACGGCCGCAACGAGGTGCGCGGGTTCCTGCTGAGCAGCGCGCTGAGCTGGCTGAACCGCTACCACGCCGACGGGCTGCGAGTCGACGCGGTGGCGTCGATGCTGTACCTCGACTACTCGCGCAAGCCCGGACAGTGGCTCCCCAACAAGTTCGGGGGCCGAGAGAACCTCGAGGCGGTCGACTTTCTGCGCCGGTTCAACATCGAGGTCTACAAGGAGCACCCCGACGTGCAGACGATCGCGGAGGAGTCGACCTCGTGGCCGCTGGTGTCACGCCCGACTTACCTTGGCGGCCTCGGCTTCGGCATGAAGTGGGACATGGGCTGGATGCACGACACGCTGGCTTACATGTCGAAGGATCCTGTCCACCGCCGCTTCGAGCACCAGCAGCTCACATTCCGGATGCTCTACGCCTTCACGGAGAACTACATGCTCCCGCTCTCCCACGACGAGGTCGTGCACGGGAAGGGCTCGCTGCTGGCCAAGATGCCCGGGGACGATTGGCAGAAGTTCGCGAACCTGCGACTCCTGCTGGCCTACATGTACGCGATGCCGGGCAAGAAGCTGCTGTTCATGGGCGCCGAGTTCGGGCAGTGGACCGAGTGGAACCATGAGGCGAGCCTGGACTGGCACCTCGTGGACGAGCCGATGCACGACGGGATGAGCCGCTGGACGGGCGACCTGAATCGCATCCTGCGGGACGAAAGGCCCCTGCACGAGCTGGACTTCGACCCGGCCGGCTTCGCATGGATCGACGCCACGGACGCCGAGCAGAGCGTGATCAGCTTCATCCGCAGGAGCACTCGCGACGAGGTGATCCTGGCCGCGTTCAACTTCACACCGGTGCCGCGGCACAACTACCAGATCGGCGCTCCGCTGGGTGGGCGGTGGCTCGAGATCCTGAACAGCGACGCGCCGATCTACGGCGGCGGCGGGCAGGGCAACCTGGGCGGCGTCGACGCGGCGCCCGTCGGGCGCCACGGCCATCTGCACAGCCTGAACCTCACGCTCCCGCCGCTCGGGGCGATCTTCCTGAAGCCTGATACCGGGGACGAGGCCAACGGCGGATAAGCGACGCTCATGCTTATCCGGTTAGCTCCGCTACGATCTCGGCGTGGCGCGGCCGGACTTCCCCAGGACGATCCTCGAGTTCCAGCGCCGGTTTTCCGACGAAGCA
>WNFJ01542832.1_pt1 | contig 10155 bp, 7 predicted proteins | sample 5400461 | NCBI WGS metagenome assembly WNFJ01 (sample SAMN13153349, study PRJNA577476) | soil metagenome | isolation source: 115 cm saprolite on Douglas fir-dominated hillslope | place: USA:California | collected 2013-09-17
TTCAGACCACGGCGCACATTCACCAGACGACGCTGAACGTGCCGAGCTGATGCGAGCGTGCGTCCGTCTTTTCCGCGCCTACGAAAAGGAATGCAGGAGGCGCCGGCTCCTGGACTTCGAGGACTTGCTCGTCATGTGCGTGCGGATGCTCGACGAGCACCCGTCGCTGCTTGGCAAGTACACCGCCCGCTTCCCTCACGTGCTTGTCGACGAGTACCAGGACCTCAACCTCGCGCAGGAGCGCCTTGTTGAGCTGGTCGCCTCGCGGAGCCAGCCCTTTGTGGTCGGTGATGACGACCAGTCGATCTACCGATTTCGCGGCGCATCACGCGCCAGCCTCGAAAGATTCAACGCCCTGTTTCCGGCCGCGAAGACGATCACCATCGGGCGCAACCACCGAAGCTCCCGGCGCATCGTGTCGGCGGCAAGCGCGCTGATCGCCAACAACAAAGAGCGGCTGGAGAAGCAGCTGCTCTCCGCTGCGCCAGGACCACCGGTCGAGCTGTGGCTCTGCCCTGACGGCGAGACGGAGGCTTCCGCCATCGCCTCGCAGGCTGCACTGCTCGTTGAACGTGGAACATCTCTGCGCGACATCGCGGTCCTGTGCCGGACGAATGCCATCGCCCGCCCGATCGCCGCCGCTCTCGCGGCGAAGCGGCTGCCCCACGTGGTGATCGGCGGCCACGGCTTTCACGACCGGCCGGAGATCCGAGACGTCATCGCGCTGATGCGTGTGCTGAACGACCCACGCGACGTCGTCGCCATCGCCCGCGCTATGACCCGCCCACCCGCCAACCTCGATCCCGCCGGCGCGCTCGGCGCGCTCCGCATTAGGGGGGACATGGCGCCTCTCGAGGCGATGAAGTCTATCGCTCCCGCGCGATCGTTCGCGCTGCTTCTCGAGTCGCTGGCGGCGGACGCTAGCCGCCTCGACGTGCGGGACCTCTTCTTCGAGCTGATGAACAGGACGCGCTACCTCGAGGTCATCGGCGCGACGCTGGAAGCAAGCGAAGCCGCGCGCGTCACGGCGAACGTCAGCAGGTTAGCCGAGATGATCGCCGAATTCTGTGAAACCTCCGACGATCGGTCGATCGCGGCTTACATGCGGTACCTGGACCTCGTGCTGCTGTCGGGAGAAGACGAGGAGCCGGCGCCGGTTGAAGCCGCAGGCGACGCGATCCTCGTGATGACCATCCACCAGTCGAAGGGACTCGAGTTCGAAGCGGTGTTCGTGCCCGGGCTGGTCGAGGGGCGCTTGCCGCAATCGGGAAGGTCGCCTCGTTTCGAGCTGCCGCCTCCTGTGCTCGAACCTCTGGTGCGGGGCCGCGAGGACGTGGTCGCCGAGGAGCGACGGCTGCTCTACGTGGCGATGACGCGCGCGAAGCGACATCTCTACCTGACCCGTGCTTCCCATTACGACGGCGGGCGCCGCTGGAGGGATTCCCGATTTCTCGAAGAGGTGCGGGCGGCGGGAAAGAGGACGATGCGCGACCGCACGTTCGAAACCGTGCTTCCCAAGCCCCTCTCCCCAACCCTCTCCCCTGACGGGGAGAGGGAGATAGTGCTTTCCTACTCCGCGATTGCTGCTTACCGGGATTGCCCGCGCCAGTACTGGTACCGCCAAGAGCAGCGCTTGCCGGTCGTGCAGAGCGCGGAGGCGGTGCACGGCGTGATCCTGCACGAGGTCCTCCGCCAGGCGGGCGAGGCACGCAAGAGGGGTGAGCACGTGACGGCGCGAATGCTGGAGTCGTTTCACGAAGAAGCATGGAAAGGGCAAAAGTTCCCGGACCCACGCCGCGCGGCGACGTTCCAGCGGCTCGGCGCGGCCCAGCTCGAGGCGTATCGCAAGAAGGGAGGGTTCGACGCGCCTCCTGAATTTCTGGAGCATGCCTTCAGCGCCGCAGTCGACGGCTGGACGCTGCGCGGCATCATCGATCGGATCGATCGCACCGAGACGGGGTGGCGGATCGTCGACTACAAGAGCGGGCGTCCTTTGACCCGACGCCGGCGCGACACGCAGGTCGCGCTCTACGCGCTAGGCGCGACCACCGCCTTGCGCCTGGACCCAATCGAGCTCGAGGTCGTCTACCTGGCGAGCGGGGAAAGCGTCAAGATCGACAAGGTAAGCGCCCTAGTCGCCGAGGCGGCGACGCAGGCGGCGGAGGTGGCGGAAGGGGTGAAGGCGGGTAGATTCGAGGCGCGGCCCGAGCGGCGCCGCTGCCGCCTGTGCCCCTACCGGCTCGCCTGCGCCGAGGCCTTGTAGCGGGCGGCGAGCAGCAAGCACTCACGCGCGATGTCCGAGGACGCGTACGGATGCGCTAGCTCCGCAGCCTTGCGCGCCATCTCGCGCCAGGTCGGCCCGCCTTCGGCCAGGACCCTGACCTCATCGAAGAGGTCCGTGTCTTTCGGAGCGAACGCGCCGACGCCCGAGTCGACGACGTAGTCCACGTTCGGAGTCTCCTGCCCCGGCAGGAATCCCGTGATGATCAGGGGCAGCCCGGTGGCCAGCGCCTCGGCGATGGCGCCGGGACCCGCCTTGGTCACGACCATGTCGCAAGCGCGCATGAGCTCCGGCATGTAGTCGACAAACCCCAGGATGAGGGTCGGGGTGGCGAATCGAAGCTCCGTCATCCGGCGCCGCAGCTTCTCGTTGCGCCCGCAGACGACGACCAGCTGCCACTGGTACGGCTCCCACGCGAGGGTGCGCACCTGCTGAATGAGATGTCCGACACCGGCGGCCCCGCCCATGACCAGTACCGTGAACCGGCCCTCGTCCAGACCGAAGCGCCTGCGCAGCGCGTGCTTCTCGCCTGGAGCGGGTGGGCGAAATCGCAGGTCGACCGGAAGGCCGAGCAGCTTGATCCGGTCGGCGGGCACACGCCGCCGCAGCGCGACCTTGCGCGCCAGCTCGGTGGGGGCGATCACAAGGTCGGCCTGGCTGAAGGTCCAGCCGCGGTGAAAGTCGACGAGGTCTGTGATCACCGTCATCAGCGCGCGTGGCCGCCCGCTTTTGCGGATCGCCTGGTGGCTGATGTGGTTCAGCAGCGGATGCACGGAAAGGACAACGTCGGGGTCGTGCTTCTGCAGAAGCTCGATGACCGACTTGCGCACGCCATGGCCGAAGATGGCGCGGATCGCGGCAAAGGCGGGTCTCGTGTTGCTCGTGTGATACACGGCGCCCCAGGCGGCCCGCGAGCGCCGGATCATCGGCGAGTAGAGCGAAGCGAGGCGCCGCACGACAGTTGGACCCTGTCCAATCAGCGGATCGGCGACCGTGACGACGCAGGTCGGGTCGAGGAGCTTGAGCGCGTCGGTGAGTGCGCGCGCCGCTGCCCGATGGCCACCACCCGTGTCGCTGAAGAGAATCAAGACTATTGGCGACCCGCCAGTCGGAATCGGCAGCACTGTCGGCGCTGCGGGTTGTGTGGCGTCCGCCGGCTGTGTGGTTACTTCCGTCGCGCCGCGGCCCGCCGCGCGATCCACCGCATGTTGTATTGGGCCAGCAGATACGTGATGAAGATCATGGCGAGGATCCCGATGCTCACCCACAGGATGGTGCGTTTGGCGAGCTCGCCGGCAGAGAGCGGCGGTCCGCCGGGGTTGCGGTTCTCCTGGATGATGTAGGCGGCAAGGTCCTTCACGTCCTGGTCGGTCAGCTTGTCGTTGGCGCCCTTGGCAGGCATGTCCTTCGTCCCTGGATCACCCTGCTGGTGCTTGCGCCCGTTGGTGATGATGTCGATCAGGTAGTTGGCGTCGAGCGAGTCGGTCACGCCGGGCAGCTTGAAGATCGGGTTGAGCGATGGCCCGATACTCCCCTCGAGGTTTGCCCCGTGGCAGCTGGCGCAGTTCTGACCGAAAAGGATGGCGCCTCTGTTCGGGTCGCCCGGGAGTGGAGCCTGTGTCGGGTTGCCCGACGGTGAGGGGGAGCTGTCGGCGAGCGTCGTGATCGCCGTCAGGCCGATCAGCGCCGGTACCGCCAGCGCGACCAGGATGGACAGCTGAAGGCCCTTGGGGAGACGCATCGCGCGCCAGATCATAACCGCCCCTATTCTCGGGCCTCGGCGGGAATACGCGCTGAGCGCGTGCGTTTTAATGGTTGTGCCCTCCTGCTCGCCGGTCTCTCGTTCCGGCTTCTGCTGCGTCTCACGGCGCTGGCTTGACGCGAGATCGGCCTACCGTGGCTGAGGCGACCCGCCTGATCCCCGACCGCGCCGCCAAAAGGCGGATCGCGGTCATTTCCATGCACACGTCGCCGACCGCCTCGCTCGGCGCGAACGCCAACGGCGGGCTCAACGTCTACGTCCGGGAAGTCTGCACCGCGTTCAGCGACCGCGGGATCGCCACCGACATCTTCACCCGTAAGCAGTCAGCCGACGACCCGAACGTCGAGACATTGGCCCCCCTCTCGCGCGTGATCTACCTCTCCGCCGGTACCGGCCTGGACAAGTACTCCCTCTTCGGCGAGGTTCCGTTCTTTGCCACCCGCATCCTCGACTTCGCGGCCGAGGAGAACATCACCTACGACCTTCTTTACTCGCATTACTGGCTCTCGGGCGAGGTGGCCTGCCTGCTCCGCCCGGAGCTCGCTGCGGGCTGGGCCCACACCGCCCACACGCTGGGCCTGGTGAAGAACCGAACCCTCGCGGCGGGAGCCAAGCCCGAACCTCGGCTGCGCATTCAGGTCGAGGGCGAGCTCGCGCAGCAGGCGGATATGTTGATCGGCTCGACTCCAGATGAAGCCCGCGAGCTGATCGACGCCTACGGCGCCGACCCCGAGCGCGTCTTCGTAGTGCCGCCGGGAGTCGACCTGGCGACGTTCCACCCCATGGATCGCGCCGCCGCACGCCGCGAGATCGGCTACGGCAACGGCCGCCTGCTGCTGTTCGTCGGGCGCCTGGAGCGGCTCAAGGGAGTCGAGATCGCGATCCGCGCCCTCGCCCTGCTGCGCGACCGGCAGCACGACGACGTGCGCCTGTTGATCCTAGGCGAGGACAGCCGCGAAGGCGATGAAAGCGAGAAGGAGCGGCTGAAAGTCATCGCCACTCAAATGGGAGTTCGCGATCATGTGGAATTCGTCGGGTCGGTCGCCCACCACGAGCTGCCGTTCTTCTATGCGGCCGCCGACGTGTGCGTGATGCCGTCGTACAGCGAATCATTCGGCCTGGTCGCGCTTGAAGCGCAGGCGTGCGGTTGCCCGGTGGTGGCCTCAGGCGTGTCCGGGCTGCGCTCGGTGGTACGCGATGGAGTCAGCGGATACCTCATCGACGCGCACGATCCGGCGGCTTACGCCGAGAGAATCGGGCGTGTACTCGAAGACCGTGAGATCGCTCAGCAGATGGGCCGGCGCGGAAGCCTGCTTGCTCAGCGTTTCTCGTGGACGCGAACCGCGGACCGGCTCGAGGAGCTGTTCGCCGGCGTCGTCGAGAAAAATCAGGCCTTGGTCCAGGCCAGCGCGCGGCAGGAATAAGGAAAAGACTCCGCAGCGAATCGGGTCAGCGCGGCCGGCCGCGTGCCGTCTGCATTCATCAGCCAGACCTGATTCTCAGTCTGGTTCATGTTGAGGAAGGCGATCTGGTGGCCGTCCGGCGACGGGACCGGTGACGCAACGTCGATGGTCGGATCCGCCGGCAGCCCTGAGGCTGGATTCAGCACCGCCGGCGGTGCGACCACATTGACCACAAAGGCCTTGTGCGTCAGTGCCCCGACGCTCTGGACGCTTGCCGCGAAAACGATGTGCGTCGAGTCGGGCAACCACGATGGCACACCGAGGTCGCCGGTGGCGACCGTGGTGGTGGCCGCCGCTCCGGTGAGATTTCTCACCCGGAGGCTGCTCAGAGCGGAATCGCTCCGCAAGTACGCGATCCGGTTGCCCGATGGCGCCCAGCTGAGGGCACTGACCGGACCGGTATCGACCGCAAGCTGGTAGCGCGCCCGCAGCCCGACGTCGTATGCCCATACCTCATGAGTCGCGACAGCGCCGTGCACGAACGCGACCCTCAAACCATTCGGTGCCACCGTCGCCTGTGCGATGTCGGTGGAGATCACTTCGTCAGCTCCAGACCAGCGATGCAGTGTGTTTGCGTCGTCGATGTAGACGTAGCCCAGGCCTGAACCGAGGGCGGCGGCCCACTTGCCCGTGAATCCGAGCTGCACCGTGCTGCCGCCGGGGATGAACTCAAACCACGTTTCGCCGTCGCCCTGGATGAGCAGCCTGTCGCCGGCCGGCGACCAGCTGAAGGCGTGGACCGCGTTGTCGTGAAAGAGCTCGCGCGGGAAACCACTCTCGTTGACGATCCAAAGTCCACCCGGAGCGCCGCCGGGCCCATCGGTGCCAAATGCGAGCCAGTGCCTCAGGGGACGTTGGGGCCCGGTCGTGAAACGGATGACCCTTTCGCGGCTCAGCCGGCTGCCGTTGACGTCAAGCGCGTTGGTGTTGATCGTGATCTGGTACGCGGTGTTCGGCTGCAGCAGTTGGGAGGGTGCGACGATGGCGCGGCGGACGTCCGTTTGATCCGGCCGCACGTTGAACGAGACGGCAGGGCTGAACTCGAGTGCTGACCGCAGGCTTGCGGGACTCATCTCGCGAGTGAAGTCAAGGCTGAGGTAGGCGGCAGGGTCGACTACGGTGTCATTGTCGGCGGGCGTCGAGCCGGTCAGGCTTGGGGGGCGCTCCGTCACGAATGCCCAGTGGTGCCGCAGCGTATAGGTGTTGCCCGCGAGGTCTCGATAACCTGGGTCGAGGATCACCTCGTACGTCGTGCTCGGCTGGAGCGACGAATGCTCGAAGACAAGATGCCGGGGGCTGGTCCAGCGCACGGCGCCCGGCGTCTCTGGCACGAGATGGAACCGGCTCTCGACCGAGCTCTGGTCGACCGAGTGGTCGAAGGTGATCTTGATCGCGGCCGCCGTCGAGACGAGTGCCGCCACACGCCGTGAGCGGGAGCAGCAGCGCCACGATGAGGGCTGCCGATGGTATGTGGCGCACCTCTACTTCTACTTCCCGCCCCTCACCCTAGCCTCTTCCTCTGGGGTCCCCGCGACGCAGTCGCGGGAGGGTGCCCCTGCGCGCGCCCGGCCGCTGCGGGGAGCGGGGAAATTATTTAGAGGTGAGACTTCAGCCGGGCCCTCATCTCCTGCGCCAGCTGCTCGAGCCGAGAGGAATCGACGAAGAGAATCGAGATGCTCGGAATCTGATCGATCGCGCCCTCGATGCCGGGGAGCGACGGGTCGGCGGCGCCCAGGATGTCCTTGACTTTGCGCGCCCGGTTGCCGAGAGCGTCCTCCGCCATCGCCTGCAGCTCGGCCACGACGGCCGCCCAGTCAAGCTGCGGTCCACCACCACTCGGCCGCGGCGGGGTGGTCGGCGCCACCTGGACGGTGGGCTGCGCCGCCACCGGCTGGTAGCTCGAGTAAGAGCCGGTCGGAATCTGAGTCGTGGGCGGCTCCACGGCCATGACCGGGAGAGTCTGGGTCGCCCTTTCCGGCTCAGGCGCCATCACGGGGGCCGGCATCGGTCCGCGAGGGCCTCGCGATCCGCCGACGATCTCGTCGACGTCAAGTGGCGGGTGCTTGGCGCCATCCGCGGACTTGACCTCGATCATCGCGGCGGGGTCATCGCAGAGAGCGAGCGCGCGGTCCGGCTTGTCAGAGATGTCTCGCGACTCGCTGGTATACGCGCCGGCCAGATCGCCTTCGGACATGATGATGACGCCCGTCCCGCCCGTCGCGCGGATCATCACGCTGCCGCTCAACTTGCGGTCGCTGAGGAACTTGAGCAGCGCCTTCATGTCGACCCACGCCGCATACAGCTCGGTGTACATCGGCCTGGAGACGGTCAGCTCGTAGAGCCCGTCGATGAGCTCGGGCGACAGCCCGACCACGTCGAGCACTCCGTGGCCGCTTGTGACGTCGTCGTTGAAGTTCTGGAGCGCCTGCTTGCCGAGGACGAGGCTGCTCGCGTCGGCGGCGCCGTCGTACATGCACTCGAGCGCTGCACCCTCTTTGAAAAGGATCAGTCCCGACGCGTCGTCGGTCAGCAAGCGCACGTAACCGGTGTACCCCTCCTTCTCGAGTGTCGTGATCAGGCGAGGAAAATCGACGAACGACGTCTTGAGCGAGTCGTAAATGATCTGACCCGCGGGGACAGGAATGGGCTCGCGACCGTGCTTCGGCGACGGTCGGTGCTTCACGCCTCGTCGTGGCTGGGGTGCTTCCACCTTTCTCTCCGGTTCAATATGAACGGTGCGCTCGACGCGTGCTTCGGGCCTCTCCGCAACGGTTTCCTGCCGGGGCGATGGCATGGGCACGACAGCGCTCTGCGTCGGGGGCGTTGATTCTGCGGTGTGGACAAGCTCCTGGATACCGGCCTTGACCGATTCATCTGCAGGGAGCTTGGCCTTGGCGTCAAACTCGAAGTCCCCTTTCGTCCAGTGAAGTGCGTGGAGCACGGCCTCATCGCCGGCCTTGCCATCGCCCTGGGCGTGGAAAAGATGACCGAACAGAAAGTACAGAGAGGCAGACTGACCGTTCCCATTGCGGACGGTAAGGGTACCTGTGGAGCGCTCACCCTGAGCAGACTCCAGAAGCGATCGAAGGGGAACTTCGGCCAATGAGCCGTTTGACTGCAAGAGTCATCTCCTGAGATCGGCCCAGCCCGATCGGGGGAATAAGAGAGAAATTAGTATAGATATCGAGATCAAATCCGCGCGCCCGGAGCCCCCGGACTCACCGCTCGCTCCCGAACCGTCGCCAGCGCGGTTGCTTTTCGTTCGCCATGGCCAGTCGACGTGGAACAGCGAGCATCGCATCCAGGGCCAGCTCGACCCACCGCTTTCCGAGGAGGGGCGGAGACAGGCCGAGCGCGTCGGCCGGCGGCTGGCTCGGCGCCGCCTGGCGGGGTTCTATTCGAGCGATTTGAAGCGCGCCTTCGAAACCGCGCAGGCGATCCGGGCGACGACAGGCCTCGAGCCTGAGCCCATGCCCGGTCTCCGCGAGATCTACCTCGGAGAATGGGAGGGTCTGCGCACGGAGGAGGTGGCCCAACGCTATCCCGAGATTTGGGCGAAGTGGAGCTTTGAAGGCGGGGATTGGGACATCGTGCCGGGCGGGGAAGGCGCTGCCCTCTTCGAGAAGCGCGTCGCCGCTGCGGTCGACGCCATCCTGGAACGCCACCAGCACGGCGACGTGCTGGTCGTCACGCACGGCGGCGTGATCCAGATGACTCTGAATCGCGTGGTCGGGCGCGCGAGCCGCGGCCTGTTTCCTTTCAAGATCCAGAACGCCTCGATCACGGTGATCGAAAAGCGACGCGGCAACCTGATCATCGGCGGCGTCAACGACACGAGTCATCTCGATCCGGCTCTCGTCACCGAACCGGGCGCCGGATGAGCGACGCCGCCGGGCGCGCGCAGGGCGCCTTACAGACAGATTGGGATCAAGAGCTCGAAGGTAGAGTCCTGCCCGCGCCGCTGCTGCAGAGCTGGGCGTGGGGCGAGGTGCAGGCTCGCGCAGGCTGGACCATCGAGAGGATCCGGCTCCCCGGGGGAGCGATGGCGAGTGTGCAGGTTCGAAGAGTCGGCCCTGCGCGCGAGGCGTACGTCCCTCGTGGCCCCGTGCCCGCAGTTCCGGAAGCTATCGATGCGCTCGTGAGTTGGGCCCGCGGCAAGAAAATGGCTCGACTGGTCATCGAGCCGGAAACCACCGCTCCTGTTGCCGACGCGCTGAAGAAGCGAGGCTTCGCGGCGACGGCTCCGACGCAGCCGCAGCACACGCGCATCCTCAAGCTCCTCGCGCCGGATGAGCTTTTGAAGAGCTTCCGGCACGGACGCCGCTACAACATTCGCGCCGGCCTCAAGCGCGGCGTGGTGGTCGAGGAGGGCAAGGATGCCGCCGAGCTCGAACGGCAGTCGGCGGCTGTCGAACGCCGGGAGTCCATCCACCTTCCCGACCGGCGTTACTACGAGCTGCTGCTGGATCAGCTGCCGTGGTGCCGCACTTACGTCGCCCGAGAACCGAGCACTGGCGAGGCCCTGGCCACCGTGCTGGTCGCGCGACACGCGGGTCGGGCGTACAGCCTCTTCGCCGGTCGCAGCGGCGCTCATTCCGAGCTGATGGGCAATGACCTCGCGTGGTGGGCGGCGATCAGCGCCGCCGCGG
>WNFJ01210501.1_pt2 | contig 10154 bp, 7 predicted proteins | sample 5400461 | NCBI WGS metagenome assembly WNFJ01 (sample SAMN13153349, study PRJNA577476) | soil metagenome | isolation source: 115 cm saprolite on Douglas fir-dominated hillslope | place: USA:California | collected 2013-09-17
GGGGGGAACGGGCGCTGGTCTTGCCGAGATGAGCCGCATTGCCCTGCCAGTGCCTCCGGGCTTCACAATCACGACGGAGGTTTGCACCTATTATTACGGAAGCAAGAAGACTTATCCGAAGGTCCTCGATGCGGAGGTCAAGGGAGCCCTCGCACGGGTGGAAAAAATCATGGGCACAAAGTTTGGCGACAAATCCGCCATGCCGATGCTGGTATCCGTGCGCTCCGGCGCGCGCGACTCGATGCCCGGCATGATGGACACGATTTTGAACCTCGGCCTGAACGATCAGACGGTGCTCACGCTGGCTCAGGCTACCAAGAATGAGCGGCTCGCTTGGGACTGTTACCGCCGGTTCATTCAGATGTATGGCGACGTTGTCATGAACGTGCAGAAACATGCGCACGAAGACCACGAGCCTTTTGAAGTGGTCATTCACGATCTTAAGCAGGAACGGTATCACGCCGATATTGACGACCCCAAACTGGCGGTGAAAGACCTACAGGAACTAGTTGTTCGCTTCAAGAAACTCATCAAGGAGCGCACCGGCACAGAATTCCCCCAGGACGCGTGGAAACAGCTCTGGGGCGCGGTGGGCGCCGTGTTTGGTTCCTGGATGAACGATCGCGCGGTGGTTTATCGCCGCAAATACAACATCCCGTCCGAATGGGGTACCGCCGTAAACGTGCAGGCGATGGTCTATGGCAATACAGGTGACAGGTCCGGATCGGGCGTGGCTTTCACGCGCGATCCCGCAACCGGCGAGAAGGTCTTCTACGGTGAATTCCTTATCAATGCGCAAGGAGAAGACGTGGTCGCTGGCGTGCGCACGCCCGAACCAGTGGCGCAGCTCAAGAACTACCTACCCGAAGCCTTCCACGAACTCGAAAAGATCCGCAAGATCTTGGAGAAACATTTCAAGGACGTGCAGGACTTTGAATTCACCATCCAGGATGGCAAGGTCTTTATGCTGCAGACGCGCAACGGCAAGCGCACGGGGCTGGCCGCCGTTCGCTTTGCCATCGAAATGGAGAAGGAAAAACTCATTGACTGGAAGACCGCCATCAAACGAGTCCCCGCTGACCAACTCGACCAAGTGCTGGCACCTGTGTTTGACCGCAAGGCCGTCCAGGCCGCCAAGTGCATTGCCAAGGGCCTACCGGCAGGCCCCGGGGCGGCTGCAGGCAAGATGTATCTGAATGCCGATCGTGCTGCTGCGGCGGCCGCCAGGGGTGAGAAGGTCTTGCTGGTCCGCAATGAAACCTCGCCCGAGGATTTGCGTGGCATGATCGCCGCCGAGGGCATCCTTACGGCAAAGGGCGGAGTCAGTTCGCACGCGGCGCTCGTCGCTCGCCAAATGGGCAAGGTCTGCGTCTGTGGCGCAGCCGCGCTCCAGATTGATTACACCGCGAAGACGATGACGGTCGACGGCGTAACTTATAGGGAAGGAGACTTTCTTTCTATCAACGGCACCGCCGGTGAAGTCTACCCCGGCCAAATCCCCACCGCCGCGTCCGAAATCGTGCAGGTGTTGATTGAGAAATCCCTCGACGCCAACAAAAGCCAGACTTATCAGAACTTCAAGAAACTCATGGACTGGTGTGCCAAGGTCACCCGGCTTCAGGTCCGCACCAACGCCGACACGCCCGAACAGACGGCCCACGCTATCGCGTTTGGCGCCGTGGGCATTGGCCTGTGCCGCACCGAGCACATGTTCTTTGAAGGCAATCGCATCGACGCCATGCGCGAAATGATTTTGGCTGATACTAAGGAACACAGGAAAGAGGCCCTTGCCAAGATACTGCCTTACCAGAGGGAGGATTTCGTCGGCATGTTCAAGGCATTGAAGGGATTTCCGGCCACGATCCGTTTCCTCGATCCTCCGTTACATGAGTTTTTGCCGCACTAGCACTCCGCGCAGAGCGATCTGGCGAAGAAAAAAGAACTACATGAGTTTAACCCCATGCTCGGATTCCGCGGTTGCCGCCTGGGCATTGTCTATTCCGAGATTTCGGAGATGCAGTCCCGGGCGGTGTTTGAAGCCGCGGCCGAGGTTCAGAAAGCGGGCATCAAAGTGAACCCCGAAGTTATGATTCCCCTCGTTGGCTTCAAGAAAGAACTTGATCTGCAGGTCGAGGTTGTCCATCGCATCGCAGGCGAAGTCATGAAGGAAAAGGGTGTAAAGCTGAATTACCTGGTGGGCACCATGATTGAGGTGCCTCGTGGGGCACTCACAGCCGATGAGATCGCGCAGACGGCCGAGTTCTTCAGTTTTGGGACCAATGACTTGACCCAGACCTGCCTCGGCATGAGCCGCGACGATTCGGGTTCTTTCCTTGGGCCATATCAGGAGCTGGAAATCGTCAAGAAGAATCCTTTCGCCACGGTCGACCAAGCCGGAGTCGGCCAACTGATCCAGATTGCCGTGGAGAAGGGCAACAAAACTCGGCCCGGAATCAAGTTGGGCATCTGCGGCGAACACGGCGGAGATCCGGACAGCGTCAAGTTCTGTCATAGTGCCGGCTTGTCCTATGTGAGTTGCTCACCGTTCCGAGTGCCCGTTGCGCGCTTGGCAGCAGCTCAAGCAGTAGTTGAAGAAGAGCAAGCCAAGAAAAAGAAGGGGAAGTAGCGACAGATTCAGTGCGGAGGAACTTAAAGTAATACTTGAAGGCGTTGGCGCACAGATATTTTTACAAATCGCGGTCCGTTGCGCGCTTTTCTTCTATGTTGGCATCTTGAAGAAAAAGTACAACCCCAGAAAAAAGAAAATGATGTCCGGCGACCATCCGGAAAGCAGCGGCGGCAACTGCCCTACGCTGCCCATAGCTTCGAGGAGCGCGGCCATGGCCCAATACGCAACCCCGATGCCAACTCCGAGGGCTACGCCGCCGAGTGCGCCGCGGGTTCCCACAAAGAAGGCAAAGGGAATAGCAAGGAGCATGCTGATGGGAGCCATGAGCGGAAACGCAATTTTCTTGTGCCATTGTACGGTCAGGTTGGTCACGTCGAATCCCGCCCGATGGAGGCCATCAATGTAGTTGCCGAGTTCGAGCAGGTTCATCTGGAACGCCTGCTTTCCCCAACGGTCAGGATTGAAGTAGCTGGGGGGCTCAGTGAGCTCTTGAGGCGCCGCTGCGGTAAAGCGCTCGTAATGAGCAATGGAGCCGCCGGAGAAATCCCGCAACCAGCCTCCCTCAAGCACCCAAACATGCTGCGATTCAGACCATCGGGCACGCGTAGCGAAAATGCGGCGGCGCAACTGGAAATTCGCCGGATCAATCTCCAAAACGCTAAGCCCCCCGAACAGCTTTTGCGCAGGGTCGAAGAGGTCGTAATTGTAAATCTTGTAGTTTTCCCCAAAAATCCAGCGTTGCGGATGAGTATAGGTTTGCGGCGGCCGTCCCTTGATCTGGTTATGCAGGGAGTCCTGCCGCTGGTTGGCATACGGAAGATACGTGTAGTCCAGCAGGATCATCGTAGCCGCTAACGCCAATCCAGCTAGAAAGAGCGGCACGGCCAGGCGGTGAAGGCTCGTACCGCCTGCTTTTATCGCCACGATTTCATTGTTCTTACTCATCACCCCGAGCGTGACCAGCACTGCGACCAGCGCTCCCAGCGGGAAGAAGTTGTAGAGCAGGAACGGGGTCAAGTAGCGGAAGTAGTCCACCACCGTCAGAAAAGGCACTTTATTCCGAGCGATGTCGTCGAACAAGTCGAACAATGTAAATGTCTCATATAGGAACACAAAAATCGCCATCAGCAGCGCGAAGTAGTAAAGAAATCGTCGCAGGATGTACAGGTCCATCAATCGTGGAAAGCTGCCTCCTGTGGGTGTAATAATCTCCTGCGGATCCCCGTTGGTAGCGCGGTATGCCGCCGTTCGTGCGCGTGCTTGCGCCTGGCGGCGCCGCTGCAAACGAATCCAGATCTTGATGTATCCGAAGGGCCGCAGCCATCGGCTTTCCCCCCTAAACTGTTCCATCCTCGGCAGCAGAGCAAAACCGAGCACTGCAAGAACGCCGTTGGCGATCCAGATTCCCTCGGAGGGCAGCACTGTCCCCTGGCGCGCCAGTCCTGCGCCCATCACCAGCATGAGGTAATACGACGCGATCAACACGACAGCCAGCAATGAACCCGCTGCCCGGCCACCGCGGCGCGGTTGCGCACCGAGCGGAACCGCCACCAAGGCGAACACCAGGCACGCGACTGGAAACGCAAGACGTCTGTGAAGTTCCACACGGGCTTCTCGCCATCCCGGACCATTCTCATAGAGCAGCTGGCGGACGGATCGTTCGGGATTGCTGAGTTGCCGCGGCTGCGTGGACGACAGACTGTTCACTTCGATTGGCCAGTCGCTTTGCCCAAAGGCGGTCACGGAATAGTGGTCCGCATCATCCCGCGCAAACTCGTGGGTCGTACCGCCCTTCAAGTGCAGCTCAAGCTTGCCTAGTTTTGGTTCGGCAAATACGCTCGCGCTCTCCGCCAGCGTCAGGCGCGAGCCGCCCTCTCCCCCGGTCTCGGCAAGGAATATTCCGCGCCATTGCGTACCACTAGCCGTTACGTCGCTAACGTAAAGAATCTTGCTGGGAAAGCGCTCGTCGAAAACACGCGGCTGCAACTGGAATGAAATCTGCGAGCTGATGAGCTGGGTCTCAATCGAGCGCAACGTGCGCAGCGCCATCGGGCTAAGCCAAACGGTCATCGCCAGTGTGAGCAGGGAGCTCGACAGCGACAGCACGCCGACAGGAAGGAGGATTCGCCGGCGTCCAATGCCTAATGCTGTGAGCGCGATGATTTCGCTGTCCGCGGACATCCGGCCCAGCCCCAGCAGCACGCCGATCAGCGTGGCCATCGGCAATGTGAACACAAAGACGCCGGGCAAAATACAGAGAAAAAGTTTCAGAATTTGCTCGCCCGAACCGGCGTGACGCACAAACAGCTCCATCAAGCGCACCAGTTGCGGCACGAAGAACACGAAGGTGAAGACGATGAGTCCGAGGAGTGCGTGGCGGAAAACTTCGCGAACGATATACCGGTCAAGGATGCGCATGACGCGAACGGTGAGTGTAACACGGTCGCGACGTTCGCCTTGGCCTTGCCTCGTTCTTTGTTTTTCTTATGAACGCGTGCGCGTGCTGTTCTTACGCTCTCGAACCAAGTTTGGCAATGCCCTGGAATCCAGGGAGAATCACTCCCGAGCGGATGGCATTTGCCATCTGCTCAGGGTCTCCCTGCTTCAATTGAAACTCGACATACCAGGTCGCCAGCGTTTTCGTACCGCCCTCAAGACCCAGGAGGCTCACCGTCGAGCTGTGGTAAGCCAGCGGTAGCGGCGACTCGATGACGGAATAGCTGTAACTCATATCTTTGTCCGAAAGCGCGGTGACACGCTCGCGCAAAGGCGTGCCGTCGCGCAGATGGATCGCGCGAACTGCTCCGACCCGGTCTGCCACCCCACCGCCCTCGAAGAGTTTTCCAGATCAATTCCGGAGATGCGTCAATTATGGCTCTGTCGGAAATGCGCGTTACGGTCACAGATGTCGTCATTAGTCTAGCCGCTGGCGGGATGCGGGCTTTCCAGGTAAGCCCAGCGCTCCACGATCTGCCGGTTGGCGATTCTCCAAATCACAATCCCGGAGAATTCAAGTCGCTGTCTCGACGCCGCATCCGTGCCCGTCCAGTGATTGCGCACCACCACTTTGTCGTCCTCGGCGATCATGTCTTCGATGGTCACGTGCAAGTCGGGAACTTTCTTGAGCGCTGCGCCGACGTACCGAATCGCGCCCGCTGGTCCCGGCGGCAGTCCCGGTGGCACATCCGCGCCGTGATCCACAAACGCTGGGGCGAAATTTGCCTCACCGATGTGCAGGTTCTTCCTGTTCACAAACTCCTCAAAGTGATTCCGGATGAATTCCTTCATCTCCGCGTGCTTCATGCCTGTCTTGGGATTCTTGATTTCTGACTGTCCCGCTGCTGAATTCATTCCAGCTCTTCTTCTTCAGGCCGACGCGGCCTGATCTCGAAATTCCCTCGCATTGGCCATCAGATATTGATCGAGTGTTACGGGTTCTCGTTCAATCAAGGTTCGCAGCAGGCCATCCGTTTTAGCTCCGCCGCCCTGTTTGTAATACTGCTGAAGTTCGAGGAGCGCCGTCACCTGCCACTCCGGCATGCCCAGGCCGAGCATGGCCTCATGCTGCGCTGATTCAGGAATATCCACATAATTCACTGTGCGGCCGGCAACTTTGGAAATTCGCTTCGCCAGCTCTCCATTCGATATGGCTTCCGGCCCGTTTAATTCGTAGGTCTTTCCAGCGTGGGCGCCTCCCTGAAGCGCTTTGAGGGCGGCCACTGCGATGTCACCAACGTCCAGATAGCTGACCTTCGCGTCACCCATCGCCACGTAAAATGCGCCTTGCGCGCGAATACTGGGAGCGTTGAAGGCCACGATGTTCTGCAGAAACCCATTGGGCCTCAGAATCGTATAGCTCATCGCTGATGCCTTGAGCTTGTCCTCTACCTTGCGATGCCAACTCGGAAACGATTTCCCATAGTCTCCCGCTCCAAGCGCTGAATTGAGCACCACGTGTTTCACTCCAGCTTCCTTGCACGCGTCCAGCATATTGCTCTCCAGTTCCACGAGCTGCGGGATCGGAGAACACACCACATACGCAGAAGTCACGCCGTCCAGAGCTTTGCGCAGACTCTGTTTATCCGAATAGTCCGCCAGCACGGGCGTGCATCCTGAAGGTGCCTTCGCGGCCTCCTCCTTCGATCGGTACATCGCGCGGACCTTGGATTCCTTCCGGATAGCTTCCTGCAAAACCGCTTTGCCAACGCTTCCGCTGGCACCAGTAATTAAAATCATTTTTTTTCTCCCATTTCCCGCGGCTCGCCGGGTCGGCCGAATTTAGAAAGGCTCGTCGTGGGTACCGAGCCCTTCAAGAGCATGGTATAACGGCTTTTTATCACGGGGAAGTACGCACAATTTTGTAAGCTTGGAGCCCTCGAATGAAAGCTCACTACGGCTGCCCGGTTCAGGCCACCGTCAACGTCCTGAGTGGCAAGTGGAAAGTGCAGGCGGTGTGGCGCCTTTCGTTTGGCCCGTTGCGCTTTGCCGAAATCCGCAATCTTTTGCGGGGCGTCAGCGACAAGGTTCTCACCGCCCAGCTCCGCGAATTAGAGAAGGATGGCGTCGTAACCAGGAGGGAAGTACGTTCATCGCCGCCGAAGGTTATCTATTCGCTCAGCCCTTCTGGCCAGATCTTGATCCCACTGCTAGAAGGTCTGTGCGACTGGGGCTCCAAACAATTTGGCATCAAGCCTAATCTGCCTCGAACTCCTCAGTCGGCGAAAGCATCGTCTTCGTAAATAGCAGGGCACTGCATCGATCGTGCCGTTCGTCTCTCAGCGTCCGCCAGCGACCGTTCTTGCCAGTTCACGCCTTCCATGCATTTCAAAAAATCTGCTGGTAAACCGGTTCTCCGGATCGATGGCATGCTTCTTCTGAAAAAAGGCGTCAATCCCCGGGTACGCCTGCCTCAATGTATCTCTGTCGAGATCGCGCACGTAGGTGAGATAAAACACTCCTTCGCACAGCAGCGCAAGGCGATTCAGCTGTTTGATCAATTCATCGCCTCTGGCGCGGCCCGAAGCCGAGCTCAGCTCGTTGAAGTAAAGTATCACCGCGAACGCATCCTCCCTTGGCGCGTATGAAAGAGCCGTTTCATTGTTGGCTTTCACACAGCGCAGTGTTACTCCAAGGAGATTGGTCCCATCCTCCAGCAGGATGCGCCGCAGGCCTTCCATGAAAGTCATGAATCTTGGAATTGGGATGAAGAATTCCTGGATCACGTCCGCGTCTTTCGTCGAATCGTGCTCCAGCATTTTCACGCCTGAAACCGGTGGCCGCATGGCATTGTTTCTAGACACGATCGTCGCCTGAGACGCTCCCCGCGCCATGAATTTTTCCGCGTGCCAGCGGAGCGATTTCCCCCACTGGTAACGCCGCGACAATCCAAATAGGAACCGATCACGCGCCACGTGGCGCTCATGGTCCAGTTGGAACACCCGCTTGCTGGTTCTATCCGTCCTTCGCCACAGCGTGACAATTGTGTCCTCCAGAAAGCATCCTGGCGAGATCGAAGGCCGCGCCAGAAAAAGCTCCGTCAAGGAATTCGCCTGGACCTCTTTCTCAAAATAGTCAACCAAGCCATGCAAGGGAATGACCGTGGAACTTTGCTCGTAGACGCAGTCTTCCACCAACTCCAGCTCCACATCGAGCATCACTCCAAACAATCCATAGCCGCCGATCGCATTTCGAAACAAGTCAGGATGCTCGTCTCGGCTCACGGACTTCACTGATCCGTCCGCCAGCAGGATTCGAAATCCAAGTACACTCTCAGCAAGCGACGGGAACCGCGTGTCGCGCCCATGAGCATTCGCGGCCAGCGAGCCTCCCACCGTAAATATGTTGTCGGACTGCATGGCCTTTAAGGCCAGGCCCGCGGGATTCACCGCCTTTTGGATCTTGTCCCACGTAATGCCGCTTTCCACCGTGATGCGCTTTCGCTCCTTGTCGAGGCAAAGCACACGGTTAAATTGCTTCATGTCCAGAACCAGCGCGCCATCCACAAAGGCGTGCCCGCCTAGATTATGGCCCGTGCCCATCATGCAGACGGGCACTCCATCCCGTTGTGTGCGATGCAGGGCATTCCGAATTTCTGCAGTGCTCCTCGGCGTTTCGATCGTGCTTGCAACCGCCGAATACACTCGCCGCGCATCCGTAACGTACAGGTGAGGCACATCCTTGAAAATCCCTGCGATTTCTTTGCTCAGTCTCCTGCGTTCCCGCGGCGGAACCTTTGGATACACGGGCAGATACAGCAGTTTTCGATAGAGCTCACGCGTCTTTTCCGGTTCTCGATTCTCCCGGCCCGCGGGCGGCTCGATCACCGCAAGCGCGGAGCCCGCCGCGGTGCCATCGAATCCCCGCCGGTGGAGCTCCTCCATGAATCGTTCCCGCGACTCCACCAGGATCGGAAAGATCCAAAAACTGTGGAACTCCGCGCGATCCCCCGGATAGGAAATCTTCCACGGCAGCGTTTTCGCAAACTCCCCCCCTGCGGAAACTCGTTGCTTCAGCCGTCCCGCGTTGAAAGTTCGCAGCCGGTGAACCAGCAATGCCAGAAGCGGGTATGAGCATTGCCACTGAATCTCCTTTAGCCAATCTTCTTCATCCAACCCGCGGACTTTTGCGATCACGGTTTCGAAATCCGCCCCAAAAAGTTTGCATCCCCGGTAAAACATGCCGAATAGCAGCGGCAGCGTAAACAGCTTCAGGATTACATGCGTCAGCACTATTCCCGCAAATTGCTTCCGCGTTTGCGCCGGATGAATCCGCTGGATCATTCTCATTTTCCGCAGCAGCTCAGCGTCTTTCACGCGCAACAACGCCCCTCCCAGGGCGGTCATTGTTTTGATCGACCCGAAACTGAACATCGCCACATCCGTTTCCGAATGTCCCGTGTAGTCAGGTCCCGTGAACGCTTGTGCACAGTCTTCGATCACGAGGATGCCGTGCTTCTTCGCCAGCTCGATCACCGGCCCCATTGGCACGCGCGTGCCAAAAAGGTGCGCCACCACGATCGCTCGCGTCCGCTCCGTGATCGCCGATTCAATCGTGGCCATCTCCGGCGCCATGGTGCCGCTCTCGAGGTCCAGCGGAATCGGAACCAATCCATGGTGCTTCGCGATGTTCACCATCTCGGGGATCGTCAACGCCGTCATCAGGATTTCGCTGCCAGCCGGAAATGCCAGCGCCCCCAGACATAGATCGAACCCCGTTCGTACGGTGAATGCCGAAAGCACCGGGTAAGCGGGCGCAAACATGCCTTCGAGTTCCGCCTCTTTGGCGCGAATGCTTCTTGGGAACGCGCAAAAGAAAGCCGCGCATGCGAGGTCGGACCAGCGAATGTCCAATTGTTTTCGCGGATACATTCTGAGCCGCGGTGACAGTGTCATCGGAGAGGATCGTTTCTGCCGGCAATGGACGGGCTGGCTGCCGGCGCGGGCCTTAAGTGGAAAGCTTCGCCCAATTTCACTTCCTGTATTCGGGGCAGACTCAGCTAGCAGCCGCGGATTGTATACTAGCCATC
>WNFJ01476114.1_pt3 | contig 10151 bp, 11 predicted proteins | sample 5400461 | NCBI WGS metagenome assembly WNFJ01 (sample SAMN13153349, study PRJNA577476) | soil metagenome | isolation source: 115 cm saprolite on Douglas fir-dominated hillslope | place: USA:California | collected 2013-09-17
CTCGATCTGCTCGCGGGCACCTATCTGCGCGGCGCAGTGAACAACGTGCCCGTGATTCAACAAATGAACTCTTCGGGGGTATTTGTTAGCCAGCCGTATCTCGACTCCGGTGACCTTCTGCGGGTGTCACAGGGCATGGCTGTCATTGGACCGCGCGCCGGATCAGGAGCCGTTTATCCAGGTCAATTCGTCACGTTCCAGCCTGTGGCAGCTAACAGCGGCGATGTGGTGCTTGGACAGATTGGACCCGCGGTGACGGGCTCGCTTTACGCGCAGCAGATGTACGCCGCGCCGAGTACCGGCCTCATCGCGGCGCTATGGAACACCGACGCTGCTCATGCAACCGCGCACGCTTATCATTACATCCGCACCAACGGGGACAACGCCGGTGATCCCTTTGTTAATTTCGAGGTTGTCGGCACCATCGACTGGTCCATCGGCATCGACAACTCCGACGGCGACAAGTTCAAGATATCCTGTGCTGCGACGCTCGGGACGAATGACAAGCTGGTGCTCGACGGCTCGGGCAATTTGTCAACCCAAGGGGTAATGAGGCCTAAGTTGTTCACCGTGGCCACCCTGCCAACGCCGTCTACGGCCGGTGCCGGTGCCATGGCCTACGCTTCCGACGGCCGCAAGTCCGGAGAGGGTCCCGGGGCCGGAACCGGCATTCCAGTGTGGTCCGATAGCGCCAATTGGCGGACGTTCTATGACAATACGGTTGCGGCGGCCTGATGGCCTTCGGTGGCGGGCACCTCGCCACGAAGTGTCGCCATTGATTGAAAGCACCTTCGGGCATTGCTCTGCAAACCCATTCGACAGGGTCGGTCGCCGGGGCCGCGGTTACATTTCACTTCGTCGAGGAGCCGTTCCGCCGATTTGGAAACCGTTTGTCGAGCAATTTAGTCGGTTCGGGATACCCCACCTGAAGACCAACGCCAAGCAACAATAATGAGCGCCCTTGCGTCCCTTGCCAAGCTTTTCGGCTTCGACTTGGTCCAATTTCGCCGCGCATGTCGAGGTTTGTTGCCCTACCTTGCCAACAAGAAGGTGTTCGATGCGCAACACAGGGCGAGCAAGGAGCGGGCGTTCCAGGCCGGCAAGCTCTATCCCTGCCTCACCGATCGATTCGATGAGATGGGCGTGGCGAGCGGCCATTACTTTCACCAGGATCTGTTAGCTGCCCGCCTGATCTATCAAGCCAATCCCATCCGGCACATTGATGTCGGCTCACGCATCGACGGGTTTGTTGCTCACGTGGCCGCGTTCCGTGAGATCGAGGTGTTCGACATTCGTCGGCTGTCGACCGATGCGAAGGGAATCACATTCCGGCAGGTGGACATCATGCAGTCCAACGATGAACTGGCCGAGTGCACGGATTCGCTGTCCTGCTTGCACGTGTTGGAACATTTCGGGCTCGGACGCTATGGCGATCCGATTGATTATGAGGGCCATCGCAAGGGCTTTAGGAATCTCGTACGTATGCTGAAGCCTGGGGGAAGGCTCTATTTTTCCGTGCCTATCGCCAAGGTCCAGCGCTTCGAGTTCGATGCACACCGCGTCTTCAGCATTCCCTACCTTTTGGCTATGTTTCGGGAGAACGACCTGCTTCTTGATAGCTTTTCGTATGTCGATGATGCCGGCGCGCTGCACGTCGGGATCGATCCGCATCTCGTCGAGGAGATGAAGGAGAGCCTTGAGTTGCACTTCGGTTGCGGCATTTTCGAACTGCGCAAGCCGGCATGGAATTCGGTCCGTGACACTCCCGTCGAAGCTCGACGTATATCGGCGTAGCCCGATGCTGCGAACACCCGACATGCTCTTCAAAGGCTCACCTCAGATCTTCAAGCGTTAGGGTTGTCCTAAGGTGGCGATATCCACGTTTTCAAGCGCCAGAGGGGTTCTTCGATACATCTTGGAGAATCCCTCTAATCAAGGACAAAAACTCTACCGTTTGTTCCTGGCTGCGGGCTGGCAGCTATATAAACGCACGATCGGGCTCCCCTTGGTCGTGACGCTCGACAACGGTCTTCTCTACATGGCGGACCCGTTGGCAAATAATGCCACCGGCGCGATCTATACGAGGCTTTACGAGCCCGAGTACACCATGTTCTTGCGGCAGCACCTGCGCCAAGGCGGAACATTGATAGATGTCGGCGCCCACTCAGGACTCTATCCACTGCTCCTTGCTTGCATTCTGCCGCGCGGCGTGTGTTTCGAGCCGACGCCGGAGAGTTTCGAATTGATGGCGAGGAACTTGCGTCTCAACGCGCTTGATGGCTTCCGTCCAGTGAGGGCGGCTGTCGCTGCGAAAGACGGAGTGGCTGGATTTCGAATCACAGCGCGCTTTGGTTCCGCGAACAGACTCGATTCGTCATCGACGTATTGTGTCGAAGTGGTGAGCTTAGACTCGTACGTGGCGGCGAATCCGCTCGTTGAGCATCTGGGTTTGCTCAAGATCGATGTCGAGGGCGGCGAGCTTGACGTGCTCCGTGGGGCAAGGCGCCTGCTGCTCGACTCCCCGACAGCACTCGCGCTCATTGAGAATTCTCAGCCAGAAGCGATCGAAGAATTCCTCGAGGAGCTCGGGTGGCGTTGCTTTGCCATCAGCAAGAAAGGCGAGATTCTGACTTCTAAGGAACAAAAGCGCGCCGCATACAATCTGCTTGCCTGCGGCCCGTCACATCCGTTGTCGCGTCGGATCGAGGACAACTGCTAATGCGAGTCGACCGCGTGTTCAAAGGCTCGCCCCTGATCGCACCCAACTGGGAATTGATCGGGCTCGGCTTGCTGCTCGCTGTTTACCTCGTCGCCGATACCGTATTTGGGGCCGCCAGCGCGGATCTCCTCAACATCATCGGACCGGCTTGCTTGACCGGAGTGCTGTCTCTTGGCGCCCTCCGAATGCTGCTCCTCGACACGGGCGCCGTTTGGACTGCACTTTTCTGGTTTCGTGTCTCGGTGGCCGTATACTTCGGTGGGGGCGCACTGGTGCCGCTGCTCGGCACGGCTGAGACGCGGGCCTATCTGGAGGCGCATTATCTCTTCTTCAGCGAGGAAATGGAAAAGCTGAACGTGATTGTTGTGGTTGGCTGCTTGACGGTGTTGGCATCGGCAAATGTCCATCACTTGTTCGTTCGAGGCCAAACCGAGCGGCCGCAGCAGGTACCGCAAAAAGGATCGAGCGGAAGGAATCTGCTCGCGGCAGGTCTGTTCTTTCTCGTTCTGGGCGGCACAGTGAAGTACCTGTTCACGGTGCCGCAGATGCTGAGGTTGACCGATTTCGTGCTACCCGGAGCCGTGGGCGCGATCGGCAATTTCACTTATGCCGCGGTCTTCTTCTTGACCGCGTGGAGCTATGAAAACGCCAAAGGGGCGTTGCCTGTGGTCATTCTGTTCGTCGCTGCGGAACTATTGGTCGGAATCCTGGCACTCACCAAGACCGAGGTGCTGACGGTTCTGATGATGTTCTTGCTGGGGTTTTTGCGACGGAAAGTGCCACTCCCGCGGCTGGGTTTGATCGCGGGAATTATGCTGTTGTGCTATCTCGCCCTCCAGCCGATCATCGACGAGGGGCGAGCAGAGCAGCTCCGCCGCTATGCGGGTTACCAGGGTGGTGATCTATCGGAGCGGCTCGACATGCTCAGGCTGGCGCTCAACAACCTGAGTGGAACCGACACGTCAACAGGAATCCAGCCTTATCTGGTCCGCATTAGTTATGTGAACACCGCGGTCTTTGCCATACGCGAGTACGATTCGGGGCATCCCGGCGACTCGTTGGCACTCTTCCTGTCGGTCTTCGTGCCGAGATTTTTGTGGCCGGACAAGCCGATTATCACTCAGGTCGCGGTTGACTTCAATTTCGCAGCCACCGGTATCGGGACTTCCGCGTCGAGCCCTGGCCTGTTCGCGGAAGCCTATTGGAATCTCGGCTGGCCCGGCGTCGTTTTGTTGATGATTCCTTACGGTATCATCCTGGGCGCCCTTACCGATTACACGCTGGCCAAGTTCCGTTTGGAGCAATGGCTCTATTTTCCAGTCGTGATTTTGGGCATGCGCATAGGCTTCCGGACGGATGGCTTCTATGTCGCCGATGTGGTCGGCGGCCTCGTTATATTGATCTGCCTGCACATCGTGCTCAAACTGTTCGAGCGCTTTGTTTTGCCAATTGTCAGACCGGCAATCGCGAGAGTCTGATCGCGCGCTTGCGCCTCCAGAACGAACCGCGAGGGAACATCCGAGATGTGCGGCATTGCAGGGTTCCTGGGGGAACATTCGCAGAGTTTGCTGCAGGACATGGCCGATGCCCTGTCGCACCGCGGCCCGGACGGCGGGGGCATTTGGCACCGGCCCGAAGCCGGGATCGGGCTCGCTCACCGGCGCTTGGCCATCATCGACCCAACCGATGCCGCGTCGCAGCCGATGCAGAGCTGTGGCGGTCGCTATTGCGTGATCTTCAACGGCGAGATCTACAATTTCCGGGACCTGGCCCAGGATGTCGCAGCGCGCGGATACTAGGCCCGCTCTACGATCTTTACGGGCCGGACATGCTGGCACGGCTCAATGGCATCTTCGCCCTTGCGATCTGGGACACCGCGAAACGTCGGCTGTTCGTTGCCCGCGATGCGCTTGGCGTCAAACCGCTCTACTACACTCGGACACGGGACGGGATCGTCTTCGCCTCGGAGTTGAAAGCACTGCTGAGGCTCGGTGGATTGGACAGGACGCCCGATCCACGCGTACTCAACGACTATCTCATTCATCTCTGGAGCCCGGGCGGGCGTACGCTATTGCGGTCGGTCGCCAAGCTGCCGCCCGGGCACGCTATGACTGCCAGTGCTGATTCCTTCAGAATCGAACAGTGGTATCGACCCCCGCTCAACCAAGGCGGCGCGCCGACAGCGCCCGTTGCCGATCTGGCTGGCCAGCTGAGCATATTGCTGGACCAGGTGGTGGCCGACCAATGCATCAGTGACGTGCCGATCGGAGCTTTCCTTTCGGGTGGGGTCGATTCCAGCGCCATCGTCGCGGCGATGACAGCGACCGGCCATCGGCCTACCCGCACGTACTGCATCGGGTTTGAAGGCGGCAGCATGGTCGAGGAGGGGTTCGGCGACGACTTGGCCTATGCCCGCCTGGTAGCGCGGGAGCTATCGGTGCCCCTGACGCCCATCGTCGTGAGAGAGGCACAGGCATCCGACATTGAAGCGCTCGTCTGGACGCTGGACGAGCCGGAAGCCGACCCCGCCGCACTCTATGTCGGAGCGATCGCGGCTGCCGCTCGGCAGGACGGGATCAAGGTATTGATGAGTGGGGTCGGCGGCGACGACGTCTTTTCCGGCTATCGCCGCCACAATGCGGCTGTGCTGCGCGCGCATCTGGGTCCCCTCGCGAGGCCAATTGCCCGTCTGCTGCACGCCGCTCCGTTTCCCGGCAACGGTGCGCTCGGGCGGCGCCTCGACAAGCTTCGCTACATGCTGGCGGACGACGACGAGAGTTTTCTCATCCGCGCCTTCGAATTCAATCGGAGCGAGCAGGTGCTGGCCTGCCTGGCACCAGTTGCCCGGAGCGCGAGCTCGGATACAAGCAGGAATCGCCTGCAGTCGGCGCTGGAGAGTTCAAGAGGGGCACACCTTCTTGATCGTGCGCTCTACATGGAGCTGCACGGCTTCCTGCCCGACCATAACCTCAATTACACCGACAAGGCGTCAATGGCCCATGGTGTGGAGGTCCGCGTTCCGTTCCTCGACGAGCGGATGGTTGCTTTTGCAGGCCAAGTGCCGTGGCATCTGAAAGTGCACAGGGGAAGGGCCAAATGGCTGCTCAAGCGGGCCGTTATGCGGCGCCTTCCTCGCGCTGTCGTCACGCGGAGGAAGACGGGCTTTGGAGCGCCGGTCCGCCAGTGGATCGCCGGTCCCATGCAGCCGCTTGTCATGGACATCATCGGCTCCCGAAGCTTCCGCGAGCGCGGATTGTTCGACGTGAGCGCAATCGAGAGCTTGGCGGCCGATGTCGTGGCCGGTCGCCGCGAGGGCGCCTATCTGGTCCTGGCGATCGTCATGACCGAACTGTGGCTGAGGCGGTTCTGTGATTCCGCCCCTGTGACTTGGTCTAGGCCGGGTGACGATCTCGCCAAATCACAACGCCGCAGCGCGGTTACGGCATCCTTCGCCTGACCCCGGGTGCCATCCCCGCTCGCACGCCTGGCGCTTCTATCGAGATGACCCATTTCAAGCGCATTGTGACCGAGCAGATGAGCCAGGTCATCGGCATCGCCTGCGGATTCCTGGACCGCTTCGTACTCACCGCTGTTCTGCTCCGCTTCTGGGGAGCTTCGCTGTTCGAGACTTGGTCGGCGTGTATCGCCTTGGCGGGATTGATCTCGCTATTCGAGTTCGGCTTTAGCCTGTATTTCAACAACCGCCTCATGATCGAGGCCGAGCAGGGCCGGCGCGAGAATGCGCGCCATTGCTACCTCCTCACCAATACCATTTTGGTGACGTGCGCCATCGCCGGATTTCTTGTTATGGTCGGCGTCGTGCTGTTCTACCCGCTGCAGGGCGAGGCGCACAGCGAGGCCTCGTCCGTCGCCGTGCTCGCGTTGTCGGCAGCGAGCGCATTCCGCATTGCCGCCGGCGGGCCCTTCGCGCTTTATCGTGCGCATCGCGAGTACGCGCGATTCGTCTTGATCCACGTGGCAGGGGAGGTGTTGCGCATCGTGATAGCTCTTTGCGTGGCGCTTCTGGGCGGACGCCTCGTTGCCGTCAGCATCGGCGCCGCAGCGGCGATCATTGCGGTCCAGTTCATGTTTGTCCTGTTCGACACCCGCCGGCGTTTCGGCTATCCGTTCGTCTTCGCGCTACCTCGTCGCGGAGACATGGGCGAGGTGCTGTCGATGTCGACGGCCTACTTTGCCCAGCTGGTGCCATTCATTCTTTTGATGTACCTGCCAGTATTGCTGATACGCGACTTGGGCGCCCAGGTGGGACTGCTGGCCGGTTTCGTGATCTTGCGGACGTTGTCCGGGCTGCCGCGCACCGTTCTGCAATCCGCCGGCATCGTAATCGGCCAGGAATGCGCCCGTCGCCTCGCCCTCAAAGATGGTATGAGCGCCTTCGTCGTACTGTCGGAGGCAATGCGCATGTTCACAGTGCTCAGCGGCCTTGCAACGGGTGTCCTCCTTGGGGGCGGGCGCGAGATCGTGCAATTGTGGACGGGTGACGCCGATCTGTTCCGCTTCGACCAGTTCCTCGCGGCTGCACTGCCTATGGCATTGGCGGCAAATTCGGTTCTCGCTCACAGTGTGCTTGCGGCTTCGAACGCGCCATACTTGGCAGCGACCGGGCGCTGGCTTCAGTTTGCTCTGACCGCGGCGATTATGATGGATGCTCCGGTACAAGGTCCCGTGTTGCGCATGTTCCTCGCGCTCTCGCTTGGCGAAATGCTCGGGTTCGTCCCGCTCGTCTATTACGCGGTCGCCCGGCTCGTTCCCGCTGCGGATTTCGTTTTCCAAGTCAAGGCGATCCTGTTGACGATTGTCGCTACAGCGATTGGAGCCGGCACGACGTGGGTCACTCTGGCGTTCGCAAATCCTGGCAATGCCGTGAGTAAGTGCCTGGCTCTTGTGCTTGCCCTGTCGGTTTGCAGCACGGTGGTCCCCTGGCTCGGCCTCAGTCGGACCGTGCGCAACGCTTTCATGACCACGATTATCCGTCCCCAACTCGTAAAGCTGGGCATCGCGTCACATAAGGGCCGCTAGTGCCCGATGACCTCTGCATCCGTGGGCATTGTTGGGACCGGTCGCATCGCGGCAGGCATGCACATTCCGGTGCTGCGAGCGATTGCCTTGGCGCGCCTCGCCTGGGTCGCGGATGTTGACGACACCCGAGGGCGCGAGATCGCGAGGATCAACCGAATTTCATTCGCTTCCATTGATGCCGATCTCGCCGGGCTGTGAGACATTCGAGCGGTTGCTGCGATCTACCGGTTTCTCTTGTGTCGAGCGCTGCAAATACCGGGAGAGCTCTTGCCCGGAGCTGGTGCTCGATTTCGTTCATCTGAGCCGCGGGATGATGTCGATGTATGTCGAGGCAGTGAAATAGCGCCTGGAGGCGCGGCCGCTGCGCCGATGAGAAAATTCGATTCTTGCGCCTCAAAAAGCACGCCGCGGGCGGCTGTGACGCAAGGTATCCCGCCTACAGCGGATTCCGGTCATATGGAAACATATCCTGAATGGCTGTGTGCTTACCGCAAGCCCGCACAGCTCCGCCGCTTCGTACCGAGATATCCCGGATGCTACCGCTTCGATCACACGCTCGTGCAAATAAGCAGAATAGGATTTCGGCATTCACTCATCCTTCCAAAAGGAGGATCATTGCCAACAGACTCGCTTATCCTTAACGCCTCGTGAATCCGTTCGATTCAAATTCGCCGAGAAATGCCGTAGTAGGAGGTTCTCAACTGTCCGTTGGCGCGAGGCGAGGTTGATGGTGCGGCCAAATCAGCGTTTCGCGGCTATAGATTTGCTGCGAATCTTTGCCGCCACCGCGGTCGTGGTGTTTCACTATGCCTATCTGTTCCGTGTTCACGCAGAGGGACTTCCGTTGGGCATCCAATCTGCAGCTTCCTATGGTTATCTTGGCGTTCAATTGTTTTTTATGATTAGTGGGTTTGTCATAAGCATGTCGGCACTAGGCCGGACGCGCGAGCAGTTTGCTTATGCTAGATTCGTAAGGCTCTGGCCAGCGTTTGTACTGTGTCTAATACTCACGCTGGCCGTGAATAGGACGGCCGGTATCGGCACCATCCTGGCGAATTTGACCATGCTTCCCCATCTGCTCGGTTTGCCTTATGTAGATGATGTTTATTGGTCACTCATGTTCGAAATTATTTTCTATGCTTGGATTGCGGCGCTGGTAATATCGAGGGGACATTTTGTGCGCCGCTTGCGGATTTTCGTGGTCGTCTGGCTGGCGCTTGCGGTCGTCGGCCAATTCGTGGAACTCGGGAAAATCAAGGTGTTCTTAATCCTCGATTACGCCCCGTTTTTTGCAGTTGGAGCGTCCATGTTTCTTCTCACTAGCTCCGAGAATGTTCTTATAGATCGCACATTGGTTGTTGTCGCAACAGCCCTCGCCGTTGAATTCTCAATTGCGCACGCTTATTTGATTTCAAAGCATGGTCCTGCATGGCCAGTTCATGCAAACGAATGGATTTGCGGGCTTATCGTCGCGGCGAGCGCGTCTGTGTTATATATCGGCACTAAAATCGACCTGAGTCCGCGGCTGAGTAAATTCGCCGTGGCTCTTGGTGGTATCTCATATCCGCTGTATCTTCTTCACAACTCATTTGGATCGGTGTTGGTTGATAGGGTCGGTCTGTTTGGGCTGATCGTTGTTGCCTTTGTTTGTTACGGTGTATGGCGCGTCGAATTGCCAATTAGGAAGCGGCTAATGCAAAATCAAACGCCGTCTTTTGTCATCCGAAGAGATGTATCTCTATGAGCTAAAGTCCAGAAGGTCGCCGGCCTGACCGTCGCCACCACTGCGAACAGCACATGTAAATCCGATCGGCTGGGTCCGTTGGTATCGGTCCTAGCTACAGCGGATTCCGGTCATATGGAAACATATCCTGAATGCCTGAAATAGTTGGCCCACTCGCGAGGGCGGAGACGGGGGATGAAGGAGCGAATGGCTCGACGCAGCGCTGGGACGGTCCTGGCGGCGACCTTGTGCAAGAAAGTTTTGAATTGCTGTAGGGCATCTCGATCGGGTTAAGGTCGGGGGAATACTGGGGCAGATGGCGAAGGGTTGCGCCCGCGGTCTCGATCGCCTCGCGGACGCCCACGACTTTGTGGGCTCGAAGATTATCGATCACGACGATATCGTTTCGTTTCAGTGTTGGCGCAAGACAATGTTCGACATAGGCAAGAAACATCTGTCCGGTCATCGGTCCATCGAACACCATCGGTGCCACCATCTTGTGGTGACGAAGCGCCGCGACGAAAGTGATGGTCTTCCAAGTCCCCTGCGGCACATCATCAATCACTCTCTCGCCACGTGGTCCGCGGCCGTAGAGCCGCACCATGTTGGTACTGACTGCCGTCTCGTCGATAAAGACCAGATGGGCGGGGTCAAGCAGGCCTTGCTCTC
>WNFJ01182025.1_pt2 | contig 10149 bp, 12 predicted proteins | sample 5400461 | NCBI WGS metagenome assembly WNFJ01 (sample SAMN13153349, study PRJNA577476) | soil metagenome | isolation source: 115 cm saprolite on Douglas fir-dominated hillslope | place: USA:California | collected 2013-09-17
AGGAATCATCCGCGCATCACTTTCTAATTTGGGGTCCGGCCAATACGATCTGAAAATCAAAACAGAAGTCGGAATGGTTATGGCCGGACAAGCGTCTCTTTTTACGCTGCAAATGGATGGCGCAACCGCGCGCATCACCTGTGTTCAAGGGGAGGTGAGCTGGAAGAGCGTGCACCGCAATTCGGCAGAGCTAATTCCCGCGGGTTATTTCTGCGCGTTCGGTTCGGGCGACGAAACGGCGCGGAGATTATTGCCCGCTTCGGCCGATCCCCAAGCGCAGAATGAAGTAGTTGCCGGCCTCGAATTCGCCCGTTTTCTTAATGATCGCGCATCGAACCTTCGCGACGGTCAGGCGCCGGTGCCAGGTCGTTAAAGTTACTGGTATTCTGGCTGACAGAACCGGGGTCACGAATTCCTCGCGGTGGCGCGATGTTTTTCCGGTCCACCGTTTACACAGACCCGCGGCAACGGCGCCTTGCCGCAGCAAATGAAGCGCTAGGGGATAATCAAGCTCTGGCCGACCGTGAGGTTTTTAGGATCGCGGATCTCTTTCTTGCAGCCTCGTGGTCGATGCCACCGGCACAAATTATCTTTCTGTCTTATCGAGATATCCGGAGCCAAGAGCAATTCCGATCAATAGCAGCGAAGCCGCTGTCATTAAAGGCACGGGGTCGAACGGTGCCGGTGGAAGATCGACAATCCCGTGCTCATCAGTGCGGGCGGGATGGCGAACATAACGGCCGTTTCGGGGGGGGCGGAATCGCTCGGAGAAACCCTGCATTCGCGCCGGAAGCTTAGCATCGCACATCGGAATGCCGTGTCCGCATCCAATCACATTTGGTCGCAGATTTGTTAACTCTTGCAGCGATGATCGCGCAGCCTGCCAATCGCTCGTGAAAGGCGAACCGGCGCGCGCAAGCATTTGCTTTCCAGTGACCAGCCCGCTCCATCTATCCATATTTATCGTAGCAAACGCATCACCGGCTATGAGCACGCGGTCCGATGGCCGGAAGAATGAAACATGTCCGGGCGAGTGTCCCGGCGTCGCCAGCCACTGCCAACCGGTTCCTCCGGGAACTTTACCGGAGTGCAGCTCTCGCACGCGTTTTCCCAGATCACGTGAACGCGACGGCCAAAAGCGGGAGAGAAACGCGATCGCGCCGCCAACCGTCGGATCGGCTGGAGGGTAGACTGATTTGCTCGTCAAATAAGGCATCTCGAGGCGATGTGCATAGATAGCCACGTCCCATTGCTCCGCCAACGCGAGCGCCGATCCGGCGTGATCCATATGGCCGTGCGTTAGAAGAATCGCCTCGGGGCGCGAACCTGCCCCGAAACGCCTTTCGGCTGCTTCCATAATCTCGTTCGCGCGACCCGGCATGCCTGCATCGACTAGCACCCATTTTCCACCGGGCCTTCCGATAAAATAAATGTTCGCAAAACTTACCGGTAGCCAGCCCACATCGGGCGCGATGCGCTTGATAAGCCTTGCCATCTTATTGGATGTCTCTTCGTTTTTAATTGTCGATCTAGCGCGAGTTGGCGCCGCCCGTGCGGTCGTTACGGAATAACCAGGTTCTGGCCGGCTCTCAACTTCTCAGGATCATCGATCTTTTTTCTATTCGCGTCGAGAATCTCTTTCCAGCGTTTCGACGAGTGGTAAAATTTTCGCGAAATCGACACGAGCGTGTCCCCGGATTGGACGACATAAGTTCGTCGGCTTGATTTGCCGCCGGCAGTTTTTTCCGGACGTGGTTCCGGCGATTGCATTTTTTCGGAAGCGCTCCGCGGCTTTAGCGAACGCTCCTCCAATTGTTTCCGTAAATTAAGGTTTTCATTTCTCAACCGGGCTGCTTCCGTTCGAGTTACGACCGAATCGCCCGACAAGCTCGTGGCCAGTGCGATTTCATCGCGCTTCATGGAATTCTTCACATCGTTCGAATGCGGTCCCTTCGGGCTCAGCGTGAGATAGCGCTTGAAATGATGGAGCGCGTTGAGTGGGTCGTTCATCTTGTCGTCGTAAAGAAGCGCGAGCTTGTAATGAATCTCTGCGTATCGCGGACTGTCATCGAGCGCGGCTTCGTAAAGATTGATCGCGCGCAGAAAATCGCCCTGGGCCGCTTTCACCTCCGCATCTTTGACCAGTTGCGCATAACGCGTTGTCATCATTCGAGCGCAACCGGCTGAAATGCAGGCGAGAAAGATCGACAAAATAATGCAGACCACGGCATGCGCTTGTCTCGACAATGTTCGGCGTGGCCCGGCGGCAAGGTTCGGGAACTTGTCAGGAGCTTTCATCTGGCCAACGTGCTTACTCGTGAGGCGACGCGCACTTCAATTCTTTTTCTTCATGGGCGTCGTCTCCTTTAGTTGTGCCCCGCAACTGCGCGCAACTCTTTTTGATGGCCAAATTTACGCCCTTAATTTTGTCGATGTCGATCAGCACACGCTTTCCACCGCCGACGGTCACGTCACCGTTGTTGTTTTGGCAACTCTCGGCGATAGGGCGAAGGCGCACGCAGTCGGCGATAGTGTTCCCGATTATTGCCTCGGCAATCCCACCTACCGGATGATCACGGTCCTCAATTTCAACCAGAAGCGCACCCGGGTCGGGCGCGTCATCGCGACGATGTTGGTGCGCCGTCACCTCGATGCAGAAGCAAAACTGCTTCAGGGCCGATATGATGCGAAGAAGCTGGCGGGTGATGCGCGACGCGACATCTTCGCCGTGGCCGATTTTGATGGAAGGACGACGTCCCAACTCGGTGAGCAGACCGGATCATCGGATTTTCGTGTGTTCGTCTTTGGCCGAGACGGCAAGCTCCTGCGGCAATGGAATGATGTGCCGAACGCGGCGGAGTTGGCAACGGTGGTCAAATAATTCCGCAGTCGTTTAATACTTTGGCATCGTCGGATCGATCTCGTTCGCCCACGCGCCGATTCCGCCTTTGAGATTGGACGCTCGAGAAAATCCGGCGCTTTGCAGCAGCTGCACCGCGTGTGCGCTGCGTGTGCCGGTGTGGCAAATCGCCACAATCTCTTTCGTGCGGTCGAGTTCGCCCAGACGTGCGGCAAGTTGGGCCAGAGGTATCAGCTTTGAATTTTCAATATGTGCGATTTCGTACTCGAACGGCTCCCTTACATCGACAATCACAAGCGAGCCGTTACTGGCCAGCTTTTGTTGCAAATCGCGAACAGAGATTGTCGAAATCGGTTCATCCATACCGGCGCCGCCGGAACAAAATTGATCATAATCGATCGGCTCAGTGATTGTCGGCGAATCGCCGCAGACCGGGCAGCGGGGATCGCGCCGCACTTTGAATTCACGGAGCATCATTTTCAGCGCGTCAAAATGCAGCAGGCGTCCGACCAGCGATTCACCCAAGCCCAGAATCAATTTGATCGCCTCTGTCGCTTGGATCGTCCCGATGATTCCGGGCAGTACCCCAAGCACGCCTGCTTCGGCGCAATTCGGAACGCTCCCCGCCGGCGGCGGTTCCGGGAACAGACAACGATAACACGGCCCGCCCAAATGCGGCGCAAACACTGTGGTTTGTCCGTCGAACCGGAAAACTGAGCCGTAGACATTCGGTTTTTGCGCCCAAACGCAAACGTCATTCGACAAATAGCGCGTCGGGAAATTATCCGAGCCGTCGATGACGACGTCGTAACGCGTGACAAGATCGGCCGCGTTTTTGCTGGTGAATCGGCAATCATGCAATTTTAGCTCGATGTTTGGATTAGTTTCGTGCAGGCGGTCGCGGGCCGATTCCAATTTTTTGCGGCCAACGTCCTTTGTGCCGTGCAGAATTTGCCGCTGCAGATTGCTAAGATCGACATCGTCAAAATCGACAAGTCCAATCGTGCCGACGCCGGCGGCGGCGAGATAAAGCGCCGCGGGCGAACCGAGGCCGCCCGCGCCGATGCATAAAACACGTGCCGCCTTTAAACGCTGTTGTCCCTTCAGGCCGACTTCCGGCATGATGAGATGGCGCGAATAACGCAGACGCTCTTCGTCAGTCATTTTGATTCACAAGGTCCCAATTGATTCCAACAATGCGCTTGTTCTCAAATCGCTTCAACGATTTCGGGAAGACAAGATAACTTGCGCCTTTGCGCTCTTTAAAGCCAACGATCCCGAATTCTGCGCCGGCTTCACTTTTCTGAATCGTCATCACGCGATTGTCTTTGATTTGCGATTGAAAATGTCGATTTTGCGCCGGCTTCTGCCAAAGCGTGTAAACTTGCGGTTGACCACATTTTTCCACCACTTGCGCAAAACGGACGGTTTTGACGTTGAGCAGTTTCAAATTCGTGTGGTCGGAAAAAAGTCCGCCAGGGAACTACGGCAAGGAGGATCAGACTACCGTTGCTGCATTCCTGCCCTGGCGGGGTTCGTAAGTCCTCGATCCATAGCCCCTGACGGAGAAGAACAATTCGCGTAAGATCGACATCGTGCAATCACGTTTCGTAATCGGAGGGAAGTTCGGCCCGTTGACAGAAGGTGATACTTCTGTTTGCATCGGCGCTGTGAAATGGTTGGGACTATTTTTGTTCGTCGTGCTGCAGTGCTCATGCACGACACTCTCAAATCGGCGCGACCTTTATAGTCCGGAACCTGGGCCGGACGTGGTGAGGCAAGGAGGGCCGCCGCAGACCACAACTATCACGACAACAACTACGCGCACGGAGCGCGAAGAAACGCCGCTTCCGCCGCCCTCATTCCATTATTAGAACGACATCTTCTGGGTAGGGACATCGCGCTCCGATGTCCGGTCGGCGCAGCGCACCCACCCTGCCGGCCCTGGATCGACAATTAACCGAACGGCAGATTCGCCTTGATTCGAGCCGCGTCTGTGTGGTGCACAAGCGCCGCCTTACTGAGCTGGCGTTTGCGCTTCGCACTTTTCGACGACAGCAAATGCCGGCGCGAAGATTGCGCTCTTAAAACCTTGCCGCGTGCGGTGATCTTAAAACGTTTCGCGACCGATTTGCGTGTTTTGCTGCGAGCAATTGGCTTCGGCATTAGGCGCGGAAGATAGCGGCGATTGCGTCAGTGACAACTGCTTTCCCGGAATTTGTCGGTGGGGCGAGACCCAGTCGAGCCGACGAAATATTCGTGAGATTCGACGGCTCCGCAGAGCGTCGGTCCACCAGCACGATAAAAATTCTCGCATCCGTTTTCGTTCTCGGAACATTGTGGTGGAAATGGAAAACGCGCTCGCAAAAAAGCCGCATGTTGTCATCGTCGGCGCCGGCTTCGGAGGATTGGAAGCGGCCAAGAAGCTCACCTGCGAAGCAGCGCGCGTCACCGTGATCGACCGCACCAATTATCACCTCTTTCAACCGCTGCTCTATCAGGTCGCGACAGCGGCGCTTTCGCCGGCCGACATTGCCGCCCCCGTGCGCGCCATCTTGAGCAAATGGAGAAACATGGAGGTGATACTCGCTGAAGTGCAATCGGTGGACGTCGATGCAAAAAAAGTAAAAATGGCCGACAGCGAGCTCGGTTACGATTACCTCATTCTCGCAACCGGCTCGCGGCATTCTTATTTTGGTCATCCGCAATGGGAGAAGCTCGCGCCTGGTCTCAAAAGTCTGGAAGACGCGGTTGAAATTCGGCGGCGAATCCTGATGGCGTTTGAGTACGCCGAGAAAATCAGCGACGAAGCGGCGCGCAAAGCTGCCATGACGTTTGTGATCATCGGCGGCGGTCCGACCGGCGTGGAGATGGCGGGCGCAATCGCGGAGATCGCACGCTACACCCTGGCGAAAGATTTTCGTCACATCGACCCGTCGCAGGCGCGTATTGTTTTAGTGGAAGGCGAGCCGCGCGTCCTGGCCGCGTTTCCGGAGGACTTATCGGCGAGTGCATTGAAACAGCTTGTCGATCTTGGCGTGGAAGTGCGCCTGGGCGTGCATGCAACGAACCTGACTGAAGCCGGACTTAATATCGGCGACGAATTCATTTCCTGCCGTGTGAAAATTTGGGCGGCGGGCAATAATGCATCCTTTGTCGGCAAAACACTCGGTGTGCCGGCAGACCGGGTTGGTCGCGTTTTAGTCAACAACGATCTCACCATTCCCGGACATCTGGAGGTGCAGGTGATCGGTGATCTCGCGAACTTTCTACATCAAACAGGTCAGCCGTTGCCGGGTGTGTCGCCGGTCGCGATGCAGCAGGGCCGGCACGCCGCGCGCAACATTCTGGCGATGATTGAAGGTCGCAAGCCGCAACGCTTCTGGTATTGGGACAGGGGCAGCATGGCCACGATTGGACGAAACAAAGCCGTCGCCGATCTGAACATCGTGCACTTCAGCGGACTTCCCGCGTGGCTCGCCTGGCTGTTCGTTCATATCATTTTCCTGGTCGGATTTCGGAATCGTGTTGCCGTGCTTTTTCAATGGGCCTGGGCCTATTTCAGTTTTAACAAAGGCGCGCGCTTGATCACGCGAAACTTCCAAGCGGAAACGCGACCGCCAGCGTGAAAACAGTTAGCGAATTTGTGAATTAACTCATTAAATGCCGAAGCCGTTTCGTATCGCGGTTGTTGGTTCTGGCGCGATCGGCAGTTATTACGGCGCGAAGCTCGCTTACGGCGGAAGCGACCTGCATTTTTTGATGCGCGGTGATTTGGATGAAGTGCGCCGGGCCGGTCTCTACGTTCGTGGCAAAGGTGAAAACTTTCGTCTCGCGAAAGTCAATTGCTACAACTCGGCAAAGGAAATCGGTCCTTGCGATTTGGTTTTGATCGCGGTCAAGGCAACTTCAAATGGCGACCTTGTCGATCTTGTCCCGCCACTTCTGCACGAGCACACCATGCTGCTGACCTTACAAAATGGTTTGGGCAACGAAGAATTTCTCGCCGAACATTTCGGTGGGGAACGTGTTCTCGGCGGACTTTGTTTCATTTGCCTGAGTCGAGTCTCGCGCACGGAAATTGAGCGTTATGATTACGGTCACATTGTTTTGGGGGAGTACGGGCGCGCGTCGCAGCCACGTACCCATGAGGTCGCGGCAGAATTCAAACACGCCGGCGTGACGTGCAGCGTGACCGAAGACCTGCTGCTCGAACGCTGGCGCAAGCTTGTCTGGAACATTCCGTTCAACGGATTATCGATCTTAGGTGGCGGGATCGATACCTCCACGATCCTGGCTGACGCAGCTTTACGTCGCGCGACGCTTGCGCTCATGGACGAGGTGATCTTCGCGGCAAACAAATGCGGATATCCGTTGCCGGGTGCGGCCGCTCTCGAACAAATAAAACGAACGGAAACAATGGGTGCTTACAAACCATCCACGCTGCTGGACTGGGGAGCGGGCCGGCCGCTCGAAATCGAAGCGATCTGGGGCGAACCGTTGCGCCGCGCAACGGCGGCCGGCGCGCCGGCGCCGCGGCTCGAAATTGTTTATGCGCTTCTCAAAGCGCTCGACGGGTCGCTTCGACAGTCATGAGGCGCCGTCGGATTCGCGTGGCGATGCCAAAGGTCGCCGTTCGCAATTTGCAGCGAACTTTCGCCGTCAACGTTGTCGATCTTGAAACATCCGCTGCGAAAGCAGTGCGTCTTTGTCTTCAAATTCACAAAAACAAATCGACGGATTTAACAAAGCTGCGCGAGGTGTTCGTGTTGCTTATCTCCGATAGACGCATGGCGTCGCTGCATCGACAATTCCTTCACGGAGTTGGCCCGACGGACGTGATGACTTTTCAGCACGGAGAAATTTTCATCAGCGCGCAAACCGCGCGTCGTCATGCTCGCCGGTTTGGGAACTCGCTGGCGCGGGAGCTCCGCTTGTGCGTCGTGCACGGCTTGTTGCATTTGCACGGTTTCGACGATCGAAACGAAAGCGAAGCGCAAGAAATGGAGGCGATACAGAGGCGCATTGTTCGACGCGCTGGTCGTTGAACTGAAGGCGCGGTGTGTTAGCGTTTTCACATGAGCTGGCCGCCACAATGGCGCGGGGCAGGAGTGGCAGAAAGCGAATCGGCGGTGACGCTTTCCGCTGCGAAAGGCGCTACACGCTCGGCAGTGGAAGATCCTGCTGTTCTAGAAAAAAAAACGCGCTCGCAGGACGATGTCGATCTTCCATGGCAAGTGGTGGTGCACAACGATCCGGTCAATCTCATGACTTACGTGACGATGGTCTTTCAACGCGTGTTCGGCTATCCACGCGAGAAGGCGGAAAAGCACATGCTTGAGGTGCATCAGAAAGGGCGCTCGATTTTGTGGAGCGGTATGCGCGAACGAGCCGAGCTGTATGTGCAGCAGCTGCATGGTTATCTCCTGCTCGCAACGCTCGAAAAAGTCAGTTGATATGGAAATTTGCCGGCGAGAGGACAAGCTCGAAATTTCGGAGCTCGATCCATTTTTAGCGGAGCTTCTTCGGCAGATCCCGGCCAGCACGAATCCGGAGGGGACACCGGCGGCGGAGAAACGTCTTTTCAGTCCACCGGCGGATCGAAGCAAAACCGAGCAATGCTCGGAATGGAAGCTTTATGTGGAACCCGAGTTGCGCCGACTTTTTCGCACCGCCAGGGAAACGGTGGCTGCCGATCTGGAGCAACTGAATGGAAACGAGAAACCTTTCGCGAACCGCAAGCTTCGTATTCCGACGCAGCATGCTGATGCCTGGCTGAACGCGCTCAATCAGGCGCGGCTGGTCATTGCTGCGAAATATAATTTCACCGACGGCGACCTTTGCGATCACTATCGTTCACCGATTGGGTCGCGCCGCGACCTGGGCTTATTTCAACTGAACTTCTACGGGTTTCTTCAGGAGTTTATTCTGCGGGAAGTCGACGATTGTCCGGAAAAGACTTCGGATTAACCTTGCTTGCGCTCTCGCACCATCGACATGAGCCGTTCCTTAATGGCGGCGGAAGATTTCGCCGGACGCAAACTCAGTGCGAATGCTTCGTGGAGGGCATAACATTCGGCGACGCAATCTTCGGCTTTTTTTCCGAATTGTTCGCGCGCTTTCTCAAACGCTTCCATCTCGTTAAGCTCCAGGGCGCCAATAACATAGAGGCGGGCCGCGTTCTGGAATTCTTCAAAGCTCATCTTTCCGTCATAGATTTTCTTTAGCCCTAATTCAAGCCGGGTTTTAACCGTTCCTAAGGGTGTATTCGTTTTTGCCGCGATTTCGCGCTGGCTCATCCCCCGAAAAAATGCGAGATCGATTGCCTCTTGCTGGGCCGGCGGCAACCGGTCGATGACGTTGCGCACCAGGATCCGGGTGTCGCTGAAGGCGATTTCTTCTTCAGTGGCATTGTGCACCCAGGCATCAGGTTGTTGCTCGGTCTGGCTTTGCAAGCGTTCCTCGGCCCGGGCGTAGGCCTGTTTTTTCCGCAAACCATCGATCGCGCGTCGACGCGCCAGGGTTACCATCCAGCCAAGCGGCTTGCCTTTCTGCGCGGAAAAATTCTTCGCCTGATTCCAGATTTCCATGAAAATTTCCTGCAAAAGGTCATCGGCCTCGGTTTCGTTATGAATCACGCGCAAAATGAGCGCTTTTAAAATTCCGCTGTAACGGTCGTAAAGTTGGGAGAGCGCCTCCGGGTCCGCGGCCTGAATGCGGCTCATCAAATCGAAATCGCTTGGTGCACCGGTCTCAAGCGGAGGCGTGGTGGTGAATGGCCGGACTGTTTCGCTTTCAACCTTCGCGGTATTGGTAAATTCGTGATCCATGCGGGTTAGAATGATTTTGAGCCACCTTGCCCAATTGGCCAACTAATCTTTGAATTGGGGATTCGACCGCTCGATGGCGGAGCCTCTCGGTGTTTAGACTCTGCCGGCAGCTTCGTCCAACGGTTTCGATGCGGAACGCTGCAATAAGCCTTGACCGCCGAGCGGCTCCCTTCATACGCTCCAACAACAATAACGCGGATCGAGCGCAAGTTGCGCTTGGTAACTGCCAGAGTGGGGGAACGGGTGCTGCGCGATCCTGCGTTCGAAAAGTAACTTCAGAAAAGGAAATCCATATGAAATTGATTACATCGCTTCTCGGCATTGCTGCACTGAGCTTTGCCACCTCGGCGCTTGCGCAAGAAGAATCACACTCTGCCGCGCCAGAAGAAAAAGCCTCCACCACTGGGCACGACACGGCGACGCCCACACCGTCGGCGACCGCTACCTCGGAAGAGTCGC
>WNFJ01326891.1_pt1 | contig 10149 bp, 14 predicted proteins | sample 5400461 | NCBI WGS metagenome assembly WNFJ01 (sample SAMN13153349, study PRJNA577476) | soil metagenome | isolation source: 115 cm saprolite on Douglas fir-dominated hillslope | place: USA:California | collected 2013-09-17
AAAGGATGCGCGGGATCGATCGCGAGCGGCGTGACCAGCGGGAAGATGTTGGTGAAATAGGATTCACGCAGAGCGGACTGCTCCTCGACACTCAGGTCCCGATACGAAACCAACCCGATACCGTGCGCCTTCAACAGGGTGAGAAGCCCGGCCAGAATTTAGCGCTGGCTCAGCTCCTGCGCGCGGACCTCAGCATAGCATTCGACGATCTGCTGCGATGGCGTGCGCCCGTCGACCGTAAGCTGTTGGACGCCGGCAGCGGCCTGCTGCTTCAGGCCGCCGATCCGTCTCATGAAGAACTCGTCAAGATTGGAGGCGGTGATAGCGAGAAATTTGAGCCGCTCGAGCAATGGGTTGCGCTCGTCCTCCGCTTCGGCGAGAACCCGGCGGTTGAATCCGAGCCAGGTCAACTCGCGGTTGAGGTAGAGCTCGGGGGACGATAGCGAATCGTCAATCTGAGGCGTCGCAGCGCGAGTGCCGGCGATAACCAAGCCCAGGGCCGATCCGCCATCACCATTTATGCCGTCGTGCGATTCGTCGACGTTACGAGAGTTCGAGGAGCCGTCTTGCAGCTCCGGCTCTTTGGCTGGCAGCACTTGCGCAGGTTTTGAGGCGACGATTTCGTTCGTTTTCGGTCTCACTTTAGAAGCCCTGCGGGGCCACTCCGGCATCAGCAACCCACCGATTTCGAGCGGGCCTCCCCACTTATGAACCCCTCCTGCTGAACGTGCCGCGCGGATTAAGCACGTTCCTTATGCAGCGTCCGGCCACACCGCTAATGTTCGGTCATGATAGCGGGCAAGGGACCGCATCCGCCAGCCCGTCGCCAATCCCGTGGGACCTCGTTGTCACTGTTAATGCTTGCGCCAGATGAGTGCTATAACCGTGCATCGCGGGTCGTCGGCAGCACAATACTCGGACGACTTCGCTGCCGAGGTAAATCGACGATGGGATTCGAGCATCTCGGCGTGCGCATCAAGCGCCTCGACGATCCACTCGTACTTCCCTTGCTCTGTGACGGAGAGAAGCTATGAAGCGCAGCACTAACAGGATTCTCACCACACACACCGGAAGTCTCGCGCGTCCGCCGGAACTGCTCGATGGAATGAGCGCGATGGAACAGGGCAGGCCCTACGATCAGAGCGCGTACGCCGCCCGTCTACGAGACGCGGTGGCGGAAATCGTTGGTAAGCAGGCCGAGTGCGGCTTGGATGTGATCGACGATGGCGAGATGGGGAAGCCCAGCTTTCTTACCTACGTCAACCAACGCCTCGGTGGATTCGAGGCGGGAAAGGCAGGACCAGGCGGAAGTCCGTGGGCGAGATCCAGGGAGGCCGCTTCTTTTCCGGAGTTCTACAACGCGACTCCGCACTCCGCATCCAGCGTCGTCCGTATGATGTGCACTGGCCCGATTACCTACAAGGGTCAAGGGTTGCTGCAGCGAGATATCGCGAATCTCCAGTCGGCGCTCACCGGGGTCAACGCGGAGGACGTGTTCATGCCCGCCATTTCGCCCTCGAATGTCGCTGGCTGGCAGAAAAATGAGTACTACGCGACCCGAGAGGAGTACCTATTTGCGATCGCCGGCGCCATGCACGAGGAATACAAAGCTATCGTCGATGCGGGTTTCCTCGTCCAGATTGACGATCCCGAGTTGGTGACTTACTACGTAACGCATCCGGACTTGAGCGTCGAGCAATGCCGCAAGGTGGGCGAGTTGAGCGTCGAGGCGCTCAATCATGCCCTGCGCGGAATCCCTGAAGACAAGGTGCGCTTTCATACTTGCTACGGAATCAACATGGGTCCGCGCGTTCACGATATGGAGATGAAGGACATGGCGGACATCATGCTGAAGGTCAACGCCGGCGCCTATTCGTTCGAAGCGGCGAACCCCCGTCACGAACATGAGTGGCGCATATGGGAGAAGTTGAAGCTGCACGAAGAAAAGTCGATTATTCCGGGCGTCATCACGCATACCTCTGTTCTGGTCGAACATCCCGAGTTGGTGGCCCAGCGTATCGAGAGGTTTGCCAAGGTGGTTGGGCGCGAAAACGTAATCGCGGGAGCCGATTGCGGATTTGCTACGTTTGCCAGCGCCGTGCAGGAAATACATCCGACGGTGGTCTGGGCCAAGTTTAAATCATTGGCGGAAGGTGCACGGATCGCAACAAAGCGGCTCTGGGGTAGCGCCTGAAGTAGTAAGTCGCAGGAAAAGACGGTCGGTGCGACGAAGCGATCCGCGCTGAAAACCGGGATTCACTTGCAAAGTGGGTGGATGTTGGCCGATTCTGGATTCGGATACGGCAGGAGCGGTCGAGCTATGTAGCTGCGGATTTGTTGCGGCGAGGGTAAGCGTCATGGGAGACGCGCTGCAGTAATTGTTATTGCTTCGCAGCCGGCTGCGAACCTCGGCACTTCCTTAACGAGAGGAGAAAGCCATGGGCATCAGGAGAATCGAACACTTCGCGATAGCGGTTAAGGATATGGAGAAATCGCTCCGTTTTTATCGCGATCTCCTCGGGATGAAGCTCCATTCCGACAAGATCGCTTCCATCGAGGAGCATTCGAATATCTTCAGGGACGCGTCCAAGGGCAAGCGCCGCCATGTTCAATTGCTTTACGGTGAAGCGCCCGGCCAAGGGATGTTGGTAATTACCGAGATGCCCGGAGGGTCGAAGGGCGCGCCCATCATGCTCGACGAGGTGGGGATTTCGCATATCTCGTTCGAGGTCGAGGACGTGCCTGCCATAGCGGAGAAGGCCAAGGCAGCCGGCTATAAAATCGCGGAGGCTCCGTTCAAGACGCCTACCGGCGGTTATTCATGTTACATAGCGGATCCCGACGGAATGTTGGTCCAATTTCAGCAGCTAAAGTGACTCGTCGGGGGAAAATTCCCCGCAAAGTCACTACGTTAGTTAATCCACCGTCCGGAGCCTCAGGGAGGCATGACGCTAAGCCGCGGCGACGAGTCGTTCGAAGCTCGCTTCGAGGTCCGCGATCAGGTCCTGCGGATTCTCGAGGCCGGCGTGAATGCGGATGCCCCAGGTTTCTTCGTCGCCCATTCCGGGCCGGTAACGGTTCATCCGGAACGGCGCCGCCAGGCTCTCGAAGCCGCCCCACGAATAGCCCATCCCGAAAAACCTGAGACCGTCGAGCATTGTGGCCAGCGCACGCTTCGTGAAGCCGCCCCGCGGCTTGAAGGAGAACAGGCCCGAGGCGCCCTTGGCTCCATCGTGAAGCCAATCACGCGCGAGCTTTTCCCATAGGCTGCCCTTCCGATCGACGTGGCCAACTGAACCACGACCCGACATGCCTCGTGGAGGTTCATGCTCAACATTCGAGCATGAGCGCATGACAACCGTTGTCAGACATGTGCAATGCTCCAAAGATATGAGCCGCAGCGGCATTGTCTAGAACATTCGCTGGGCATGCTTGTTATCCATATCAAACTCCCAGATCTCCACATCCGCGCCGATTAGGTGGCCCTGCGTCTTTGATGTAGTGAGCCGCCAAGCTCACGTTCCCTCGGAGATGCTTTAATACGAAAAGGATCTTCCGATAGTGCGCCGGTGCGACACTGAACAACAGCATGAGCTCGTTCAACGCCCTGATTTTGGGCTTGGAGAATTCCCGCCGCTCGTCCAAGTGTACGATTTGCATTCGACAAGGATTGGAGGAGTTTCGCTACCCAAGTCGAACTTGTGGCTCTTCTTTTCTCGACCTCCTAGGAGCACGCTGAATCCTGGCTGAAGCGCGACGCCAGTTTCCGTGAAGAACAGTTGAGCGGCCTCCTCGAATTCCCTGCCTGCGTGAGCATTGCTAATCGAACCGATGCGCTGGAAATTCTTTTGCATGCTCAATTCCCTCGCGTTGCCTCAGAGATCATCGAAGGGGGCTCCTCCGTGTCCATCGACCTCGCCGGCAGTAACAATTTGAGGACACGCCCCATGATCCGTTGTGGATAATCCGCTTATTGACCTTTCAGGAAGTCGCCCGACAGTTCGAATTCAACTCCCTCGCGAACAGTTCAAGCAAACCGCAGCGGTCATAAGAATTTTTTTTTTGCTTTGAGGCCAGGTGATCACGCGACGACTCGGGGCCACCAGGGGAAGAGCATATTGTCGCAGGTGGCGCGGATCTCTACCGGCGTTTACTGGGAATTGGGGCCGTAGCGATCGCCGCCGATTCGCTGGGTGGGATGGAGCGGGCACTCGAAATGGCGGTCAAGTATTCCAAAGTGCGCGAGCAATTCGGCAAGCCAATCGGCGCCTATCAGGCTGTGCAGCACGCCGCGGCGGAAATCGTGGCCGATCTCGAACCCGCCCGCTCGCTCTTGTGGTACGCGGCTTACGCACAAGACGCGGTCGCCTCAGATGCTCCGCCTAGTGCTTCGATGGTTAAGGCACGCGTTTGCGAAGCCTACATGCGCAACACCGACAAGGCGGTGCTGATGCACGGCGGGATCGGTTTCACCTGGGAGCACGATATCCATTTGTGGTTCAAACGGGCGCGCTTCAACGAATCATTTTTTGGCAGCGTATCATCGGGAACGGGTGGTCGCGTTGAGTGGCTATTGAAGAAGAAGCTATCAGCCATCAGCAAGAAAGCGCTCAGCCAGAATTCGTATCGCGCTGCTCTGGCGAGCAGCGCAAAAGGCGGACCCTCTCTGCGTCGCGGAGGGAACGACAGGCTAAAGCCTGTCCCACGGTCTCCGCTGACAACAGGGGGTTAGGGCCGCTTGCCCGTTGCAGTGGGTCGGGACTAGGCTCAGCGATGAAATAGCCACGACGGAGGCCGTAATCGATGATAGCCGGCTTTTTCAACACCGTAGGCTACGCGGGACCATGGACCAGTAACGCCTGGCCAGCGCCGCCGGTGGGTTGTGATCGCGAGGCTGCGCGCCTGACCATGGAGCGGGCGATGGACCAGGTGCTGCTGGCCGATGAGTTGGGATTTGACTGGATCAGTGTGTCCGAGCACCACTATTCGCCCCGGATCCTGACGCCGAGCCCGATGATCTTTGCCGCGGCTATCACGCAAAAAATCAAGCGGGCCAAAATCGCGATTCTCGGTCCACTGCTGCCGCTCTCCAATCCCGTTCGGGTGGCAGAAGAACTCGCGATGCTGGACGTGATGAGCCAGGGACGGATCGTCGTGCTGTTCCTGCGCGGCACGCCTAACGAGACCCTGGTTTATCGCGCCAATCCGGATGAAACGCGTGAGGTAACGCAGGAAGGCATTGAGCTGATTCTGCGGGCGTGGACCGAGCCGCAACCCTTCGGCTGGGAAGGCCGCTACTTCAGCTTCCGCACCGTGTCAGTGTGGCCGCGTACGCTTCAGGAACCCCGTCCACGGGTTTTCTCGTCCGGCAACACGCCCGATTCGGTACCGTTTGCGGCGCGCCAACGCCTCGGCCTTGCGCTCTCCTTTATGCCGCTGGCCGAAATCAAGCACCGGGTCGAACTCTATCGCGAAGAGGCCGCCAAGGCGGGATGGGAACCGGCCGCAGACGATGTCGTTTATCGCTTTTTTGGCCACGTCGCCGACACTGACGAGCAAGCACGGAGGAATGTTGGCGATAATAAAGTGGACTTCGGCCGAGCCTTTGGCATGAACGAGGCCGTGCTGAAACGACTTATAGGTAACCGGTCGGCAGCACTGTATATGATGGTGATGGAGACCCCGTTCCTATTTGGCGGCCCCGCCGCGGTGGTCGATCAGATCGGGGCTCTTCGCGAAGCCGGTGTCGGCAACATGGACATGGCCTTCACCTGGCCGGGCATTTCCTACGAGCAGCAGTTACAGTCGATGGAATGCTTCGCCAGTCGTGTGATCCCGCAGATTCGCGCTCTCTGAATACGAATATGCCAATTGAAATCTGCACCAAAGAGGGAAGGCTGCAGGCCAATGGGCTTGACGTCAGTTATCTCGAAGCCGGCCGCGGCGATCCATTGATAGTGTTTCCGCCGCAAGATGGCGAGCTTTTTGATCCTCTAATAACCAAACTCGCCGAGTCCCAGCGCGTGATTTCGCTCGACCTGTCCAGCCGTCGAAGCTCAACTATCGAGGGGTCAGCGGAGAAACTCTCCGACGCATTTGCGAAGTTCGGGCTGGATCGCTATTGCGCAATAGGTATATCAGATGGTGCAGCACCCGCGCTTGCACAAGCGATTGCCGCTCCGGAACAGGTCGACAAGCTAATCCTGTTGTCTCCCATTAAGCTTTCACAGCATTCGACCGTAAGACTGGATGAAGTCAATGCCCCGACACTGGTAGTGGTCGGCACGCGCGACACCTCCGGCTCAGCCGAAGCCGGGCGGCTCTGCCGGGAGAAGATTCGTGCGTGTCATCTGTCGTTTCTATATGGGGCAGATCACGCGCTCGCCGCTGATCGTTTAAACGCCTGCCTCAACCCGATCAAGGAGTTTTTAGAGCAAGGAGAGCAATTCATCATTTCGCGCGAAAGTCAGCTCATCCACCCCTGAACGCACGAAAAGAGATAGGAGAGAGGAAATAGGAAGTAGAGGCAGCCCCAGACATCGAGCAGGAGCAGACGCGATGAAAATGGACGCGAGGTGTGCCGAGAGCCATCCTGAGCGAAGTGGGGAGCGGCGCGAAGCACGAAGTTGAAGGATCTGCGCGAAGCGCATTTGCGTGACAGGTTGCAGGCACGCACGCGAAAGGAGGATCCGATTATGGCAGAGCAGCGTATCATTTCGGCAGACTCGCATTTCGTGGAGCCTCCCAACATGTGGGCGGAGCGGATTGATAAGAAGTTCAGGGATCGCGCTCCGCACATGGTAAAAGGGCTGCATGGTAGAGAAGGTGAGTTCTTTGTCTGCGAGAATATCTCCCCAATTCCGGTCGCGGCGGCCTTCGGAGCAGGGGTGCCTTCAGAGCAGTTACCGGACCACAACAAGAAGGGGTTTGAGGCGGCCCCCGCCAGTGTATGGGACCCGGCCGCGCGGCTTAAAGACCAGGATCTGGACGGGGTGCAGGCCGAGGTTATCTACACCACCCTGGGAATGCCTTTATATGGGCTGGATGATGGCGAGCTCAGAGCTGCATGTTTTCGGGCTTACAACGACTGGGCCGTAGAGTATTGCAGCTACGATCCCAAACGGCTGCTGCCCCTCGGGCTCATCACGCTGGAAGATATCGCAGCGGGAGTCGAAGAGCTTAAGCGCATTGAAAAAAAGGGCATGAGGGGTGCGATGATCTGGGCGGAGCCGCCCGAAGATCGGCCGTATAGTCATCCTGATTACAATCCATTTTGGGCCACCGCGCAGGACTTGAACCTGCCTTTGTCGCTGCATATTCTCACCAGCCGCAGAGGCATGGGATCTGACTTCTTTCAGGGCAACTTGGCCCGTCAGGTCGCCGTTCTGCATCACGAGATCGAGCGCACGCTCGCTGTTTTTGTTTTGGACGGAGTGCTCGAACGTTTCCCGCAGTTGAAGATTGTCTCGGCCGAGAATGACGTGGCGTGGATACCCTACTTCATGTGGCGAATGGACTTCGCCCAGGACCGGTTCGGGCGCAGCGGGGCAAACCCCGTGAAGCTAAGTCTAAAGCCGAGCGAATACGTCACGCGGCAGGTGTACGCGACTTTTATCAACGAGCCGATCTTTGTCCATACCGTCGGGCTCTATGGAGCCGACAATGGTATGTGGGCGTCGGATTACCCGCACACCGCCGCGTCCTGGCCGCGCTCCCAGCAATTCATTCGGGAGACTTTCGCCGGGCTCTCAGAGGATAACCGGCGTAAGATTGTGCACGACACAGCCGCGCACCTTTACGGGATCAACTAAGCTAACTCCAAGTACGCGACATACGAGGACTACGCCGAATCAAAGATCATAACAGGAAGGAGGAATCAGCGATGGCTGCTGCAACAGGCGGATGTATGTGCGGCGCGATTCGCTACGAATGTAGCGCGGACCCGATGTTCATGGGCAATTGTCATTGCCGCGATTGCCAACGGGCAAGCGGCGGTGCCTACGCACCAGCGATTGGGGTGCCGCGAAATGCGGTGAAGATTACCGGCGACGTGAAATATTACGAATCCAAGGCCGATAGCGGAAACATGGCGAAGCGCGGCTTCTGCCCGAACTGCGGTTCACGGCTGTTTAGCATGCCGCCGTTTGCGCCCGATCTAATGGTGATTATGGCAACCAGTCTCGACGACCCGACTATCTACAAGCCGGGCATGGATATCTACACCTCCAGCGCGCAACTGTGGGATCATATGAATCCGGCCCTGCCAAAGATCCTGAAGATGCCGCCGATGGGTTAGCTATTCCGTGCCTGGCGCTTGACACCTCTCCCGACAAAGGGAGAGGTATTAGGAAAGGGAGCAGTAAGTTAAATAACGGCGCCGGCGCTGGTATGGATGGTCTGGCCGGTCATTTGTCTGCTGCCCGGCGGACATAGAAAAACGATCGCGGCGGCGACGTCTTCCGGCATCGATAGCCGATGGAACAGGTTTTCGAGCGGGCCCGACGAAGCAACCCGCTGCAGCGCTTCGTAGTTACCCAGCACCCGTGTCATCCCGGTCGCCGTTATGCCCTGGGCCAGACAAGGGGATTAAGGTGAGGGCATCTTCCGACCAAAGTAGGAGCCGCTTGACCGCCCAGGCAGAACGGTCACCTTGAGCGGCTGACCGGATCTATCCGACGGGAATGCCTCGAAAATGTCATCGTCTTCAGTGAATCGCACTGCGCCGAACCCTCAAGGCATGCTTTTTGTTCATTTCTACTGAGAATAATCGTACCTACCTACTAGCTGGACCGAGTAATTTCGAACTCTCAGTTACATTTTTGTCGATACACAGACGGACGAATAGATGATGCGAGATAACCGTCGCAAGCTGGCAGACCAAGTCTTCCGAAGACTTCTGGCAGCGAGTTACTGACTGTTCAGGAAGTCGCCCGATGGTTCGAATTCAACTCCCTCCAGCAAGCAGTCTGTTGCGGCATTCTCCGGAACAGAGAGCGATAATGGTCCGCGTTTGCGGCCGCTGCCGGGTGGAGTACTCGACTCCAATCCGAATCGGAAACAGGTCTCGTCCTGGAATCCACCTCGCTCCGCCAGCGAGTCTTCGTTTTCGGGATTCTCCCTTTAGCTGCGTTAAAAACGCGCATTTGGCCGGAATCTAGCACTCCAGGTCCACCGGAGAATTGCTCTCGGGGTTCAAACGCGCCGGCTAGGTGAATCCGAGGGCTCGCTTTTGCGCCGCCCAGTCCACCGGAATATCAAAACGGCCGGCCCGTAATGCTTGCGTGGTAAGCTCGGGCGGTTGACGAGCTGCCGCAATCCCCTCCACCATCTCGGGCGCGAGAAAGGCCACAGCCCGTTACGACCACCTGCCGGCCCGAAACTGATCTCATTTTGCTTCTTTCAGTCGTCCGGCATAGAGTCGGGCCAGACTATCAAGGGGGGCCACTCATTATGTCGATGGATAGGGACGATGAGGCCAGCCGCCTGCTTGAAGAGGAAGGTCCCGGACCCACCCGGCTTGAGTCAGCGCTCGCCAACGACACGTTGGGCGACGTGGCCAAGCAGGCGCCGCTCGTGGTCGGGGCCAAGACCTCGCTGGCGGAAGCGATCCGCCGGATGCAGGAGGAGCATCGCGGCTGCGCGTTGGTGGTCGAAGCCGACAAGCTCGCCGGCATCTTCACCGAGCGCGATGTCCTGATGCGCGTAGCCGGCCACGCGCTCGACCCTGAGCGCACCGCTGTGAGCGCATGTATGACGCCCGATCCGGTCACCCTGCCGGCCGACTCCAGCGTAGCGTTTGCGCTCCACATCATGGTGCTGGAAGGCTTCCGCCATATTCCGGTGATCGATGAGGTGGGGAAGCCGACCGCGGTGGTCTCGATGCGCGACCTGATCGATTACTTGAGCGATTTTTTCACCCGCGACGTTTTGAACCTGCCGCCCGAGCCGCACGTCAGGTATCGCAGCCGCGATGGCGCTTGAGGCTTTTTGAGCTCGCTCTCGTTCCTGACTGCATACCAGCCGACAGGGACGCGTCTGTATGTTCGATGCGGACGCAGTCAACTGAGGAGGATTTCACATGGCGGGAATACTGGACGGCAAAGTGGCGCTGATTACCGGTGCCGGTTCGGGTATCGGGCAGGCGACCTC
>WNFJ01327002.1_pt2 | contig 10149 bp, 8 predicted proteins | sample 5400461 | NCBI WGS metagenome assembly WNFJ01 (sample SAMN13153349, study PRJNA577476) | soil metagenome | isolation source: 115 cm saprolite on Douglas fir-dominated hillslope | place: USA:California | collected 2013-09-17
GTTGCCGGGTGCAGCACCTTGGCGCCAAAGTAAGCCAGCTCAGCGGCCTCGTCAAAACTGATCTCCTTGATGCGGCGTGCCTGGGGGCAGAGACGAGGGTCGGTGGTCATCATGCCGTCCACGTCGGTCCAGATTTCGATGCGCTCGGCATTCAGGCCGCCGCCCACGATAGCGGCGGAAAAGTCCGACCCTCCGCGGCCGATGGTGGTCGGAGTTCCCGTCAATGTGGCCCCGATAAAACCGCCCATCACAGGAACGATGCCTTGCTGAATGAGCGGCTGAACCTGAGCCAGAAGCCGGGCATTAATTTCGTCAAACAAGGGGAGAGCGCGGGTGTGCGTGGTGTCGGTGATGATGCAGGCGCGCGAATCCACCAAAGCAGAATTGATGCCGCGAGCTGAGAATGCAGCGGCCACGATTTTGCTGGAAAGCCGTTCACCGAATGAAAGCACCGCGTCAGTGCTGCGCGGAGTAATTTCGCCCACCGCTGCGATGCCGCGCAATAACTCGTCCAGCGCGTTAAAATCGCCTTCCAGTTCGGCGTGGAAGCGGGTGAACAGCCCTGTCCCCAGCAGCTCGCTGGCGGCGTTGTAGTGGCGCTCGCGCATGGCGCGCGACATAGCCAGGGCCGAGTCGGAGTCGCTGCGCCCGGCGGCCTGTCCCATGGCCACCAACTGGTCGGTGACTTTGGCCATGGCGCTGACTACAACCACAGGTTTTGCGGAGAGACGGCAGCGCACGATTTCACAGGCGCGCTCCATGGCGGCGGCATCTTCGACAGAAGTGCCGCCGAATTTCATGACAATCACAGGTATCCTTGCGCCTTGAGCAGCTCCGCGTTGAGCAGCGCAGCCCCGGCGGCCCCGCGAATGGTGTTGTGCGACAGGACCGTAAACTTCCAATCCAGCAAGCGGCAGGGGCGCACCCGCCCCACAGTTACGGCCATCCCCGCTCCCATGTTTACGTCGAGCGTTGGCTGCGGCCGGTCAGGAGACTCAAGCACAACGATGGGATTGGGAGGCGCATTAGGCAGGCGCAGCTCCTGGGGAACTCCACGGAATTCGGCTAAAGCCTTGAGAATTTCCTCGTGTTTTGCCGGTTTCTTCAGTTTGATGGAAACCGATTCGGTATGGCCATCTTCGACCGGGACCCGGTTACAATGCGCGCTGACGTGTATAGAGGCAGGAATAATACCGGTGCTGTCGAGTTTGCCCAGCATCTTGCAGGACTCTGACTCCATTTTTTCTTCTTCCTTGGCGATGTAGGGAATCACATTCCCGAGGATATCGAGCGAAGCAACGCCCGGATATCCCGCGCCGCTGATGGCCTGCATGGTCACCACGAAGACCTGTTCCACCCCGAACTGATGATGCAACGGGGCCAGCGCCATCACTAGGCCGGTGGCCGAGCAGTTCGGATTGGTAACCACGAACCCGTTGGAATCGCGCCGCCAGGACTGGCATTCCAAAAGACGCACATGATCGGCGTTGACCTCGGGAATTACCAGCGGAACATCGCTTTGCATGCGCAGAGCGCTGGAGTTTGAAACCACGGCATGGCCGGCGGCAGCAAATTTCGGCTCCAACTCGGCAGCGACCGCCGTATCCAGGGCCGAAAAAATCAGCCGGGGCGCGCCCTCGGGGGTTGCCGCGGAAATTTTTATGGTTGCAACCGCGCCAGGAATAGGCGTCTTTAAGCGCCAACGGGCGGCCGCCTGATAACTTTGCCCGACCGAGCGCTCAGAGGCGGCCAGCCAGGCGGTTTCGAACCAGGGATGGTGCTCCAGGAGCTGAATAAAACGCTGGCCCACCACGCCAGTGGCGCCCAGAATACCCACGGGGATCTTGCTGGTAAGCATGATTCAGAGACTGAATTTCTAATTTTATAGCACGCAAGCCGGCTATGGAGAGGGGGGCGTTAGTCTCGCACGATCTCGATATCTTCGCCGGCAATTACGATCCTGACCAGCTTCATCTGGTCATTGATCCATAGCGCCCAAGCGCCATCTTCGGAGACGAGATTAAAGCGCCGCAGTTGCTGCTCCGTGCCCCGGATCGTGACCTTTTCCAGACCCGCATATTCCAGGTTCACGGAGTACGAAATTGCCTGGTGCGGGTTGATCACCCCAATCGAGGTTTTCGAAAGCTTGCAATCCGCCAGGTTAGGGCACGAAGAAGCAATATACTTCCACAGCAGCAGTTCGCGATGCACAAAAGAGTAGTCGTCGAGTACCGAGGTTGAGCGCGGCAGGATGAAAGGGACATCGTGGGGCTTTTGATCGCTGTCAACGATGTGTTCCATCAGGATCTCGTCGCCGGGAGTAATGGTGGTTTGCGCCTGGCCGGGTTTTTCTTCATGCCATGCATATTTACGCAGTTCGCCCACCGCGCTTAACTGCAGCTCCGACATTTGGTGCGAGCTGCCATCTTCCAGCTTGATCTCTGAGGTGGTCACGCTGGAATCGGGCGACTGCTCAACGCGAAAACTTTCCGTCGCCAGGCGGCGGCCCCCCTTATAGATACCGAACGTGCCGGAATCAACCATTTGCTGGTTGCCGCCGCCCTTGGGCAGCTCCGGCTTTTTTGAGGCCCAGGAAAAAGACGATGCCAATACAAACAGCGCGATGAACGGTCCTTGTACGACAGTTTTTTTCACGATTCCTCCCACACAACCTTTGCCTTTCCCAGCTCGCGCACCACTTCGCGCGCTACCTCCTCGATCGGCTTACCCGCGGTGTCAACGCGCAAGTTCGCGCGATAGTAGAGCGGCTTGCGCTCCTCGTAAAGCCTGCGGAACACGCTCTCGTTTTGCAGGTTCGGCCGCACATGCGCGTTCGGCTCCCGGCGGCAGCGAAGCAGCAGCTCTTCCACGGGAGCGTCGAGAAATACGGATACACCGCCGGCCTCGCGAATCATGCGCACGTTTTCCTCCCGCGCATATGCGCCCCCGCCCAATGCCACGATCTGCGGCGGGGAGAGTATGTCCTGACTGAGAAGCGTGCGCAGCGTCTCGGTTTCGAGCCGTCGAAACGCGGCCTCTCCTGAGTTTTGAAAGATCTCGGCGATGGTGCGGCCTTCGCGCTCCTCGATCACGCGGTCAAGGTCAACGAACCGCCGCCGGTAATGCTGGGCCAGATATTCGCCCACGGCGCTCTTTCCGGCTCCCATGAAGCCGACCAGAAACACCACAGGTGGCTGCTCATTGCTTTTCAAGGACGTTGCAACCATCCTGCCAGGTTTTTAAAAACCAAAGTTTTTTCAACGCTTCCTAACGCGGATTGTACCACTGAAGGAATTGAGTTGAACCGAGGAAAGGCCGGAGTTGGAGGTGACTTTACTGGTGCCACCTACATAGGTATTTGCGTTGGCTCCGCGAGGAATCGGATTCACGGAAGCTTTCGATTGGAAGGGGAAATCATTCTGCACGGTGCCTTTGAGAGAACGCGCGGCCAGATCAACAGAAGCAGTCGCAGGCAGATTAACGTTGATGTTGCCGGTATGGTTCACCAGGGAATATTCTCCGCCTCCGGCAAAATCTCCATCGTAGGTGATCTCACCGCTGTCCGTTTTTGCGGTAACCGCGTGACCTGTGACATTGGTCATTTGGACCTTACCACCGCTCGATACAACCTCAACATGCTGGCTGTGAATATTCGTGAGTGTGACAGGGGCGTCCAGAGTTTGCACGTGAACGTGAGCATTCGTGATGTTGGAAAGTTCAATCTGCCCGCTTTCGGCATCGAGGGTAACATCGCTATGCACGCCGTCCAGCCTGGTGACGCCGCTGCCATTTTGGATGACCACGCCGCAATCGGAGGGCACCGATACCTCGTATTCAACCTGGCCATCCTTGGAACCAGGATCAACCGGCTGCACGAAATCTGTGGTGGCGTTGATGCGGTTGCCCATTTGGGAGCTATTCACCTGAACTTTGTCAGAATGGGTGGTGGCTGCAATGATGACCTGCCGTCCGGCGGCGACGGGGTGAACCTCGATCGAGCCGGAACTATTGCTTACCTTGACCGTACTGCCGGGAAGGGCATTGTATTTGAATTCTTTCCGGGTGTCGGCCGCCCAAACACTGGCGGAGACAATCATGACCAGCACTCCCGCGGACAATACATAGACGCTGGGAACAGCCGCGCTCAGTCTCTTGTAACTCATATCTCTCTCCCTGCTTACTCCCTAACCTACGCTTGCTTTTTGTGACCTACCGGGTTGTATACGATACCGCTGTTTCGTAGACCACGGCCCTTTGCTGGTACGCATTCATGAGCTGCTGCCGGGCAAAGGCGTCTCCGGGGTTCTGTTGCAGCGAATGCTTGGCCTCGGATATATAGGCTTCCGCATTATGCAGCTTCTTTTTGTACGTCTCTCCCATCGCCGGGCTCTTCTGGGTGACCGCAGACAATAGCGGTTTGTCGTCGTCGCTAACCTCCGTCTGCGTAGGGTTGTTTCCCTGGGTGATATTTATACCACTTTCCCCTACAGAAGCAGGTGTGTGCAGACGATTAAAAACCAGCATGGTAATGGCCACCAGGGCCAGGGCTGAAATGCCCGCCCATCCATACAAATTGCCTCGTCGTGCGCCGGGTATCAGAAACGGTTCCAGGCGCACCGTACCTCGGGACGGGCGAATGAGTCCTTCGTGTTCCAGGGATTTCTCGATGCTTTCCCACACGCGGGGCGAAGGGTCTTGCATGGGAACCAGCATGCGGGCTGCTTCCGCAATATACTTCAGGTCTTGAACGAGATCAGAGCAGATGGCGCAGGAGTGAAGATGGGCACTCTCTTCGGTCCCTCCGCCACTTTCCATGACCTCTGGCAGAACTCTTTGAAAATCAGCGCAATTCATACTGCTTATTTCTCCCTCTCCTGCTTGCCAACGTAAAATCTTAACGGTTCTAATGCCGCACGACTTTTTCATTGTGACTGATGCGAAGCAGCTCCCGCAATTTCATTCTGGCTTTATGTAGCTGCGACTTGCTGTTGCCAATCGAGCACCCCATCATCTCCGCGATTTCGTTATGCTCGTAGCCTTCCACGTCGTGCAGCACGAAAATAATGCGATAACCGGGCGGCAAATGCTCAACCGCACGCTCCAGGTTAACGCGGTCAATGGAGCCCGCCAGCACATTATCGCGGGCGCCAACATCTTTCTTCGGTCCGTCTTCCTGCTGTGGCTCCAACTGCTCTTCCAGGGAAACCTCAGGCAGGCCTTTTTTGCGCAGGTGCATGAGTACCACGTTCACAGCCAACCGGTGCAGCCAGGTGGAGAAGGCCGATTCACCCCGAAACGTCGCGATCTTGCGATAGAGCTGCAGAAACGCTTCCTGGGTCAGGTCTTCGGCCTCGGCCGTATTTCCGGTCATGCGCAAACATAGCGAGTACACACGGCGTTTGTGCAATCCGTACAAAGCCTCAAACGATTCCGCATCGCCCTGTTTGGCCCTGTCGATCGCCTCTGCTTCCGTAATCCCAGATGCCAGTATTTTCTTCGCTTGTGTCAATGAGAGCCTTATCCAGGCCGCATTCAATAGGATAGGATGCGGCAATATAGCTGGTCGTTGTATAAGCCACCCCTCAAAACGGCGGCGGCGCTGCGTATTACTTCCTTGCTGATTCGGATATGTACCCAGAAATGGGCTGAAAACCAATGCTGCTCTTAATATCGAGTATTTTTTTCATTCTTTGGTTGCCCGGAGCTCTAAGAATATCTGGTTATTATGCTGCTTCCGGCTTCTGCCGATGCCTGGCGATGAAGCCGATAATCCGTTGCCGGAAGTAAAGAATCAGCCCAAGCCCGATTGCCCCGAAGGTCCCAGCAACCAGTTTACCCTCGAAAAGCAGCTTATTGGCAGTCTCACCGGGTGGTATGAAAGAAAGGTAAATACCGCCCGCGACCACAATAAATCCCAGGCTTCCGGCAATCCACACTCCCAGTCGGCCCCCGGGAATCAGGATGGCATTCTTGTTCTCCCCGCGGTCCTTGCGATAGGCCAGTTTGATCACAGCGGCGTACATGTACAAGAACGGCACAAAGTAGAGAATCTGGGCAGCATCCACCAGCGACAAATAGGCACCGTTGACCGTCTCGCCAATCCGCATGAGCAACAGGATGATAACTGAGATTACCGCCTGCACGAGAATGGAAACATAAGGCGTCCGCCAGCGAGGATGAATCTTGCCAAAAGCTTCGGGCATGTAACGATCGACGCCAACGATGAAAGGCACACGGGCCACGCCCGCCACCGTGCTGCCGACGCCGCCGGCGTTTCCTACGGTCACCAGCAATGCTGCGATCACACCCACAAAGCCGATTTTCAGGAGCACGGAACCGTTGGTAAGGGCCTGAAAGACGCCGCTTTTCGCATCCACAACCACCGAAGGAAGGATAATGAGCAGCGCAATGGTGGCGACGATGTAGATGATGGCAATAAGCGCGCCTGATCCGAAAATTGCCCGGGGAAAGGTGCGGTGCGGATCTTTGACTTCGTCGCTCATGGCTGAGACCAGCTCCAAGCCAGTGAAAGCGAAGGCAATCTGCGGCCAGAAATTTACCGTGTCCCAGTTCCAGGTGGGAAGGATATTGTTCCAGGTGAAATGGGTTTGTGATCCGAATTGCCGCCACACCAAAAGAGCGACCACAAGCAGCATGAGCAAAGGGAGGTATGTCCCCACGCCACCGGCATTTTGCAGCCACTTGCCGATATTCAAGCCCACGATGTTAAGCCCGACCGCGACAGCGAGAAGCGCAAGGGAGCCTACCAGAAGAAACGTCTTGTTTTGAACCAGGTGCTCGGCGTGGATTCCGCCGATGTAGGCACCCATGGCGGCGCTGGCCATAAGCAGTCCGGGAAAGTAAAAGAACGTATAAACCCAATAAGTCCAGCCCGCGACAAAGCCGTGAAAATCTCCGAAGGCTTCCTTGGACCAGACGTAAAGACCGCCCTCATGGGGGAAGCGGGTGGAAAGCTCAGTAATAACCAAAGCTGTGGGCACAAAGAAGAAAAGCGCGGCGATGATCCACAGGCTGATGGAAGACGTGCCATTGTGGGCGGCAGCGGCGATCCAGCGCGGGCCCAGCACCGCGGCGATGTTGAACAGCAAGACGTCCCACAGGCCCATCTCGCGGCGGAGCTGTTTCTTAACGTCAGGAACTTGTGCCGATTGTACGTTTAGATCCATAGCTAAAGAAAATGTGGGTTATTACAGGGATGAAACAATATCAAATCAGCCTGCATTTAAGCCACTGGAGCTCCAACCGGCTGCGAAAGGCAAGATTTATTCTGGTCTCTTGTGATATCAAAATGTTGAGATCTCAGCATTTGTAAGGCATCATCTAGTCTGGGCATTCAAGAGTGCCGGGATACCTCTTTACCTCGAAAATGCATGGTTCAGTGCCGTGCAGGGTTGGTCTTTGACAATTCGAATATTGCTCCGGTGCGCATAGGTTCCGGTGCTCCAAGACGTAGGCTTCTACCATGCGAAGGTCGATATCTCTCGCGTCTTCCAAGCAATACCTCTCTCCCACCTCGCCTTTCGCATGTAAATACAATGGCTTACGCGAATTTCAGGAGCCGGAAAGACTGCTTAGCAATACCCCTCGCTAATTCCTGCATTCAAGTCGTCGAACTCAAGGTTTGGCCTGTTTGACAATTGATCGTTGGAATGGCTTCTGGGGAATGACTGCGGAGCTGTACCTTTCCAAAAGCCTTGTCAGCTAGTCCCCCCACCAGGACTGAACTTTTCCCAATAAATATGCGGGTGAAACGCACCTTCTGGGCGCTCTGAGCACTAGTTACTTGTGGGGGTGGGGGAGGTAGCCCCCAAACCAAGGATTGGGAACCCAAAGGAACCCTTTTCCGCGCCACGGCTATTGAAACCGTTCTAGTGTGATTTTGCCCGCTGCGCTTTGGCTCTTGGCGGCCGCGCCACGTCTTCCATTTCTTTTGCAATCTGCTCGCGCAGGCCATCCGCATACAAGTCAAAATGGCTTTTCCCCGGCAAGAAATTGATATGCGCGCGAATGCCAAGTTCTTTGAGCGTCTCTTCCAGCAGCAGGGCGGGTTCATCGAGATGGAAGGTGTCAGCCGTGCCTACGGTGAGGTGGATCTTATCCTGCAACAGCGGACGCAGCTTCGAGGCGCCGCCTCGCAGGATCGTCGAGATGTCATATTTCTCCCAAGCCTGGGCCACATCAGGATGAATCTCGCCCGTGTCGCGGTCAAAGAGCTGCGCCGGCTGGCCGTCAGGCCCGCGCGGGCTGAATACCCACTCGAACGAGGCAATCTGCCCGCCGTAGCTGCCCATGACGCGCTCCATGCGCACAAAATCCTCGAGCGAGGTTACATCTTTGCCGTTCGAGCGGATCAACATCCATTTGGAGCCGTCGGATTTGTGATAGAAGTTTTTGTCCTTAAGGATGTTGGGGCCGGTGAAGCTGCGGAAATCCGAAGGATCAGGCGATGTCGGCCAGCTCCCCCCAAAGATCGCAGGATAAGTCACCTGCAGCCACAGCGCCGCCCAACCACCGGAAGAGTGGCCGGTCAGGAAGCGGCCGCTGGGTTTCGCGTCCATGCGGTATTTGTGTTCCAAATAGGGAATCAGCTCCTGGGTCAAGGCCTTGCCCCAGGGACCGTTGTTGGCCGAATCGGCAAATTCATGGGTACCGCCCGGGCACTCCTCGTCAAGCAGCACGTAGATCATCTCTGGCAGCTTGCCGTCAGACATGCCCTTGGAATAACTTGCCGCCTGCTGTTGAATGTAGCGAAAGGGCGCGCTGAATCCGTGGGTCCAATAGACGGTAGGGAAGCGGCGGCCCTTGTATTTCGCATAACTGGGCGGCAGGACTACGACGCCGCGCATATGAATGGAGCGTCCAAAGAACGCCGATAGAGAGGGACTGGAAAAATCGAGCTGATACAACGGCGGGGTGAGCGCCGGGTGCGAGTCGTGGGTGCGCTCCGTGAGGAGCAGATCAACCACTTGAGAACTTGCCGGATCAAAGTGCTTCAGCGGTATGACCGCGCTGTGCAGGTCTCCGGGTTCGAGGCCGGTGTACGCGTAGTGGTGATTGACGTCGAGTACGGCCATCGCCTGATAGTCTCCAGCAGCGGCATGCGAAAAGGCTTCGGGAGAGGCGAGCACATCAGGGTCGAGTTCGACCGAGGAACCAGGTGCGAGGTGGTGGACCTCACTGGCAGCCATCCAGACCTTAAAATCGTGGAACCCAAACTCTGGTTCCAGGGTTTTCGCCGGCTCTTTTTGGTTCGAGAGAAGAATAATCAGCCTTCCGTTCGCCGCGTCATTGCCCAGTTCAGGCGATAAGGTCACACGAAAGCGGGCGTGCTGGCCCTCGCTGACGAGCTGGGCGGAAGCTATGGCGGTTAGAAAAACAAGAAGGGAGAAGAGCTGAAGTACTCTGAATTGCTTTTTCATTGCTGGAAAATCTAGCAGTTTAGATGTAATCCTGTCGAGACATAATTCTATCCTTCCCGCTGGCGTGCATTCCGGAGCGGCAGTCTCCAGTGGATGAACGCAGGCACCGTACGCTGCGCTCTGGTTATAATGCCAACGTGCACGAGTCTAACCGTAACTCGCTCCGTTTTGACTGGACGCGCCAGGAAATTGCCGAGCTTTATCATCTGCCTTTGCCTGAGCTGCTGTTCCGCGCACAACAGGTGCATCGGGAGTTTCATCCGCCGAATGAGGTCCAGATGTGCCGCTTGCTTTCCATCAAGACCGGTGGCTGTCCGGAAGACTGCGCCTATTGTCCCCAGAGCGCGCACTACAGCACGGGCGTGGAGCGCCAGTCCCTGATGCCGACGGGAGAAATTGTTGCCGCTGCCGAAAGAGCAAAGGCGGAAGGCGCAACCCGTTTCTGCATGGGAGCAGCATGGCGCCAGGCCCCTAACGGCAAAGAGTTTGAATCCGTGGTGGAGTCGGTCAGAGAAGTCGCCAAAATGGGAATGGAGGTTTGCTGCACATTAGGAATGCTGACCGATGCCCAGGCGCGGCAACTTAAAGAGGCCGGACTGACCGCTTACAACCACAATCTGGATACCTCGCCCGAGTTCTACGGCAACATCATCAGCACGCGGATCTACGAAGAGCGTTTGCAGACCATTGCCGCCGTCCGGCGCGCGGG
>WNFJ01098675.1_pt1 | contig 10147 bp, 8 predicted proteins | sample 5400461 | NCBI WGS metagenome assembly WNFJ01 (sample SAMN13153349, study PRJNA577476) | soil metagenome | isolation source: 115 cm saprolite on Douglas fir-dominated hillslope | place: USA:California | collected 2013-09-17
TGCTTCCGGCCCAGTTTGGCGTAGAGGTCGCCGCGCGCCAATTGAAGGAGCGGGTTTGCAGGGTACTTTTCAACGAGCGGGCCGAGGACGTCGAGCGCCCTTTCATATTGCTGATCGTAACGGTGCAGATTTAGTGCGAGGTAAAAGCGCGCGACGTTCGAGGTGAGAACGCCCTGCGCTATGGACCGTTCGAGAAGCCGCACGCCCTCCTGCTTTGAACCGCCGGGGATGCCCATGAAAAAGCGCAAGATTTTGGCAATGCCGCTGAGCGTGTCCACATAATAGTTGTAAAGACCCAGCCCGAAATCGGCATCGGCGAGATCTGCGTCCAGAGCTTTGGCGCGCAAGAGATGTTCACGTGCGTGCACGCCAGCGCGGGCAGCGTTGCGATTCTCGGCGCGCAGTCCATAGAGCCGCGCCGAGGACGCTTGCGCCATGCCGGCATAAAACTGCATTTCCGCGGATTCGTTTTGCTTGATTTGCTCTTCCGCCAGCGACAAAGCCTTGGCCGTCAGCTCAAAATAGTGCCGGTCAGCTTCGAGCTTGGGGCGGCGCCGGGCGTCGCTCATCCCGTACTTGAAATCGACGGAAGTACACCAGATCCGCCACCACAAGGCTTCCGTTTCCAGCAGATAACCCAGCGGGTGGCGGGGCCATTCCTCTTCCATACGCTTCGCGGCTTCACTTGCCCCGTCCAGGTCGAAGGAATAGATTCTGTCAAGGATGGCGGGCGTTTCCGGCGGCAAAGTGAACTTGGAGGCGCGCGCGGGGATGGCCGCAGGCGCCAGCAGGAGCAGACAAACCAGGCCGGCACTGTGAGCTATCCGCGATGCGGGTTCTGCGCCGGACGAGTTTAATCTGTTCGAGAAGAGTTGCAAATCGAAATGGTTTTGCAGAAAGATGGAATTGGGCGGGAGATCTGCTTTGGGCAGTCCTTCGGCATGACCCGACATGCAATTAACGCGAATACCCGGATGGATCGGACACGACCATTAGAATGAAAAAGCATTTTTGAAGAGATTTGGTAGAACAAGTTGGAACGGCGTAAGGACGGACGATTCCGAGTCCCGGATGAGCGCCAACAAAAAAGGGAGGATTCTCTGGAATCCTCCCTATCCTGCTGTACTGTCCTGGAATTGAAGACTAACTTTTGCGAAACTCGCTTACTGCCCGGAGCTCGCGGTGCTCGCGGAGGCCGTTCCCGAGGCCTTGGGTATGCTCAGGTAGCCCGAGGCGGTCGTCTTGGTAACCTTGTGTGTAGAAGAAGATCGGCTCGTTCACGGAGCGATCCTTCTTTTCGAAGCTGTTGTCATCGGCCAGGACGTTGATGGTGTAACGGTTCTTCTTGGTGTTAGTGTCCTTCAATTCGATTTTAATGGCGCCAACCTTCGTCGCACCGCCCTTGCGCTGCACGGTGAATTCGAAGTAATCGCGCTGGCCCATGCGGCGGAGCTGATCGATTTCATCGTGGTTCCGCGCGATGAGCGTGCCCATTTCGCTGCGCGCCATCTGAATGCTGTTCTTCGTGGCGTCCAGGTCGGTCTTCACGCCGCTAACGTCGCCGTTCAACTTGTTAACGTCATCGGTATTTGCTTTGGTGGCTAGTTCGGCCTTCACCGAAGTGGCCAGGTTGGTGACCTTCACGTCCACCGCAGTGGTTGCCTTTTTATTCTGCTTGCGAGCGGCGATGAGTTCGCCTTGCGTGAGGTTGAGCTTGTCGGTGACAACCTTCACATCACTCTGCAATTGCTGGTTGATGTCGTCGGCCCTGGCCAGCCGCTGGGCCAGCGCTTCATTGGCCTGCTTCACGCTGGCTTGCGTCGATTGCTCGACGCTCTTCGCCTGATTCAGTGCGCTCCAGGCTACTCCCAACCCGAGCAGCGAAAGGCCGCCCAAAACCGCTACTGCCAATCCGACCCAACGGGGTGTCCCGGTAGTGTACCTGTTGGCTGAATCTTGAAAGTCGCTCATAGACTTCGTTTCTCCTTTTGGCTCTTAGCCCTGTGCCATGGGAGGGAGCATCCACTTCTCCAAATGGTGTACGGGCACCTCGTACGCGCTAACAAACCTGAAATCAATAGTTTAGATGGTGCTAAGGAGAGAAGAGAGGGTGCTTCACAGACATTAGCACTAGTAAAATTTACGTTGTCCGCCCGGAAATCGTATAATTTGCTGTCAGTACTCTTAGGAACATCAATCGACGGGATTTGCCAATATCAACCGCCTGGAAAGCCCACGTGAAGTGCTATCCATCGATCTAAGCTTCAGTGTTTCAATTAGATAGGGGGAAGATGAATCAGGCGGCGCGAAAACCGGCTTCGGCCCCGACAGCGTGTTCGGAACTGAAATAGCGATCCAGGGTGTTGACGGCTGCATCCAGAACCAAGTGGCAGTCGGAACAGGTGTCTAGATGACTCCTGATCTCATCCTCGACGGGCTCGGAGAGCCGCCCCTCTAAATACCAACAAATCAAATGGATAGTGTCTCTACAGCTCATAAACCACGCCCCCAGTTCCCAAAGCCGATAATAAGCCCCACGAGCGCAAGTGCATTTCCCCCGCCAAACGCAGTCCCGCGACCGAAAATATTATCTGCTTATAAATCAGACGCTTAGCCGGCGCGGCAGAGCCTGGACCCAGCGCGCACGCAGTGAATCTAGTAAAGATTACACGTGAGATGGTTCATTTGTGTACAGCCCGGCCAAAAGATCACTACCGTTGAGGTGTGACGGTCATCTCTCGCAGGGCTTGGATACGCTTCTCAAGGGGCGGATGTGTGCTGAACAGAGATGACAAAGTGCTGCTGCCGAAGAACGGCTTTACGATGCACAACGCCGAAGTCGATGGGGAAACGGACGTTGTCGGGATGCGCTGGTTGTACGCTCCCAGCTTTTGCAGTGCGCTGATCAGGCCATAAGGCTGGCCTACCATTCGTGCGCCGGTCTCATCGGCGGAGTATTCCCGCGTACGCGAAAGAAAAAGTTGCAGCATCATGGCTGCAATGGGCGCCAGGAAAATCATCAGCAGGGCCGCGAACCCGCCACCCTCGCGGTCATCGTCACGGTCTCTTCCGAAGCCGCCGAAGAGCATGGCCCAGCGGCCCATGGACGCGAGATAGGTAATGGCTCCCGCAATCGTTGCGGCGATCGAGCTCGTCAGGATGTCGTAATTTCGAACGTGAGAAAGCTCGTGGGCGATCACGCCTTCGAGTTCGTCGTCGTTCATCAATTCCAGCAGTCCTTGCGTCGCCGCAACAGACGCGTGCTGTGGGTTGCGGCCCGTGGCAAACGCGTTCGGTGCCGCTTCGGGAATGACATAGAGTTTTGGCATCGGGAGGCCCGCCTTGGCGGCGAGGCGTTCCATCACTTCATAAAGTCTGGGCACTTGTTCGCGCGAAACCCGCTGCGCGCCGCTGGAGGCCAGGGCGATCTTGTCCGAGAAAAAATAGGAAATGCCGTTCATCACTACGGCAATGGCTAAGGCGATTTTCAGGCCACTGCGCCCGCCAATCGCTCCTCCTGCGACCACCAGCAGCACACTCAGGAGAATCAGCAGCAGGCCGGTTCTTAGAATTTTCATGCGTTCCTCATCCACTCAGTCTACACAAAAAAGCGATCACGAAAGTCAGGGTTCGAACAAGAATGAAACATTTGGATTCGCAGCGTTCCACTCCCACTCTGAATTAGATTCCCGCGGCAGCCGCGGGTTGTTTCGCAGGCGCACGCTCGAAGCGCATCGAGTCTTTCTGCCCCGCGCGGTCCACGCGCACATGATCGCCCGGCAACACCATGCCTTGCAAGATCTGCAACGCCAGTGGATCCTGAATCAGCCGCTGAATGGTTCTGCGCAGCGGGCGCGCCCCGTACGCTGGATCGTAGCCTTCGCGCAGCAACAAGTCTCGCGCCGCCGGCGTCAGCTCCAGCGTAATCTGCCGTTCTTCCAGCAGCTTCTCTACGCTCTTCAGCAGTAAGCCCACGATGCGCTCCAAATGCTCTTTCCCGAGCGGATTGAAGATCACGATCTCGTCGATCCGGTTAATGAACTCCGGCCGAAACGAGGCCCGCAACGCGTCCATCGCTTCCTTTCGCGCCCGCTCCGGATCTTTGCCCGACAATTCAAAGATCGCCGTGGACCCCACGTTGCTGGTCATCACCAGCACGGTATTTCGAAAGTCCACGGTGCGGCCTTTGCCGTCGGTGAGGCGTCCGTCCTCGAGGATCTGCAACAGCACGTTGAACACATCCGGATGCGCTTTCTCAATTTCGTCAAACAAGACCACCGAATACGGATGACGTCTCACCTGCTCGGTGAGCTGTCCGCCCTCCTCGTACCCGACGTAGCCAGGAGGTGCGCCGATCAGCCGCGACACGCTGTGCTTCTCCATGTACTCGCTCATATCGATGCGGATCATCAATTTTTCGTCATCGAAGAGAAACTCAGCCAAGGCCCGCGCCAGTTCCGTTTTTCCCACGCCTGTGGGTCCAAGGAAAATGAACGAGCCGATCGGCCGCTTGGTATCGGAGAGACCCGCGCGGCTGCGCCGGACGGCATTCGACACGCGCTCCAGCGCGTCGTCTTGGCCGACAACCCGCTGCCGCAGCCGCTCTTCCATTCGCACAAGCTTCTGCGCTTCGCCTTCGAGCAACCGGCCAGTCGGAATGCCCGTCCACTTGCTCACCAGCTTCGCGATGTCCTCCTCATCGACCTCTTCCTTCAGCATTGGCGCGTCTTTCTGCACCACTGAAAATCGTTCCTGCGCCTGCTTCAGTTCGCGTTCCGCCGCGGCGATCTTGCCGTAGCGGATTTCCGCCACCTTGGCCAGTTCGCCGGCGCGTTCGTATTTCTGCTCCTCCGCTTTGAGCTGTTCAATCTGCTCCTTGAACTTGCGAATTTTTCCGATGGCTTCCTTTTCCGCCTGCCAGCGCGCCTTTCGCCCGCTGGAATCTTCTTTCAGCGCCGCCAGTTCCTCTTCGATTTGCTTGCGCCGCCCCTTCGAGTGCGCATCGCTCTCTTTCAAAAGCGCTTGGCGTTCAATTTCCAGTTGCAGGATGCGCCGCTCGATCTCGTCAATTTCCACCGGCAGGGAATCGATCTGCATCCGCAGGCTGGCCGCCGCTTCATCGATCAGGTCGATGGCCTTGTCCGGTAGGAAGCGGTCCGAGATATAGCGGTTGGACAGCCTGGCCGCCGCGAGAATCGCCGCATCCTTGATACGCACGCCGTGGTGCACTTCATAGCGCTCTTTCAATCCGCGTAGAATCGCGATGGTGTCTTCCACCGTAGGTTCGCTGACCAGCACGGGCTGGAACCTGCGCTCCAGCGCCGGATCTTTCTCGATGTGTTTCTTGTATTCGTTGAGAGTCGTTGCGCCGATGGCGCGCAGTTCGCCTCGCGCCAACGCCGGCTTGAGCATGTTGGACGCGTCCATGGCGCCTTCCGCGGCGCCTGCGCCCACCAGCGTGTGCAGCTCGTCGATAAACAGGATGATTTGACCCTCGGCCTCGGTGATTTCTTTCAGCACAGCTTTCAAACGATCTTCAAATTCACCACGGAATTTCGCCCCCGCCACCAGCGCCGCCAAGTCCAGAGCTACAATCCGCTTGGTTTTGAGCACGTCTGGCACGTCGCCGGAAACGATACGTTGCGCCAAACCCTCCACAATCGCGGTTTTCCCCACGCCGGGCTCGCCGATCAACACCGGGTTGTTTTTCGTGCGCCGCGCCAGAATCTGCATCACGCGGCGAATCTCTTCATCGCGCCCGATCACTGGATCAAGCTTTTGCCGCCGCGCCAATTCCGTCAGATCGCGGGCATATTTTTCCAGCGACGCGTAGGTAGCCTCTGGATTCTGCGACGTGACGCGCTGCGTTCCCCGCACTCCGGTCAAGGCTTGCAGAATTGCTTCGTGGGAAGCGCCCTGACGCTTTAACAATTGCCCGGCGGGGTCGCGGTCCTGCGCTGCGATGGCCAGAAACAGGTGCTCCGTCGAAACATACTCGTCCTTGAAGTTGTCCGCTTCCTGGAACGCGCGCTCCAGCACATCGTTCAGCGGCCGCCCCATATGCTGCTGGGCAAATCCTTGCACCTTCGGCAACCGGCCCATTTCCCGATCCATCTCTTGCGACAACGCTTCGCTGCGGACGCCCAGGCGCGCGAGGAGCGGTGGCACCACGCCGTCGGCCTGTGCCACCAGCGCAGCGAGCAAATGCAGGGGCTCGATCTGCTGATTCTCGTGACGCGCGGCAACTTCCTGTGCGCTTTGCACCGCCTCTTGCGCCTTGACCGTCATTTTTTCAAATCGCAACATACTGACCTCGTTTTATGCCATTTCTGTAGAAAAGGGGCTGGCACCTTTGCCAGCCCCACAATTTACCGCTCAACTGCATCTCCTGGCCAGAATTACCTGCCGGCGGCAGCCGCGGCCATCGCCGGAGTCCCGACGTTGACCTTTATTTGCTTCGGCTTTGCTTCCTCTTTCTTCGGGATGCTCAGTGTCAGTGCGCCGTTCTGGTAATCCGCCTTGATGGCATCCGAATTCACGGAATTCGCCAGTGTGAAGCTGCGAGCGAAAGAACCATACGAGCGCTCCACTCGCAGGTAGTTCTCTTCGCTTACTTTCTTCTCGAACTTGCGTTCACCGCGAATCGTCAGTATGTTGTTTTCTACGCGGATGTCGAGATCCTTGGGATCGACTTCCGGCAGGTCGGCCTTGACCACCAGCTCATGCTCGGTTTCATAGATGTCCACCGAAGGCGCCCAGGCAGTGAGGCTGGATTCCTCGCCAGTCCGCTCGAGGGCATCATTGAACAACCGATTCAGTTGATCTTGCAGGGTAGTAGCCCCGCGAAAGGGTTCCCATCGAGTAAGTGTTCTCATGTTGCACCCACCTCCAAAAGTGATTGCATGTGAATAATAAAATATGAGTCTATTAGTGTCAAGAGCAAAATTGCAATTCGCTTAGACATACCTAAATGCTTGTACGTCAATATCTTATAGACAGTATCGCGTGACCAGACTCCTCCAGACGTCCAGTTCGGTACCGACGCAAAACGCTGTTTTTAGGAGCAATCACTTTGTTTTGTTTGGCTTAGCCGCTTTGCTGTTAGACTGCCGCTTCCCATGCGCTTGGAAGAACTCTACTACCGTCTCCCTCGCGGGAAAATTGCCCAGCGTCCCCTTGAGCGTCGCGACGCATCGCGGCTCCTGTCCCTAGATCGTTCCTCTGGAGTTTTCAATGACCGATTGTTTGCAGAGCTTCCGAGCCTGCTGAAAGGCGACGAGATCCTTGTCTTCAACAATGCGCGCGTCATTCCGGCTCGCTTGTTTGGGAGGCGAGCCGGCATCCACTCGCAGCCACCATCGCGCGCCACTAGATCGGAGCATCTTACCGGAAAGGTTGAAATCTTCCTCACCCGCGAGCTCGATACCGACACGTGGGAGGCGCTTGTACGGCCGGGCCGCAAGATGCGCCTGGGGGAGCGGGTTTTCTTCGGCGAGGGAGAGCTGGAAGCCGAGGTCCTCGAACGCGGGCAGCTCGGTTTGCGCACCCTGCGTTTCATTTCTCATGACCAGAGCAGAATCAGCCAGCATTTCGAGCGCCTCGGACATGTTCCTCTTCCGCCGTACATCGAGCGCGCCGACGAAACATCTGACCGCGAGCGCTATCAAACCGTTTTTGCCAAATGTCCCGGCGCGATCGCTGCGCCCACCGCGGGACTTCACTTCTCCACTGAAATTCTCGATAAAATCCGCGCGCGGGGCGCGGAGATCTGCGAACTCACTCTAAACGTCGGCCTCGGCACGTTTCAGCCGATCCACGGCGAAACGCTCGAAGGGCACGTGATGCATCCCGAGAGCTACGAAATTCCGAAGGAAACTGCCGATCGCATCCAAGCCGCGCGCGATGCCGGACGCCTGATCCTGGCCGTCGGCACAACCGTAGTTCGCGCGCTGGAGAACGCAGCTCTGCGAGCCGCGGAATCCGGTTCATCGAATCTTGTGCTGGCAGGCAAAGCGGAGGCACAGCTTTTTATCGTTCCTGGATTTCGTTTTCGTGTTGTGGAAGGTTTGCTCACAAACTTTCACTTGCCGCGCTCTACTCTTCTTGCGCTGGTATGCGCATTCGCCGGGCGCCAGCACATTCTGGCGGCCTATGAACATGCAGCCAACGCGGGTTACCGCTTTTACAGTTACGGAGACTGCATGTTGATTCGTTAGATCGCGAAAAAGGATTTCTTTTTAGAGGAGGGGCTTGCACACGCCCGCGGCACGTAATGGCTGCAAATGCCTGGCCGCCAAGGGTGGACTCTGCCACATCAGCAGCGCCCTGCCAGCGTAACGAGAAGGGAGGCCGTAGACAGACAGCCTCCCGCTCGTCCCAGGAGAAGGAGTTACGGAATTTCTTCTTTTACTCGCTGAAGACAAAAACACGCGTTTGACCGGCGAAGCGGACTTCCATGACTTGACCGTTTTCACCGAGCACCACGGCGTCATATGCAGACTTGCTGCTGCGATCTTCCCAGCGGCCCTCGGATTCGGCCATCACAGTCTTGCCCTTCTGGACGGTGGCCTTGTTCCCCTCGATTTCGAGGCGGTATTCCCCGGCCTGCAACTCGGCCTTACCGAACTTGGCGGCGTGCGCAATGTTGATGGTCTTGGTGAGGGGTTTCGCGAACGCTGGTACTGCCATTGCGATGGCGGCCAGCAAAGCCACGCTGCGGACAAATGAATTCGTTTTCATGTGCGTCAATTTCCTTTCGAACGGGATGGAGTCAGCTGAACAGCAGGCTGCCACTGGCAAGAGGGAGTTGACACGCATGCGGCGGACGAGTACTCTCGCCCGTGAAGACACCTCTTCTTCCTGGACTAACGGCCGGAAAGACTGCGTGTCACGGCCCCGCGGCTGCCACCGCGGGGTTTTCTGAATCTCGCCAAGAACAGCCTCGAAACCAGCTGCACCCGTATAGACGAATCAAAAGGCGCGAATGTTTCGTCACTTCGATAGAAAACTTTGTTTCCCTTCGAACGACCAGGGCCACTGGCGCCCTCGTCCGTCTCCGCTCGCGAAATCGCCGTTTCTCCTGTATCAATTTTTCATAAAGAGATGCGCTCTTGTTTCAAACCTTTTAGGTTTTCTTGCGCCGCTCCGGTTGGCAAGGCGTGGAGTATCCCGCCGTGCATCGGCGCTCTTGTTCCTTTATACTCGGTGTCACTTTTCGGATATTAGAAATGCGAATTCTCGTTCTCAGCGATTTGCACTCGAACGCCACTGCACTGGACGCCGTCCTCGACGCCGCCCAGAACCGTTGGGATATCTCCGTCTGCTTGGGCGACGTCGTCGGCTACGGCCCCGATCCCAATGAAGTCACGGCGCGCTTGCGCGAGCTCGGCACGCAGACCATTCGGGGAAATCACGACAAAGCGGTCACGGGCCTGATGCCCACGGACGACTTTAACGCCGTTGCGAAATCCGCCGTAGATTGGACGCGTGCGCAACTCCAGCCCGAGCATCTCGCGTGGTTATCGGCTTTGCCACATGGGCCCCTTGCTACGGATGGCGTCGTGCTCGTCCACGGCGCGTTTCAGGATGAGGACGAATACGTCTTCACTCCTGCGCAAGCCCTTGACGGCCTCCTGGACTCCACCACTCCCGTGACTTTTTTTGGACACACGCACCACCAGGGCGGCTTTTCCTATCAGGACGACCAGCTCGAGGTTCTCCGGATTCGCCCTCGCCCCAGCGAATCCGTTGCCGCGTTGCGCGTCGAGCTCCCGCGCCGTTATCTCCTCAATCCCGGTTCGATCGGACAACCGCGTGACGGCGATCCGCGCGCCGCCTTTGCGATCGCCGACCTGGAACACCAGATCATCGAGTTCTGGCGCGTGCCCTACGATATTTCCGTCGTCCAGCAACGCATGCGCGCCGCCCACCTTCCCGAGCCGCTGGTCCAGCGGCTCGCCCTGGGGCGCTGAGGTCGTAAACTTACTGACCTTTTATTTCTATTCGGAAAAAAATAGTTCCACAAACATATATCTCCTTTATAATCCGGCCGTGGATTTCGCCGCTGAGCTGCAAGCCAGCCTCCAGGAGTTCACCGCCTCCGGGATCGTGGAAGTTCGTGAAAACGGCGGCTGCATCGCGCCGTTTT
>WNFJ01193114.1_pt1 | contig 10147 bp, 8 predicted proteins | sample 5400461 | NCBI WGS metagenome assembly WNFJ01 (sample SAMN13153349, study PRJNA577476) | soil metagenome | isolation source: 115 cm saprolite on Douglas fir-dominated hillslope | place: USA:California | collected 2013-09-17
CCCAAGCTCGGCGGCGTGCAGGTGTTCCGTTCGAGGGATTTGATTGAGACGCACACGACCAAACGAGGACCTTTTCGGCTCACTCATCTCGCCCGCACGATGATCGACCTTGCATCGGTCCTGGAAAGAGTGTGGCTTCGAGCGGCGCTTGACTCGGCCCTTCGACAAAAAAAGACAAACGTCGCTTGGATTCATCGAGCTCTTGACAGCCACGGGAGAGGTCACCGCGGAGCGGCCTGCCTACGGACACTTGTAAGCGATCATCAACGAGAAGACGAGGTGCCCGACAGCGTTCTCGAATCCATGGGGATTGAGCTGGCGCTCGCGACGAGGCGCAAGCCGAAGCTGCACTGGAAGATTGTCGAGGGTGCGCGGCTGATTGCCGAAGTTGACTTTGCCTGGCCCGAAGCGCGGCTCTGCGTTGAGCTCGATGGCTGGGCGCAGCACGGCACGCGCGCGGCGTTCGTGCGTGACCGCGCTCGCGATCGCGCTCTGCTAAGGCTTGGGTGGATGGTTCTCCGATTCACTTGGCAGGACGTGGTCGCCGACCGGGAGTTGGTAATCGCCGAGCTGGTGAGTTGCTATGAGTCTCGTACCGGTCGCCGGAAGAACCTGACAATTCCCGATCGCTTCGGATATGGCTTGGAGCATGAGAACATCGGCGGCCCGAGTCCCTGGAGCGCCCCAGGATAACCAGCTGTCCTATTCATTCCGCGACGCCTATCACGCGTTCTTGAAGATCGGCGCGAATCTATCGACGCTGATGCCCGGGAACGTCCGCTGAGCCGTCAAGGAGGATGATGCAACCGGCTGCGCTGCCGGCGTCTCGACAGCCATACTTTGGACCACGATTGGTAGTCCCTGGGAACTTCCATGGCCTTGAGCTCGTGCCACGCTTTTACAGCATCCTCCCGGGTAGCACCTTTCTCGGCAGCCAAGAAGTCGCTCATGAAGTTGATGTACCTTCCGGTCGGGATTCGAGCGAAAGTGCCCTCTGTCTGATTGAGGTGCACGTACTCGGCAACAAGTTCGCCGTAGGTGATCTTCACATTCCTCACGATTTGCTCTTCCCGCCAGCGGTTGAGCCGGTAACGCACGCCTGATCTCCGCTTGAAACCGGGGATGATTTTTCTGGCTTCACGCTCGAGGAAATCCTTCGTCTCCTTATCGTTCGTATAGTTCGCAACAGGAAGGTCGAGGCGGAGGCCCCGCTCAACGTCCTTGAGCCTGATAAGGAGAGGCTTCTCTTTGTTGGCTTCTTTACCTCGCCGGTTTTGAGAAAGAGCTTGATGGACTTTTCAAGTTCGTCCTTACGGAGCTTGCCCGCTGATGGAACGCCGATGCTATCGGCGAGTTCCTTGAGCTCGGTCGCGTACCAGTAGCCGTTCTCAAACTCCTTCAAAGTTATCGAGGGGGTGAGCTTCCTCTTCGAGTTCACCATGGCACCAGCTTCATCATCGAGCAGCTCTGTAGCACGAAGGCACGCGGTTCGATGATCACACGTTGTGCACTGTCGGCGCATAGGTCAGCCTCTTGAATGGCTGCGCTCTTGTGGTAAAGGCCGCGCCATGGCTCTCAAACGCCCCGCAGTCGACCCCACCACCTTGCCGGCCCGCACTGGCTCCCTCTATCCGGAACCCTTCCGCTCGCGCGTATTGCCTCGGGAAAAGCGCGCCATCGGCGATGCGCTCGGGCTGACGAAGATCGGCGCGAATCTATCGACGCTGATGCCGGGCAAGGAATCAGCGATGAGCCATTTCCACATGCGCGAGGACGAGCTGCTCTTCGTGCTCGAGGGCGAGGTGGTGCTCCGGACCGACGAGGGCGAACAGCTCCTGACCGCGGGCGCGTGCGCCGGCTTCCCCGCGGGCGCGAGGAACGGGCACCAGCTGGTGAACCGAAGCGACCGGCCCGCCCGCTACCTCGAAATCAGCAACCGCGATCCGCAGGACGCCGTCGAGTATCCCGACGTGGATCTGGCCGTCCGCAAGTCGGCCGATGGAAAGACGATCTTCACGCGCAAGGACGGCACGCCGCACGGATGACTCGATCGCGTCGCGCACTGCAAATCATTTGACCAAGGCGATCGCCGACATCCTCGCCGACGCTGCTTTGGCGATGTCGGCCGAAGCGCGCCCGCTCAACCAGCGGCTCCTCGAAGACGCTAGCGCGGCTGATTAGCCGTCGCTGCACTGAAGCGATGTGCGAGGCGCCTCGAATTTCGAGGGAAACGCGGGGAGGTGTGTGACATTTGCGTGCCGCAAGGATTCCCGGGCGACCTCGAACCGCACCAACGCTTGTCAGGCTTTCGTCGCGCCTACCGCGCGCCAACGTTCGACGAGGTCTCGCGCCGCATCCGGGCACGTCGGAAAGTCGAAGGAAAAACCGGCGCGCAGGAGGCGTCCGGGGATGACTCGCCGGCTCTTCAAGGTCAGGTATCGCTTCGCAGGAAGAAGGCGCCGATCTCGGTGCCGCGGGGCAACGTTCACCGACGAGGGGCGATCAGGATCGAAATTCGGAGGCTCCGGGCCAGTTCACTGCTTCCGGTCCCCTCAGAATTCTGTCGTTCGGCGGCCCGGCCTTCGGGCTTCCTCAGGCCGCCTTCAACTTTCGGCTCTCGGGGCGAAGCGCCCACGACGCGATGATCACCGCGCCTATCACCACCGGCGTGACGATGTGACGCATCTCATCACCCGAGGCCGCGTGCGCGACCGAAGCTCCGATCAGGTCGAAGATCATCCCCGCGTAGGCCCACTCCTTGAGCCGGGGGAAGCGTGGAACCAGGATCGCCACAGCCCCCAGGATCTTCCAGACGCCCAGGAAGAACACGAAGTGGATCGGGTAGCCCAGGTGGGTGACTCCCTCGACCACCTGGGGGGCGCGCATCACATAGGCGACCCCGCCGGAGAGAAACGCAAGAGCGGTCAAGACAGTGCAAATCCAGTAAGCGACTGCTTTTGCTTTCATCGATTCCTCGGGTTTGCCGGGAATGCGTTCATCGCGGTACTGCTGGAAAGCGGGAATAGCTCGGGCGTGCGACGCAGCGGCGATCGACGCCCGCTCTTGCACGGAAAGCTCCGCACTTCAAGCAGCCCGCGCCAACACCGCGGTCAGACCGTCGAAAGCGAACGCGTTTGCAGGTACGAAGCCGGAGTGCTCGAGCGCGAGTCGCGTCCCACCCGATGCCGTCGGCATGAGCGTCCAGGCGCAATCAACGGCGGCGCTCATGCTTGGCGAACAGGGCATTGAGCTCGCGCTGCGGGATCTGAATGTTGGCGAAACTGAGCGTGCCGCGCTCCAGCAGCTCACGGGCACTCTGGCGCAGGAAACCGAGCATGGCGCGGGCGATGCTGCCGCCGAGGCTGATGCGGGCGACGCGAGCGGAACGCAAACCGGCTACGGTCAGGCTCGTGTCGCCGAGCCCCATGACGACATTCAGCGGACCCTCCGTCTCGTTCACCAGCGTGGCGATGGCCTGCAGATCGGTCACGCCCGGGACGAAGAGGCAGTCCGCTCCGGCGTGTCGGTATCGGTTGGCGCGGCGAATCGCGTCGGAAAGCCGAGCGGGAGAGCTGAGCAGCAGCCCATCGGTGCGTGCGGTGAGGACGAAGCCGCTGCCGCTGGTGGCGATGACCTGGCGCGCCGCAGCGATGCGTTCCGTGGCGAGCGTCTCGTCGTACAGGGCTCCGTCGGCGTAGTCCTCGATATTGCCGCCGGCGAGCCCGGCGTCGATCGCCAGGCGGATGGTCTCGGCGACGGTCTCAGGCCGATCGCCGTAACCGTCCTCGAGGTCGCCGTTGACGGGGATGTCGACGGCCGCGGTGATCTGATGGATCCGGTCGAACATCTGTGAGCGGGACACCGGCGTCGCGCCTTCCGGGACGGAGTGATCGGCCCTGCCCAATGAGAACGCGATTCCGGCGCTGGTCGTCGCGATGGCGGCGAACCCCGCCTCCGCCAGGATGATCGCGCTTCCCGCGTCCCACGCGTTCGGCATCAAAAAGCCGATGCGGCCGTCGTGCAGCTGGCGAAAGGCGGCGGCGCGGCGGGCGATGGCGTCTGCTTCCTGGTCGATCATGGCAGGTCCTCCTTACGCTGAAGTCTGCCGGGGAAGATCCGTCGCCTCGTACCCTAGATGGAGTGGCGAAAACAACGGAATTCCCTCGCCCATCTGTCGGATGGCGCGGTTCAACACTCGTCCGCTGTGGCGCGTGGCTCGGTGAAGTCGATCGCCACGGACGCCTTGGGGGCAGCTCAGGCCTCCAGCGTGAAAGAGAAGGTGGCGCCTCGCCCAGGAGTCGCTTCCGCGCGAACCTGCCCGTTGTGAAGGCGGACCACGCGCTGGACGGTCGCCAGGCCCACGCCGGTGCCGGGAAATTCCGAATCCGAGTGCAACCGTTGGAAGACGCCGAACAGCTTCGCCGCGTACGCCATGTCGAAGCCGGTCCCGTTGTCCTTGACGAAGTACGCCCCCGTCGGCTCCTGCCCGAGCTCGATCCGGGGCTCTTTCGCGCGCGCGGTAAACTTCCAGGCATTTCGCAGAAGATTGTCGAGGACCACGCGGATGAGCTGCGCGTCCGCGTTCGCGAAGACTCCTTCGGCCACCACGCACTCGACGCCGCGCTCCGGCTCGTGCTGCTGCAGCTCGTGAAGGATCGCGCGCGCCATCGACGAGATATCCACGCGCTCGACGTGCATCGCCGCGCGCCCCAGACGGGCCAAATCCAGAAGACCGTCGATCAACCTGGTCATCCGCTCCGCGGCGGCGCGGGTGCGGGCGAGGTGCTCCTTCCCCTCCTTGCTGAGCGATCCGCCGCACTCCTCGTCGAGGGCCTGGGTGAATCCGGCCACCGTTCGGAGCGGGGCCCGAAGGTCGTGCGAGACCGAGTAGCTGAAGGCCTCCAACTCGCCGTTCACCAGCGACAATTCCTTCGTCCTCTGTTCGACGCGTTGCTCGAGCTCGGCGTTGAGACTGCGAAGAGCCGCCTCGGTGTCGAGTCGCAAGAGATCGCTTCGGTGCAACGCCGAGGCGCTGTGCCAGACAATCGCCGAGAAGAAGACGACGTTGCCCACCACGCGCAGGAGCACGCCGAAGTCCGCATCGAAAAGGCCGGCGCGCTGGCCGAACATCAGCAAGTAGTTCACCAGGGGAGGCATGAAAATGGCCGTCGCGATCAACCGGCGTGCGATTTCTCCGCCCTGGCTCTGCGCGAGAAAGATCGCCACCAGCTGTTCATTTGGACGAAGCGCGAGGATGCCGATGCAGAGCAAGACGAGCATTGCCGCGGTGTGCAGTGCGATCTGCGTGTAGTAGGCGGAGCCGAAATTGTAGGTGATGCCGAAGGCGTAGCCCGCCATCGCCTGGAAGGCGATCACGAAAGCGATCAGTGTCGCTGCCTGGCTGACCCGCGCGCCGAGCGGGCCGGGGACGCCCGCCGCCCAGAGGGCGCAGAAGAGCAACAGGAAGCTCACCGCGGTGATCGGCGCAAGCCTTCCGGGAGGAAAGTGACCTCCAGCCCCGCCGGGGTCGGGAAAGAGCAGCTCGTCGATGCCGGCATCCCATGCAAAGACGTACTCGAAAAGCGTCAGCAGAGCGATCAGCGCGGCTGCGTAGGGCGAGGATCGCTATCGCCATCGCCATCAGGCCAACCGCCGTGTTCGCCTTCATCGTGATGAAGGCGGGGGCGAGGGACTTGAGCATGCCGATGTCGAACGCCCAGCCCACGAGGACGAGGGCCCCAAGCGCGAGCGTCGTCGCCGCGCAGGCAACCGTTACGTCGCGCCGGCGATAGGAGGGGAGAGCGGTCACCATGGGGTCGGAAAGTGCAGCACGCCTGTGGCTGCGTTGACAGAGCCCGTGGGAGCAATGCCCGGCCTCGATGGCATACAAATTGTCCGGGCTCGTCTGCCCATGCTCTCAAAGGTGTCAGTCTCGGGGCGGCTGATTCGCGCACGTAACCACAATCGAGCGGGGTGCCCCCTGGGGTTTTGTGCGTCGCGATCGAAAATCGCCCTGGGTTTGGGCGCGGAAATCCGAGATCAGCCCGGGTCCTTCCCCGATTGCGCTTCGCCGTGCGCATCGGTGCTCGGCCGCCGGGGATCGAAGCTGACTTAGTCCCTCGAAACCCTGAGCGAGATTCTGGGCCACGTCGCGGTCGCGCACGAGCAGCGAGGCGAATCGTTCCTCGGGGGTGGCGACGCTCGAAGGCGGTGCCCGCGAAGACCGCGAAAGCGTGTCCTACGGCCACTTTGGCTGCCGCGGCAGCCGCACGATGAACGTGGTCCCTTCCGCCTCGGTCGATTGGACGCGGACCTCCCCCGAATGCGCCCGAACCATTTCGCGGACGATGAACAGTCCGAGCCCGAGCCCCTCGGACTTCTGTGTCTGCCTCTTTCCCCGGCGAAATGGATCGAAGATCGTGGGAAGCAGCTCCTCGGGAATGGGCGGACCGTCGTTGTGAACCCAAAGGGACACCACATCGCCTTCGCCGCGCAAGGACACATTGATAGGGCTGTCGGGCTTGCTGTGCTGGATCGCATTGCCGACCAGGTTTGAAACCACCTGCGCGAGCCTCTCCCGGTCCCAGATCCCCTGGGTGTCCATGTCCGAGGAGAAGCTCAGAACGCGATTGGAGTGCACCATCTCGTATTCCGCGATCACCTCTTCGCATACGTCGCCGAAATCGGTCGGCTTGGGGTTGATCGGAACGCCGCCACCTAAGCGCGCGCGAGTGAAATCGAGTAGCTGCGAAATGATGTTCGAGATGCGGTCGGCGCTGCGGGCGATGCGCGCCGTCGCCTTGGCGTCGTCATCCCGGAGGCCCCCTCGCTTGAGCATCAGCGCGGCGGCCATCGAGATCGAGGACAGCGGCGAGCGAAGGTCGTGGCCAACCACGCCGAGCAACTGCTCGCGCAGCTCATCGACACTCTTCTGCTCGGCAAGCACCCGCTCCAGCCTTTCTCCTTCGAGGGCGAGGAGCGCGCTTTGCGCCTCGGCCCTCGCTCGCGCGATACGCTCGTCTTCCAGCGCGCGGCGCTGGGTGAGGTCGCGGGTCACCTTGGCAAAGCCGATCAGCTTCCCATCCCGACTGGTCATCCGGGTGATGACGACGTTCGCCCAGAATCGGCTCCCGTCCTTTCTCACTCGCCAGCCTTCGTCCTCGAAGCGCCCGTCTCTGGTCGCGATCTCCAACTCGCGCTCGCACTTGCCCGCCTTGACGTCTTCCTCGGAGTAGAAGCGAGAGAAGTGCTGCCCGATGATCTCGTCGGCCTGGTAGCCCTTGATGCGTTTGGCGCCTGCGTTCCACGAGCTGATCCGGCCGGTCGGGTCGAGCAGGAAGATCGCGTAGTCCTGGACGCTCTCGACGAGGAGACGGAACCGCTCTTCGCCCAGCTCGCGCCTCTCCTCGGCCAGGCGGTGCGTTTCGCCTGCCTGGACCCCGTCTCCGGCGCGCCGGCTCAGCGCTTCACGGAGCGCCACCTCGACTTGTTTGCGGTGCTCGATTTCACTCTCGAGCGCCCGCGCGCGCTGTTCGAGCAGGTGGGTGCTCGTTGGAAGAACGCTGCTGTGCGTCCCGCACACCTGGCCGAGCAGCTCCGGGTCGCCCGCTTTGTAGAAGTTGCCCAGTCTGTAGGAACAAAGGAGCGACAACGAGTGGACCTTCGAAAGGTCATTCCACATCTCCTCCAGTCGAATCGCCGCTTGCTTATGACCGTCGCGCCAGAGCAGATCGACCATCTCGCCATAGAGACGCACCCGCACCCCGCGGCGTCCGCGGACCTTCTCTTCGATGATGCCGCCGACGAGTGGGCCGAACTTGTCCCAGTCGAGCTCGCTGCCGACCGAGAATCTGGAGAGCGTTTGGCGCGCGTCGAGCAACGTGAGATCCCCCGCCTCGACCGCGCTTTCGACACTGCAACCGTTTCGCTTCAACCGTTTGAGCAGCGCCGAGCGATGCGCTGGGGTGGCAATGTAGATGACCGGTTCTCCGGCTGCGAGGCCGTCGGCGGAGAATTGGGCGACGGCATCGTAGAGCGAACCATCCGTTTCGTAGAAATGGACGACGTGTTCAGGTAGAGAAGGCTGCACTTGCAACGCCTTGCTCCCCAGGGTCTGTCGCTCGACCACGACCGAGCGCGTCGGTTCGGTCCCTTCCTCGAGCTTGACCAGGTGGAGGCTTGCTCCCTCATCGCTCATCCCGATTCTCCGTGACTCGCGCGCTGTTCCACGCGGCGTCTGGGTATTTAGATCTCCGTTTCGCCCTACGCAATCAAGCGTTGAGTTGGTTGTCGCTCGGCAGCCGGGCGCCGGCGCAAGGGTGTCCCTGGGCGGTGGGAGACAGGTCGGAGCTGCGTCAACTGACGCGGCGAGTTAGTAGCACGTCGTCCGATAGTCCGCGCAGCCGCCACCGCCCGAGTACGTGTAGCAACTCCCATGGCAGGCGTACGGTGCGCTTCTCGGACAGCAGATTTGTTCCAGGTACGAGTAGCAAAAGCCGGTGGAGCAGTAAGCGGTTGTTCCTCCGCCGCCTCCTCCACCTCCGCCCGAGCAGCAGTAGACGCCGTCATTGGGGGCACTACAGCTTCCGGCGGCGTGCGTGGTGCAGCTGTTGCCGCCCGAGCAAGAAAGACAGGCCCCACTGGTTCCCTGGCACTCGCTGGCGGCGCACGACGGCGCGGTCGAGCAGGAGCCGAGCAAGCAGCAGAGTGCGAGACACAGAAATCCGCGCAGCACGTTTTGTTGGCGCATAGAGAAGGGCATCTGATTTACGGGAGAGCCCCACTCTAAAAATGCCGAATCGGCGTGTTCAACCCCCGCGTGTCGCCGGCGCGCCGTGGGGCGGTAACCGAATCGTTACATAAGAGGCGAGCTCCGGGGAGCTCGGACCGTATAACGCACTGCTGGAGAAACTGACCCAGTCGCAGAGACGAGTTTCGGCGCGGAGAGGGCCCGCCCAAGCAAGGACGCTCAAGCGCCCCTCGGCCCCAGAGGAGGCGGGACGCGAGTCAGCTTCGCCTCGCAGGATCTCGAGCTGGCTCAGAAGATCGAACAGGATGCAAGAAGTCCAGGGAGTGTTGACTTCTCTACGGCGCTCGGCACCTTTGGGCCGGTGAGGTTTGCGTAGGCCGGGTATAAGCATCGGAGTTACTCGTGCTTGCGAATCTCAGGCGTCGCCTCGCCAGAATTGCTCGGCGAGAAACGACGTCGGGGGTGTGGATTCAAGGGCCAGTGTTGCTCGGCTTCCTTCGTCCGTCATGCTGCGCCCGTGAGGTCTTTCTCGTCGAGGTGGGGTGGATTTTGAATTCGCGGGTCGGAATTGCACCAGTTGACACATTTCCGGTTTTTCGGATTTCGTATTGTTCGGTCATTTCAAGTAGGTGGGGTCCTTCATGGAAGAGTTATTCACCACGCACGACATCAGCAGGCTCCTGCAGGTCGACCCGTCCACGGTCAGTAAGTGGATCGACAAAGGTATCTTGATGGCGTTTCGCACTCCCGGGCGACATCGAAGGGTCCGCTCGGCGGATCTGCGAAACTTCCTCATCGCGCATCGAATGCCGGTTCCCGAAGAGCTGGGCAGTGGGGTCATCCGGCTTTTGGTGGTCGATGACGAGAAGCCAGTCCTCGACGGTCTGAGGCGCGCCTTCAAGGTCTTCGACGCTCAAGTGGAGATGACGACCACGACTTCGGGCGTGGAGGCGCTTCTGCTGGTCAGCGAACAGAAACCACACGGCCTGCTCGTGGATCTCAGTATGCCCGACCTCAATGGCTTCGAGGTGTGCCGGCGAATCCGGCTTCGCCCGCAGCTCGAATCGGTGAAGCTGGTCACGATGAGCGCGCGCCATTCACCGGAGCTGGTGGAACAATCGATCAAAGCTGGCGCAGTCGCATGTCTGTCCAAGCCAGTCGATCCTCAGCGGGTGATGGACCTGTTCCATGTGCAGCCATTGCTCGCGATGAACGGCGCCGCAGCGCTCAAGCAAGTCGGGCCGTAACCGAAGTCGCTGGCAGCGGGCGCAACGGCGCCGCCGCGGTTGAGCAAACCGGGGCGTAACCAAGTTGCCCGCGGCCCGGGAACCAGCCCGCGTTAAGCTGAGTGATCGATGCTCAATCCGACTCGCATTCTCGCGGCGCCGCTGCGCGACC
>WNFJ01247379.1_pt3 | contig 10144 bp, 13 predicted proteins | sample 5400461 | NCBI WGS metagenome assembly WNFJ01 (sample SAMN13153349, study PRJNA577476) | soil metagenome | isolation source: 115 cm saprolite on Douglas fir-dominated hillslope | place: USA:California | collected 2013-09-17
CCCGCCATCAATTCGTGATCGACACCCGCTGCCGGCCGCCGTCAGCGGGGACTCCTATGGTTTTGGCTTCAGCTCGTCAGGAGGTCGAACTGGAAGCGGATGGCGCGTCGGAGCTGGTTTATCTGTCCGCTCTACGCCGGCCCTGAACAACTTGACCTGAACTTCGAACAACTTCGTTTCAATCGACTGGCGCGACTCAGGAGCGGGTGGGCGGACCTCAATACCCGGTCGGTATTGGTTCATTTCGCCTCCTCACTACCGAACTTAAGGGTGCTCAGCTTAGCACCCAGGCCGGTATCTGCAGTAGTCACAAAGTCCCTGTAAAGATCGGCGAGCTGAGCCAAGTTTTCGTCGTTTAGATGATGCGTTCCCTGGCCATCTATGAAGAGCATGTCGGTCTCTTTCCCTACTCCGGGGGCTACCTCTGCCCGTCGTTTGGCCGCATATACCCGAAAAACTGTATCCATCAGGGCTTCTTCGCCGAAGTGCCGAAATTCGATCATCGATTGAACGGCGTGAAGGGCACCGCTACCCACAGCGGCCGCTCCAATCACGTCGTGTGTCAGATAACGACCGGCCGGATTGTGGATCGTGTGCAGGTGGCCACCGATGCCATCCACGCCCGCCAGGAGGAGTTCAACGCCGAGGTCGTAGTTGGTTAGTTGTTGGTCCAGCATTCCAACAATGTTCTCCATCATCGAGCGATGCATCTGGTAGAAGGTTTCCATCGTCAGCCCACGGGGCCGAAGGACGTCCGCCTCGGCGCTCCTGATCCTGATGGCTGCGAATTGATTGGCCAAGGCCTCGGCGACATCGGCAACCGCGGTGGCCGTAGCAGCGATTGGCCTCACGTCTTCAATCAGTCGTGTCCCCACCAGCGCGTCTCCAGCGGCGAGTCCAACGATGGTCGGTCCCATTACATGGAACTTCGGTACCCGATGCTCGAACTGGGTCAATTGAGCCCAAGTCGCCATCCGATCAGACGCAACGCCAACCGCCCGCCCTGACTCGCCAGCCGAGTCCTTGCAGATCGCGCCCATGCAGATCGTCATTGCGGCGGAATGCTACGGCAACTGCTCGCCGTACTTTCGCCAGTGGCCTGGCCCCGATTGTGGTCAACAGTGGAATCAAAAGGCCTCGTTCCACCCAAATCGTCGTCGGACGCTGTGTTGGGACTGGGGCAGCATCGCTTAGGGATGAGCGGTCTTGGGAACACTCAACTCGGTGGAGGCGATGCTTCTGGCTGTCGGCGCATGGCTTTCGGGCCTCCTCGCGGACACAGCCGTTGGCCGGGCAGTAGATGCCGGCTGGAAGCAGTTACGGAAGGATGACTGGGCAAGTCGGCTCGGTACGTCTGCATCGCGCGCAGCGGGTCGCGGATGGGCGCGGAAGACCACCACGCGCTGGCTTCGAAGCCCAGGGGTGCGGGACCGGCTGGAGCAGCGCCTACCGGAGACTGCAATCGCCACAGACATGAGCGAGCAACTCCTCGCCCATGCGCCTCGTTTGTTCCAGCGTCACCGATACACAGGACCGGCTTTGGCCGAAACGAGCCAACTCATCGCCCATGAAATCGAGCGGCGCTTTGTCAAGTCGCTTGACGCGCCCGAGGCAGTCGGCGTCGCTCTCGACCGCACCCTGCCAGTCCTAGACCATCTCGCCTCGAGCGAGATGTCCGGCCCTGAACAGGAGGCTTTGTTTGCTGGGCTGCCAGTTCTTGTCCGTCGCCGGGCAAAAGAACTTCAAGCGGAAGATCCCCGCGGCACCATTCGCCTCTTGAAGCACTTGACACGTGCCGATGTACCTCGCGCCGCGTCCCGGAGTGGGTCCACCGCTTGCCCGACCTCGTGTGGGTTCTTCTGGCTGAGAATGCAGCCGCCTACATGCGACCAGCCCTCGCACGTGACCTCTTCGTTCGAGCCGCCGACCTCGGAGTGCCAATCCGAGCTTACTGGCTGCTGCGTGCGGCGGTCTGCGAGAAGGCGCTCGCGAATCTGGAAGGAGCGAATCAGCTGGTTGACCGGGCAGCTGGTCTCGTGGGTTCGGAGCATCAACTGGTCAGGCTCTCCAGGGCTTGGATAAACGAGGATTGGGAGGCTTGCTTGGCCGCAGCTTCGGAGGTCAAAGAAGTGGAACTTGGTGGATTTTTCATGCCGTTCTATCGGGCGGCCGCCCTGAGCCAACTGCTGCGCATCGATGAGGCCCTGTTGGCGATCGACCAAGCCTTGCGTCACGAGGCCGAGTCCTCTACCTCGTTGATGCTCAAGGCGCGGTTGCTGCTGGCGCGAGGGACTCGAGCCGACGGCCTAGTCCGTGACGGTGACCTCAAAGAGGCCTTCGAGTTGGCGCGTCGCGCCCGCGATCTTCGGAGGCAGTGGGCTGCTAACAGCGGAGAGTGCGTCGACGTAATGATCGACGCAGAGCTGCTGAGGGGGAAACGTGATGCGGCCTTCGGTCTGGGCTTACGGCCGCCAGACGGGACCGCAACGGAGGAAGAAGCGCGCTACGCTGGGGTACTCGAGGTGGTAGGCCTCCTCGCCGTGGACCGCGGCCGCAACGAGTTGGCGCGACAGGCGGCCGATCAGTTGCCAGCGGGTTCTCCTGGCCGGCTCTTAATCGAAGGCGTGCTGGCCGTCGCCACCGGTCAGCATGAGGTCGGGAAGGGCATGCTTATGGAGGCGCTTCGGACCGCAAACGATCCCGCCCAGAAAGCCAAGGCGATCCGAGCCCTTGCAACTGCTGGTGTCTGGCCAATTCCTGGTCAAGAAGAGACGCTCAAGTCCACAGGCGACGACACCCGCTACCTGGAGGGTTTGGCGCGACTAAAGCAGGGACGCCTCGCAGACGCCGTCGCGATACTTGAGCCGCTTACGCACGAACTCCGTGCCGCCGCCGAACTTCTCGCTGAGGTACACGAGGCTCGCCGTGATCCTGATCGCGCGGTCGCAGTGTTCGATGCAGCCGCCGAGCGGTTTGGCGACCCGGACCTTAAGGCCCAGGCGGCATTTGTGCTGGCAGATGTCCGCCGCGACCAGGAGGCGCTCGATCGGGGCGTCGACGCCCTGCGTCACCTCTTTCTCTCCTCGCCCCTGCAGCGCAAGGTGCGCCGCATGATGGCTGACGTCGGTTGGCGGCTTCGGAATTTCCCAGAGGTACGGGCTCAAGCCCGCGCTCTGCTCGCGGACGTTCCCGATGACGTCGATACGCAATGGCTGTTAGCCGCGTCGGAAGCGGCCCTTGGGAACTTTGTTGAAGCGTGGGTGACGATCGGGCGGTACCATCTCCAGCCGCGGCACGAAGTTGAGGCTTGCGTCTGGCTCGATACCGCTAGCCGCCGGATACCGATTACTGAGTGGCTGCCACCGGCTCACGACCTCTTAGCGAAGTTTGGCGGCGGTGGCCAGTACGCCGCGATGTTCCGCCAGAGGACCGAGGGCAGGCTGCACACGGAGTGATCCAGAACGCGCGCTCCTCAGCAAGACTCAATGCGATGAGGGCCAGTCATTGATAACAACTCTGCTGGCGTTCAGGACGAGACCGCCTCTCTTCATAGCTGTGTGTCCAACCACTCGAGCAGTAGGCGCACATCTCCGAGCCACGTGCGCATTGTCTTGTAGTCAATAGTTGGGGATTTGCCCTCATGGACGATTCCATTACGCACTTCGATCAGCTTCTTAATGCTTGCGTACGGCTTCGGGTGAGCAGCGTCGAAGCTCTGTCCGAAGACAACACTGGCGAGCGTGGTCAATTGCGCATTGGTCGAGGTGCTCTGGAGGATAGGCGCCAGTCGAGGCTCCTTTGTCCGCAAGGTTTGCTCGACACCAACCTCCACCGCTGTGGTCGCCTCGACCACAGCATTCGTCTCCTGCCCCATGCGGCCCGACAGCAAGACAGCTCTGCGGTAGATTCGCCAGGCGAGCGGCGGTTGCTCGCCAGCGGTGATGCGGCGTGCGATCGTCCTCACGGTACCCGGCGCCAATCCGCCGGCTAACGGCGGTGACGGAAACCAAATCGTGAGAGTCCGAAAGGAAATCGTCAGGGCCTTCCGCTTGTTGCCGGGGAACAGTTGAGCCGGCCACTCCGTAGGCTTCTTGCCGATGCCTGCCTGCGGGTGCCGCTGGATTAACGCGGCGAAGTCAACGAACCGGTCAAGGATCTCCTCCGTCGCAGAAGCAGCTTTCTTAAAAAGATGCCGCGCAAGTGCGATGTCAGCTGGCGTCGCACTAGACGCTGATGAGGGCATCTTCTCGTAGCGATCATCTGGCGCCTGAAGGGTCGCGACCATGTTGATCGCGTCGACCGCGATAAGTATCGGCACTCCGGCGTCCTCTTCGGCTATGGCTGCGTGCTCGTCGGCTATGCCTGGGAAATCAGCCCTCAAAGTGACGTCGTTCACCGTCCCTACCCTCGCCTTCGTGCGGCCGGAAAGGCCCGGGCCGATAATCAACTGGACCGGGAAAACCTTCCAAGCGAACCGAATGGTGCGACTCAATGCGGCAGAGGTTATGTTGGCATCTCATGCTTAGATTGTCGTTGGAAACCGCACTGAGGGGTTACAGCCCCGATCGAGAGGACTGGGAGTATCAGGGCGACCCTAGCCTGATCGACGGCCTCGATATGTAGGCTTCTGCTGTGGCACCGATATCCCGCGGTCGGCGAGCAGCCCGACACGATCATGAACGCGGACAGGACGTCGTCGAGTACTTCCTCTCGCAGAGCCCACGAGGTGAGAGCGTCGTGCACGCCGAGCAAGTTGCGACCCATCGCGTCCGCGGGGCTGCTTACGAGGTCTGGGACGTCCATTCGAAGCTAAGCGATCGGTGGTGGGTGATCAGCCCGCCAATGAACCTGTACATACAACGCGACTTTCCAAGCATGGACAAGGCCTTCTCGTTCCATCTCGGTCTGATGCTCCGCGTGATGGCCAAGAATGAGCCTGAGGCTTCCGCGGAAGAGCAGGACCGACTCTCGACTCCGTGGCGTCGATGGCGGGACGCTGCCGACGCGCTCGACGAGGCCGACGAGACCGAGGAGTTCCAGGCCGTCGGGATGCGACTAAGGGAGGCGCTGTTGACGTTCGTAAAGGCAGTGGCCTCGACACAGATGATCCCGGCCGGCGAGGAAGCGCCCAAGATCGGCGACTTCGTCCACTGGAGCGAGCGAATCGCGGACGCGGTGGCGCAGGGACCGAGCTCGGCTCGTGTCCGCGCACACCTCAAGGCAACGGCGAAGAGCACATGGGAACTCGTTGGATGGTTAACTCACGAGTCCGGCGCGACCCGGATGGATGGTGGGCTGGCGGTGTCCGCCGTCGCCCAGGTTCTGTCCTCCTACGGCATGGCGCTCGTCAGACACGAGCGCGGACAGCCGGACCGCTGCCCGACCTGCGGATCATACCGGCTCACTTCTTATCAGGACCCCGATCGAGCGGGTCACGTGTATGTGACGATCTGCGAAGCCTGCGGCTGGGAGGACTTGCCCAAAGACGCCGAGCCTACTGATGTGCCGTCGACCCATAACGAGTTCGGCCAAGATCGGATCGATCAGGCGCCTTGAGGTACTGACGATCGCGGCGCACTCAACCATGGTTCCATGTCGAACTCGGAAGGTGCAGGGAAACGGCAGGGAAGGCGCCGAGAAGGTGATCGAGGCTCACTGAGGGGTGCACAAGCTGCAGAAGACACTCGGAAGGCGAACAAACGTCGGACGGAAGGCGGTGCCGACCGACCAATTTCGCCCACCTCGATGTGGGTTCTTACGACATGAAGCTATTGGTGATGCTCGACGCGCGGACATGGCTCGGCTTTACGGCTCCTTTTCAAGCACGGAATCGATGACCGTGATGCCCGACTCTTTGGCAAACTCCTCAACACGAGGAAAATCGCGGCGCGCGTAGTAGGGCTTGCGAATTGACCCGTCCTCTGTGATCTGGGGTACTTCCGGGTAACCGAACGCCTGAAAGACGTCGGTCATCAACATCCGAGCGACCACCAGGCGACCTGTGGGGGTAAGGCAGTCGCCAAGGTTCACGGTTCGTCGGCTCACCGGCAAGGTAACCAGAGTGCGGGTGTTATTGAACTGTTGCGGTATTGCACCGTCGAATTGCCGCATGTGTGTCAGGAGTGACTGCCGGTTGGGGGGCGGCACAATGGAGAATTGCATGACGCAATCACCCGCGGTCGCGGCATGCTCGGTCGCATGTTGCGCGAGAATGCCGACCAGGGCGACAGCGGACTCGACCATTGCCTCGTCATCGAGTGGGATCGCCGCGGCGTCAGGTCTCCTCCAAATGGGCGTGGCCGCAAAGCCTGCTCCATCCTCATACATTTCCGCATGGCCACCTCGCGAGCGCCCGGAATCCGAACGCAGCGAACGCCTGCTTCAACGTCAAAGCCGCCCGAGCGGTACACGCGCTTCCCGTAGGAGTTACCACTCCACTCGGCGATCCAGCGCTCACGCGCCTCCCGCAAAACCGCATGACGAATACGCATTTGGCCGGGCACTGACGGGGATAAGGCAGCCACAACCCACACGGTTTCGGGGGCGAGTGAGGTCAGCCCGTTGCGAAAAATCCGCTCGACGGTATCGACTTGATCCGAGGCTCGTGTAAAACGGTTTCGATAGGCGTCAGCCACCTCACTCTCGGTCAGCCACCGAATTCGAGGACCATCACGACGCGGATAGCGGAGGGCATCGTTTACCCGAACGGCATGGGGAGCGTCAGCGCTTGGCGGGACCACGATCAGGTATGCGCCTTTCGTCGCGTCTGCCGCACTACCAACCCGACGGATATCGACGAGAGGAACTGGAGCAACCAGAGACGCAATCGTTTGGTACATCCGAAGCTCTTCGGTTTCCGTAAGCGAAACCATTGCCATCCTCGTGGCTGCACCGTCGACGGCTGCGATCCCGACTACGATCAACCCCCCGGATGAATTTGCTAGAGCCGCAACGTCGCCTGCAAGATCGCGGCGCTCCGAATCTGCGCCGCCATAAACTTGGCCTTTGTATTCGAGTTCAGCCTCCTCGCGTATGCCGCTTCGGCATAGCGCTTCCAAATGCTCGATGCCCAGTTCGGTCGGTTGAGCTCCAAGGAGCAGTTCCAAACGGCGCATTCGCGGGACGGCAGGCACGTAACCAATTTAGCCAGTAGCGCACCCCCTCGATGCTCAACTCGAGTGGCCCTGAGCCACAATGTGCCATCCGGTAACCCGACCCAGAGTAGATCCGATTACTCAGGCCTACCAAGCATCCCCGCCCGCCCGCCAGTGATACGACCGGCGAAGTCAACCCCCGGGCGGTGGTGGACGTATCGCCGCGCGAGCCGAACTTGTAACACGTTGAGCGCATCGACCCACGCATCGGGCACAGTCCCGATCCCGTCGGCTGGTCCCAGAGCAGCGGCCAGTCGAGGGGCAAGCGGCAGCACCACCGTGTCCGCGTTGGCGAGTCCGACACCTTCCGCGATCCCAGCGGCGCGGTTCTTCAGGTTTACCGTTAACGCAGGTGTATCTCCCACCAGGAACTCGTTGCTGCTGCTAAACGGCACCAGGATCTCCAGGCCGCTTGAGGCGAAGCGGTCGCGCACAGTATCGAAGAGGTCCTCGACGCGTAAGCGAAAGAGCGTGCCTTCGTCAAAGCGCTGCTTGAAGTCTCCCAAGAACGATTCCGCGCCGAGCCGGCGGCCCTCTGGCCCTGCCGGCAAGATTCCGCCGTGGGCCCGTCGGAAGGCCTCGACGCTGATAGGCGACGCTGCTACTTCGGTTACGGCCCGCTCGTAGACGTTTTCGCCGACTGAATGGTGGACGTCCCGCACCTGGTGGCTTCTTGCGAAGTGGAGCGCGATGGTATCCCGAAGGGTGGCGACGAGGTCGGGCCTCGAGAACAATGTGCCACCTCGCGCGGCCGCGATCGCAGCTCCCAGGTTGTTCTCAACCGCTTGCCAGAGTTCTTCGGTGGCCTTGCTGTCAATCTTCACAAAGTCGGTTAGGAAACCTGCTCCGCCTGGTCCGGTGAGCTTCGAGGTGGCATTGTCCAGGTCCCAGAGCACGAGCTGCTGACCGGCCTTGGCATCGAGTACCTCGCAGAATTGGCGGAGGACGACCCGGGAAACGAGGTGCTGCTCATGAACTACTGGTGCGGCCATAGAGCATGCCTGCTTGGCCCGGCTCACTAACTCCGACAGTCCATCGACACCCGGGCTGGCGGTCCCCATAGCGGTGTGGATGGCATCGATCTGCTCCTCGACCAGGACCGGGTCCAAAGTTGCGATGAAGAGCAGTGTCTTCGCGCGTGCCCTGCCCTGATCAGCTGCGAGTACGGGAAGGAGCGTCTGCATGGCTGGCGGCAGAGGCCCAACGGAGAACATCTTCGATCTTGATTGTGACGGGCCGACGCAGACCCATCTAGATTCGGTCCAGCACCGCGTATCGAGGACCGCGCCCACCGGCATGATGGTGCGGATTACTGGCTAGCAGCCCACCTCCTCAGCAAAACCGTCGGGACGAGGTACACCCGCCTCAACATAAGCGGCCGGTCGGAGCGCCGGACGCAGCTTTCTGGCTGCGGCAACAACCTCTTGCCAGCCTCCGCTTGCGACGGTTTGTACTGGACAGCCTCCATATTTTTGGTCAGGGCAATCTTCGCCGCGTGCCAAGTGCCGGACATGCCCAAAGGCGTCCAGAGGAAAGTCGGCCATTAGTAGGTCCCAAACTCCATCGCGCCTTGGTCCGGTAAGCGACATCATGACCTCCGGCCGCTGAGGCAGGAAGACTTTTCCTCCGTCGCGCCGGATCGCGAAGAGCCGGTCCAGGTGCTGGACATGATCCCCCGCCGGTTGCGTTGACTTGAGCCATCCGATTGTCTGGTCACGAGTCCCAGGACCCCACAGGTATTCCGCCGGATAAGGCGTGAGTTCATAACGGGCATCAAACTCACGGAGGCTTTGGTCCACGTCGGGAGCCAGCACGACAAGGTAGGTCCATCCCGTCACCGGGTCCGCCGGCAGGTCTTGCGGTAGCAGCGACTTGTACTCGGCCCCGCTTCCGCGTGTGGCCCAAGCGTCGGACCAGGCAAGCACCAATGGGTGCCGCGCCACGGGTGCCGGGTAGACGCGACCGTCGGCCGTCATTACTCCCCATAAGCGATTGATAACCTCGGTGAGATCTCGGATAGCCATCGAAGACTGGTTCGGCATCCCCAAACGACGAAGCCCGCTCCCGTGCACAAAGTGATTGCGCAGGTTGGTGTACACAGCAAGCTGCACCCGCGCGTTCCGCTGCCCGTCAAGGAGTCCGACCGCACGCGCCCACCTAAGAAGAGGCGCCAGCGTGAGCGGCATACGGACTCTAATGCCCGCTGCCAAACTCAGCTGCCATCCCTTAGCGTGACTTCCACCCCAGCGAAAGGCACTGCTAAGGATCTCAAAGTCCGCCGCCGGGAAGGCCGCAGTCATCCCCTTTTTGTCGACGATCGGGATCTGACCTCCGTAAAAGTCGATGAATCGCTCCCGCAGGGCTTGCTCAAGCACGATCCAGGTCAGATCGTCTGTGATGGTGAAGAGCTCGTAACAAAGGACGCCGTACGAGTGAAAGAGCCTGACGCGTTCGAAGCTGTCGCGCGTGCCTTCAGGCACTGCGGATGCTAACTCGACGTGTGCAATCGCACGCTGCTGGAAATCGGCAGTCGACTCGGGCGTTAGCATCGCGGACGTCGCCAACCCGTGTGGAGTAAACCGTCGTGTGCGTTCGTCGGCTTCGCCAGCTCTTCGAAGGTACGAATCTTCATCGCCTGAGACGCTGATCCAAGCCTGGTACCAGCCTAGCTCCCGCGCGACAATTTGATTGGACGGCCAAGCGAGTTTGGCACCTGGGCCGCAATGTAGCGGCTAATTAGCGGCTTCAGCGACTCCGCCATCCCCTCCAACTGGCGTGCGTCCGGCCCAGATGACTCATAGACATCGGCGTCGAGCCGACGGAGCTTCTGAGCTAGCCGGTGCGCGAGGTCGTGGAGCTGCATCAGCGGACGGGTAATGTGCCCGTCGGGGTCCATTAGGTCATCCAGTTCCGCACGGTAAAAAAACTGTCGGCCGCCTGGTTCGCGGTGCGGGTGGATATACCCAGCCCTGATCCACCGGTAGAGAGTT
>WNFJ01267103.1_pt1 | contig 10144 bp, 9 predicted proteins | sample 5400461 | NCBI WGS metagenome assembly WNFJ01 (sample SAMN13153349, study PRJNA577476) | soil metagenome | isolation source: 115 cm saprolite on Douglas fir-dominated hillslope | place: USA:California | collected 2013-09-17
AAGCGGATTTTGAGCGCAGCATTCCTCAACGGAAAATCGATCGGCGCGTTCGCAGAAGGTGGAACTGGCAAGCAATTGCTGGTCGACGCCATAAACGGCAAGTATCGGACGACAGATTTACCGGCGGACACTAACAGCGTCAAATTCGATGGATCGCACGTTCTCGCCATTTGCAACGATCGCTTGGTGCAAGTGGACCCGGAGACCCGTAGTTCGGTCGGAGAAAGGCCGTACCCCAATCTTCGTGACGCCGATCAGTGGCATGGCCAGTGGATCGTTCTCGCGGGCAATCAACTGCACTCTTCTACCGATGGCGCCGACCAAAGCGTAACACCGCCCAAGGAGGATTTGGCGTTTTGCGCTCAGCTCGATTCATCGGCGGTGGTGGCGCAACGGGAATATATGGAGATTTCAGGATCGCCAATTTTCGCCGATCGAGACCGGAAAGAGTGGACAACTATTAGATATGAGTGCCGGAAAAGGCGACACAATCTGGCTTTTGCTGGATGTGGACTCGAGGCGACTCCTTCGTCAAGTGGATCTGTCCGGACAACGCATTCAAGAGTTGGATTTACCGCCAGATTTGCAGACTGCTCGCAAATTGTGCGGTTCCCGAGACGACGAGGACTTATTGCTAACGATAGATCTCAATCCTGGAGAGCGAGTCATTGGCTTGCATTTCCAAAATTCAGAGGCTCAACAATCGGTTTGGCAAAAATGGTTAGATCGTTCAATGACTCCTTTTCGCTATTTCGATGTTAAGAATGGGCAGGTCGTCCCCGTGCAGGAAAAAATCGAATCTCCAACCGTTTCAATCCAGCTGGCGGCGAATCCCTTGGAGAACGGAGCACCAGAGAGCCTTTCTTTGGGCGTAATCGCGGACGAAACCGGAGCCTGGATTTCAACCACCGACGGCTTACCGCTGCTGCAGGTAACCAAGACCAAGAACATTGTTCAAACTAAATGGACCGCCAATGGCGCTGATGGTTTGCAAGTTTTCATTTCCAACGGCTCGGTCGTTGAGGAATACCGAATAACCGGTTTGGAAAATCTCTATCGGTTTGATGCCGGCAGTTTTGACTAAGGAAGCGGGTTACCTGATGTGCTTCGGACTCAGGAAAATTTGACGGGCTGAGGACTTGAATAATGCCTGCTTGCAAGGGTAGAGGTTGGCCGGCTTTCCTGAGTCCGAAGCACATCAGGTAACCCGCTTCCTATGGACATCATCTACTTCGATCTAGAAACCCAGCGCACCGCCAACGACGCCGGCGGTTGGAACAAGAAACGAGATATGGGAATGTCGGTCGGCGTAACCTACAGCACGAAATTGCGCCAATACCGAATATATTCCGAGCAACGGGTCAACGATTTGGTTAATCAGCTACTCCGCGCGGACCTGGTCGTTGGTTTCAATATCATGAACTTCGATTTCGAGGTATTGATGGGCTACACCATACTCGATCTACCGCATCAATTGCGCACACTCGATCTGCTGACCGAAGTGGAGAAGAACTTAGGTGGCCGGCCAAAATTAGATAATATTGCGCAGGCTACGCTCGGCATCGGAAAAACCGGGGATGGTATCGATGCGATCAAGTGGTGGCGCGAAAAACGGGTCATCGAAATCGCTGAGTATTGTTGCTTTGACGTAAAGGTCACCCGCCTGGTACACGAATTTGGGTCGGCCAATAGGGAGATCTTCTATATGGATAAATTCAACCGTCGACAGAGAATACCGATCGGTTGGTGAGGCCGTGCTCGGCGTATTGGCGCTTGGTAGATTGGCGTTATCGGCGATCCCGGCGCTGGGGCGTTAATCCCGCTTGTGTGATTTGTCATCTGTCATTTGTTATCTGTCATCGGTTTTATGATCCAGCCGCTACGCGCGACCAAGGAAATCTGGAGTTTTAATTGGTTCGACCTCAATGTGCCGATCCAATTTGGTTCGCTGGTAATGCTGCCGACCTGCCTTTACGTAGTTCATCGCTACAGCGCGATGCTGATTGGTCATGAATTTGTGCGGGAAACGGATCAGCGGCGGGCAGAGCTTCTGCTGCATCGGCTTTTTCAAGAAAAGGGTGTTCCCGATGAGTTGCAAATTCCCGACTTCGAAGAATGGGATGAGTCGATCTGGCAAAGCTTGTCTCGAGAATACCATTGCGAGATCAATCTGGTCGATATTGAACAAGAGGAGTCGCTCGAAGCAGAGGAAGAAGACCCCATCGAGGCGCAAATTAGCGGACTGATTACCAGTTCCGCCCAGAATTTGCTGATGACTCAAGGTCCAGGATTTCTGGCCCAAGGCTTGGTCCGAGCAGTTAAGCACGTGCGATCGGCCGAGAAGAAACGGGCCCTGCTCATCAAGGCTTTAGAGCTGGTCGAAGACCTTCCAGAGGCACTGGTCGAACTCGCCGACCTAGAACTGCAAGAGGGCAACATTGATTCGGCCGCCGAAAAATTCTCTACCGCGGCAGAAGTCGCGGCTCCCTTTCATCAACCCGGGCAATCCAGCTATTATGTCCGCGCTCAGCACGGAAGCATTCTCACTGCTTGGCAAAAGGGGGACCTGCCGCAGGCCATTGCCATTGGCGAGAAAACAATCTTCGAAAATCCAACCGACCACTCCGGAATTCGTTTTCTATTGCCTCTTCTTCAGCTAGCGACCGGCCAAATCGAACCAGCGCGAGAGTTTTTTGATTGGTATGCGCAAAGATTCGTCGACGACCTAGAAGATCCAGGATTTTATTTCGGCTGGGGCCTCGCTCTCTTCGATTCGGATGAAGAGAAAAGGTCTGCGTTCCGGTATCGCCGCGGGATGGTGCAAAATTTGTATCTCGCCCCGCTCTTATTAGACCTGCCAGAGCCGTCTCCGGAAATTTGGCAACACAATGAGAGAGGCGACCTGCAATATGCCGCGGATTTTGTGAATTCTTTTGGAGTGCTTTGGGAACGAGACGCGGCCGCGGCTCGCTTTCTGCGAGAAGTTTATTTGGAGGAGGTCCCTCACCTGGAGCAACTCATTTCGCTACGACAAAAGATGGCAGATTTCCAAGACCAACGGTACGAACCCAAGCACCGTGAACTCTGGCAGAGCTTTCTGGACCAGGAAAAGGCGTTGCTGGAGCGCTGGCAGCACGAAGAAAAATAGCCGATAGTCGATAGCCAACGAGGCCCAGGCGTTTATCATCTTTTATTGGCTATCGGCTATTGGCTATTGGCTATTTCTTCAGTATCGATTTCGCATGGTCCGTTATTTAACTGGTATTCAGCCCTCTGGAGCTCTTCACATCGGCAACTATTTTGGAGCGCTCAAGCCGGCGGTGGAGCTGCAGAATCGGGGCGAAGCTTTCTATTTCATTGCAGATTACCACGCGCTGACTTCGCTCCAGGATCCAACTGCACTCCGTGAATACGTCCGAGGGGTGGCCCTCGATTTCCTGGCTTGCGGATTAGATCCTGACCGGGCCTGCTTCTTTCGTCAGTCAGACGTGCCATTGGTCACGGAACTGACCTGGATTTTGAGCACGGTGACCCCAATGAGCCTCTTGGAACGATCCCACTCCTACAAAGATAAAACCGCCCGCGGGATTCCATCTTCTCACGGGCTCTTCGCCTATCCAGTCCTGATGGCTGCCGATATCCTGCTATACTCTGCCGACGTCGTGCCGGTCGGAAAGGATCAGAAACAGCATCTCGAGATCACTCGTGACATCGCGATCAAATTTAATGAAGCGTATGGCTCTACCTTAAAAGTGCCGGAGCCACTGATCCGCGAAGAAGTGGCAACCGTAGTCGGCCTCGACGGGCAAAAGATGAGCAAGAGCTACGACAACACCATCGAAATCTTCGGTCCAGAAAAACTCATCCGAAAGAAAGTAATGAGCATCGTGACCGATTCGACTCCGGTAGAAGCGCCCAAAGATCTGACGAATTCGACCATCCTTCAACTCTACCGACTTTTCGCCGCACCTGAGCAGATTGCTTCAATGGAGGATGCTTTTCGAGTTGGTGGAACCGGCTATGGAGAATTCAAAAAGCAGCTATTCGAAGTCATCTGGAATGCGTTCGCTCCGATGCGGGCGCGACGTGCCGAATTGGAAGCCGACCTGCATTATGTGGACGAGGTCCTTCGAGCGGGAGCGCTTCGCGCTACCGAGGTCGCGAAGAAAACGCTCGCAAAAGTTCGAACGGCGGTAGGACTAGCTTAGCAGCCCGCCGTCGCTTCGCTTTGGCGCGGCCTTGTTCACATCAGCGGGCGCGCCGTAGCTCGCAGAGCGAAGGAGGCCCGCCGGCTTAAAAATCGAGCGACAAGGTAGTTAGTGGTTATAGTGACAAAATGGCTGGCCTAAACAACGGCGCTGAAATTCGCTGCTCCACCGCCAGTGATCCCTTCCACTTAACCCTTTAAACCCGACAGGCTGCTTGCAAATTCGCCAAATTAGCTTCTACTTTCACAATTTTCCCGCGCGACGTCCCCATATCGAATGAATCGAATTTTGAGAAGTCCATGAAGGTCTCGTCAAAAGGGATCGGATAAAAGAAGGTGGCACTGCCGCGCAGTGCCAAAAGGTATAGAAGGCTATGATTAACAGTAATACATCCCACAGATCGGATGATCCTCTCGCCTCCGAAAAAATTCAGGTGGATCGAAAAGTTTTCTTTCTCGACCTGAAAGAGAATCAACGTGGGCGTTTTCTTAAGATCACCGAGGATGTGAGTGGGAGACGCGATACGATTATGCTGCCGGCCAGCGGTTTCCGAGATTTTGTGGACGCCCTCAGCCGGATCGTTGATCTCGAGGAAAGGCTCTAGTCCGCCGCGACGGATCGGACTTGAAGGCAGTTGGGAGGGTAGCTTGACGATCGATGGGCCGGGCTGCTCGGCTGGTTGATCCCCGAGGCGGACTGACAACTCCGCTTCGCGGAGAAGAAACGATTTACTTTTATTCGCAAAGCGAAATTTCAGCGGTCCGTCTGAAAGGTCCGCCCTTTTCGTACTAGACTCACAATTTAACGGGCCGCTCAGTTACTAGGTCCGGCTGGTCCCTAGCTTCATGCCTAAAAACGCTGATCTTCACAAAATCTTGCTGATTGGGTCCGGACCGATCGTTATCGGGCAAGGCTGCGAATTTGACTATTCCGGAGTCCAGGCCTGCAAAGCTTTGCAGGAAGAGGGCTATGAGGTTGTCCTGGTAAATTCCAATCCGGCCACGATCATGACTGATCCGGAGTTTGCGACCAGTACCTACATTGAGCCGATTACTCCCGAAGTTGTTGAGCTGATCATCGCCCAGGAACGACCGGACGCGCTTTTGCCAACCGTCGGCGGCCAAACTGCGCTCAACACCGCGATGGAGTTACACCGGCGCGGAGCGCTCACTCGGTACGGGGTAAAGCTGATCGGTGCCAATGCTGCGGCGATTGCCAAAGGAGAAGATCGCCAGCTCTTCAAAAGCGCTATGCAGCGCATCGGACTTGATGTGCCGCGCTCCGGAATCGCTCATAGCGAGGTCGACGCTCAGGCGGTTGCCAGCCAGATTGGCTCCTTGCCCCTCATCATTCGTCCCGCGTTTACACTGGGTGGCGCCGGCGGCGGTGTCGCTTACAATCGGGAGGAGTTTGATGAGATCGTCCATCGCGGACTAGAGCAGTCAAAGAGGTGCTGATTGAAGAGTCACTGCTTGGCTGGAAGGAATTCGAGATGGAAGTGATGCGCGATCGAGCGGACAATTGCGTTGTTATCTGCTCAATCGAGAACTTTGATCCGATGGGCATTCACACCGGGGATTCGATCACGGTGGCTCCAACGCAGACGTTGACTGATCGCGAGTACCAGTTGATGCGAGATGCTTCCTTTGCGGTAATCCGCGAAATCGGCGTCGAGACCGGAGGGTCGAATATACAGTTTGCCGTGAATCCAGAAAACGGACGAATGGTCGTGATTGAAATGAACCCGCGGGTTTCCCGCTCTTCCGCTCTCGCGTCCAAGGCCACCGGGTTTCCTATCGCTAAGATCGCGGCCAAGCTCGCCGTCGGTTATACCCTGGATGAAATCCGCAACGATATTACTCGCGAAACTCCGGCCAGCTTTGAACCGGTGATCGATTATTGCGTCGTCAAGATCCCTCGGTTCACGTTCGAAAAATTCCCGCAAGCCGATCCCACGTTGACGACTCAGATGAAAAGCGTTGGCGACACTTCAGAAAGCGATTCGGTCTCTGGAAATTGGAAGATTCGGATTTGGCGCTGACGGCAAAGATCGCGAGCCGCGATTGGAGACCGGCGTTTGGAATGTCGAAGAAATCGAACGTAAGCTTGTGAATCCTTCCTGGGACAGAATCTTTTTCATCCGTTATGCCCTGCTCGCCGGCTTTAGCATTGCCCGCATTAAAGAGCTTACCGGCATCGATCTCTGGTTTCTGGAGAATCTTCGTATTTTGGTAGCGGCCGAATCCGATATTCGGTCGAAGACGCTTTCTTTACGCGCAGCCAAACGGCTCGGTTTTTCCGATCGACAGATCGCAAATCTGAGTGGCCGCAGCGAAGCAGATGTGCGGCACGAGCGGCACGCAGAATCGATATTGCCGACCTACCGGCTCGTCGATACCTGCGCCGCTGAGTTTGAAGCGTACACCCCTTACTATTACTCTACTTACGGAGAGGAGAACGAGATTCGAGAAAGTGATCGCCGGCGAGTGATGATTCTCGGTGGCGGACCAAATCGAATCGGACAAGGGATCGAATTTGATTACTGCTGCGTCCACGCCTCGTTCGCGCTCAAAGAGGAAGGATTCGAGACGGTCATGGTGAATTCGAATCCGGAGACTGTCTCGACCGACTACGATACCAGCGACAAACTCTATTTTGAGCCGCTAACCCTGGAAGATGTACTAAGCATCTATCAACAAGAGAAGTGTTGGGCGGCGATCGTACAATTCGGCGGTCAAACGCCGTTGAACCTTGCCGCTGCCTTGCAAGCTAACGGCGTCAATATCATCGGTACACAACCGCACAGTATCGAGATGGCAGAGGACCGGAAGCATTTTTCCGCTCTGCTGCAGCGCCTCGGCCTGAATCAACCGCCCAATGGTACCGCTACTGATGAAGGAGAAGCGGTCAAAGTAGCTCGATCGATCGGTTACCCGGTTTTGGTGCGCCCATCGTTTGTCCTCGGTGGTCGGGCCATGGAAATTGTGTACGATGAAGAAGACCTCCGGCGTTACATTCGAACCGCCGTGGAAGCGAGTCCGGAACGCCCAGTTCTGGTCGACCGGTTTCTGGACGACGCGATCGAAGTGGATGTCGACTGCATCTCCGATGGCGAAATCGTGGTTATCGGCGGAGTCATGCAACACATCGAAGAAGCCGGGATCCACAGCGGCGACAGCGCCTGCGTCCTTCCAGCCTTTTCCCTTTCCGCGAAAGTACTCTCGACGATCGAAGCTGCGACTCAAGCAATGGCCAAGGAGCTCGCAGTTCGTGGGCTCATGAACGTCCAATTTGCGGTGAAGGATGAAGAAGTTTACGTCCTCGAAGTGAACCCTCGTGCTTCACGGACCGTTCCGTTCGTCAGCAAGGCGCTCGGTGTGCCGCTGGCCAAGCTCGCTGCTAAAGTCATGGCCGGAAAATCGCTGCGCGAACTTGGTTTCACGAAGAAGATCGTACCAAAGCACTTCTCGGTTAAGGAGGCGGTGTTTCCATTTATCCGTTTCCCCGGCATCGATATCATGCTGGGGCCGGAAATGAAATCGACCGGCGAGGTAATGGGCATCGCGGATGATCTCGGTCTGGCCTACGCGAAATCTCAAATGGCCGCCCAGCCTCCATTACCCAGCGGCGGGAATGTTTTTGTCAGTGTAAAGGATCGAGACAAACCTGAGACGGTTCGGCTGGCGGCAGACCTAATCAGTCTCGGCTTCCAATTGTACGCTACCAGTGGAACTGCTCAGGCGCTGATTTCCGCCCACCTACCAGTCAAGCGTCTATTTAAACTGGCCGAAGGACGACCCCACGCGCTCGACATGATGAAAAACGGACAAATCGATCTCATTATCAACACCCCCAGCGGCAAGGTTCCCAGAAAAGATGAGATCCAGATTCGAAGCTTGGCGGTTGCTCAACGGATTCCGATTTTAACGACGACCAGCGGAGTGGAGGCAAGTATTCGCGCGATCAAAGCGATTCAAGCGAAAGGGATCAGTGTTACTCCACTCCAAAAGTACCATGCGGCGAAGCAGCAATGACCGCCAGCTACGCCGCCATGACAGATGACAAATGACAAATGACAGATGACTGTTAGGGAAAAGTGGGTTTGCCGAAAGCAGCCTCCTTGAAACAGACTTTGGCTATTGATGGTGAAATGAAAGAGGACGGCGCACGTAGGATCGCAACGAAGCAAGTCCATTCGGCAAACGTGCCAGCCGTTTGCCTGGTTTGTCATCTGTCATCTGTCATTTGTCATACCGTTAGGTCTAAGCCATGCACAGCATGACGGGCTACGGCCGCGCGCAAGCTTCCGCTGAGGGCGTTGCGGTTGTGGTTGAAATTCAGGCCGTCAATAAACGGCAAGCCGAGGTTATCCTTAACCTGCCTGACTCTCTCAGCGCATGGGAATCTGAAATTCGCTCGGTCATCGATCGGGCAATCAGCCGAGGACGCATTACCGTTAACCTCAATTTGGAATTCACCTCGCCGGAAGTGGAACCGGTGTTGAATCGCCAACTCGCCAAATCGTATCTCGCGGCATTCAAGGCGCTGCAATCTGAGTTGCGCCTCAATGGAGAAATCACCATCGATACGCTGCTCCGATCGCCTGGAGTCATTGAACAACCCGCAACGAAGCAGTTACCCGCGAAGACGCGAACACCAATTTTGACTGCACTCCAAGCCGCGCTCGATCAGCTTCTAGCTATGCGCGCAAAAGAGGGAGCTAATCTCAAGCGCGATCTCACGAGGAGAATCAAGGCGATGCGCAGCTGTTTGCATAAGGTCAAAAAGTTGCAGCCGCGCGCCTCGGAACGCTATCGGACGAATCTGCACGCGCGGATTCGAAAATCGGGAATTGAAATTCCGCTGGATGACGATCGCCTGGCCAAGGAAGTGGCATTTTTCTCCGAACGTTCCGATTTCTCAGAGGAAGTTACCCGTCTTGACTCGCATCTTGGCCAACTGGTGGACACCTTCGAGAAAGAGGAGTCGATTGGGCGCACACTGGAATTTCTTTGCCAAGAGATCGGACGGGAACTCAATACTCTGAGTGCGAAAGCCAATGATGCAGAAATTTCGCAGCTCGTCGTGCAGAGCAAGTCGGAACTGGAGAAAGTGCGGGAGCAAATTCAAAACGTTGAATAATAAGCCAAAACAATCAGGAGCCGCCCTATGACGATCGTACTCGGCGTCACTGCATCCATCGCGGCATACCGGTCCGCTGATATTGCGAGCAAACTGCGAAAGGAAGCGTGCAACATTCACGTGGTTTTGACTAAAGGAGCCGCCCAGTTCATTACGCCGCTTACCCTGCAGACACTCTCTCGCAATCCGGTCACCACTGATCTCTTTGCGGAAACGGTGGACTGGCATCCCGGTCATATTGACTTGGCGGATCGAGCGGACTTACTGCTGGTCGCACCGGCAACGGCGGACATTATCGCTAAGCTTGCGCTCGGCCTGGCGGATGACGCACTGACCGCGATCGCACTCGCAACTCGAGCACCGATGCTGATAGCGCCTGCGATGAATGGTAAAATGTGGCTGCATCCAGCTACGCAAAGCAACGTCGCGGTCCTTCGCAGCCGCGGGGTCGATTTTATCGGTCCGGAAGAGGGTATGCTGGCCTGTGGTTACGAAGGCATCGGTCGATTATGGCCGGTAGAGCAGATCGTGGCCAAGGCTTTAGAATACCGAAAGGACGCGTGACCGAATCAAACTCGCCTCGTGGTCATGATCGGAATGGGCAACCCGCAACCAGGAGTGTTGCCGGGCAGTCGCCGCTACCGAAAAAAACATCGAATCCCGCACTGCGCGCGAGCCACGATTCGGATGAATGGGGCCGCAAAAAAGAAAAAATAGGAGGAGATAATTTGATCTCCTCCTATTCACACTAAATGAGGAAGGATTATTTAACGACCTTCTTGGCGGCAGGCTTC
>WNFJ01561575.1_pt1 | contig 10144 bp, 6 predicted proteins | sample 5400461 | NCBI WGS metagenome assembly WNFJ01 (sample SAMN13153349, study PRJNA577476) | soil metagenome | isolation source: 115 cm saprolite on Douglas fir-dominated hillslope | place: USA:California | collected 2013-09-17
GGGCAACGATTTGCACTATCGTGGCTATGACATCCTGGATATCGCCGGGTCGTCGGAGTTCGAAGAGATCGCGTATCTGCTGGTTCATGGCAAGTTGCCCACCGCCGCTGAACTCAAGTCGTACAAGATCAAGCTTAAGGGTTTGCGTGGCTTGCCCGCGAACCTGAAGGCCGCGCTGGAATGGATTCCCGCATCCGCGCATCCGATGGACGTGATGCGCACCGGCGTCTCCGTGCTCGGCACGGTGTTGCCCGAGAAGGAAGACCACAACATCTCCGGCGCGAAGGATATTGCCGATCGCCTGATGGCCTCGCTCGGCTCGATTCTGCTGTACTGGTACCACTATTCGCGTAACGGCCGGCGCATTGAAACCGAGACCGATGACGATTCCATCGGCGGGCACTTCCTGCATTTGCTGCACGGTAAAGAGCCGTCGAAGTCATGGGTCGACGCCATGCATGCGTCGCTGATCTTGTATGCCGAACATGAATTCAACGCATCGACGTTCACCTGCCGCGTGATCGCCGGCACGGGCTCGGACATGTACTCGGCGATCACCGGCGGTATCGGTGCGTTGCGTGGTCCGAAGCATGGCGGCGCCAACGAAGCCGCGTTCGACATCCAGTCGCGCTACCAGACGCCCGACGAAGCGCAAGCCGATATCCGGCGTCGCGTGGAAGCGAAGGAAGTGGTGATCGGCTTCGGTCATCCGGTGTACACGATCTCCGATCCGCGCAACAAGGTGATCAAGGAAATCGCGAAGAAGCTGTCGAAGGAAGCGGGCGATACCAAGCTTTACGACATCGCCGAGCGCCTGGAAACAACGATGTGGGACGCGAAGAAGATGTTCCCGAACCTGGACTGGTTCAGCGCGGTGTCGTACCACGCGATGGGCGTGCCCACGGCCATGTTCACGCCGCTATTCGTGATCTCGCGGACATCAGGCTGGAGCGCTCACATCATTGAACAACGCATCGATAACAAGATCATCCGGCCGAGTGCGAACTACACCGGTCCTGAAAATCTGAAGTTCCTGCCGCTAAATAAGCGAAAATAGCGCGCTGCGTGTGCCGGATAGCCCAAATCGGCGCGCGTGCTTTCGCAAAACGGGCCAATGCAGCCAGTCGTTTCACCCCACGAAGTGGCGCTGCAAAAGCCCCGATTGAACATTTAAACGAAATCTAGAAAGGCTGTCACTGATGAATAAACTCCTGATCGCTAGCGTTGTCGGCGCCCTGTCCCTCTCGGGCATGCTCGCCAGCACGAGCGCACTGGCCGCAGATGCAACCACCACCACGGCCGCCCCGGCCAAGAAGGCAGTCGCAAAACGCCCCGCGCCGGCACGCCGCCTGGTCAAGCGCAAACCTGCTGCAGAAGCCAAAGCGGCAGCAAAAGTGGACCCGATCCCGGAAGGCTCGACAAAGTGGTCCTGTAACGAAGGCTTGGCTTTCTTCCTGAAAGGCGACATGAAGCGTGACCAGGTCATCACCGTGAACTGGGCGAAGAAGGACTATCAATTGCCGCGTGAAGCCACCACGACCGGCGCGGACCGCTTCCACGACGCAGCAACCGGCATGGACCTGGTCGTGATCCCGACCAAGGCCATGTTGTTCTCGGACAAGGACTCGTCGCGTCTCGCCGACGAATGCAAGACGGATGAAATGGCTGCAGCAGGCACGCCGGCACCCACGCAATCCAACGCACTGATCAAGAACGCCCAGTAAGTCTTTACCAGAGGTTTTTCGATGTCCGCACCGATTTCAAATGTCCGGCCCGAACCGGATCGAGTATTAGTCGATATTGTCGACTACGTTCTCAACTACAAGATCGACAGCACGCTCGCGCTCGACACGGCGCGCAATTGTCTGATCGATACGCTCGGCTGCGGACTCGAAGCCCTGACTTATCCGGCATGCACCAAGCTGATGGGACCCATCGTGCCCGGCACGGGCACCTCTTTTCAGCTGGACCCGGTTCAGGCCGCCTTTAACATCGGCGCAATGATCCGTTGGCTCGACTTCAACGACACGTGGCTCGCCGCTGAGTGGGGCCATCCGTCGGATAACCTCGGCGGTATCTTGGCCACCGCCGACTGGCTCTCGCGCAATGCGGTGGCCACCGGCAAGAAACCCCTGACGATGAAAGACGTCCTGATCGGCATGATCAAGGCGCACGAAATTCAAGGCTGTATCGCGCTGGAAAATTCGTTCAACAAGGTCGGGCTCGATCACGTTTTATTGGTGAAACTGGCATCCACGGCAGTGGTCGGACAGATGATCGGCCTCACGCGCGACGAGTTGATCAACGCTGTTTCTTTGGCCTTCGTCGATGGCCATTCGCTGCGCACGTATCGGCACGCGCCGAATACGGGCTCGCGTAAATCGTGGGCAGCAGGAGACGCAACCTCGCGCGCCGTGCGTCTCGCGTTGATCGCGAAGACGGGCGAAATGGGCTATCCGTCGGTCTTGACCGCTAAAACATGGGGCTTTTACGATGTGCTCTTCAAGGGCAACGAGTTCAAGTTCCAGCGTCCGTACGGTTCGTACGTGATGGAAAACGTGCTCTTCAAGATCTCGTTCCCGGCTGAATTCCACTCGCAAACGGCGGTGGAAGCGGCAATGACGCTGCACGCCAAGCTCGCGGAAACGGGTAAGAAGGTTGAGGACATCAAGAAGATCACGATCCGCACGCATGAAGCGGCAATTCGCATCATCGATAAAAAAGGTCCGCTCGATAACCCCGCCGACCGCGATCACTGCATTCAATACATGGTCGCCGTGCCAATGATCTATGGTCGCTTGACGGCCTCGGACTACGAGGACTCAGTGGCCAAAGATCCACGCATCGACACCTTGCGCGCCAAGATGGAATGCGTGGAAGACCCGCAATTCACGAAGGATTATCACGATCCGGAGAAGCGTTCGATCGCCAACGCGCTGACGGTTGAGTTTAATGACGGCAGCAAGTTCGACGAGATCGTCGTCGAATACCCGATCGGGCACAAACGCCGCCGCGAGGACGGCATCCCCCTTCTGGTCGAGAAGTTTAAGTTAAACCTCGCACGGCGTTTCCCAGCCAAGCAGCAAGAGGCGATCCTTGCGGCATCGATGGATCAGGCAACGCTCGAAGCAATGCCGGTCAATGAATATGTTGATTTGTATGTGATTTAGTCAGGATTCGTCACTCGCTTTTAGATCAAACGTTTCGAAGGTATTTCCTCGTTTAAACCAAGGGAAAAAAAACATGGCCCACAATCTCCACAAAACGCTCAAGGAATTCGACAGCGGTTCCGGCAAAGGCAAGTACTACTCGTTGCCCGCGCTCGGAAAGGCGCTCAACGTCAAGATCGAACGCCTGCCGGTGTCGATCCGCATCGTGCTGGAATCGGTGCTGCGCAACTACGACGGCAAGAAGATCGGCGAGGAACACATCAAGCAACTGGCGAACTGGAAGCCGGTCGCGGATCGTACCGATGAAATCCCGTTCGTGGTCTCGCGCGTCGTACTGCAGGATTTCACCGGCGTGCCGCTGCTCGCCGATATCGCCGCCATGCGTGGCGTCCCGAAACGCGCAGGCAAGGACCCGAAGGCGATCGAGCCGCTCGTGCCGGTCGATCTGGTGGTCGACCACTCGGTGCAGATCGATTACTTCCGTCAGAAAGACGCGCTCGACCTGAACATGAAACTGGAATTCCAGCGCAATAACGAGCGCTACCAGTTCATGAAGTGGGGCATGCAAGCCTTCGATACGTTCAAGGTCGTGCCGCCGGGCGTGGGTATCGTCCACCAGGTGAACCTGGAATATCTGGCGCGTGGCGTGCACAAGAAGTCGATTGAAGGCGATACGGTTTATTACCCGGACACGCTCGTCGGCACGGATAGCCACACGACGATGATCAACGGTATTGGCGTGGTGGGCTGGGGCGTGGGCGGTATTGAAGCCGAAGCCGGCATGCTCGGCCAGCCGGTGTATTTCCTGACGCCGGACGTGGTCGGTGTCGAGCTGAAGGGCAAGATTCGCGAAGGCGTGACGGCGACCGACCTGGTGCTGACCGTTACCGAAATGCTCCGTAAAGAGAAGGTCGTCGGCAAGTTCGTCGAGTTCTTCGGCGAGGGCACGAAGTCGCTGTCGCTGCCGGATCGCGCGACCATCGGCAACATGGCGCCGGAATACGGCGCGACCATGGGCTTCTTCCCCGTCGATGAAAAGACCATCGACTACTTCAAGGGCACGGGTCGTACCGACGCTGAGATCGCTGCGTTCGAAGCCTACTTCAAGGCGCAGAACCTGTTCGGCGTGCCGAAGGCTGGCGAGATCGACTACACGAAGACGCTGACGCTCGACCTCGGTACGGTTGCTCCGTCGCTGGCGGGTCCGAAGCGTCCGCAGGACCGCATCGAAATCGGCAATGTGAAGTCGAACTTCACCGAGTTGTTCTCGGCAGCTGTCAGCGATAACGGTTTTGGTAAAAAGGCCGCCGATCTGAACAAGCAATACACGACCACGAACAAGGTCGATGTGAAGAACGGCGACATCCTGATCGCCGCCATCACGTCGTGCACGAATACGTCGAACCCGAGCGTGCTGCTTGCCGCCGGCCTGCTCGCCAAGAAGGCAGTAGAAGCCGGTTTGACCGTTGCTCCGCACATCAAGACGTCGCTGGCGCCGGGATCGCGGATTGTCACCGAGTACCTGACGAAGACCGGCTTGCTGCCCTACCTCGACCAGCTCGGCTTCACGCTGGCCGCTTACGGCTGCACGACGTGTATCGGCAATGCGGGCGACCTGACGCCGGAACTGAACGACGCGATCACGAAGAACGACATCGTGGCAGCTGCCGTGCTGTCCGGTAACCGTAACTTCGAAGCGCGTATTCACCCGAACATCCGCGCCAACTTCCTGGCATCGCCGCCGCTGGTCGTGGCTTACGCCATCGCCGGCAACATGACGGTCGATCTGATGACCGAACCGGTTGGCAAGGGCAAGAACGGCCAGGACATCTTCCTCGGCGACATCTGGCCGACGAGCGACGAAGTCAACGCGCTGCTGAAATACGCGCTCGACGCCGACGCGTTCCGCAAGAACTACGCCGAACTCACGAAGACCGGCGACTTGTGGAGCAAGATCGAAGGCGAAGCAGGTCAGGTTTATGACTGGCCGAAGTCGACGTACATCGCCGAGCCGCCGTTCTTCGGCAAGGACTTTTCGATGACGCCGGCCGACAGCATTCCGGCCGTCAAGGGTGCGCGTCCGCTGGGCATCTTCGGTGACTCGGTCACGACCGACCACATCAGCCCGGCCGGTTCGATCAAGGAAAGCTCGCCGGCAGGCGTGTGGCTGAAGGCGAACGGCGTGCAGAAGGCCGACTTCAACAGCTACGGCTCGCGTCGCGGCAACCACGACGTGATGATGCGCGGCACCTTCGCCAACGTGCGGATCAAGAACCTGATGATCCCGCTGAAGGAAGACGGTTCGCGCGTGGAAGGCGGCGTGACGATATTCCAGCCGAGCGGCGAAGAAATGTCGATCTATGACGCAGCCATGAAGTACATCGACCAAGGCACGCCGACCATCGTGTTTGCCGGCGAAGAGTACGGCACGGGTTCGTCACGCGACTGGGCCGCAAAGGGCACGCAATTGCTCGGCGTGAAGGTAGTGGTGGCGCGCAGCTTCGAGCGGATCCATCGTTCGAACCTGGTCGGCATGGGCGTGTTGCCGTTGCAGTTCAAGGGCTCGGACAGCGTCCAGTCGCTCAACATCACGGGCGAAGAAACGTTCGATATCGAAGGCCTTTCATCCGATATCAAGCCACAGCAGGAAGTGACGCTTGTGATCCATCGCAAGGATGGCAGCGAGCAGCGCGTGACAGTGTTGCTGCGTATCGATACGCCGATCGAAGTGGATTACTACAAGCACGGCGGGATCCTGCCGTTCGTGCTGCGCTCGCTGCTGGCAGCGTAAGTTTTTAGTTTTTTTGCAGGTGACCGCGCCCTTTGAGATCAGGGCGCGGGAACATTGAACCCGGCTTCGGCCGGGTTTTTTTTCGCTTCTTTCGAACGCGTACAAAGCGTTCGTAAAAACCCGGACGAAAACTAAGAGCAAAAAAAACGACGCGGCCGAAGCCGCGTCGCGTTCCCATCAAACTACTACGTACTTTTACCGCGCCTCGCTCACAAACTTCGTCACGAGATACGCTTCCATCGCTTCGCTGCCGCCTTCCGAGCCGTAACCCGAGTCCTTCACGCCACCGAACGGTGTTTCCGGAATGCCCAGCCCGTGGTGGTTGATCGACACCATGCCGCTTTCGATATCCTCACCCACCGCCGCCGACGTCGCGCTGGAACGCGTGTACGCATACGCTGCCAGACCATATGGCAAGCGGTTCGCTTCCGCGATCGCTTCGTCGTAGGACTTGAAGGTGGAGATCGGCGCGATCGGGCCGAACGGTTCTTCGGTCATGATGCGAGCGGCCATCGGCACATTGGCAAGCACCGTCGGCGCGAAGAAAAACCCTTCACGGCCGATGCGTTCACCACCCGTCAGCACCTTCGCGCCGTGTTCCACAGCATCAGCAACCAGACGTTCCATTGCCTGAAGGCGGCGACCGTTGGCCAGCGCGCCCATCTGCACGCCTTCTTCCAGACCGTTGCCGACCTTGAGCTTCTTCGTCGTCGCGACGAAATGCTCCGTGAATTCCTCGTAAGCGGATTCCTCGACGATAAAACGCGTCGGCGAAATGCACACCTGACCGGCATTGCGGAACTTGGCGCCGGCCAGAAGCTTCGCGGCGCGCGGAATGTCGGCATCGGCGAAAACCAGTGCAGGCGCGTGGCCGCCGAGTTCCATCGTGGCGCGTTTCATGTGCTCACCGGCCATCGCGGCCAGCAATTTGCCGACTGCCGTCGAGCCCGTGAACGAGATCTTGCGAATCAGCGGATGTGCGATCAGGAACTTCGAGACATCGGCGGGAACACCGAAAACGAGGTTCAGCGCGCCAGCGGGCAAACCTGCATCGATATAAGCCTGAACCAGCGCCGCGCAGCTAGCCGGCGTTTCTTCCGGTCCCTTCAGCACGACCGAGCAACCTGCCGCGAGCGCCGCCGATACCTTGCGCACCGCCTGATTGATCGGGAAATTCCACGGCGTGAACGCGGCGACCGGGCCGACCGGCTCGCGCGTGACGATCTGGCGTACGCCCGTAGCACGCGCCGGGATCACGCGGCCGTAGGTGCGGCGCGCTTCCTCGGCGAACCAGTCGATGGTATCCGCCGCGCCCAGCACTTCGATACGCGACTCGACCAGCGGCTTGCCCTGCTCCATGGTCATGATGGCGGCCACTTCCTCCGCGCGGTCGCGCAGGTTCTGCGCGGCGCGGCGCATGAGCTTGCTGCGATCGAATGCCGACACCTTGCGCCACGCCGCGAAGCCGCGTCCGGCAGCTTCGGCGGCTTCAGCGAGCTGCTGCTCGCCAGCCAGCGCGAGACGGCCGATTTCCGCTTCCGTTGCCGGATTGACCACGGCGGTGTCGCGGCTGCCCGCGCGCCATGCGCCGTCGATGTACAACTGCGTGCTCGGGTAATGGCGAAGAGTGCTGTCGCTCATGCTTGGCTCCTGATGTTCGTGGTGATTGAAAGGTGCCGCCGGGGTTAATTCAACATTCGAAACCGGGCGAAGTAACCCTTTATGGTAACGCGATCACGAGGGTTTTGCTCGCGGTGGTGGACGAGGGTGCTGCTACGAGCCGCAGTGGCCGGCCTGCGTTGGATAATCTCTTTAGTTTCAAACTAAACTCACCGCTACGGCCCCCACCCTGCAAAACCTTAGTGCTAACGAAAAAACCTTCGATCACTCCCGAACTCCGGCGCTTCGCCCGCACGCTCATCAGTTGCGTGCTCAGCTACGGGGCCGCCAAACTCGCCACGCTCCCCGAGCTCTACTGGGCGGTCATCACCACCCTGGTCGTCGTCACTCAGCCCAGTCTCAACCAGGTGCTGAACACCGGCCGCGACCAGATCATCGGTGCAGTGATTGGGGCGGTCGTCGGCGTGGTCGGCTTGGTCGCCATCCTGCGCGGCGCACAGCCGCTCATCGTGTTCGCCATTGCACTCGTGCCGCTCGCAGCGCTGGCCGCCTGGCGGCCAACCCTTCGGCTCGCATGCGTCACGCTCGTCATCGTCGTGCTGGTTCCGGCAAGCGGGATGGGCTCGCCGTTCGAACGGCCGATCGACCGCGTGCTCGAAATCCTGATCGGCGCGGGCGCGGCGCTCATCGTCGCGTTCCTGATGCCGAACCGCGCGATCAATGCGGCCCACGATCGCGCCAGTGAGATCGTCCTGGCGTTGGGCGAATTGATTGCGGTTTATCTCCGCAAACCTGACGATTCGACGCACGCGGAAGATTTGCATCGGCGTTCGGCCGCGGCAGAACAAGCGCTCGATGACGCCATCACCGAAGCCGGCCGCGAGCACATCATCGTGCCGGTAAAGCGCACGCGCGAAAACGTCATCGACAAGGTTGCGCCGATGCTCACCCGGCTGCATCGCGACGCATTGTTTCTTGGGCAGGCCTTCGCGGGGGATCCGCGGCTTGCGGGACGCCTGAGCTCAACCACCCGCGACGCGCTGAACGCAACCGCCGACGCTTTCGCCGAGTTGTCGAAAGCACTAGCCGCCACACTCGATGCCGATCAAAGCCATCAGAACGATAACGTCCGGCGGGCACGTGCATCGTTCGAACAGCTGCGCTCAGCATCGAACAAGGCGTGTGAATCGATGGAAAAGAACACCGTCCTGCCTTTCGTGATGAACCTGCTGGTCCAGGATTTCGGCGATCTGATCGCGACGGTGGAAGTGCTGGATAAACGGCGGTAGTGGTTTTTCCGCGTAGCTCACAACGCACATGCCCATGCAAAAGGCCGTTTCCAACTCGCGTTGGAAACGGCCTTCCTTGTACGCAACACTCAAGCGGGTCTACTCACCCGCGACTTACATCGGCGGCGCAACCCCGTCCTTCTCGACCACCACGCGCGACGCAGCAAACTCGGTACCGTTCACCGGATTCGCGACGATAAACACCTTCTTGCCCGAAATCAGATCCGTGCGGGTAGCCGGTGCAAACGTCACGACCGGCACACCTTCCGGCACCGTCACCGAGTTGCTGCCACCCTTGTAAGACAGCTTCAGATCACGACCGCTCGTGCCCGTCACGACCTGATCGACGTTCGCGTTCGTCATCGTGCTGTTCGGCGAAAGATCCCACGCATAGTGGCCTTCACCCGTGCCGCGCGCGGCTTCCGGGAACACCAGCACTTCGGTCGCCGTCATCTTGCCGTCGGTGCCGGTGGTGGCTGCCGTGCCGATGAACGAACCGGCCTTGATGTCGGAGAGCTTGATGTTCTTCACGGCCGTGACCGGCGTGTCCTGCTTCATGTCGATCGTCACGGTGTCGCCGCTGCGACGATGAACGGTAAGCGTATCGCCGGACAACGAGACGATATCGCCACGAATACGCGTGGGCTTCGCAGCAGGCGCTTGAGCAAACGCAACGCTGGCGAAAGCAAGCGTTGCAACCGATACACCGAGTTTCAAGCGCAATGACACAGATGACATGGAGACTCCAATTTTAGTATTTGACGAGAGAAAGTTCAGGCACCACCGAACCAGTTGTAGCCCTGGTTCTCCCAGTAACCACCGGGATATTCGTTCGTCACGGTAATCGCAACGATGTGCTTCGGGTTCTTGTAGCCGAGCTTGGTCGGCATGCGCAGCTTCATCGGAAAGCCGTATTTCGGCGGCAGGACCTGGCCGTCATACGTCAGCGTCAGGAGCGTCTGGGCATGCAGCGCAGTCGGCATGTCGATGCTGGTTGAATAGTTATCCGCGCAGTGGAACGCCACGTATCTGGCCGTGGTGTCGGCGCCGGAACGCTTGAGGAAATCGGCGAAACGCACACCGCCCCATTTGCCGATAGCGCTCCATCCTTCAATGCATATGTGCCGCGTAACCTGGCTTTCCTGCGGCAACGCGCGCAGCTCTTCGAGCGTCCAGACGCTCTTGCCTTTCGCCAATCCGCCGACCGTCAGCTTGTAAGTAGCCGCGTCGACAACCGGTACCTCATCGATGTCGTAGAACGCGTTGAACGGGAA
>WNFJ01732798.1_pt2 | contig 10144 bp, 11 predicted proteins | sample 5400461 | NCBI WGS metagenome assembly WNFJ01 (sample SAMN13153349, study PRJNA577476) | soil metagenome | isolation source: 115 cm saprolite on Douglas fir-dominated hillslope | place: USA:California | collected 2013-09-17
AGTCACTTCACAATCGAGCTGGGAACGAAGCGAAACGCAGTTCAGTTGAGCTTCGTTCCTTAGTGGAGTGGTTTTCGCTCTATCGCCTGTTAATGACATCCATCCGACTCATTGGCTTGAGCGGGGCTTGAGCGAAAAATCACTAATGTTTGGAACTCAGGGCAAGATATGTGTACATCGCAACAATCGCGAAGCCTAGCGCGGAAACGACGAGTGTTGGAAGCCAGAAGAACAACACTCGCAAGATGGTACTGCCCCGACTGGCCGCGAACAAACACCCAAACGACAACACCGCGACTGCCCAGAATCTAGGCGAGAGGATACTCTCCACGAATAGGCTTGCAACCGCAGACATTCCTGTGGCTTTTGTTCCCCTAAGGAACGGCCAAGAAAACACAAATTCAGCAATGAATATCGCCGCTAATCCGCTGAGGATGCCTTTGACGTAGTCCATGACTCCGACCGCAGGATTATAAGCCCGAGCACTTCGTCTGTGTGGTCGTCAATTGTTGCAAAATCTTAGTTCCCTATCGACAAGTGCGCCGGCGCGGGACAGTGGGGTGGACCCAAGTGCATCCCGCCGGGGCACTTGCGATAGGGGGATTTGTACGAAGCCGCTGACGCGGCGGACGCGGGGGAGTTATGGGTTTTGCATGCGAATGTCCGCGTGCCGCTCCCGCCCCGGTACTTCCGTAACCCATCCATCTCGAATTAGCTAGGTCTTCACCTGGACCCGGCAAATACTTTTACTATGAAGCATCTTTCTATCTTCGCCGCGGTACTCGTCTGCGCCTTCGCCGACACCGCCAATGCGCAAGATACTCGCGTCTTCGATTGGACCCCTGCCAACGGCGAGACCATCCCCATGGAGCCCGCCAGCCTACACGCCGGTCGCGCTTACCATCCCGCAGCCGGAGGCGGAAACATGCACATCGGCATCGAGTCGCGATATCCCGTCACCATCGCCATGGCCTGGGCCGACGAATGGAATGCCGCGACGCAGCATCCCGACGCCTCTCGCCTCTGCGAATTTCAGCTTCCTCTGCGTGAAGGAGCATGTCACCAACACGATCTACGAGTGTCATCTGCCGTCCGAGCGGCCCATGATCCTTACCTTCCGCGACGAGCGCCGGCCGGAGAAGCCGGTTGTCTCCACGATCCGCGCAATCCTCGGACCCGGCACGCAGCAATTCATTTCGCCCAACGACCTCCACATCCAGTACTACAGCTGGAGCTGTGTGGACAATTGCATCCTGCCCGAATTCCACTGGCGCCGCATCCTGAATGAAAAATATGACGTGACGCCGGCGCCCAAGGTCTACAGCCTCATGACGCCCGATCACGACGGCCAGGAACTCAGCGTCAAGATCAAGTCGCCCATTCCGTTGACGGTCGCGCTACTGCCGTCCCATCTGGCCGACCAGGTCTACGACAAGACCGTGAGCCTTACTGACGCACTCGATCAAACCGGATGCAAGGAACGCGGCGTGCAGTCGATGAGCTTCAATTGCTCCTTCAATGTCGCCAATGGCCCGCAAACGCTGTTCATCCTTCCCGACATCAGCTTCTCCGGACACAAGAAAGCCGACGTCGAGGTCAATACGGTGAAGTGCGTGGAGCACTGCGACCTGCTGAATCCGCCGGTTAATCCGTAGAGGTATTCAAGCACGAGCTGCCTGTGGGAGCCGTCCAATTCGATAGCAATCGAAGGCCCTCTACCTGAATCTCGCATTTCAATGGCGCGCTTGAATGGCATAGACGTAGATTGTAGTCCGCCTTGCCAAGACTGTTGCAAAATTGCCCATTTACACTCATTGAGGACTCTCCGATGATCTCCTCTGTGAGCACCCCTGATCGCGAGGGTTCGGCGGCGAGACCTATTGAACTTTCTCCCAGACAATTTTCCAGCGGGCAACTGAGGGGTCGTCTTTCTCAACGTCGCTTAGGACCAGGCGTCCGCCTTCGAAGACATAAGGCCGGACTTGCCACGATCCCACGTACCCGGGATCGGTGGCCACTTCCGGGAGATGAATGATTTGCTTTTGCTTGGCGTCGATCTCGTAGCGGCCACAGTAAGCGAATGTGCCGTCGGCGGCAGCGACCTTTTCCTCAGGCGTGGTATGCACTGGATCGGCCCATTTTGGACGGTCGGGATTCACAAGGTCAGCGCACATGTAACCGTCGCGCTGGTACATGAGGAAGCCCCTACCGTGGGGTCCATAGGTAGGATATGGACGAGTGGTCCCGTCTTTCATGATGTCTACTGCGGAAAGCAGCTTCCAGGTACCCACGATTCGATCGCGAATTTCCGATTCGGTTTGACTGAAGGCCGAGGCGGCGCAAAGCGCAAATCCGAACAGAAGCAATGGGGAGGTTTTCATGTTGGCTTATTTCTCCGGGTCGATAACATTCCAGCGATGAGGCACAGAAGCGTATCACGTTTCCCAGAGCGCCGACTGTGCCCGACTGAGTAGCCGACGCAGGAGCCAAAGTTGACGCTAAATCTTAGTGCCCTATCGCAAATGAGCCGGCGCCGTGCAGCCGCGTGAGTCCACAAGTGTGTCCCGCCGGGGCATTTGCGAAATCACCATTACATTCATTGATATTAGCGGAGCCAAACCGTAGCCACAGTTTGCAAATCTTGGCAGGAGTGTGACGAGAGAACCGATGCTCCTGCAGCCCTTGCTTTGGTCGATGCCGTTGACGCCTCGAAATGTCTGGGTCACTTGATCGAGATTGGAAGGGAGTAGAAGCCATCAACTTATACGTCAAACTGAAAAGTCGCCCACCAGTGTCAGTGCGTTTAGCTCGTCACCTTCTCCAAAATCACATACGACCTTTCCTCCGTAGGCTAGGGAGCGGAGAGGAGGCCTCTCCTTGCAAACGATTCTTAGGCCCCCGTGTTTTTTCACCAGTCTGATGCGTCCGGGTTGCTCAAGATGGTTGCCACGTGCAGCAGGATCGGAAACTTGGACTGCCCATGGCGACAGATCAAAGAACGGAGTACCGGGAGGGACATTGGGGAGAGTCTCCGTCTGGCAATCCTCAACCTCTCCATTGAAAAGGGGAATGGCGCAATGTGTCAGTCTGCCCGACGGCCACTCGAAGCCTAATTCAAGCAGGCTAAAGTTAGGGTCGACGAACTGCCAGTACAAGTTCACTGAACGAAAGTCCCAATCGATCTTCGCTGTAATGTAGCCCTTCCACTCCACGGTAATCTGTGCGGTGTGTTGATCATCGGAAAGTCTTGAGAGTTTTGGGAACATTATCCTTCCTCAGTGTAAAGGTGGTTGGCGATAAATCTCTCCACTAACTCCCACGCAACCTATTGAAAACACGGACCGGGTATCCGATGGGAGTTTGTGGCTCTCACAACCACCCCAAAGGGGTGGCGCGGCGCCGAGCGTCCGCGTGGACCCAAGTGCTTCCCGTCGGGGCACTTGCGATAGGGGGATTTGGATGAAGCCGCTGGCGTTTGCGGCGGATGCGGGCCGGTCATATCTTTATTAATGGGTATTGAATGGTCGTTTCGCCGTTTGATCGCCTCAGGAGTGTTCCAGAAGCCAGATCGTCGAGAAATGTAGGTACAGCACAGCGAAGCTTATTGTCGCTCAAAAGTAAGTGTCAAAGGAAGCACACGGTTGACAGGTTGAATCCGCAGCCAGCATGACTCGCCCCTTCACCAGCAAATTCTCAGGCGGCGGAACCTGATTTCGCCAGATTATCCCCCATCCAGCCGTTCCTAAAACCAGTTTTCGTTCTAGAAGGATTAATTCCTGTTTGCCCGTCACCGACCGAGAATCGGCCCTCACTTAATCGACCCACAGCCGTCCCTTTCAGAGACTGGAAAAAGGGACTGCACGGGAGCGCGGTGTCGGCACGACCTCAACCGACTAGCGCCGCGCGAAGTAGAACAGCAACCCAAAGATCACAAAGGGAACGAGCGCGATGCCTACGAACAGCAGAACTTTCCTCCACGGAGGAGCGCTCCGCTTCTTCCAGTCTCGCAGTTCCGTACGCTCGGCGACACCGACTCGTTTCAGGTCGCTGAGATCGAGCGCGAACTCGTGGGCACTCGCATAACGGTTCTTGGGATCACGTTCGAGAGCCCGGTAGATCACTTCCTGCAGTTGGGGCGAAATCGTGGGATCGATTTCGCGCGGAGGAATCGGGTGTTTCAGAAGGCGGTCGTAAGGACCGCTCCCCTCGAAGGGCGTCTTCGCCGTCAACATTTCGTACAGGATCACGCCGAGGGCGTAGATGTCGCTGCGGGGGTCGACGCGCTTTCCATTCAGTTCTTCCGGAGAAACGTACTCCGACACCCCCACTACTTGGGCCAGGTTCGTAAATGTAATCCGCCGCGCTCCGGCTTTTGCGGCGACGCCGAAATTGATCAGTTTGATGTGATCCTGGGCATCGACCAGGATATTCTTCGGCCTGAGGTCACGGTGCACGATCCCGTGATTCTGAATGTAGGCGAGCGCGTTGCACACGTTCAACGCAATGCGCACCGCACGCTCGCGTGCGAGCTTGTTTCCGGCCAGTATCTGGCGCAGGGGTTGCCCGTCGAACCATTCCGTGACGATGTAGCTCTGGCTGCGGTGCTCGTCGGCGAACACCTTCAAGATGCCGGGATGCTCGAGAGACTTGCCGATCTCCTCCTCGCGCTGAAAGCGTTCGATGAACACTGGGTCGCTTTCCACTTCCGGATGCGGAATCTTGATGGCTACAGGCTGGTTGGTGCGGAGATCGGTGCCGCGAAAAACGGTTGTGGGGCCGTTGTCATCGGCGACTCCGTCGATTTGGTAGTGGTCGATCTGATCGCCGGGATGGACTGGGATCTTCATGGGCTAGGTTAAGGTAGTCCGGCTGATCGGCTCCGTCAGTGTGCTCTCCCCACTCTTCGGCAGCGAAGGCTCTGCATCGTAGCCAGCCGCCAGCACCGTCTCGGGCACGTCTAGTCTCTCTTCCGCATCCTGTGCGGACTTCAAATTATATGCGCCACGCAGACCCAGGGGAGTAAGAAGCGTGGTGAGCAGCACGACCGCCACCATCACTGCCACCTCGGACCTACCGAATATGCCGGTGCTGGCGCCCATCGCGGTAACGATCAGTCCCACTTCGCCGCGTGAGATCATGCCGCAGCCAATACGCAAACTACGCACCCAATCCATGCCCGAGGCCAGCGCTGCCAGTCCGCAGCCCACGAGCTTGCCGATCACCGCGACCAGGAGCACCGCCAGCATCAGAGTCCAGTGGCCAGCCAACGCGCGATAGTCGCTCGACAGACCGATTGAAACGAAGAACAAGGGAATGAGAAGGCCGTGGCCGATCGAATAAAAACTGCGCTCGACATCTGCCTTGAACTCCGACCCAGCGAACACATATCCAAGCAAGTACGCGCCCGTGATGCCGGCCACGCTGCCCATCCATTCGGCGCCGATCGCGTACACTAACACTAAAGCGAGCACGCAGCTCGGAACCGCTTCGTTGGCAGTGAGCTTGCGCAACTGACGCATCAATGGATCCAGCCATCGCTGGGCCGCTCCATATCCTACGACGAAGAAGAGCAGCACACTCAGGCTGATGACGACCATCTGGATGGCCAGCGGGTGACTCGCCGCGAACGGGACACGCTGCTGCAACCAGCCGCTGGCCGCCGCTGCCAGACCGAATGACTCTCCGTGGGCCGATGTGCTCGACGCGGCCAGAAAGGCCAGCACAAATAATCCCATCACGTCGTCGATTACAGCCGCACCGAGGATGACTGTTGCTTCCGGCGAAGACATTTTCCCCGCATCCATCAACGTGCGTGCCGAAATGGAGACGCTGGTCGCGGTCAGTGCACCGCCCAGGAAGCATGCGGTTGTCCAGGAAAGTCCGAACAGATGTCCGACTCCGGCCCCCAGGAGAAACGGCCAAATGACCCCGGAAAGCGCAACTACGAAGGCAGTGACGCTCGCTTCGCGCATGCGCTCAATGTCCGTCTCAACGCCCGCCATGAACATCAGGACCATGGCGCCAACTTGAGCCAGCAGCATCAGCGCCCCGGTGGCCTGTCCGCCTCCGAACAAATGCAGGTGCAGAAGGTTGACGGCGCCCGGACCGAGCATAACGCCCACCAGGAGTTCACCGAGGATGGCGGGAATGCCGAACCGCGTACAGAGCGAGGCCCCGACCTTGCCGGCCGGGAGAAGGATCGCCAGCAGCAACGCGAGCTGAAGTGCTGGCTGCATGATTAACTGAGGTCGAGGGCTGTCGATGGCTCGCTATGTTGGCGGGTCCAGAGCCGGCGAAACAAGTGTGTAACCTTGCCGAAGGGACTCTTATAGCCGCCGCGTTCGATCCCCTCGCGCTTCATCGCGCGAAGAGTGGCGGCCTGTCGGCGCGCCAGTTCCGATTGTGCCAAGCTCTGGGATAGCAATGCCGCAAGCCGGGTGTGCTCTTCCGCTTTGTCGACCACTCGCAGATGCATCCACAACTCACCCAGTTTAAGTTGGGCGATGAAGCTGTTCGGAGCCAGCCGCACGGATTCACGCAGTTCCTCGATCGCTGCTTGGGCATCCAGGTTGACGCAAAGGGCCATCCCCAAGAGCACTCGCAGCTCGGAGACTTCCGGGTAATGCGTCACGCAATCCCGCAACTGGGCGACCAGGCTGGCGCGCTCGTCCTTTTCGAGAATGTACGGATCGGCAAACATCCGCAGCATCAGGCCTTGGGTTTCCTGGGGAATCGAGGCGAGGGCCAGGGAAGAGACGCGGGCACTCAGGTTGGCCTTGGTCTTCGGGTCATTGAGTACGATGTCAGTGTTCGTGTTGTTCTCCATAGTTTGTATTCCACGATTCAAGTTAGTTGCCAATCACCAGCCAGAAACAATCGACAAGGCGCGCGGCAGAGTGCGCGCCTTGCCAATCGTGCTGCAGCACAAATTCATCCCCGCTACGCAACCGCGAACTCTCGCGGAGTATGGGCGAAGATGTCGGCTTCCTTAACGAAGACAAACTCCGGATAGCCAAGCTGCCCCATTTCAGGCAGATCGAGACCCGCCACCTCGGTCTCCGCCGAAACTCTTTGCCCGAGGAAAAAGTCGAGCCCCAGATTCAGCAGGAAACTAAAGGTGAAGACGAAACCGAGCAAAGTGGAAACGCCCACGAGTTGCGCAGCGAGCTGGCTCCAACCATCGCCACCGTAGAATATGCCTGTAACCGAGCCGGTGACGCCGTTCCAACTTCCGCCATAGTTGCTCGTGCCATCGGCAAAGAGTCCGATTGACAATACTCCCCAAAGCCCGTTCGTTCCGTGAACTGAAATTGCGCCCACCGGATCATCAACCTTTAACACGTTTTCGATGAAGGCGCAGCTCAGGCAGACCAAGACGCCAGCCACTAGCCCGATAATCGCCGCACCCACCGTGCTGACGAAGCCGCTGGGAGCTGTGATCGCAACCAATCCCGCGAGCAGTCCGTTGCCGCTCATAGAGGCGTCCGGTTTCCCCTTGAGGCACCACATATAGAGAATCGCCCCGAAGGTTCCCGTGCAGCCCGCCAGCATGGTATTGACCGCGATCGACCCGATGCGCAGGTTACCGGCCGCGGAAGCTCCCAGCGTGCTGCCCGGATTAAATCCGAACCATCCGAACGCCAAGATGAAGCAGCCGATCAGGACCGCTGAAATGTCATGCCCTATGATCGCGTTGCTGGAACCGTCGCGGTTGAACTTGCCAATACGCGGACCGATGATCAGAGTCACCGCCAAGGCAGTGATCCCGCCTACCGCGTGGACGACACCGGACCCGGCAAAATCACAGTAGCCTTTGCCCAGCCCGAGATTCGTCCCCAATTGCGACAGCCATCCTCCGCCCCAGGCCCAATTGCCATACAGCGGATAAGTGAAAGCACCCATCAGCACCGACGACACCGCAAAGGTCAGGAACTTCCAACGTTCGGCGCACGCGCCCGTAACAATGGTGAGGGCTGTGTCCATGAACACCATTTCGAACAGGAAGATGACCATCACGCCCACGTCATAAGTGTGGCCGGACAAGAACATTCCGCTCCCGCCGAAGATGCCCCAAGTCTTCCCGAACAATGTCAGGGGATGTTCCACCGACAAGGAATTGAGGCCGCCCAGATTGCCGTTGCCCGCCGCCCCGCCCATCTGGATGGCGAAACCGATCAGCCAGTAGGCAAGCAAACCGCATCCGTACACTAAGAAATTCATCATGTAGGTGTGGTTCGCGTTTTTCACCCGGCACAGACCTGATTCCACCATGGCGAATCCGGCCTGCATGAACATGACCAAGAACCCGGTGATCAGCGTCCAGGTAAAATTGATGGCGATCTTGTTTTGCCCGACCTGGTTGGCAACGTCTGGCAGCGTTACCCCAACCTTGGAGTCAGCCGGAGGAACATCGTTGATGGTTCCGGTGATGGTTCCGCCCGGATCACCGGCCTTCAGTTGATCGGTGGTTGGCGCCTTGGCGGTCGCATCTTTGAGTTCTGCCGCCGAGGCAGACGGTGGAGGTGGAGTCGCAGCTGGCGCCGCCGCCGGAGCTGCCGCCTGACCATAGGCCACGCCGCTTAGCGACAGGCCAAGCGCGAGGATACAAAGACATAAACAGCTACTTCGGATCAATCTCATTGTGTCCGCTCCATAGTGATTTTGTTGCTCGCCGCAAACTGACTAAGTTTTCCAAATCGCGCTCTTGTTGAAAGCCGCGGGCAGAATGTAAACGATCCCAAACAGGGTTACTGCAATGCCCACCAGCGCCAGAACAATCCGCCCGCCTACGCTTTGGGTGATGTGCAGGCCAAGCAGAGTCAGCACCCATCCAAAAGCGGCGACAAACGCACCCACCAGCTTCATCGCTGTGGGCCCCGTCTTTTGTGCCGGTCTACCTTCGAGTGGCTTGATCTTCAAGAATCCGAATAGGCTCACCAGCAGGATGACGACTCCCACCACAAGTGCTAACTTGCCCGAGCCCGTGGAAAGATACGCGATCCCGGCACACGCCACGGTCAATCCGACCAGAAACGTTGCGAAGGAACGTCCTTGTCCCGTACTTGCTGCCATGCACTGCCTCCTCGACCCGGTAGGGTCAGTTACTAAGTCGCAAACCCAAAACTTTGTTCCTTGGGCGGAAGTGTTTTCAGAACTCCGTCCTCAAGAGAGAAATGGAACCCACACAACTTTGCCCGCATCGCCACAGAACTCACTCGAAGCGGGGGCTGGTCTTCTCTCGCAACCGTTCCCGTGATGATGAGCTCCGCGGACTCAGCCGCCGTCGGACGGTAGACCCGAAACTTGGCGCTGCGAATTTCGGAAAGCATGTCGAACATCAGTTCCCGCACAGCCAGCGCATCTCGCAGTGCCTGCAAAGTCTGGTTCCGCTCGGCGACGCCTGCCTCTAGATCTGCATCCCATGGATCTGGAGGACGCGCTATCCATTCGCACTCCGCCAACTCGCCACGCAATTCCAGTCGCAGCAGTTGCAAAGGCGCCCGCGACAACTCTCCAAAACGCAACTGCCTTCGCACTCGCCGGACGAAGTCGGCGGCTTCCCATAACGGCTTCATCGCCTTGCGACTCCACTCCTCGCGTCCGCCCTGACCGGCAGAGCTAGAAAAAGCAGAAACTGCACCGCCACCATGATCTCCAGGCCAAGCGGCACCGGCTGCTGCAGCCTGATGATCAGCATGAGACCCACCATCGAGAACCATTGCCATCGCGTGCGTTTGAGTCTCTCCACACGGTCGTAGAGCCGGAAGAAGTCTCCAAAGCTCATCCGCTGGGACTGAGACACAGGCCCGTGTGCGCGGACACAAGCAACGGCAAAGAAGCCTGCCATTAACAGCTCAAACAAAACTGTCTTACCGTCCATGCTTTGTGGCTCCGTGAGCGTTCGATCTGGTCCCGGTCACGCGACGTATAGGCGCTATATCAGCAGAGCGCCGATCAGACCAGACGGCGGTTCTGCCAGCCTTTACGCAATCGCAGTTTTTCGGTAGATCGGCACGGCGTCGTGCCAAAGAATCGCCTCTTGTCGGCGTCGAAAAGAGGGAACAACTTCCGCTGCACAAATCCAGCTTGAGGCTGAATCTTGCTTGCTTCTACTTACAAAGTCAAATTCAAATTTCTTATCGTC
>WNFJ01147169.1_pt3 | contig 10143 bp, 9 predicted proteins | sample 5400461 | NCBI WGS metagenome assembly WNFJ01 (sample SAMN13153349, study PRJNA577476) | soil metagenome | isolation source: 115 cm saprolite on Douglas fir-dominated hillslope | place: USA:California | collected 2013-09-17
GGCAACACGGTCACCTTGCCCGTGGTGGGGTTTCACCAGATCGAGAACGCGCTGTTGGCGCTCGCCGTGGGACGCGAGGTCGGTGCCGACCCGGCGCGGGCGGTGGCGGCACTCGCGGGTGCGCGCATCCCGGGCGGGCGGAGCGCGCTGCTCGAGCTGGGCGGGCTCACCGTCATCGACGACACCTACAATGCCAACCCCGGCTCGCTCCACTGGGCCGTGCAGTTCGCCAACTGGTTGGCCCAGCGGCGCCGGCGGCCGCTCGCCGTCGTCGTGGGCTCGATGTTGGAGCTCGGGGCCGAGAGTGCCAGATTGCATGCGGCCGCGGCGGCCGAGATCGCCGCCCTCCAGCCGGCGCTGGTGGCGGCGGTGGGGGCGTTCGTGCCGGCGTTCGAGCCGCACCGCGCGGCGCTGGGACCGCGGCTCGTGACCGCGGCGGACCCCGACACGCTCGGGCCGCGCCTCAAGGCGGCCCTGACGGGCAACGAGATCGTCCTGCTCAAGGCGTCGCGCGGCGTGGCGCTCGAGCGGGTGCTGCCCCACCTGAACTGAACGCGGGGGCTCGGGAGCGGACGTGCTCTATCACTTGCTCGCACCGCTGGCGAAACAGCACATCCTGTTCAACCTGCTCAACTACATCACGTTTCGCGCGGCGGGCGCGACCGTGACGGCGCTCTTGTTGGCGTTCTGGCTGGGCCCCGAGATCATCCGCCGGCTGCGCGAGCGCAACGTCGGCCAGGTGATCCGAGCCGAAGGGCCGGCCAGCCACCACGCCAAGCGCGGCACGCCGACCATGGGGGGGATCATCATCATTCTCGCCACGGTCGTGCCCGCGCTCCTGTGGGCTCGGCTCGACAGCCCGTACGTCGTGGTGGCGATCCTCGCGACCCTGTGGATGGGCGCCCGTGGGCCAGATCACGTTCGGCCTGGTCCTCGGGATCGGGCTGCTCGCCTGGCCGCTCGCCCCCAACCTGCGACCCGTCGCCTCGACCCAGGTGCCGCTGTTCAAATACTTCCTCTTGCCCTTCTGGCCGCCGTTGTACGTGCTGTTCGTGACCGTGGTCGCGACGGGGAGCTCGAACGCCGTGAACCTGACCGACGGCCTGGACGGCCTCGCCACCGGTCTCACCGCCATCGCGGCGGCCGCGTTCGCGGTGTTCGCCTACCTGTTCGGACGGCCCGACTGGTCGCATTACCTTGGGGTCTACTTCCTGCCGGGTGCGAGCGAGCTCGCGATCTTTTGCGGCGCCCTCGCCGGCGCGGCGCTCGGCTTCCTGTGGTTCAACGCCTACCCGGCCGAGGTGTTCATGGGCGACACCGGTGCGCTCGCGATCGGCGGCGCGCTCGGGACGGTCGCGATCATGCTCAAGGCCGAGTTCCTGTTGCTGATCACGGGGGGCGTGTTCGCCGCCGAGGCGGTGTCGGTGCTCGTGCAGACCGGCGTGTACCGCTGGCGCAAGCGGCGATACGGGAAAGAGTATGCCGACACGCACCGCGTGTTCCGTATGGCGCCGCTGCACCACCACTTCGAGAAGCTCGGCTGGACCGAGCCGCAGGTCGTGATGCGGTTCTACATCCTGGGGGTGCTGTGCGCCGCGATCGCCTTGGCCACCCTCAAGGTGCGATGATTCCGGACGCGTGGCGGCGGGGCGTGGTCGCCGTGGTGGGGCTCGGGAAGAGTGGCGTGGCCGCCACCACGCTGCTCGCGCGCGAACGCATCCGCGTGTACGCGAGCGACGCCTCGGACCATCCCGACGGCGACGCGGCGCTCGCCGGCCTTCGAGAACTCGCGGGCGTGACGCTCGATGTGGGGCGGCACGATCTCGCTCGGATTCGCGCGGCCACTGCGGTGATCGCCTCACCCGGCGTGCCGCCCGATGCGCCGCCCCTCGCCGCGGCCCGCTCGGCCGGCGTGCCGGTCTTCGCCGAGCTGGACCTGGGATTTCGCGCGCTGGTCGGCTCGGGCACGCGCTGCGTGGCGATCACGGGGACGAACGGCAAGACCACCACCACCGCGCTCGTGGCGCATGTGTTGGGCGTGGCGGGGCTCGATGCGGCCGCCGCGGGGAACATCGGCCGGCCGCTCACCGATATCGCGCTCCGGGGCGAGCGGCACCAATGGCTCGCGGTCGAGGTCTCCTCCTTCCAGCTGCACGACAGCCCGGACTTCGCGCCCGACATCGGTATCCTGACCAACCTGGCCCCCGACCATCTGGACCGCTACTCCAGCGTCGAGGCGTACTACGCGGACAAGCGCCTGCTGTTCCGGAACGCCGCCGACCGGAACGTCTGGGTGCTGAATGGCGACGACCCCGCCGTGCTCGAGCTGGCGGCGGCCGCGCCAGGGCGCCGCGTGCTCTTCTCGCTCGCCCGCCCGGCCGACGGGTGGTACGACCGGGCGGCGCGCCAGCTCCGCCTCGGGTCGCACGCGCTGCTCGGGCGCGACGAGCTCGGCCTCCTGGGCGACCACAACGTCGCCAACGCGCTCGCCGCCGCGCTCGCGGTCACGGCCGCGGGGGTCGCTCCCGAGCGCATCGCGGCCGGCTTGCGCTCGTTCCGGGCCCTGCCGCACCGCTTGGAGCCGGTGCGCGACGTGGGGGGCGTGCTCTGGATCAACGATTCGAAGGCCACGAACATCGCGTCCACCGTGGTGGCGGTCGCGGCGATGCAGCGGCCGTTCGTGCTACTCTTGGGCGGCCGCCACAAAGGCGAGCCCTACACGCGTCTCGGGCCCCTGCTGGCGGAGCGCTGCCGGCTGGTGATCGCGTACGGTGAGTCGGGCCCGCTCGTCGAGCGCGACTTGGACGGCGCGGTCCCGCTCGAGCGGGGCGGCGCGTTCGACGACGTGGTCACCCGGGCCCGCCGCGCCGCGCGGCCGGGGGACGCCGTGCTGCTCTCACCCGCCTGTTCGAGCTACGACATGTTCAAGAATTACGAAGAGCGCGGCGCCACGTTCCGCCGGCTGGTGGAGGCGATGTGAGGGACACGCGGTGGGAGACGCGTGGGCTGGCGCTCGTCGCGGCCATTCTCGTCGTGGTCGGGCTGACGGCGGTGTACGGCGCCTCCAGCCTGCTCACCATCCCCGGCGGTGTCGGCCAGGTCGGCTCGAGCTTCGCCCTGCGGCAGGCGCTCGGCGCGGCGGTGGGCGGTATCGTCGCCGCGCTGCTCGCGCGCAGCGACTACCGCGCCTGGCGACGGGCCGCGTGGCCCGTGCTCGGCGTGGCCACGGTGCTGCTGCTCATCCCCCTGTTGCCGTTCACACATCGCATCGCGCCGAGCATCAACGGGGCACGCCGCTGGGTCGACTTGGGTTTCGTCACCGCCCAACCGTCCGAGCTCGCGAAGTTCGCGGTCGTGGTGTGGACCGCGATGCTCGCGGCGAAGAAGGGCGAGCGCATCCGCACGTTCCAGCACGGCATCGTGCCCTTCCTCATCGTGGTCGGGCCGCTGGTCGCGCTGATCTTTCTCGAGCCCAACCTCTCGATGGCCGTCCTGGTCGCGCTGCTCGCCGGCGTGGTCCTGTTCACCGCCGGCGCGCGCATCGGCCACTTCCTGACGCTGGCCGTGGTGGCGACGCCGCTCCTGTTCGGCGCCATCGCGAGCGCGCAGTATCGTCTGGCGCGTGTCGTGACCTTCCTGAACCCTGGCAGCGCGCCCGCCGAAGCGACCTGGCAGGTGCACCAGTCCCTCGTCGGCATCGGGGCGGGGCGGGTCTTCGGCGTCGGGTTGGGGCAGGGGCAGCAGAAGCTGGGCTACCTGCCATACGCGTACTCGGACTTCATCTTCTCGACGATCGGGGAAGAATGGGGGTTCCTCGGCGTGCTCGCCCTGCTCCTGTTGTTCGGCACGTTCCTGTGGCTCGGCTTCCGGATCGCCCGGTCCGCGGGCGACCTGTTCGGCCAACTCCTCGCCGCCGGCCTCGCGAGTCTGATCGGGATCACCGCCGCGCTGCACGTTGGCGTGAGCCTGGCCCTCCTCCCCACGACGGGCATCACGCTCCCCTTCATCTCGTACGGCCGCTCGAGCCTGTTCATGGCGCTGGTCGCGACGGGCGTGCTCATCAGCGTGGGGCAGGGGCGACGCGCGAGCCAGCCGGCGTGACGCGATTCGCCGCCCCGTGAGCGTGCGCATGCTCCTCGCCGGCGGCGGTACCGGCGGTCATCTCATGCCCGCGTTGGCGCTCGCGCAAGCGCTGGTCGAGGCGCGCGCCGACGTGGAGCCGGTGCTCGTCGGCGCCGCGCGTGGCATCGAGGCGCAAGTGCTGCCGCGCTACCCGTTCCGCTTCCAGCTGCTCCCGATGGAGCCGATCTACCGGCGCACGTGGTGGCGGAACCTGCGCTGGCCGCTGATCGCGGGCCGCGTGTGGCGCGCCGTGAACCGGCTGCTCGAGACGGAGCGACCGATCCTCGTTCCGGTCGTGTGGCGCGCCCAGCGCGCCCGCCTGCCCACGGTGCTCGTCGAGGAGAACGCGTTCCCCGGTCTCACCACGCGGTGGCTCGCCCGTGGCGCGCGCCAAATCCATCTCGGGTTCCCCGAGGCGCGCGAGCGCTTGCCGGTCGGTCCCCGGACCGCGGTCTTCACGCTCGGCAACCCGGTGCGTCCGCCCGCGCCGGGCGACCAGGGCGCCGCGCTCGCCGAGCTGGGGCTCGAGCGCGCGCGCCCCACGCTGCTCGCGTTCGGGGGCAGCCAGGGCGCGCGCGCCATCAACTACGCGGTGGCGGGGGCGCTCGAGCGCCGCCTGCTGGACGACGTGAACGTGCTGTGGGGCACGGGGACCGAGCACGCGGGAGCGCTGGCGCGCTACGCCGTGCCGGGGCGGGTGGTCGTGCAGGGATTTTTCGATCCCATGACCGCGCCCTACCGCGCCGCCGACCTGGTCGTGGCGCGCGCCGGCGCGATGACCGTGGCCGAATTGTGCGCCTGGGGGAAGGCGAGCATCCTCGTGCCGCTGCCGAGCGCGGCGGCCGATCACCAAACCCACAACGCCCGCACCCTCGCCGCCGCCGGCGCGGCCGTCTTCCTCCCGGAAGGCGACTTGAGCGCGCACGCACTCGCCGACCGCGTCCGCGAATTGTTCGCTGACCGACCCCAACTGGCAGCGCTGGCGGCCCGCGCGCGCGGTCGCGGACACCCGGACGCCGCCCGGGAGATCGTGTCGAAGATCTTGACAGTCGTTCCGTAAAACGGTCGTGGTCTCTTTCGCAAGTTTCGTAGATTCGCTATATTAGCCCCCCACTAATGAACTTGTTTGCCACGGTGGATCCCCGCCCGATCCACTTCATGGGGATCGCCGGAGCCGGCATGAGTGGCCTGGCGCTCCTCGCCAGGCAGCAAGCCGTCAACGTAACGGGTTGTGATCACGATCCCTCAGGCGCCGCCGATTTGGCAGCCTTGGGGGTGGAAATATGGCGGGGTCACGATCCGGAGCATGTAGTCGGAGCCCGGGCGCTGGTGGTGACGGCGGCGGTGCCGCCCGACCACCCGGAGCTGGCGCGGGCGCGCGCACTCGGGATCCCGGTGGTACGGCGGGCTGACGCCCTCAGCCAGGCCGTCGCCGGCGGCACGGTGGTCGCCGTAGCAGGGACGCACGGCAAGACGACCACCACGGTGATGGTCACGGAGGCGCTAGCGGCCGCCGGGCGGGATCCTACGGGACTCGCCGGCGGCCGTGTCGCTCGCTGGGGTGGGAACGCCCGCGTGGGTGGCCACGAGCTGTACGTGGTCGAGGCGGATGAATTCGACCGCGCGTTCCTGTCGCTCACGCCCGCCATCGCGGTCGTGAACAACGTCGAGGCCGACCATCTCGAGTGCTACGGCGGCAGCGTGGCGGCGCTCGAGGACGCGTTCGCCGAGTTCGCCGGGCGCGCACGACGCGCGATCGTCGGCGCGGACGATGCGGGAGCGACGCGCGTCGCGGGGCGACTCGCGGTACCGGTGTGGAAGGTCGGGCTCGCGGCGGGGGCGGACGTGCGGATTCGCGCGCCCGAACTCGGCGAGCACGGGTCGACGGCGCGGCTCGAGCTCCCCGGCGGGCGGACGCTGGCGCTCGAGCTGCGGGTGCCAGGCCTGCACAATCTGCGCAACGCGGCGGCGGCGCTGGCCGTCGCGCACGAGCTCGGCGCCGATCTCGATCGCGCGCGCACGGCGCTCGCCGAGTTCACGGGCGTGGGCCGACGCTTCGAGCGGGTGGGCGACGCGGGCGGCGTGACGGTGGTGGACGACTACGCCCATCACCCCACGGAAGTGGCGGCGACGCTGGCGGCGGCGCGCCAGGCGTTCCCGCGGCGCCGCGTGGTGGCGGTGTTCCAGCCGCACCTGTACTCGCGGACCGCCCTGCACGGCGACGCCCTGGGACGCGCGCTCGCGGCCGCCGACGTGGTGGTGGTGGCGCCGATCTATGCGGCGCGCGAGCAGCCGCTCGCGGGGGTGAGCGCGGACCTCGTGGCGCAGGGCGCTGCGCGCGCGGGCGCGGCGACGCTGGCGGTGCGCGAACGCGCCGCGCTGGGCGCGCGGGTGCGAGAGACCGTGCGGGTCGGAGATGTGGTGTTCACGCTCGGCGCGGGAGATGTCACCCGTGTGGGACCGGAATTGCTCGCACAGTTGCAAGCGGGAGGAGGGAAGCGTCAGTGACTCGCGGCTGGCCGCGCTGGCGGCGGCGCGCGCTCCTCGCCACGCTCGGCGTGGCGGCTATCGCCCTCGCGTGGCTCGGGGCGCCGCTCGCGCTCCGACGCCTGGCGCTGTTCCGGGTGCGGCAAGTGGAGCTCGTCGGCGTCCGCCGGCTCGCGCCGGACGCCGTGATCCAGGCGCTCCGCCTCGAGCCCGCGGTGAGCGTGTTCAGCGACACCCGCCTGCTCGCGGATCGGGTGCGCGGGCTGGCCGGCGTCGCCGAGGCGCGCGTGCAGCGTCATCTGCCCGCCACGCTGACGGTCGTCGTCCGCGAGGTCGAGCCGGCGGCCCTCGCGCCGGGCCCGCACGGCAGACGCCTCGTGGTGGTGGACGCCTCCGGGCGCCCGCTGCCGTTCGATCCCGCACGCGCGGGGCTCGATCTCGTGCTGGCGCTGATCCAGTCGGTCGAGCCGACGCTGTTTCAGTCGATCACCGGCGCGCGTGGGCTGCCCCGCGGCGACGTGCTCCTGGACGTCGGGTCCCGCCAGGTGGTGGTCCGGCGCGATACCGGGCCGGAGGTCATTCGAGCGGTGACGCTGGTCGCGCAGGATCTGGAAGCGAGAGGGCGGCCCTACCGGGAGCTCGACGCGCGCTTCGCGGGTCAAGTGGTAGTGCGCCGGCACGCGACCGCAGGCGGGGGCGGTGGCGCGTGAGCCGGGACCGTCAGCTCGTCGCCGGGCTCGATCTCGGCAGCACCAAGACGTGCGCCGTGATCGCCGAAGTGGTGGGCGACCTGCCGCGGCTGCCGCTCGCGAAGGTGCTGGGCGTCGGGCTCGCCAAGAACACGGGCGTGCGGCGCGGTATGGTGCGCGACATCGACGAGACGACACAGTCGATCGTCGCCGCCATGCGCGACGCCGAGCGGATGGCGGGGGTGAAGGTGACCGCGCTGACCTGCGGGATCGCCGGCGAGCACGTGTCGGCCCGCCCCTCGACGGGCGTCGTGGCCGTGTCGGCGGACGAAGTGACCGCGGAGGACGTCGCGCGCGTGAACGAGGTCGCCCGCGCCGTGTCGCTCGGGCGGGACCACGAGTTGCTGCACGACATCCCGCAGGAGTACGTGGTCGACCAGCAGCACGGCATCTCCGACCCCGTAGGGATGACGGGCACGCGGCTCGAGGTGGAGATGTATCTCGTGACGGTGCAGTCCACGGCCGCGCAGAACCTGCGCCGGAGCGTCGAGCGGGCGCGCTACCGGCCGGCCGACTTGGTGCTCGAGCCGCTCGCCGCCTCGTATGCGGTGCTGGGGGACGACGAGCGGGAGCTGGGCGTCGCGCTGGTCGAAGTGGGCGGGGCCTCGACCGGCGTCGCCATCTTTCACGAAGGGAAGATCCGCCACCTCGCGTCGCTCAAATTCGCCGGCACGCACGTCACGAGCGACCTGATGCAAGGGCTCGGCGTGACCCAGGCCGACGCGGAGCGGTTGAAGGAGCGCCACGGCGTCGCCTACCAGCCCCTCGTGGACGCGTCGGAGATGATCACCCTGCCGTCCACGCCGAGCCAGGGGGCGCGGCAGGCGTCGCGCGAATTGTTGTCGCACATCATCCACGAGCGCGTCGACGAGATCTTCCAGCTGGTGCAGCGCGAATTCGAGCGAGCGGGATATGGTGGCGGGCGGCTGCCGGCAGGGGTCGTGCTCACGGGCGGGACGGCGCATCTGCCGGGCATGGTGGAGCTGGCACGCGAGGCGTTCGCGTTGCCGGTGCGCGCGGGGAGCCCCGAGCAGGGGATCTCCGGACTCGTCGACAGCGTGCAGGCGCCGCGCTACGCTGTGCCGGTAGGGCTGGTGCTGTACGCCGCGCGCAAGCTCGCGCAGGGCGGCGCGCCCGGCGGCTCGCTCGTGAAAAGTGCCGGTGTCGAGAAGCTGTTCGGACCCCTGAAGCGCTGGTTGCAGGACTTCTTCTGATCGGTCACCCGAGGGAGCCATGATCTTCGAGCTCGAAGAGACCGTATCCCAGAACGCCCGGATGAAAGTCGTCGGCGTCGGCGGCGGCGGCGGCAACGCCCTGAACCGCATGGTCGACGAGGGACTCCAGGGTGTCGAATTCATCTCCGTGAACACCGACGCCCAGGCCCTGCTCAACAACAAGGCCGACGTGAAAGTGCAGATCGGCAAGAAACTCACCCGCGGGCTGGGCGCGGGCGCGCGCCCCGAAATCGGCCGCCAGGCGATCGAGGAGAACCGCGACGAGGTGCTGCACGGGCTCCAGGGTGCAGACTTGGTGTTCGTCACCTGCGGCATGGGCGGCGGCACGGGCACCGGGGCCGCCCCGATCATCTCCCAGATCGCCCGCGATTTGGGCGCGCTGACGATCGCAATCGTCACCAAGCCGTTCCTGTTCGAGGGCCGCAAGCGGATGCGGCAGGCGGAAATGGGGATCGCCGAGATGCGCAAGCACGTCGACACGATGGTGGTCGTGCCGAACGAGCGGCTGCTCGCCGTCGTCGGCAAGGGCATCCCGTTCCAGGACGCGCTCAAGAAGGCCGACGAAGTGCTGCTCCACGCCACGCAAGGCATCTCCTCGCTCATCACGGTCACGGGCATCGTGAACGTGGATTTCGCCGACGTGCGCACCGTGATGCAGAGCGGCGGCGCGGCGATCATGGGGACCGGCATGGGGCGGGGAGAAAACCGCGCCATGGAGGCGGTCCAGCAGGCCATTTCCTCCCCCCTGCTCGACAACGTCTCGATCACCGGCGCCACCGGCGTGCTGATCAACATCACCGGCGGCGAGGACTTGACGCTCGGCGAAGTCACCCAGATCTCTGACGTCGTGAAGGATGCGGCGGGCGAGGAAGCCGAAATCATCTTCGGCACGGTGAACGATCCCGCCATGCACGGGGAGATCCGCGTGACCGTGATCGCGACCGGGTTCGACAAGCCGAATACCGCCGTCGACAGCACGGGGCGGGCCGCCCCGGGCGTGCTGCCGTTCCGCGAACGCGCCGCCCGGCCGACGCCCGCGCTGCCGGGGCATGTGAAGCCCGCCGATCAGCCGGCCCGGCGGCCCGCGCCGCCGCCGCCGTCGGAGCTCAACGAGCTCGAGATCCCCACCTTCATCCGGCGCCAAATGGACTGATGGCCTGGCGCGCGAGCCACTACGCCGTCGCCGGCGTGCTCGCGGTCGGGGGCTTGGCGTGGGCGTCACGCGCGGCGTGGCCTTGGCGCCGACCCCTCACCGCCCCTGCCATCGTCGTGAGCGCCGCCTACGCGGACTGGACTGACGCGCTCGGCCGGCGCGAGACGCTCTCCGATGTGCTGGCGCGCGCCGGCGTCACGGGCCGCCACTATGCCCGCTTCCTCGCCGCGGCGCAGCACCTCCCCGTACGCCGGTTGCGCCCGGGCCTCGTGTTCCAGGTCCGCCGCTTGAAGACCGACAGCGTCGCGAGCCGGGTGAGCGTGCGCCTCTCGCCCGCCGCGCGCCTGACGCTCGTGCGTGGAGACTCGGGATGGACGGAGACCGTCGAGACGATTCC
>WNFJ01304066.1_pt2 | contig 10143 bp, 8 predicted proteins | sample 5400461 | NCBI WGS metagenome assembly WNFJ01 (sample SAMN13153349, study PRJNA577476) | soil metagenome | isolation source: 115 cm saprolite on Douglas fir-dominated hillslope | place: USA:California | collected 2013-09-17
CCTCCCTGCAACCCGTCAGTGCGCGTAATCTGCCGACGCATCGGGGCTGGCGTCGGGGCTGGCGTCGGGGCTGGCGTCGGGGCTGGCATCGGCGCTGCCATCAGCGCGGACGGCGGCGGCGGCGCTGGCCACCACCGCGGCGGCTTCGTGCATGACTGCTGCCTCCGCGGCCGGGGCTGTCGCGTCACCGGGCTCCGCACTCGCCATGTGCCCTGACGTGTCCGCGGGCTGCAGCAGTTCCGCCTCCGGCCAGGGCTCGGCGCCGACGACAGCGAGCGCATCGCGGGCTAGGGCCAGCTTCTCGTACACGAACAGCACGGGCTCGCCTGCCGCCAGTTCGACGGCGGTGCGCAGCGCGTCAGCAGGGTTGGCTGCCAGTTCGCACCGAATGCCCGGCCGTGCCTGCCGCAGCGCCCGGCTCACCAGGGACAGCATCTCGCCGGTGCCGCGCCCGCGCTTGTCACTGTCCTCATACAGCACGACTTTCCCGAACCAGGTCGCGATTGCCTCGGCCGCCGCGGCGACCACGTCATCACGCCGGTCGCCGGGCAGCGTCACGGCCGCGACCGGTTCGCCGCCCCAGACCTCGGTGACGAATCGCCCGGCGGCCGCCAGCGCCGCGGCGTTGTGGCCGTAGTCCACGATGACCGGGCCAGGGCCTGCCCGGAAGATGTTGCCCCGGCCCGGGTTGGCCTCGGCAGGGGTGAAGGTGGCCAGGCCGCGCCTGATGTCCTTGGCGGTGACCCCCATTGCGCGGCAGGCAGCGGCCGCGGCCAGCGCGTTGGCGACCACGTGCCGGGCGCGGCCGCCGAACGAGCCGGGCAGCTCGGCCAGCGCCACCAGCGGCCGCCGCGATTCGCCCTCGATCTCGGTCAGCTGACCGTCCACCTCCTCATAGCACAGTCCGCCGGCCGCCCGGTGCTGCTCAAGCACTGGGTTGCCCGGCGTCAGGCTGAACAGCCTGATGACCGGATTGCGCGCGCGCACAGCGGCCCGGTCCGCCAACTGCGTCGCGATGCGATCGTCGGCATTGAGCACGACGCAGCCACCTTCGCGGATCTCCTCGGCGACGAGCGCCTTGACGTGAACGAGCTCCTCCAGGTCATCGATGCCGTCGGTGCCGAGATGGTCAGGACTGATGTTGGTGACCACGGCTACGTCCGCCGCGTCATAGCCCAGGCCGCGCCGGACGATGCCGCCGCGGGCGGTCTCCAGCACTGCTGCCTCCGTGGTCGGGTCGTCGAGCACCATCTCGGCTGACCGTGGCCCGGAAGCGTCGGCGGCGTGGACGAGCTGGCCGCCTACGTAGACGCCGTCGGTGCAGGACATGCCGACCCGCAGGCCGGCCTGCCTGAGCACCTGGCTGATCATCCGGACTGTCGTCGTCTTGCCGTTGGTTCCGGTGACCGCGATGACCGGGATGCGTGCTAGCTGGCCGGGCGGGTACAGGCTGTCGACAACAGCAGCGGCCACGTCACGCGGCCGGCCCTCGGCGGGCGAGAGGTGCATCCGCAGCCCCGGGCACGCGTTGAGCTCCAGTACCGCGGCCGCCTGGGCGCCGCCGTGCCCGGCCGGATCATGCAGCGGCGCCGTGATGTCGGCGAGCCGCACATCGATCCCGCAGATGTCCAGGCCGGTGGTAGCGGCGGCGCGGCGGCACATCTCGGCGACCTCGGCATGCATGTCGTCCGTGACGTCCTTGCTCGTCCCGCCGGTCGACAGGTTGGCGTTGCGGCGCAGCGCGACGACCTGACCGGCGGCCGGCACCGAGTGGTCATCCAAGCCGAGCGAGTCCAGGTGAGCGGTGGCGTCGGCGTCCAGCGTGATCCTGGTTAGCTCCCGGGAATGGCCCGCGCCGCGGCGGGGATCGGCATTGGCACGGTCGACAAGCTGACCGATGGTGTGCGAGCCATCCCCGGTCACCGACGCGGGTCGCAGTTCCGCCGCTGCGGCGACCTGGCCGTCGATGACGAGGACGCGATAGTCCGTGCCGGGCACGAGCGCCTCGACGAGCACCGCTGCACCGGCAGTCGCCGCCTTGGCATAAGCAGCCTCAGCTTCGGCCGCAGTCCGGACGCCGATCGTGATGTCCGCGCCCTGACTGCCGACGAGCGGCTTGATGACCACCGGCGCGCCTATTTCCGCGAGGGCGTCGGTTACCTCAGCCGCGGACCGGGCGACCAGGCCGGCCGCCACCGGGACTCCGGCTGCGGCCAGCAGTTGCTTGGACAGCTGCTTGTCCGCTGCGATATCGACGCCCACAGCCGAGGTCTGGCTGGTCAGCGCGGCGCACACCAGCCGTCGGTGCCGGCCGTAACCAAGCCGGAGCAGGCTGAGCCCGCCGACCCTGCGCACCGGGATGCCGCGCGCCCTGGCTGCCGCCGCGATCGCGGCGCTGCTCACGCCGAGCCGCTCGCGCTCAACCGTGGCGGCGATGCGGTCGACGGCGTCCGCGTTGTCCGGTTCGAGGCCGCCGAGGACGTCATGCAGGAGCTGGATGGCAAGGCGGAGCAACTCAGCGGGGACTTGGGAGTCGGCCGGCTCGTCCAGCGGGCGCTCCATCATGACGTCGTAGCTGCCGTCGGCGCCGGCCCACATCGTCCGGCCGAGGTGCACCTCTCGCCCGGCCAGCCCGGACAGCTCCAGTGCGACGTGCTCGGTGACGTGCCCGAAGTAGGTACCGCGTGCCATCGCCGCGAGGAATCCGCCGGGCCGTCCGGCCGCGCAGTGATGACCGGCCAGGCCAGGCAGCAGGCGTGCCAGCCGTTCGGCGAAACCGCCGAACTCGGTGGTCTCCCGCTGGGTCAGCTCGTCCAGTTCGATCCTGGCGATGCTGACCGGGCTCGCGGTGAACACGTTCGGCCCGTGCAGATGACGGATGTCAATGAACCGCAACGTCGGCTCCTGGGATGTCTAAGACGTTCAGTACCTGGTATGCGCGGGCCCGATCGTGGGCGTCCGCGTGCCGAAGTCGAACAGGCACCCGGCCGGCAGCAGGTGCAGCCGGACGCCGAACAGCGTGATCGGGTCGCAGTCGCCGGCCGGATGCACGACAGTGGCTTCCTCGGCATCGACCACAGCCGCGACACCCGTCCCGATCACCTCGAACCCGCCGCCCTCAAGGAGCACGCCAGTGTTCTCGTCCAGGCCGATGCCGAGGTGCTCGGGCGCGAGTGCGACGGCGCTGAGCAGCCGCGGTAGCCTGTCCCGCTCGCCGAAATGCATATCGATCAGTGCTGTCGGCACCAGCCCGAGGCCGGGACCGGTCCGGACCGCGGCGGCCGAAACGTCCGGCCCGGCGCCGCCGAGGATCATGGTGCGGCCCATCGCCGTGGCACCGGCGCTCGTGCCGGCTACCACCAGGCCGTCGGCGAGCCGTTCCCTTATCAATTCGTTGAATCGCGAGCCGACCAGGGTCCGCAGCCTCGCCTGATCACCACCGCTGAAGAACACACCCGTCGCGTCGGCCAGCAGCGCCGCGGCCTCGTCGCCATCGGCGTCCGCGCGTCCGCGCAGGCGCAGCTCGCGGGTTCGCTCGACACCCAGCTTGCGGAACACCCGCTCGTAGTCGGCGTGCACCTGCTCCGGCACGCCGGTCGCCGTGGTCACCAACACGATGCGGGCCGCCTCGCCCCCGCAGAGCCCGACGAATCGGTCAAGGAGGCCGGTACCGCAGCAGCGGTCCTCAGCACCGCCGATTATGAGCAGCCGACCTGGAGATGCCCCGTCGTCCACGCTCTCCGCCTCGTTCGGGACCAAGCTCGGTCCACGACGGCTTAGCTACCCTCAGTGATAGATGATCAACCGCGGGCCTTCCTCATTACGGAGGGTAACGGGTACGGTGCGCAACTCGGTCGGCTGCCGGCGCTCGGGACGCCAAGTCCGGGACTGTTTAGCGGCAGTTCCACAGCGCCGTTGTTCTTTGAACAGCAGGTCCACAATGACGATAAACGTTCCGGTGATGCTTCGACCCATTTGCGGCTGATGTGGCACTCTAGCCCGATGACCGACTATCTCACCCTGGCCCGCGCGGTGCTGCAGCGTGCACCACTCATCGACGGACACAACGACCTCGCCTGGGAGATCCGCGGGCAGTTCGGCAGCGACCTCGATCTCGTTGAGCTGACCGCATCTGTCCCGGAAACGCAAACTGACCTGCCCAGACTTCGGCTCGGTTGCGTCGGCGGGCAGTTCTGGTCGGTCTATGTGCCCAGCACGCTGGCGGGTGAGGCCGCAGTAGCGGCCTACCCCCGGGACCTTGAGCTGGCCGTCACCGCCGCCGATGTGGAAAGGATCTTCGCGGCCGGCCGGGTGGCATCGCTGCTTGGCGCCGAGGGCGGTCACTCCATCGCGAATTCGCTGGGCGTGCTGAGAATGCTCTACGCGCTGGGCGTCCGGTACATGACCCTCACGCACAATCACAACGTGCCATGGGCGGATGCGGCTACCGACGAGCCTGGCTGCGGTGGCCTGACGGCCTTCGGCCGCGACGTCGTGCGCGAGATGAACCGGCTCGGCATGCTCGTCGATCTCTCGCACGTGTCGGCTGACACCGCCCGAGCGGCGCTGCGGGTGGCCGCGGCGCCGGTGCTGTTCTCGCATTCCAGTGCCAGGGCCCTGTGTGATCATCCGCGCAACGTGCCCGACGACATACTTGCCGAGCTGGCCGTGAACGGCGGCGTGTGCATGGTCAGCTTCGTGCCGGAATTCGTCTCGCCGGCCTGTCGCGAGTGGGACCTTGAGCTCGCCGCCGAAATGGGCCGGCGCGGGCTTGACTACCGGGACCTGGCTGCGCGCGTCGTGTTGCGGGACGCCCTGACTAGGGGCAGGGCGCGCCCGGCCGCGACGCTGGCGCAGGTAGCTGACCACATCGAGCACGTCAGAGCGGTGGCCGGGATCGATCATGTCGGCATCGGCGCGGATTACGACGGCACCGAGCGGTTGCCGGAAGGGCTGGCGGACGTCTCCCGTTATCCGCGCCTCATCGCCGAACTGCTCAGCCGAGGCTGGACCGAAGACGACTGCGCCCAGCTCGCGGGCGGGAACGTGCTGCGGGTGCTGCGGGCGGCCGAGTCGGCAGCTACGACGCGGGCTAATGGCCCGAGCGCCGCCGCTGCCTTGGCGGCTTCGCGAGCGGCAGATTGAAATCGGCTGGCCTGGTCGTTTCCGGCCAGAACCTGATCCACCGGTCGGCGATGTCCCCGAACCTCTCAAAGTGAGCGCGGGCGTCCTCGCCAAGCGCGCCTGCCACTGCGGTCAGCAAAGTCTCCACGACCGCCACCGTTGCCGCCAGGCTCGGGAATGGCGACGCCGCGGCCACCTGGGCGGGCAGCAGCGCATCGGCAATGTCGGCGATCGGCGACAGCCAGGGATCGGTGAACAGGTCGCGTTCATAGCGGCGGAAGTCGAAGACACCGACAACGTCTTTCTTGCCGATATCGGCGAGTGCGGCTGCGCGCTCGGCCGGGATGGGAGGAACGAGGCGGACTCCGGGCCGGATCTCGCGCAGCACGCCGACCAGGTAGCCGGCTACTAGCTGGCTAAACGCGCCACCCATCGCGAGCACATGATGGGGCGTGTCGCACATCAACGATGTGGCCCGCGCGAACTCGGCCGGGTCCAGGCCCTGGACGCTCGCCGTGACCGCCTCGCCGAGGATCGCGCCGCTGCGTCCGGTGTAACCGGCCGACGCTGGCTCGACAATCTGCTCGCGGTAGACCTCGACAGGCGACAGCACACGCGCGCTGATCTCGTCTCGCAGCGCTCGCTGAAAGGCCGCGTAATTCTGGAAACCCAGTTGCTGGGTGACGAAACGGCTGATCGTCGGCCCACTGACACCCGCATGTTCGGCCAGTTTCGCTGAGGACTCGAGACCAGCCGTGGGCGGGCCGGACAGCAGGACGCGGGCGACTCTCCGCTCGGAAACCGACAGCGCTCCGAGCCGCTGCCTGATCCGTTCGGAAACGCCGGGTGGGAAGAGAGGACCCTGATCCTGCGGTGGAACGGCACCGCCATCGCCGATCGACATGGCTTGGCTATCAGGCGCGGTCCCAGCGGCAGGCCCGATGGCTGGCGTACCGTCGGCGGGCTCGACCGAGACCGATTCGTGATTCATTCCATTCATACTAGTGTCTTGACGCTAGTTTGTGAATCATGTTGTACTCGTCCGCATGCCAACCGACGAAGTACTGAGATTGCCGGATATTCACCGGCTAAACCAGGCACTCGTCGTCGCCGCCCGCCGCTTTGGCACGCCCGCTTACGTGATCGATATGGCCTCGGTGCAACGGGCTGCAAGCCAGGTCGAAGCCGCATTCGGCAAGCCGTGGTTGCTGCAGTACTCGCTCAAGGCCAACGATCTCCCGGCGATCAGCGCCTACCTGCAGGGCCGCGGCTGGGGCGGAAACGTCGCCTCGACCGGCGAGTGGCAGTTTGCCCGGCACGCCGGGCTCAGCAATGACGCGGTGACCTATGAGGGCATCGGCAAGACGGACGCGCAACTGGAGTACGCCGTGCTCGAGGCGGCTTGCGGTCGCCCGCTGCGCTGGATTGCACTCGAGTCGCCCGAAGAGGCCGAACAGCTGGCGGCGCTCGCCGGACAGTACGGCCTCGGCCGCGATGGCTCGGCGCCGCTCGACGTGCTGCTGCGCTTGAACCCGGAAGTAAGCCCCGAAACACAGCCGGAATTCGCGGTCGGCCAGGCGGCGAGCAAATTCGGCATGAGCGCCACCGAAATCTTGGCACTCGTACGTAGCGGCACGCTGGACGGCCAGGGCCTGCGCATGCGCGGCATCCACGTCCATGCCGGATCAGACCTCAAAGATGTGGTGGCGTGGGCCGACGCGGGTGTCCGCGCCACCCGGCTGCTGCGCGACGTTGCCAGCTACGCCGCGCACGCGGACACGGTCGACTTCGGCGGCGGGTTCGCACTCTCCGGTGAAGACGCACCCACACCGCGGCACTTCCGCGAAGCGCTGATGAGCGCACTGGCCGTCGCCGGTCTCCGGCTGCCGGCCCGGCCTGCCATCGAGCCGGGCCGCTACCTCGTCGGTGACGCGGGCTGGCTCGTCAGCAGCGTTCTGCATGCGCGGCCCGTGCACGAAGCCAGCGGGCGGGCCCTTGTCGTCATCGACGCTGGCATGACCGAGTTCATCCGGCCCGCACTGTACGGCAGCCACCACCCCGTGCACGCGCTGCCGCTGGACGACTGGCCGGCCGCGTCACGCCGCCGCACGAGCCTGGAAGGTCCGGTCTGCGAATCGACCGACTCGTTCGGCTGCCACCTGCTGCCTCCGTTGCGGCGCGGTGACGTAGTCGCCATCGAGAACGCCGGCGCCTATGCCGCCTCCTTCACCTCGCGATACAACGGCCGGCCTGCGCCGGCTGAGGTCCTGCACTGGCCGGACGGCTCGCTGGAAGGCTCCTCGCGGCCTGAGCTTCTCGCTCTCGCGCCGGCGAACCATCGCGGGAAAGCCCTGGCCGGTCCCGGGCCCCGCATTGATCAACCATCCTCTGTCACCAGCGTGCGCTGCGGCTAACAAGGCTAATAAGGAGTAACAGTAATGAAGATCGGATAGCGCTCGCGCCCGCACGGCGCGCTGCGCGTTTGGTCACCACTGCGGCGCTAGGCCTGAGCCTGGCAGGCGGACTGGCAATCGCGGGCGTCGCCGGCCCGGCTGCGGCCTCGTCCGGCTCTACACTGCGAGTCTAGGCCGATACCTCAATCTCGACCTTCAACCCGTTCCTGGCGTACTTCAACGGCGAGCTCAACGTGCTCGGGAACATCTACCCGACACTGACGACGATCAACCAGCAGGGCCTGGCGGCGCCGTACCTCGCCAGCTCCTGGACCACCTCGGCCGATAAGCTCACCTGGACTTTCACGATCAAGTCCGGACTGAAGTGGTCCGATGGCGTTGCGATCACGGCCGCGGACGCTGCCTGGACGCTGAACCTGATCATGAAGAACTCGACGGCTGCGACGGCCAATGGGTCCCTGGTTCACAACTTCGCCAGCGTGACAGCCCCGAACGCGACCACGCTCGTCATCACCACGAAGACGCCCGAAGCCAACATGCTGTACGTCAGCGTCCCGATCACCGGCATCCCCATTGTGCCCGAGCACATCTGGACCAAGCAGGTCGCTCACCTGTCGAGCTTCAAGAACATGAACTTCCCGGTGGTCGGCTACGGGCCGTGGACGCTGACCGGCAATGTGCCGAACCAGTACACGACGCTGACCGCCAACAACAACTTCTTCATGGGCGCGCCGAAGTACAGCACGCTCATCATCCAGCAATTCACTAACTCCGACGCCGCGGTCGCCGCGCTGCGCAGCGGCCAGCTTGACCAGATCGACAATCTCACGGCCACGGAGTACCAGGCCCTGCATGGCGGGCGGCACATGGTGCTCGCCGCCACGGCCTCCAACGGTTGGACTGGCATCGAGCTCAACCCCGGTGCCAGGTACAGGTCGGGCAAGGCGTTCGGCAACGGCAGCCCGGCGCTGCAGGACATCCGGGTCCGGCAAGCGATAGCGCTGGCTATCAACCGGAACATGCTGGTAACGAAGATCCTCAACGGCCTCGGTGTCGTTGGCGCCGGGTACTTGCCGCCCGGATACCCCCAGTGGTTCTGGACTCCGCCGGCCAGCGGCAGGCCCGGGCGGGACAGCTGCTCACCGCCGCTGGTTACAAGATGGGGCCTGGTGGCACCCGGATGGATCCGAAGACCCACAAGCAACTCGTGCTGCGGCTCGGGATCCACTCCGACTCATCAGCCGACGCCCAGATAGCGCCCTACATCTCCGAGTGGCTGCAAGCCGTCGGCATCAAGGTGGACGTTCAGTCGATGAGCTTCAACGCCCTGAACGCCAACCTGCCGAAGGGCAACTGGGACATGCTCTCGGACTCATGGACCACCGGGCCGGATCCGACCTACCTGCTCAGCATCCAGGATTGCTCGACATTGCCGCTCAACAACGGCACCGGCGGTAACACCGACGCGTTCTTCTGCAACCCCGCCTACGACAGGCTCTTCAGCCAGCAGGTTGCCGCGTTCAGCACGGCGCAGCGCGTCGCCACTATCGACCACATGCAGCAGATCTTGTACGACGCCAACGTCGACGTGATGCTCTACTACGCCGACGGCCTGAGCGCTGCCCGCAGCGATCACGTCAGGAACTTCTTCTACGGCAAGCCCAGCGCGCAGGGCTTCTACCCGCAGCAGAACCTGTTCATCAACTGGCGGACCGCCACCCCGGTCGGCGGCAGCAGTAGCTCCTCGAGCACCGCCCTGATCATCGGAATCGTGGCCCTCGTGGTGGTGGCCGCGGCTGGCGGCGGATTCGTGCTCCGGCGCCGCGCCACGGCCGGAGAGCGTGAGTAGGAGGATGCGATGACGAGCGAGGCTCAGCCCGCCGGGGCGAGTCCTGGCCGTCAGGCAGCCGGGGCCGGTACGCCGGTCCCGGCTGCCGGCCCGCGCCCGGCGGACCGCGGTCCGGCCAGGGCAGCGACGCGGTCCGGGGGCGCCGAATTGTTCGCCTACCTGACGCGCAAGCTGTCGGCGGCGATCGTCAGCTTCTCGGTCCTGCTCGTCATCGGGTTCATCATCTTTAACTTGATGCCTGCCGACCCGATAGCGGCACTGACCCGCGGACGCCCCACCAGCGCCGCTCAGCAGGCCTTCCTGCGCAAGGAACTAGGGCTTAACCAGTCAGTGCTGCAGCAGTTCGGCCATTTCGTCTGGAACACGCTGCGGGCCAAGCTGGGCTACTCGTGGCAGTTCCAGCAGCCGGTGTCCTCGCTCATCGCCAGCAGGCTCTGGCCGACCATCCTGCTGATGGGCGTATCGACAGTGATCTCCATCGCGGCTGGCATGTGGCTGGGCATCCGCAGCGGCTGGCGGCCGGGCAGCCTGCTGGACCGGATCGCCTCCGGCACCTCCCTGACGCTCTGGTCGGTGCCCACCTTCTGGCTGGGCCTCATCCTGCTGGTCGTCTTCAGCGTCGGCCTCGGGCCGATCCCGGCCCTGTTCCCGGCCGGCGGCATGTCAACGCCGGGAACGCCTGGCGGCCTGTCCGTCTCGCACATCCTGGACGTCACGCGCCACCTCGTCCTGCCATGCCTGACTCTGGTGCTGGTG
>WNFJ01325119.1_pt4 | contig 10143 bp, 9 predicted proteins | sample 5400461 | NCBI WGS metagenome assembly WNFJ01 (sample SAMN13153349, study PRJNA577476) | soil metagenome | isolation source: 115 cm saprolite on Douglas fir-dominated hillslope | place: USA:California | collected 2013-09-17
GCGGGACTTGCGCCGACGAGCGCGGCGAAGGCCCCGACCGCGGCGGGACTGCGCGCCTCCAATTTCGCGAAGGCGTCGACATAAGCGGCCGTCAAGGCGCTCGCGTTTTCCGCCGCCGATAAAGGCTCGAACGCGCGCAGGGGCTCGCTGCGGCCACGCAGCACCAGATCGCCGACCGGACGGCCGGAAAATTCGCCTGCCCGCTCCGCCGCGACCGCGCTGATGCAGATGCGCGTCCCGAGCTCCTTATTGACGGCTTCCAGCCGCGCAGCTGCATTGATCGTGTCGCCGTAGGCCGTGTAGTCGAACAGACGGCCGCCGCCGAAGTTGCCGACGATCGCTGGGCCTGCGTGCACGCCAATGCGGGTGACGCCGAGCGGAACGCCTTGCGCGTTCCAATCGCGCCGGAAGGTTTCGGCGCGCTCGTCAAGCGCCACCGCACAAAGGATCGCCCGCCTAGCGGCGTCGGGCTGCTCGACCGGAGCGCCGAACAGAACGTGCATCGCGTCGCCGATGATCTTGGCGACCGTGCCCTCGTGCGCGAAAACGATTTCGGTCATGCCAGATAGATAGTCGCTGAGCAGGCTTGCGAGCGTCTCGGGATCGATAGATTCCACCAAGGGCGTGAAGCCGGCGATGTCGGTGAACAGGGTCGCGATCTCGCGGCGCCTACCCGCGGTCAGTGCATTCGCGTCGCCTGCCAGGCTGAGGGCGAGATTGGGCGAGAAGTAGCGCGCGAGCGACGCCTGAGCGCGCTCGGCCGCGGCCTGGCGCTCGCGCGCCTCGCGCATCGCCGCAACATGGGCGATCGTCTTGCGGATCGTCGTCTCGAAATCGGAGAAGTCGATCGGCTTGGTCAAGAAGTCGAAAGCGCCCCGATTCATCGCGGTGCGGATGTTCGCCATGTCGCCGTAGGCCGAGACGATCACGGTCGACAGCTTATCCTCGCCGTCCTGCAACTTGGCGAGCAGCGTGAGTCCGTCCATGCGCGGCATGTTGATGTCGGATATCACCATGTCGATGTCGCGACGCCCCTCGAGAAACGCCAGCGCTTCAACCCCGTCGCGAGCGAACGAGAAGGCGATCGCGCCGTCCTTGATCTGGCGGCGGAATTTCTGCGTGACGAGATCCTCGAGATCGGGCTCGTCGTCGACGACCAGGATCTTCGACGTCATGGCGAGCCCATTGCGGCCTCGATCCGACGGTCGATCTCGACCCGCAGCTCGGGAAAGTCGATCGGCTTGGTGAAGAGGCCGGCGGCGCCGCCCTCGATCGCCTTGCGCCGCGTGTCGGCGTCGCCATAAGCGGTGATCATGATGACGGGAACGTCGGGCCGCGCCTGCCGCGCCCTGGGCAGCAGGTCGAGCCCGCTCATGCCAGGCATGTTGATGTCGGAGAGGATCGGGACGAGGCTGGCGGTCTCCTCGGCGTCGACGCGTTGCAACGCCTCCGCCGCGCTCTGGGCGAATTCCATGGCAAAGCGCGCCGAGCGCAATTCGCGCCGGAATTGCGGGCGGAAGAGGGGGGCGTCGGCTTCGTCATCGACGACGAGGATCAGCGCGCTCAAATGAGGGCTCCGGGCTTGGCCGTCGCGCCCTGGCCGGCGCGCGGCAATTGAATCGTGAACTGCGCAAAGGCGCCGGGCTCCGTCGCGACCTCGATCGTTCCGCCGTGCTGCTTGACGACGATGTCGTGGCTGAGCGAGAGGCCGAGCCCGGTGCCCTCGCCCGCCGGCTTGGTGGTGAAGAACGGATTGAACATTTTCGCCCGCACATCGTCGGGAATGCCGGTCCCATTGTCGCGGATCACGATCTCGACGCGGTCGCCGAGGTTGCGGGTCGAGGCGGCGAGCGTGGGTTCGTAGTCCGGATTCGCTTCGCGCTGCTTACGTATTGTCGTCGCGTACAAGCTGTTGGACACCAAGTTGAGCAGCACCCGCGTGATTTCCTGGGGAAAGAGTTCGGCGGCGCCCGCGTTCGGATCAAAAGATTTGGCGATCGTCACGCTGAATCCCGGCTTTTCCGCACGCGCGCCGTGATAGGCGAGGTTGAGCGCCTCCTCGACCATCGCGTTGACGTTCACGCTCGCGCGCTCGCCCGATCCCTCGCGCGAATGCAACAGCATGTTCTTGACGATCGAATCTGCGCGCCCGCCGTGCTGCGCGACCTTGTCCAGGTTGGAGCCGACCATCGCAATCAGATCGTCCGCCTCTTCGCGCATCCGCGCGTCGAGCGGAGCTTTCGCCAGCAGTTCGCGCAATTCCTCGAGCAATTCGCGCGAGAGGCCGGAGAAATTGTTGACGAAGTTCAGCGGGTTCTTGATTTCGTGGGCGATGCCCGCGGTGAGCTGGCCGAGCGAGGCGAGCTTCTCCGACTGGATCAGTCGATCCTGGGTCTTGCGCAGATCGTCGAGCGATGCGGCGAGTTCCTGGGTGCGGGATTGAACTTGGTTGAACAGTCGGACGTTCTCGATCGCGATGACGGCCTGATCGGCGAAGGCCTGCACCATCTCGATCTGCCGCCGCGAGAACGGCTCGGGCTCGGGTCGAGCAAGGGCAAAGACGCCCTCGACCTGACCAAGGCGCAGCAATGGAACGCCAAGCGCGGCACGATAATTGCCGATCCGGGGCGCGTCGCCGAAGCTATATTCTGGATCGGCGAGCACGTCTGACAGATGCACCACCTCGCCGCTCAGCATCACGCGCCCAGTAAAGGTTTCGCGTCCCGCGCGGATCGGATGCTCGCGCAGAAACGCGATGATTTGCGGCGTGCAGCCCGATTCCGCCTTGAGCCGCATGGCGTCGCCTTCGCGCAAGAACAAGGTCACGAAGGACGCTCCGCACAGGTCCCTCGCCGACTCCGCCAAGGTCGTCAGCACCGCGTCGAGATCCAACGCGTGGCGGTAGCGGTCTGCCGCTGGAGCGACTCGGCGAGTTCGCGATCGCGTTCGGCGAGCGTGGCCAGCACGGCCTCGCGGGAGGGCTGGTTCGTCGCCCTTGGACGGGGTCGCGGCTTTTCGGTCAAGCAGCGCACGCCCTATTAGCCGAGAGCATGAAATCGGGACTCGAAAGACGTTTCGTGGGACAGATTGTCGTCTCTCTTCACAGAGTTTGCAAGGAATAGCCCCGCGCCGCACCGAGGTCGTCGAGCCGGAGTTCCGCTTCCCCACGGTCTGACACGAAGGCTTGGGTCTTGCGCCGCGCGTTGCACGTCAAAATGCGCCGATGCGCATGAGGTCGTGAAAATGTACGATCCCGACCACCGCGGCGCGCTCGACGACCAAAAGCGCGGAAATCTTGTGGCTGATGCTTTCAAGCGCCTCGGCGATGAGGGCGTCGGGCGCGATCGTGCGTGGGCTTCGGGTCATGACATCGGCGACCGGCGTGTCAAGGGAAAAATTCGGCTTGATGTGGCGGCGCAAGTCGCCGTCGGTGATGATGCCACTGTCGCCGTCCGCGAACACCGCGACGCAACCAAAGCCCTTCGACGTCATCTCCACGATCGCCTCGGCCATGCGCGCCTTGACGTCGATCCGCGGGATGCGGTCGCCAGTGTGCATCACTTCCCGGACATGGGCGAGTTTGGCGCCGAGCATGCCGCCCGGATGCAGGGCGCGGAAGTCGCGCGCCGTGAATCCTCGCTCCTCGAGGAGCGCGATCGCGAGCGCATCGCCCAGCACGAGCTGCATCGTCGTCGAGGTGGTGGGGGCGAGGCCGTTGGGGCAGGCTTCCTGGACGTTGGGCATGGTCAGGCAGACGTCGGCCTCCCGGCCGAGCGTGCTGTCGGCGTTGGCGGTCATCGCGATCAGCGGAAAGGCATAGCGCTTGGCGAAGGTGACGATCGCCGCCAACTCGGTCGTCTCGCCCGACCATGAGATGCCGATCACGACGTCGCCGTTCTGCACCATGCCGAGGTCGCCGTGGCTCGCCTCCGCCGGATGGACGAATGAGGCCGGTTGGCCGGTCGAGGCGAGCGTCGCCGCAATCTTGCGCCCGATATGCCCTGACTTGCCCATGCCGGTCACGATAACCCGGCCGTTCGCTGCGGAAATCAACTGCACCGCCTCGGAAAAGGCGGATCGGAGCCCGCCTTCGCTCGCCGTCCGAATCGCCTCCTCCAGCGCCTGAAGACCCTGGCGCTCGTTCTCAATGGTGCGGATGGCCGACAGGACGGCGATGGCCTTTTCTCGAATCATGAAGCTCTTTATCACCCGCCGGCGCGCTTGAAACCTCCCGCAGCCGGAGAGGCGCGCCGCCCGGCGAGGACTTGAGCCCACGTTAACCACAGCTGACTAACGCCTCCTTAGGCCCCTTTGCTCACGAAGCCGAACTTGCGCAATTCCTCTTTGAGCCCCGGAGCGATGTCGCTGCGGTCGAGCCCGAAGGCGAGGTTGGCGGTGAGGAAGCCGAGCCGGGACCCGCAATCGTAGGTCCTTCCGTCGAAGCGCACGCCATGGAAACTCTGCGTTCGGGCGAGCTGGATCAGGCCGTCGGTCAGCTGGATCTCGCCGCCGGCGCCCTTCTCGACCAGCTCCAGGATCTGGAAAATCTCCGGTTGCAGGATGTACCGCCCCGAGATGATGAAATTGGAAGGGGCCGTTCCCGACTTGGGCTTTTCGACCATGCCGGTGATCTCGAACGTGCGACCGTCATCCGCGCCGACGCCGACGATCCCGTATTGATGCGTCTCGGCGGGCGAAACCTCCTCGACGGCGATGACGTTGCCGCCGTGCCGGTCGTAGGCCTCGACGCAATGATAGAGGCATCGTCCGCCGCGCGGCCCGCTCTTGGTGACCATGTCGGGGAGGAGCACCGCAAAGGGCTCATCGCCGACGATTTCGCGCGCGCACCAGACGGCGTGGCCGAGGCCGAGCGGCGCCTGCTGGCGGGTGAAGCTGGTCGCGCCTGCGGCGGGAAGATCGGACATCAACGCCGCGTATTCGGTCTGCTTGCCGCGCCGCTTCAGCGTGTCCTCCAGCTCGTAGGCGGTGTCGAAATGATCCTCGATAACGCCCTTGTTGCGACCGGTCACGAAGATGAAATGCTCGATCCCCGCCTCGCGCGCCTCGTCGACGATGTACTGAAGGATCGGCCGGTCGACGACTGTCAGCATCTCCTTCGGGACCGCCTTGGTCGCGGGCAGGAAACGAGTGCCGAGACCGGCGACCGGCAGAACGGCTTTTCGGATCGGTTTGCTCATGGATAGTTCGTTCCTCGGTTCAGTCAGGCCGGGTTCGAGCTTATAGCGGACCAACCGATTTCGCCTTAACCGATTATCAGGTTCTAGCGGCGCTGTTCCGTGCGGCGTTTCGACTTAACCTCGCGGTCGGATGACAGGGGGAAGGGATGAGCGTTTTGGTCACCGGCGGCGCCGGATACATCGGAGGCCACATGACGCTTGGGCTTTTGGACGCCGGGGAGACGGTGGTCGTTCTCGATAATCTTTCGACCGGCTTCGCCTGGGCAGTGTCCGGCGGCGCGACGCTCGTCGTCGGCGACATTGGCGACGCCGAACTCGTCGCCGGGCTGATCAATGAGCACACAATCGACGCGGTCGCGCATTTCGCGGCCAAGATCGTGGTGCCGGAATCGGTCGGCGATCCGCTTGGCTACTATCTCAACAATGCCTCGAACGCGCGCACCCTGATCGAAACGGCGATCAGGGGCGGGGTCAAGACGTTCATCTTTTCCTCCACCGCCGCGGTCTACGGCGAGACCACGGCCGAACCGGTGTCGGAGGACGCGCCGCTCGCGCCGATCTCGCCTTACGGCCGCTCCAAGCTGATGGTCGAATGGATGCTCGAGGACGCCTCGCGCGCCTACGACTTCCGCTATGTCGCGCTGCGCTATTTCAACGTCGCCGGCGCCGATCCCAAGGCACGCCTCGGCCAGTCGACGCCGAAAGCCACCCACCTGATCAAGCGCGGCGTTCAGACCGCGCTCGGGCTGTATCCGAACATGGAAATCTTTGGCTGGGACTACCCGACCCGCGACGGCACCTGCGTGCGCGACTACATCCAGGTCACCGACCTCATCGACGCGCATCTGGCCGCGCTCGCCTATCTGCGCGGCGGCGGCGCAAGCATCGTCTGCAATTGCGGCTACGGACACGGGCAGACGGTCAAGGAAGTCGTCGACGTCGTCAAACGCGTGTCGGGCGTCGATTTTCCCGTCATCATGGCAGGCCGGCGCGCCGGCGACCCGGCGGCGATCGTCGCCAAGGCCGATCGCGTGAAAAGCGTGCTCCAGTGGAGGCCGAGGCGCGACGATCTCGACGAGATCGTGCGCCAGGCGCTCGACTGGGAACGCCGCCTGCACAACCGACGGCCGGACGCTGGACCGTAGCGGCCGAACCGTCGGGTTTGATCAGCGCCTTTCGCCAAGGGATCGGGCGACGATCGCGCCCCCGCCTTTTTGGGCTTTACAAGCGGTGCGCCAGCGGTTTGATTGGCGTCAATCTTGTGGGGGAAGCGCATGCGCTCGGGCGACCGGCGAGGATGAGCCCAGACGATATTCTCGTCACCGAGGGCCTTAGCAAGAGCTTCGGCGATTTCCGCGCTGTCAGCGACGTTTCCCTGCGGGTACGGCGCGGGACCATCCACGCCCTGATCGGTCCAAACGGCGCCGGCAAGACGACCTGCTTCAACATGCTGTCGAAATTCGTCGCGCCGACCGCCGGGCGGATCACGTTCAACGGCCGCGACATCACGGCGACGAAGCCGGCCGATGTCGCGCGGCTCGGCCTCGTCCGCTCGTTCCAGATTTCGGCGGTGTTCCCTCACCTGACATCGCTCGAGAACATCCGGATCGCCCTGCAACGCCAACGCGGCGATTCGTTCGACTTCTGGCGCTCCAAGGCGGCGCTCAAACCGCTCAACGAACGGGCGCTGGCGCTTCTCGACGACGTCGGGCTGACGCGCTTCGCCCATTCGAAGGCCGGCGAGATATCCTACGGCCGCAAGCGGGCGCTGGAGCTCGCGACGACGCTCGCAGTAGAGCCCGAAATGATGCTCCTCGATGAGCCGATGGCCGGCATGGGCCACGAGGACATCGACCGCATTGCCGATTTGATCCGCCGCGTCTCGACAAACCGCACCGTCCTGATGGTCGAGCACAATCTGCAGGTGGTCGCCAATCTGTCCCATCGCATTACGGTGCTCACGCGCGGGCGCGTACTCGCGGAAGGCGACTATCGCACGGTGTCGGAGAACGAAGAGGTCAAGCAGGCCTATCTCGGAGCCGGACATGACTGAGCCGGGCCTTGCTCCGACGGCGGCCGCGGGCGCGGCGACCCTGCTCCGGGTCAAGGGCCTGCAGGCCTGGTACAGCGAATCGCACATTCTCCACGGAGTCGAGCTTGACGTGCGCGAGGGCGAGGTCGTGACCCTCCTCGGGCGCAACGGCGCCGGCAAGACGACGACGCTGAAGGCGATCATGGGCATCGTCGGCAAGCGCAGCGGTTCGGTGACATTCAACCTGTCCCGAGGAGCGCGCCATTTTCGCGAGCCTCTCGGTGAAAGAGAACCTGTTCCTGCCGCCCGAGATCGGCAAGACGGGGGCAATGAGCGTGGAGCGAATCTTCACGCTCTTTCCCAACTTGAGCGAGCGGCTCTCCAGCGGGGGCGGTAAGCTTTCGGGCGGCGAGCAGCAGATGCTCGCCATCGCTCGAATTCTGCGCACTGGCGCGCGGTTCCTGATGCTCGACGAACCGACCGAAGGCCTCGCCCCGGTCATCATCCAGCAGATCGGCCGCACAATCGCCGAACTCAAGCGCGAGGGCTTCACCATCCTGCTCGTCGAGCAGAACTTCCGCTTCGCCTCGACGCTCGCCGACCGGTTCTTCGTCATGGAGCACGGCAGGATCATCGACGCCTTCGCCAACTCCGACCTCGCCGGGAAAATGGACATGCTGCACGAGACGCTGGGCGTATGACCATGTCCGATCTGACATGCCTTGCCCTCGCCCCGGCCCTCTCCCGCATGGCCGGCCGTGAGACGGGCGTCCTGAGACGCCCCACGGGGGAGAGGGGACAGCTCCATTCTCCCGCGAAGCCCGTCGAAAAAAAGGCGTCTCCCGACGCCCGATGCAGGAGAAGGCGGGCGCGCCATGGCCCGTCGATAAACGGGCGTCCTGGCGAACGACCTGTGGCGCGGCCGGATGAGGGCGGGCGCGGCTCAATGATGTCCTCGGAGCGCCGGCCGTGAACGTCTTCGGGCACGCGATCAGCATGCCGCAGCTCTATGGCCAATTGCTGATCGGCCTCATCAACGGCTCGTTCATTTTCGGCATGCTGACCATCGTCAATTTCGCCCACGGCGCCTTCTACATGATGGGGGCCTTCGCGGCGTACTTTTTGCTCCAGTGGGCGGGCCTCAACTATTGGTGGGCGCTGCTGCTCTCTCCGCTGGCGATCGGGGCGATTGGGGCGATTGTCGAGCGGCTGTTTCTCAAACGCCTCGCCGGCTTCGATCCGCTCTACAGCCTGCTCTTGACCTTCGGCCTGGCGCTGATCTTTCAGGGCCTGTTCCAGAACTACTTCGGCGCGTCCGGCCTTCCCTACGCGATCCCCAAACAACTCGGCGGCGCCTACAATCTCGGTTTCATGTTTCTGCCCGTTTATCGCGGCTGGGTGATCCTCGCCTCGGCGGTCGTGTGCTTCGGGACCTGGCTCGTGATCGAGAAGACCAAGCTCGGCGCCTACTTGCGCGCGGCGACCGAGAATCCAACCATGGTCCGCGCCTTCGGCATCAACGTGCCGCGCATGGTCACATTGACCTACGGTTTCGGCGTCGCTCTCGCCGCTTTCGCCGGCGTTCTGGCGGCGCCGATCAATCAGGTCCGACCCGGCATGGGCGCCGACATCATCGCCGTCGTTTTCGCGGTTGTGGTGATCGGCGGCATGGGCTCGATCCTCGGCTCGATCGTCACCGGCTTCCTGCTCGGCGTCGTCGAGGGTCTGACCAAAGTGTTCTATCCCGAGGCGTCGAACACGGTCGTGTTCGTGATCATGGCGATCGTTCTGTTGATCCGGCCGGCGGGCCTGTTTGGAAGGGCCTATTAACATGAGCCTCGACGCGTTCGCCTCAGCGACGGATACGAGCGCGCGCGACCGCCGCGCTGGTGCGATCGCCTTCGCCGTAATGGTCGCGCTGGTCGCTGTCGCGCCCTTCGTCGCCTATCCATTCTTCATCATGCAGGCGCTGTGCTTCGCGCTGTTCGCCTGCGCCTTCAACCTCCTGATCGGCTACGCCAACCTCCTTTCGCTCGGCCACGCGATGTTCCTGGGGCTGGCGAGCTATGTCTGCGCGCATGCGGCCAAAGTGTGGGGATTGGAACCCGTGTCGGCGATCGCGCTCGGCGTCGTCGCGTCGGCTCTGCTCGGCCTCGTTACCGGCGCGCTGGCTATTCGCAGCATCGGCATCTATTTCGCGATGATCACCGTCGCCTTCTCGCAGATGGTGTACTTCTTCTGCGTCGAGGCGCCGTTCACCCATGGCGAGGATGGCATCCAGGCGGTGCCGCAAGGGCGCGCGCTGGGGCTTATCGATCTGTCGCGTCCGGCGACGCTCTATGTGTTCGTCGCGGCGATCTTCCTATTCGGATTTCTCGCCGTGCAGCGCACGGTCAACTCGCCGTTCGGCGAGATTCTGAAGGCTATCCGCGAAAACGAGCCGCGCGTCATGTCGCTCGGCTACCGCTCGCTGCAATACAAGCTTGCGGCCTTCACGCTATCGGCGGCGATCGCGGGCCTTGCCGGCGCCACCAAGGCGATCGTCGCCCAGAACGCCTCGCTGACCGACGTCACTTTCGCCATGTCGGGCGAAGTGGTGCTGATGACGCTGGTCGGCGGCATGGGCACGTTCTTCGGCCCGGTCGTGGGCGCGCTCATCGTCGTCTCGATGCAGAACTATCTCGCCCAATACGGCGAGTGGGTCACCGTGATCCAGGGCGTCGTCTTCGTCGCCTGCGTTTTGGTGTTCCGTCGCGGCGTTGTCGGCGAACTCGCCGCGAGAGCGAGGATTTCGCTGTAACCACCCCTTCTTCCGCTCGCGGGAGAAGTCGGCCGGGCGAGGAAAGCGCCGCAGGAACACACGCGTCCCGGCCGCCGGGGTTGGGTGGGGGGAGGGGGCGGCGCGATTGATCC
>WNFJ01327223.1_pt2 | contig 10142 bp, 8 predicted proteins | sample 5400461 | NCBI WGS metagenome assembly WNFJ01 (sample SAMN13153349, study PRJNA577476) | soil metagenome | isolation source: 115 cm saprolite on Douglas fir-dominated hillslope | place: USA:California | collected 2013-09-17
CGGCCGCGACTGTGGTTTCGCACTACGCCCTCGAAAACCACGGCTGCGCCATCGTCGGGACGTTTGATTTGCGCCAGCACAGCGCCAGTATCGATTGCTTCGCGGACGATTTTGGTGCCCGGAGAACCGCCGCTGACGGGTGGAAGCAGTGCGACTTCATCTCCGGCATGAAGCTTCGCGTCAGACCGGCAGTATTCCTGGTTTACGGAAACAGCAATCTTCTCAAGCGCCCCTTTGAGCGCTGGGACCCTCTGCCCATAACATTCCATCAAATCAGCGACCGTGGCGCCTTCGGGCAATGTCAACGTGTCCGACTGGCGTCGGGCAAGATCTTTGAGTACACCGAAAAGCAAGACTTGGACCTGCATACGTGGCACGCGCTGCTAAATAGTTTATCGCGAGAAAGTCCTAGGATTTGCAAAGCTTTCATAGGGTTTTGCGCGAGCGCAGGAACCGGCAGAGCAAAAAGCCGCAAGAAGCCTCACGTCCTCACCGAAGCTGACGCCGATTGGTTGGAGAGTCCAAAGAAGAAAAAAGCCAGTCCGAGTTCACTCGAACTGGCCATGGAATGCGCTTTGTTTAGCGATACTTTGGAGGCGGTTCGTTTTCCTTATTCTTGTCTTTGTTCTTCTTCTCCTCATTTGAAGGTGGCGGATTGTTCTTTTCATTCTGCTGTCCCTGAGGACGTGCTTCGCGCTGCGGCGGCGGTTCAGCCGGGCGCGTCTGAGGACGAGGAACAGGCTCAGTGCGAGTTTCTGGTCGAGTCGACGGCTGTGGGCGAGTCTCGTTCTGGCGAGGCGCGGCCTCGGGACGGCTCTCGTTCTGCGGCGGTGTCGACTGCTGCCGAGTCTCAGGAGGACGAGCCGGTTGTTCCGGCCTGGTCTGCGGAGTTTCTGCTGGACGCGTATTCTCCGGACGCGCACTGGGATTCCCGCGTGGCTGTTCCGGAGCCGGTTCCGGCCGGTTAGCTGACGGCGGACGCGGAGCCTGCTGCGCTGGACGATTGTTATCCGGTTGCGCCTGACGGTTCTCTGGTGCGCCAGGACGCGGTGCGCCCTCGCGGTTGTTTTCCGGAGCGGCCGGCCGTGGGGCTACATTACGATTGTTTTCTGCTCCGGGCCGATTGTTCTCCGGTGCCCCTCGAGGCGTAGCTTCACGATTGTTCTCCGGAGCGCCCGGCCGCGGGGCCGCTTCGCGGTTGTTTCCCGCTCCTGGCCGATTGTTTTCCGGTTGCGCCGGACGGTTATCCGGTGCTCCGGGACGAGGTGCAGCTTCACGATTATTTTCCGGTGCTCCCGGCCGCGGGGCTGCTTCGCGGTTGTTCCCCACTCCCGGACGGTTCTCTGGTGCGCCAGGCCGTGGAGTAGCTTCGTTATTAGGAGAACCGCCAGAGTTTCCTCGTGCGCCACGCTGTAGCGGTTGCGCCTCAGTTGGCGGTGCAGCGCGTACCGTCCTTACGGGAGGAGGCGCCGCTGGCCGAGCCATACCGGGCGCGGCTTCTGGGCGATTCACCACAACCGGCTGGCGAGTGGCAACCACTTGCCGGCTCATCGCCTGCTCTGGTGGTCTTGCCTGCACTGGACGCGAAGGGCCCACCTTGCTCTCGCGGGCAGGCTGAATGTTCCTGACCACATCATGCGTGATTGGCGCCGAGGCGATTTGCCGAGCATCCACTCGCACAATATTTTGATTAACCGCACGCGCGTTCACGAAGGTGTCATGGTTAACGACGGTCACGCTGTTCGTCACGCGCTGATTCACGTACGTCACGTTCGTGACGTGGTTTACGGTGACGTTGTTGTAGACGTTCGTCACCTGAGTGACGTTCACTCGGGTGTTGGTCACGTTCACGTTCTGCACGTACCGCGGACTGGTCCGATACCAGGGTATGAAAACTTCGCTTGGTCCTAGCGGGAACCAACCCACTCCCCCACCAACTCCCACTCCGATGCTAAAACCTCCGCCTCCGACGAACGCCACCAGCGCCGGTGCATAAACCGGTGCCACCACAATCGGGCCTGGCACCCAGCACCAACTGCTTCCCACAAACGCCCAACGTCCATAGTGGAAGGGAGCGAAACCCCAGGGTTCTTCTTCAACCCAAGTCCAACCCCAGGGCGAGACGAAGACCCAGTGCCCGTAGCGGTAAGGCGCCCAGTCTCCCGGCACACCGGCAGGACTCCATACGTTTCCGTATCCGGCGACCACGTGCCAGCGTCCATAGTCGTCTAAATCTTCGTAGCCGGTCATTTCAGTTGAAATGTATTGCGAGCTGCGATTTCGGTCTTCGTGCTCGTCACGTGACAAGGCCCACTGATCGAAAGAATCACGGGAACCGATCTCATCGACGTCGTAGGAGAGTTGATCAACGCCAGAAAAAGTGCCGCGCTGGCCTTCGATGAGCCGGTAGGAGTTGCCGCCACCCGTCACTTCAGCCTCTCCGCGAAAAACCGTAGCCAACGTCTGATCTCCGTTTTGGTTGACAGTAACGCGAAACTGGCCGGGCCGATTCACGTTGAACGCCAAATTGGGAGTATCGACTTCGAATGCATCATCGCCACCGTAGTGACGCACGCGAAAAAACAGAGATCCCATTGACAAACGAAGTTGCGTGACACTATTTCCCAAATCAAGGAACGTCAGACTCGTTTCCGGTCCGAGCCGGATTGAGGTGGACCCAATTTGTACTTCCGCGCGCGAGTCGCGATCCACCCACAAGTTGTCGCCGACAGTGAGCGGCCGATTCGGCACTGCCTGCACCCAGTCGCCCTCACCCCCGGGCTGAAATGAAACTGAACCCTCAATAAAACCAATTCGTCCAGCGCGAGTTGGCGGGTCATCGCGATCGTAATCCTGCGCCAAAGCAGCCGGAATAATTTGAAGCAGCAACAAGATTGCCGCCGCAAGCACTGCAATCGAAAATCCTGTGCGCATCTTCTTCATGAGCTTTTCCTAACTGCGGCCATTCTGGGCCGCTCAGGCTTAAATCCCTCACGTCATAGTCATAGTCATTAAACACGTGGTCAAAACACAAGTTCCATACGGTCGTTTGGGTACTCGGTCGAGCACGCTCCGGTAGCTGTATGCGCATGAAAAATTAGGGTTTAGCGGTTAGTAAGAAGACAACCACATGCCCAGGTCATTGGCCTTCCGATAGGGCAGCACAGTCTCTCTGCCTCCGCGATTAGGGTGTTAATCGAAGACTTCCAAGCACGGTCACCCGACCTGCAGACTATGCAGGTAAGGAACGCTAGCTTTCATCATTTCCAGGTTCATTTCGACGAAGTAATTCTTTATGCCACCGGTTTTCGCCGCAGCAAAGATTTTCTTCCAATCTAGAGTGTCCTGCCCGACGGGCATTATTTTCTTGGTTTGCGCTGACCAGCCTTGGACGTGCATTGAAATGAAGCGGCCAGGGTACTTGGTGAAATACTCTGCCGCGTCGTAGCCGCGGCTGATGGTGGAGACCTGAAACTGAAACTTGACCAGCTTCGGGTCGAGAAGGTCGAACAGCACGTCATAGGTCCGCTTGTCATCAACCATCGACAGCTCAAAGTCCTCATTATGGAGACCCTGCTGAATGCCAGCCTTGGCGGCCTGCTCACCTATCTTGTTATATTCGTCGGCCGCTCGCTTCACGTCATCCATGCTGGGATTCTTTGGTCCATCGAGGCTTGGAACGATCATTTGCGTCAGGCCCACGTCTTTCGCCCAGGCAATTCGCCCCGCCTGATCCTTTCTGAGCTCGTCGATGCCGAAGTGAGAACTCACGCAACTGACGCCGGCATCGCTCAGAATTTTCCGAAGCTCGGTTCCGCTGTATTTGCCGAGGCCAGCGAAGCCGTTATCGGCATAGCCCACCGGCGAGCACAACTCGATGGTCTGAAATCCGGCCGCGGCAAGCTGCTTGATGGTGCCGGGAAAGTCCTTGGCGATCATTTCTCTGACCGGCCACGTCTGACATCCAAGTGGCATACCAAGCGGATTGGCGCGAAGCTCCAGCGTACTTGATGAAAGAAAGCCGGCCGCGGCAGCGTATGTCGCCGCACTCTGAAGAAACTCTCTTCTCGAAATCGCAGACATTAACGCCTCCTTCGTTAACTGAAAATCTATACAAGGCACCAGCTATAGATCCCATCCTTTTCGACGCTCCGAGTGTACATACTTCTGTGCGACATCGGAATTAGTAACCTTCAAGTTGGAGTGGTCCCAATCGAGTCTCTGTCCCACCTGAGTCGCAACATTTCCCAGGAGCAGCGTCTCGGTGACCATGCCCGAAAATTCGAAATTTCCACCAGGCTTAACTTTGCCTCCCTTGCAGGCATCGAGCCATTCGCGTTCGTTGCCAGGGGATCGAGGCAAGGTTTTTGGAGGCTGTTTGTAGCTGTCCATCTTCGCCTGGGGAATAAGCTTTGGATTGTCGCCATGGAATCCACATAGAATCTTGCCGCGATCTCCGACGAAAAGCAGCCCCTCATCATCTTCGTTGCCGCCTCTGAAGGAGCGGGTTTCGTCCAATTCCTGCGGGCGCGGCGGCATTAAACCGCCGTCATACCAGGTGAATTTGACTGGCGGCATGTCGCGTCGAGTGGGAAAGTCGTAGCGGACGATGGATGCGAGTGGATAAGTCTCTGGGTAACGATCGCTGGAGCTTGCTTCCACGCTCACCGGCGCTTCCAGCTTCAGAACGCGAAAGATGGTGTCGAAACTGTAAGAACCCATGTCGCCCAAAGCACCACACCCGAAGTCAGTCCACCCGCGCCATACAAAAGGCACGTAAGCATGGTTGAAAGGACGTTGCGGCGCCGGACCGAGCCAGAGATCCCAATCTAATCCTTCGGGCACCGCTTCGGCTTCGCTTGGACGCTCAAGACCCTGGGGCCAGAAAGGACGGCTCGACCAGTTTGCCACCTCGCGCACCGGACCAATGGCTCCGTCCCAAATCCATTCGCATAGCACCCGCGTATCCTCGGATGCCTGGTTAGCAACTGCAATCTGAGTTGCCACTCCGGTCTCGCGAGCAATTTCCGCAAGACGCCGGGCTTCATAGATGGTGTGCGTCAATGGCTTCTGGCAAAAAACATGTTTGCGCTTCTTCATCGCAGCAGCGGACACCGCCGCATGCAGGTTGTCGGTAGTACACACCACAACCGCGTCCAGGTCTTTCTGCTTCTCAAGCAGTTCGCGGGGGTCGCTGTAGGCCGAACAACCCCGATACTGGCCGGAGCGCTGCTGGGTGCCGTAATAAGCGTCTACGATTTTCTGACATGGTTCGCGACCGGAAACTCCGCTAGTGACGCGGAGAGAGTGGGTCAACTGAATGGGATCGTCGGGGCTGAGCCAGTCCCACCCGCTATCGACGCCAAGCAATTTGCGGACGGAATTGCAGAACTCATGCGTGGCCCATTGGGGATGGTTGGCGGCGCTCTTATTAGGGTCGCAGACAGCCACACCCTGTACGTCGGGTTCCCCCAAGAAGCGAAGCATTACCCGCAAACCCTGGGCGCCGACGCCGATGAAAGCAATATTCACCTTGTCGCTCGGCGCGACATACCCTGGGCCACCCAACACCCGACGCGGAACGATCGCAAGACCAATTGCCGCTGCGGCAGTTTGCCCCAGGAATTTTCGCCGCGAAACCGAATCCTTTAAAAAGCTGCGAGATGGAAGCCGATTCTTCACTGTCCCTCCCTTACCGCATGGAGACGCTTGGCTGCGGTTTCGCATTTTACAATGATTTACTGTCAATGAATTTTTATAGTTCCAGGTTGATCAGCACCAAATAGGGGCCCTCTCGAAACCGATAGATTATGACTTATAGATTATGACTTAAGGGAAGGCCCCCACTTTCGACCGGATCGGCGCGATTCCATTGTGAGCTAATGAAATGTGTGGATTATGCCAGCGCGTAGCCCAGCAGCGAGCCTGTCGAATCATCAGTTCGCAGCGCTGGCTCGACGCAGCCATCCGGCAGAAGCGAGCTGAGCAGTTCTCTTCGAGAGGTATAGATAGCTTGCTCATCGAGCTTATACAGGGCCAGACCCAGCTCGTCATCGCGGAACGATCGGGGTGTACGCTGAGCATCCGAAAGTCCGGTTCCTTGCCAACGCTCGACCCCGCTTTCCGGGACAAAGCCTAGCGATTCGTAAAGGGGTCGGTCGGCCGGCATGAGTTGCATCAAGCTTGACCGTTGCGATACGGCTGCGTTGACAATAATTCAGGGCCGTGCGCATAAGCTGCTTGCAATTCCCCTTCCCCGATACTGCGGCGCGACGAGCATCATGCCGACCCAGCCAGATCCTCGCCGTAAGTGATCGTTGTCACCGTTCCAATCAGTTCCCCGGCGCAAAATGCGGCGAAACAACCATTCGGATTAAGTCCCAGAATTCTCTTCCAATCATCCTCGGTCTGGTTCCACTCTTCCCGATCCTCGAGCTGCAATGCGCCAGAGACATCGACCTCCCCCAAGAGGTTGATCTCGACCGGTTCTCCGGCGCGAAGTGTCGAGCTGGCTTTTACCATCTACCGGCCCTTGTCGAACAGTTACCTGCGGTTACAAAACACGATCGTTCGACGACACACACGAGACCGTTCTTCCCACGGAAGGAGGCAATGTGGAGTTTGCGATGTTTGAAGATGTGGACGGCATGGAAGTTTTTGTGAACCCCCAACGGGTTATTTGGGTCAGAGAGTATCACGAAAACACAATAATCAGCTGTGGAGGCGAGGACACGTTCATGCTGCGCCTCACGCCTGCTCAATCTGTTGCCGCTTTGGGCAAATCGGTTCGCTAAAAATCCCACTTCGGCAAGCCGAAGTCGTGCGTTACCGGGGTGCTACCGGACCGCAAATCCGAGTTTGGGTTTGGACAGCAGATTCGAAAGACTCCAGGAAAGACCTCCCACGACTGATCGACTCCGAAGGCCTGACGCGTTGGGCCTTACCCGCGGCGTCCCCATGGAATTGCCGAACATTGTTTGGGTGCGCGCGTCACGAGCAGCTTCACGCAGGCCAACCGAGTTATGGAAGATGCCTTCAACATCCGGACGAGGGGAATTGGCACGGAATTGCCAAGCGCTGAGGTTTGATCGCATGGCTGGAGCGCCCGCGAATCCCCGGAAGTCGCTGCCATAAGCAAGCCGCAAGTTATTACGGGCGAAGATGGGTCTGCTCGGGCCGCCAGACAAGATTGTACGGAAATCACTCACGGCGGGGGTGATCCGCAGATTGCTGCTCAACCTCAAACCGGTCGGCATTGTCGCTGCGAATGACCTGAAATCGTTGACGGTTGAGATAGCCCGCACGTTGCTCATAGGGTTCCGTCGGTTCAACGCGGTGGTGAAACTCGTTTTCGTGGATACCGGGCCGCGATCAAAGGTTCCACCCATCAGTTTGGAACCATCGTAGTTCAACGACACGGATTTCCCATCGCCGAACATTCCCCGCAACTGGGAACTGCCGAACAACATGGACTGCCGCGGCATGCTCGGCACGCGCGCGAAATTTCCGCCACCGCATACGTAGCTCTTCCACCAGTTTCCTTTCGCTCGTCACCCCGTAGAGATAACCGACCAGCAGCATGCGCAACAGCAGTTCGGGGTCGATCGATGGCCTTCCCGCCTCGCTGTAGGCGTCCTTCAACTTGGCTCGTATAAATTCGAAGTTGACGTGGCCATCGATCAGCCGTAGCAGATGATTTTCAGGAACTTGATCTTCGAGCCGGAAGTAGTAAAACAGCGACTCCGCGCGGGAATGGTGTCCCATCATGAGCAGCAGGCCTCCAAATGGAATGGTGAACAGCAGCATCGAGTACTCTGGCCTGCTTATAACCCGAACATTGCACCGCCACAAGCATCAACTGAGGGACTTTTTCAACAGACACAGGCGTTTACGCTCAGAACCCTGAGGCGTGAGCCTAACGGCGATCTTATAAGGTTTATACTTCCGGTCTAGGAATGCTCGGACACGCGAGCCCAGAACAGAATAACTGAGAGGTCGATCCATGGACCGAGATCTCGAAGAGCTGAGTTCTTTCCCGCCACTCGGACCCGCGGTCAGAGTTCTAATGGTCTGGCCGCGCTTTCCAGCTTCTTATTGGAGTCTTGAGGGAGTGACGGAGATCGTCCCAGAGCGTTCTCTCATGCCTCCGCTCGGGCTGATCACTGTGGCGGCGCTTTGTCCAAAACAATGGGCAATTCGTTTAGTTGATCTTGCGTTTGAAGAGTTGAGCGATGAGGACCTCTTCTGGGCCGACCTCGTGATGGTCAGTGCCATGCAGGTCCAGCGCGACGATGTGCGCCGCACGCTCCAACGCGCCTCCAAGCTAGGCCGGCGAACCATGATTGGAGGCCCCTACGCCAGCAGCGAACCTGAGGCATTACTGCCCCTGGCTGACCATGTGGTCGTGGGCGAGCCGGACGAGATCTTCCAAGAGATCGCCGCGGATCTCGAGGTTGGATCAGCCCGCAGGCTGTATCGTGTTACGGAAAAGCCCGATGTCAGTCGCACCCCGGCACCCCGTTTCGACCTGTTGGCACTGGAGAAGTACACTCTCATGGCGGTGCAATTTTCGCGTGGCTGCCCCTTCACCTGTGAGTTCTGCGACATCATCACCCTCTATGGACGCCGCCCGAGGACGAAGTCCCCAGCGCAATTGATCGGAGAACTCAACCGGCTTCTGCAGCTCGGGTGGCGCAAAGAGATCTTCATTGTCGATGACAATTTTATTGGGAACCACAAGGCGGCTCTGGAGCTTGCGCGGGAGTTGGAACGGTGGCAGCTCCACAACCGGTATCCGTTCGGGTTCGCCACCGAGGCTTCCATCGATCTTGCTTCGCGACCGGAACTGCTGAAAGCGATGGTCAAGGCAAATTTCTCTCGTGTGTTCATTGGGATAGAAACGCCCTCGGCGGAGTCGCTGAAGGAGGCGAAGAAATTTCAGAATCTCCGCCGAGACCCGTTGGATTGCATACGCTTTATTCAACAGCAGGGGCTTTGGGTCATGGGCGGTTTTATTGTCGGTTTTGATTGCGACCAACCGGACATTTTTGACCGACAGATTGAGTTCATCGAGCGTGCAGCCGTTCCCTGGGCCATGGCGGGTGTCCTACAGGCGCCACCCACGACTCCATTATACGAACGCATGAAAAGAGAGGGTCGACTCATTCGAGGCAGCCCTGAATTCAGTAACTTTAGCCCGCCGAACTTCCGAACTGTGCTGCCCCTGCCAGTCCTGCTCAGCGGCTTAAGGCGGATGTTGCTTACACTTTACGACCCGCGCCGGTTCTACGAACGTGTGCTCGATTCTCTGGAACGCTGGCAGGTTCGCCCGGAACAGAAGGCGCCCGCGCTTTCTTTCCTGTACCGGTTAAGGGTGGTGTTCAAGTCTGTCTGGCGGCAAGGCGTATTGTCCGACTATCGCCGAGCTTACTGGCGCTTCTTCGGACGGCTCATGCTGCGTTGCGGACTGAACCCACAGAAGAGGCGGCTTGGCTTCGAGCTTGCGCTCTCGGGGCACCACTTCATCCGCTATGCGCGGAAGGTCGCCGAGACCTTGGAAGCAGAAAGCCGCAGGGTTACGGAGGTCAGGCCTCCAGAATTTGCCCGCCAAACAGATGGGCAAACCGCGAACCTAGTGTGGATCGACAGCGTGCGGGGATAAAAGTGGCTCGAGTTCGTGTCCGAATTCTATCGTTACCGTTTGTATTAACGAAAACATTGACCCAGATTGTACGACCGGAACTGGGCCGATTGTTGACGCGAACAGGCGTCTCTGACAATGTCGGCGGTGTCAAGCACTTTTTGAGCGTACTAACCCGTGCACTCCGAAGAGCGCGCCATTTCGCTCTCGTTGAAGGTTCTGCCATACCAACCAAGGCCCGCTCGTAATCAGTCTCAGGTCAGAAACTCAGTTCGACCCATGCATCTCTTCGGTCACAAACTCGATCATGATTATTACTTCGAACTCCCCCGGTGAAGGGGAGCGGGATACCCAGTCAATTGCTCGATGTTTTACTGCACACCATCGCCTGTTCCGAGTTTTCCCGCGTGTCAATTAGGGCCTGCGGCCCGTGAAATTTCATGAAAATAACTCCGAGTCGAAGGCAGAATGGGAGAGGCTTCGGAGCGGCGAGATTGATTTC
>WNFJ01437884.1_pt1 | contig 10142 bp, 5 predicted proteins | sample 5400461 | NCBI WGS metagenome assembly WNFJ01 (sample SAMN13153349, study PRJNA577476) | soil metagenome | isolation source: 115 cm saprolite on Douglas fir-dominated hillslope | place: USA:California | collected 2013-09-17
TTTAATCACAATTGTGCCGGAGCCGAGACAAATCGACGGGAATCAGCAAGTTCTAGCTAAATGGGAGTAGTCAGATTTACCTTCTCTTTGCGGTCTTTAGTCACTTTTTGCCGCCATTCATCACAATTCATATGACACTGGTATGACACTTCAAATCTCCGTCTCGGGGCAAACGTTCTTAAATACGATTCAGTTCTAAATCCCGTAGTCGGTCTCATGTTCCGCCGACTGGCATTCAAGATCGCGCACACCTTTGGGAAGCGGATCGCGGACGTGTTTATCTACGAGCCTGACCGAGATGCTGACAAAAACCTTCAGATGTCTGCGTTGCGGGATTGACCAGACTGCCCATATAAAGCCCGACCCCTGCTCCGCCAGGCGTCGTAACGAGTGAGCCGGAATCCCCCTTGGCTTGCTGAGTCAGCCAGAAACACCCGTAGTGGAAGGCTGTAGTGAAGGCTCCCGCGGCTGGAGTTTACTTCCACGACCTTTGTCCGAATTGTGGAATGCTGGGTACGCATGTCGACGTCGATCCACTGAGCGACAAGTTTCCGAGACCGCAAACGGTGCATCGAGCTGGGAGCGCCCGAGTTCACCTCCAACAAGGGAGCGTCGACGGCCTTCGGGAGCCAAATCGATAAGCCGTCCGCTCCCGGAGGTCAGTGGAACGGAATGGCCAAGAACCGATTGTCCGAGAATGTGTTTCGCAGTCAGTAAAGCAGTCTTGGAAGCAAGTTGAGGTCGTCTTGATTTTGCCCAGCAGGCGGCGGTGCCGTTTTGTGGTTTGACACCTACGGAATGAAGCTGCATGCGAGCTTGTCGGACGAAAATCTAACTCCTGACATTTCAACGGAATATTCCATCGGAGACGTTGCGCAGCGTTGCGTGACGCTTTGCCGCGTACCGGACAATCGTAACCGTCGTAACCGCTAATACTTAATACTCCCCGCGCGTGAAAACTAAATGGAATTGGGCGTCCCGCCGTAACGCTAGGAGTCTCACCATCTATACCCAATGTTCTTTCTCGCTCCACACCGGGAACACTCCCACGACAAGTCTTGTGTGGTGCGCCTTCATCGTTTCGCTTTGCGGTGCCATCCGCTCGTGAGTTATCGAAAACTTCCCGTTGCGACAACCGCAGATAAGTCTTGTTTTATAAGGATCAGTTTTGCTGAATCTAAAACGAATTTTGTTCGCCATAATCTCAGGAGTAAATCCGAATCATGGTTTCTTGTCAAAGAAAATCCTGACACTTTCGTCGGTCTGACGGCGCGGGGCAAGCGAAGAACTGACGCACCGAGAACAAGACACAGGTAGGAAATCAGACGTAGAAAATGGAGCGAGGACCCAAACTAGACGGCTAAGGTATTAAACTGAATGGTAGCCCCGTGCGGGCTCGAATAAAAATCGCTTGCGTAGCTTCTTGTCGGGTGCCGCCTACGTTCATCTCCTATCAAATCCCCCGCTTCATCTGCGCTTCCCAAGTTCTGGAAGTCCTCCTTGCAGAATCCTGCCGCCTTTCTGTGCTTTCTTTGGCAAACCGCCAGAAACACTTCGCAGGGGGTGAACCTGCTCATTGATTCCACGCCGACGGTCTTCCGCTTGCTGTTTTTCCGCTTTCGCGAGGTTCTTGTAGTAAACGGCCAAGCGCTTCGCACGCCTAGCGAGTTTTCTTGCATTCTTTTCCAGCAATTCATCATCGATCGTCACACTGCTCTTCCACATTGAATCATCTCCTTTCATCGATCCTCGATCCGTTGCTTTCGAGTCGCCGACATCCTGACGCCTAGACGCGCTTTGACGTTCCTAGCGGAACCGGGTCAGAAGCGGTGAGGAAAACATACAGTAGACCTTACGGGAAGAGTCGCCGGGGGACCCGCCGCCGACGTATACTCCAAGTGGAGATCATCGCGTGGCGACTTCAGCGGCATCGAAGTTCTCGCGGGGTACTGAGGGTACCATCTGTGGGAGACCATCGGAATTCATGCTTGATCTAGCGGCGATTTACAACATCTTTGATGCAGACGAACCTCTGCCAGCCGACGACAACATTCGTTACGTCGATCTGTCTTCCGTACGGGGTGAGAGCAAAATCACGCGCAAGCTGCTGCAACGCATAGTTAACGCAGGCAATCGTCCATCGCAACATTTGCTTATGGGCCACACTAAGTGCGGAAAAACGACTGAATTGAATCGCACAGTTCGCGCCTTGAACGAAGCGGGATATGCTGTGGTATTTTTCGACGTCGCAGAAACGGCTACGCATACGTTTGAATACACAACCGTCCTTCTATTGCTGGCGGGCCAGATCGTAGACCAGCTATCTAAACTCCGCCCTGATGCCCTTCATGTGAAAGGCGCCAGCGCGAAGAAGCTAGCCGATTTCCTTCTCGATCGGGAGATCACTGTTGGCCGCGACATCTCGACTGAGGCAAAGGGAAACATCGACGCTGAACTTGCGCCAGGTTTTCTTGTAAGCCTTCTGGGGAAATTCGGCATTGGTTTGGAACTGCGTGGCGGATTCGAAAAGAGTCGCGAGATGACGGTCAAGATCGAAGCCGATACCCGAGCCTTTCTAACCACCGTTCAAGAACTCGTTCAAGACGCCTGCGAGAAGGTCGCCAACGAAGGATACAGGGGCTTAGTTGTCGTATGTGACGGCTGCGACAAGCTGACGCTTGCTGCGACGGATGAAAACGGCAAAAGCCGCGATCTTCAGCTATCAATGTTCGTAGACCACGCGCCAGATCTGCGCTGCTTGCCGTGTCATGTGATTTATACAGTGCCAATTTCCATTCAGGCCAACCTCGGAGATAATTGGGAGCAGACGCCCGAATTCGTTCCCGCAATTCCGGTAACTCAACTGCCAGATGTGGATGATCAGTATCCGAAGGCTGGCAGAGCGGCGCTTCGGGAGGTCGTCAGGCGTCGACTGGATTGCCTGAAAATCCCTTTGGAAGCGCTATTTCCCGACGCTGGGCTTCTCGATAACCTGATCTACGCGTCTGGGGGTCATATAAGCGATCTTTTGATGATGGTACGCGACGCCGTCCTTGAGGCACAGACAAACGATCTTGCTTCGCTAACGGATGGCTGCATTAAACGTGCTATTCGGAACCGCGCTCATGAATACACTCGTCTAATCGAAGCTAAATATCTTGAGACCCTCGTTGCCATTGATCAATATAAAACCGCACAATCGAGCAGTGACAGTTACCGCGAACTGATCTTCAAGCGCCTGGCTCTCGAATATGCCTGTGGTATCGATGCCCGCGTCGATCTTCACCCCCTAGTCGCCGCGTCGGATGCCTTCAAGCGATTTCGGAGGCCGGCACCAGAATGAGTCGTGCCAATCACAGTTCTGAAAGTGACGAACGGCCGGTGCCCACGCGCGACCAAGTGGTTGCTGATATCGTCCGAATCGCCAATGATTTGACTCATCATGATGAAGCTCGCGAACTGAGCCGTCTCGTGCAAGCGATCAAGAACTGTAAAGGTCGTTTCGGACTGTTCTTCGCGGTGTGCAGCGATAATGCAAAACGCGAAAATCTCATTGGCCAGTTGAATGAGCGATTGAAGGTAATGGGTATTCTGGAAGTGCGCCTTAGTGGAGACGAATCAAGCCTTATCGATTCGTTGGTCGTGTCGCCTACGGTCACTTCGGAGCTGCTAATAGTGAGCGGCGTCGAGTCTCTCCTCCCCTCTACCGAGGACTTGAAGATAAGGCGCGTCCAAACCCTTCAAGAACTCCAGCACCGTCGGGAGCGCCTTCGGGAAGTCCGATGCCCTCTTGTCATGTGCATGCCCGAATATGTCTACACGATGCTTGGACAAGAGGCAGTGGACTTCTGGAGTTGGCAGAGTGGTAGTTTCTTCTTTATACGCAATGAAGGGGATCGAACTGGACAGACTGCCGAAGGCGTCGCTCACGAATCGGCGGAGAGATCATCTCAACCAAACGACTTCACTACCGGCCGGGTGTCCGTAGATAGATTGCAATACATGGGGCCGGCGAGCCGTTTGCCATCTAGAATCCCGTTCGGTGCAGATACCGGAGAGGCATTTATTGGGAGAGAACGAGAGGTTGCCTCCCTTGTCGAATCGCTGCGACACGGACACAGCGTAGCCCTCCAAGGCGCTGGTGGGGTAGGTAAGACTTCATTGGCGATTGCAGCCGCTCAACGGTTGCGGTCTGAGTTTCCTGAACAAGTGTTTGTTCCCGTCGGCCTACATAGGCCCTCAGCTGATCGTGTCGAGAGAGCGCTACGCGAGGTAATCGACCAACTCGTTCCCGAGAGGCAGAGTCCGCCGGATGTCGCAACGATGACCGCATTTTATCGTTCCCTTTTGAGTAATCGTCGGTCCCTGATCATTCTGGACGACGTGCCTGCCGACATGGACCTAACTGCGTTCCTACCACCTTCCGGGTCAGCTTTAGTAGCAACGACGCGTACGCATGTGAGAGTTCCGGGTTTCACAGAAATGAGCCTGGATCGGTTGGAATCTGGCGAAGCTGTTGACTTCCTACGACGATTGGTTCCAGCGCTCCCAATCGCAGATGCGCAACGTATCTGCAGTCTGTATGATAATCACCCACTTCTCCTTCGTCTCGTGGCTCGCCTTCTAGCAACTGGAAGTATGAGCCTAGAACAGTTACTTGCGAATGGCTCGCCTGATACTGTCAGACCTCCTCAAGTGCTGGCTACACTCTTGGAAAGCGCAATCAATCGTCTCGAGGATGACAATGTTGCGATCTTGAGTCGAATGAGCGTGTTTCCCGGCACCTTTGACGCCGAGGCCGAATCAGTTGTCTGTAACGATAGAGACCAGAAGGGTTTGCGAGACCTCGTCGAGGCCGCGTTAGTATTCGGTCCCGATACTCTGCGTCGATACCGCCTGCACGAACTAATCAGAGCATATGCTGAGCATCGCGTGCAAGGACCAGATCGCGCATTAGTAAAACGGTTGCACGCTAACCATTACCTTGTTATCGCCGAGAATGCCCAACTGATGTGCAAGGACGATCGCGACAATACTGGCGTTGGCCTGCAGTTATTCGCGACAGAATGGGAGAACGTTTCTGCCGGTTACCGCTGGAGCGTTGAAAATGAGGATGCCGACGCTGCAGCGATCTGCAGCCGGTATGCGGACGCCTGCGCCGACTACCTACAGCTTCGTTTCAGCCTCGAGGACTGTGTGGACTGGTTTATGTCGGCGTGGAGGGCAGCGAGCCAAATCGGCGACGATGCTGCGGCTGCTCGACACTTGGGGCGTTTAGGAAATGCTTTCGCAGGACAGGGCGCTACTGAGCGCTCTCTTGAAATCTATTTGCAGCAAATTAGACTCATCCCTGGGCAGGGGGACCATGAATCCCGGGCCTGGGCCCTCGGCAACCTCGGAAGTGCGTTTCAGGCTCTAGGACGACACGTGGAAGCCCTTCAATGTTTCGAGGAGCAGATGGCCATCGGAAGTCGTCTTGCCAGTCGGTCGCTAGTTGCCGCCGCGCAGGGCAATCTTGGAACGGTTCACTATAGCATGGGCCGCCTCAAAGAAGCCCTCAACTACTACCGCGAACAACTTCGGATCGTAGAGGAAGTTGGCGACACACGGGGACATCTTCAGGTCTTGAATAACCTCGGTCTTGTCTACGCAAGACTAGGGAATGTCGATCAGGCGTCCGCGTTATGCGAGCGTCAACTCGGCCTTGCTGAAAAGCTCGGCGATAAGAGGGCTGCAACTGCAGCTCTCGACAATCTCGGGACTCTTTTGAGCATGGTTGGGAGGAGTCGTGAGGCAATTCCACTGTACGAGCAAGCTCTCCGAATTGCCAAGACGATTGGCGATAATAGAGCCCAAGCTGCGGTCCTCACGGCGCTGGGACATCTTCGTGAAGAGGGCGGAGACGTGAAGAGGGCGGAGGACCTCTTCAGACAGGCTCTCGCGATCGCTGAGGAAAGTGTTGATCTCTTGGCATCGGCGACCCTTCGGCTCCGCTTGATAAATGCCACTCTGAAGCGGGGCGACATCAGAAAAGCAGTGATGCTTTGCGTTGAAGCAGCGAGGCTTGCACATGAAGTTGGGGACGTAAATATAGAAGGTGTCGCACTTCTGTATGAGCTGCAACTACTCGTTGATCCGAACCCGTCGACGGTGGAGGCACTTACTCGGACACTTGAAGAGATCTCGAAGAGAGTTGAACCAGATCTGGGAGCAAGAATTCGACGCGAAATCCAAATCCGACGTCGAGTGGGCGGTCAAGTTCCTAGGCCGCAAGTTGGTGCATCCGAGCTCGGCCGTCCAGATAACGTACTTCTAGGCGACGGTAGCACTATCGTTGTGACAAGCACATTGGGGAAGCGTAGTCCAAGCGAGCTGGTCAGTGCTAGTCTAACCGATCGAGGTAAAGAGATTTTTGAGGACATCTGCAGTGGCCTATCTGCTTATGAAGCTGATCGCGCCAATCAAATCAGATTCCGCCTCGCGGAGATCATCCACTTTGTCGCGATGACGGGCCACATCAGCCAGCGTGACTGCGTGAATATGCTTGACGTTTCTGTCGCCACGGCTGCCAGCGACCTGAAGCGACTAGCGGGAGGTACTGGCAAGTCCCCCCTCTTGAAAAACATCTCCGAGGGTTGGTGGCGGCGCCGCACCCGCAACTACTTACCGATCGAGAGCATGTTTCGCAATCCGCCTTCGACTACCGGTGGTCTTTAGTTCTCACGTCAGAAGGATCGAAGGTTCGGATGAAATATTTTCACTGAGTGCTCGAAAGAAGAGGGTGCCATGCATTGCCGATCGCGTGAAAGGGTGCCCAATAGTATGGGTGCAGGTAGCGCGGGTCAGACTTAACAGCGAGTTGGGCGCGCCGCAAACTCGCGGCGAGCGAGAGCCCTTGATTAATGATTCCCGCGTACGTCTTCTCCATCAATTGCGCTGTACACTTATCGTCAACAGTCCAAAGACTCCCAAGTACCGATGCGGCCCCGGCGAAGAGAAATCCGCTTGGCAAGCCGAGGTATTCGTCGGTACGATATGGCCGGATCAAGCCGGACTCACACGCAGACAACGCTACCGTGGACCCAGGCTTCAACCGCATTCCCTCAAAGATCGACTCAAGGGTCAAGTTACCGTTTGCCAGGACTAAGTGTGAATCAAGAGGTGATCGTGAAATGAAGCGACCATGGCAAGCAAAATGGACGAAGTCTGCGTCCATCGCCAACGCTGACACCGCTTGGGTCGTAGCCATGTTTCCCTTTAGTATAGTCGCTGCTTTGAATAATCCCTTTATTGCAGCTACTTCCGCTTCGGCGCCGGGCAGGGTTCCATCCGGATTCGTGACCGCGACTAATTTTCGCGCGCCGGAGGAACGTCGGGACTGTATAATACACTGCTTCAATACTGTGCAGCTCGGTGCATACACGACCTCGTAGTCATCCAAAAGGTACCTCAGCCGACCGTCGGGATCAACGCGCGATAGAGCGTGAAGTGGGACGATATGCAGCAGGCCGTGTGGTATGAATAAGATACGTTCGATATCGTTGTCTTCGAGATAGTATTTGAGACTTCGGGAATTGGCGTATTCGCGAGTGAAGATCCGTTCATTCAAGTCGGACATGAGTTGTGTCATGCTCGAAAACAATTCCTCGCGCATCTCCGCAACAAGCAGCCGCGACGCCGGGGACACGTTCCCGGATTGCATTTGGGCAGCGAGGAAGTCATTATACGGTTTGAGCCAACGTTCCGTGATCAACTCTTGCATCTCATCACGCCCAAATCCTTCGAGATGGACGTACGTTGCAAACTGTGATGACGGAGAAACAAAAAAGGCCATTGTACTGCCGTCGGCTACGTAGAACTCAATAAGTGCCGTTCGGCGGTCTGTTGGAACGAGTTGGACTATTTCTTCATATCGAATGGCGGTTGGCTCAAATAGCTGCTCTAGCACAGGATCTATTTCGGCTATTTGACGTAGAGTGGCCTTCCATTCCATGGAATGCGTGGCCAACTTGGATGCGATCGCGGTCGCTTGTGCAGATTCAGACTTCTCTTGCTCCTGAACAAGCAACAAGTCTAGCTTCTGGCCCTCGGCCTGCAGCTGGTTAAACTTTCCGGCCAGCTCGCTGGGCACCGACGATGAGGGCCGAATCTGCTTACCCCACAACAAGGAGACTAATAGCTGAACGCGAGATTTCTCAACACACTCAAGTGCCTCCCCAAGGCGGCCAAGCATTGTGCACGTTAGTGCAAGAAGAGTGTATCGATGGAGTTCGCGAGCTAGCTCTTGGCGTTGAAAAGCCCTTCCTGAAAGCTGGGCCTGTTCCGCCTCAAACTCCTCAACTGACAACTTCACATCCGCGTAGGCCCCTGGAAAATCGGACTGCGAACTTCGAGCCAGAGCCCGATAGTACAATACCTGGGATCGCTGCCGACGGTGGTCATTCCGTTGAAGCAACGCTACTGCCTTGTCATAAAAATGAATGGCCGCGAGCGAGTTCATTGCATTGAAGTGCTGAAGTCGCCCAAGTTGCTCGTAGGCGCTTGCCTCTCTCAGGACCAGACCAGCAGTGGCAGCATGCTCGGCCAGCTGACCCAGTGTAGCAGTTAGTTCGTCGACCCTACCCAAAGCGTCGAGAATGCAAGCGCGTGTGTCAAGATCGATCAGGCGATCTATTGCAGTGGACGCAGTCGCGGGCTCGTGGAGATAAACTCCTTCTGCGGCGGCAGGATCACCCAAGCGCAAATACAGTTTCGCTAGGTTAGATCGAGCCTGCAGCTCAAGTGGATTATCTGGTCCAAAGGTCGAGCGGATGACTGCAACCGCCTGTTCATAGGACGTCTTCGCCTCAGGATAGTTGCCAAGCATCCGGTGCACAATGCCAACATTGTTTAAGGCAACGAACTGTATGATTGATTTGGAAGGGTTGCTTGCGCTTTCAGCAGCTTGGATAGCCTTCGTATGTAGTTGGAGAGCCTCTTCCAAATCTCCTGAATTGCGAGCAATGACTCCGAGACAGTCTAGTGCGTTACCCCTGATATGAGCCTCCTTGACACCAGTCGCGTTATCTAAAACGCGGCTGTAAATCTGCTTTGCGTCCGGTCGAGCTAACATCGCCCCTTGTTCTAAGTGCCCTTGCAAAAGCCCTCTGCTTAGGTCTTCAGCCGACATTGGGCCCATCTCAGTTTGCAGTTCAAGTAACTGCTCCAGATCAGTGTGTTCGCCCAAAGCATTACCTGACAGCTGGTGATTCCTGAGGGCCTCAATGAGACATCTGCGGGCCTCTTCGTGGTCGCCAGCCTTCCGATGAAAGTATCCGAGACTACCGAGGCACGTGGCCTCAGTGTCTAGATCTCCCTTATTCCGCGCCTCTGCCAAGAGCCCCTCAACAGCGACTATCGCGTCGTGGTGCCGGCCGAGCTCACTATAGCAGGCGGCGCGAGCATACACCTCTTGGTCACAGGGACTGTAGCCGGGCGTCGATAGCAGTGCGTCCAAATGCTTAAGCGCCTCGTCTGCTCTGTGAAGAGAGGTTAGGGAGTAAGCCAAACCAACCCGGACAACCACGCCGGCTGCGACGACGTGATTGTCATCCTGGAGAATTAAGGCGTCCCCAAGGCATTTCACGGCTGAGATGTGATCGCCTTTCGCCGCATACGTCAATCCCTTCTCTCCCAGACCGATCACAGCATTCAAGAAGTCCCCGTGCTCGCTCGCCACTTCGTGGCATCGGTGAAACAGCGCGATGGCTTCGTCAAATCTTCCTTCCATCCGCTCGCAGAGTCCGAGATTTCGTAGCCCCCCGACGAATTCAACAATGTCACCGTTCTTTTCGCGGATCTCAAGCGCCTTTCGTTGAAGCCTGTAGGCTGGCCCCTTTTCTCCCTTCCTGAAATGAGACTCGGCGAGACGTTCCAACACCATCAGATAATTTGGGTGGTCCGAACTATCTCCGATCAGCTGTAGGGCTTCGACATAGCGTCGGTCCGACTCAGGGAAATCGCCCTGTAGGCGGGCTATCTCACCGAGTGAAACCGAAAACACGGCCAAGACCCATGGGTGAGCGCCTGCTTTTCGGCTCTCTCCAAGCCCTTCGAGCGTGCAAGCTTTGGCGGCCTGGTAGTCCTTGTTTGCACGCTCGAAG
>WNFJ01555366.1_pt3 | contig 10140 bp, 11 predicted proteins | sample 5400461 | NCBI WGS metagenome assembly WNFJ01 (sample SAMN13153349, study PRJNA577476) | soil metagenome | isolation source: 115 cm saprolite on Douglas fir-dominated hillslope | place: USA:California | collected 2013-09-17
AGCGGGGCGATCACTGCGTACGAGTGGAAGAGTAACGGGACCGTGATCAGCACGCAATCCAGCTTCAGCTATCCGTTCGGGACGCCGAGCAACTCCATCGCGTTGAAGGTGACCAATAGCGGCGGACAGACGGCCACGGCGACGGCGCAGATCAACGTATCGATCGCGGCGGCGCCGACAGCGGTAATCTCGATGAGTGCCCAAGGCCAGACGGCTGGCAATGGGGGGACGCTGAATCTGAGCGTGCCTTCCGGTGGGAATGCCAGCGTCAGCTTTAATGCCTCCGGCAGCACGGCGGGAAGCGGTACGATCACGGCTTACGAGTGGAAGAGCAACGGGACGGTGATCAGCACGCAATCCACCTTCAGCTATCCGTTCGGAACGCCGAGCAACTCCATCGCCTTGAAGGTGACTAACAGCGGCGGACAGACCGCCACGGCCACCGCACAGATCAACGTATCCATCGCCGCCGCGCCGACTGCGGTCCTCTCGATGAGTTCCCAAGGCCAGACGGCTGGTAATGGCGGAACGCTGAACCTCAGCGTTCCTTCCGGTGGGAATGCCAGCGTCAGCTTCGACGCCTCTGGCAGCAGCGCGGGAAGCGGGACGATCACGGCTTATGAGTGGAAGAGCAATGGGACGGTGATCAGCACGCAGTCCAGCTTCAGCTTTTCGTTCGGAACGCCGAGCAACTCCATCACTTTGAAGGTCACCAACAGCGGCGGGCAGACCGCAACCGCCACGGCGCAGATCAACGTAAGTCACTAGTACCCGGTGTTCGCAATGGAGGTAGAATCTAAAGATTCTCAAAACTGTCACAAAGGAGAAGATGCGCACGGCGACCGCACCGCAACAGATCACCCAGCCGTTCGGCTTGCCGATCCGCGTTTTTGGCCGACTGCGAGGCTGAAATCACTATGTCCGACTACAGAAAAAGTTACGTTAAATTCAATGGCCGTGACTACGCCGTAACGTGGCATCCGATCTCCCATGAGGTCTACGTCTTCTGGGGCACCGACAAGTACGCTGGCAAGGCGTACAACATGCAGGAAGCCCTCGACATTGCGCTGGGGTGGTTGAATAACCACGCACGGTAGCGAGGCGTTCACCACCAAATGAAAGGGCGCTGTGATGTCAAACCTCTTCAATCAATTTATTGGGACTCCAATCGATTGGGACAATCCCCTGAACATGCCTTTGGTCTTCCAGATTTCGACGGAACTCAACCCGGAGCAGATGCTGACTGAAATCCGGGCTTCGTCAATTGATCCGAATGACCTAGTGAGCATGGCCGATCTCCTTGTCCAATTTCAGAGTCGCGATCATGCGAAAGTCGCTTGGGAAGAAGCGATCCGGCAGTTTGACGCCGCGCCTAGTCGCATCGCGCCAGATGTCAATCTTGTCCACATCAAACGGAACCTCTGCATCGCGACTTTGTCTTCGGCTCCGCTGGAGAGCTTTCGCTGGATTTCCGATGAGCCGCAGATCGCCCGCGACGCTCCGATGGTTGCAATAGAGCTTGCCGAGTCCTTGCGGAGGGCTAATAACTACCAAGAAGCGGAACTGGTCCTTCGAGAATTAGACGGAATTCCCATCGAGGCCTTAGCTGGTCTCTTCCCGGACGCCGAGAAGGGGGCTAACGCGGTTCGTGGCCTACGGACTTCCGTGAGGGGCACAATCTGCAAACGTTCAATCCCCGCCGACCCCATGGCGGCGTTTGGCTGGATCGCTCAAGAGCCGGGGATTGTTCAGGCCGATCCAAAGCTTGCGCTGAGTGTGGCAGTCCTTCTTTTTAAGATGAACCGCGTTGAGGAAGCCGGAGTTGTTTTCACGGGAACTGATCAGATACCGGATCGAACCCTTGCAGAGGCTTTGTCAGGGTCCCCATTGGGCATTGAGGGCGTGAATTATATGCGGGTCGAGATTTACAAGCGTTCGCGGTTCAAGGGTCTCCCGCCCCGTTGGGACATGGAAGCAGGAGATGTGCACGAACATATGGGAATCGTCGAAGATGGATTGCAGAGGCGAGTCGGTCTGGGCCAGGCCGATACGCTCGTAAATCTGAGCTTGCTGGCTGTTAGTGGCGACCGCCGCGCTATACCCCTCTTCGTCCGCGCGCTCTCGCACCACAAGCGTGACATTCAGAGAGAAGGTGCGCTCGGACTCTATTTGCACGGCGATCCAAGGGGCCTCCAATGGCTGATGTCTGAAGATCCAGATGAGGGCGTGTCTTGGACGTTGCGACTACTCAGGGACGCTATCGTCGAGAAGCGCGTTGCCGACTGGGATAAGGCTAAGGCGTCGCAACCTACGAATGCTCCGGCTCAGGGCACGTCAACGCGTTCAACCGGTCAAGACAAGCCGGAAAAAAAAGGGCTCTTCCGCTCACTCTTCGGAGGTTGACGCAGCACCACAGTCGCGGGGAAGGAAAAACAGTAATGGACAAGGCGGCGGCGGTTGTCGCCACCAAGTACACTGCCAGGGCGTGTACGACGTGCAGGAGCGCTCGACATTGTGCTGCCGTCGCTGACAATCACGCAAGATAGCAACGAGGATGGGAAGGAGGGAGTAACGTGAGCGAACATCTCGGAAACTGTCCAGAATGCGGTGCGGATCTTGACGCAAGAGAGCAACATGCCCCAGGCTGTCCCAATAGGAAGGACGTGGTTTCACTTGCGCCAAAGCTCCTGAACACTGCTCACCGCTTCGGTCATAAAGACGATTATTTGACCTGGGAAAAACTTCAAGGGATGTTGACCGACCGCCAGATTGGGGTGATTCCCAAGTTCGAGCTAAAGGCATACACGACAGTCGTTAAGGAAGGCCTGGACTTTCTAAAGGCGACAGGGTTTTCGAGCGTGGCCGATCTCAATAAAATCCAAGAGATAAATCTGGCCCTCTTTTACTATGTCGGGATGGCGTGCCATCGATCGGGAAACAACTTCGATGCCGCTGTGTGTCTTAGCATTGTCTACTCTCAGATGAGGTTCATTGATCAGATTCTGCCAGACTTCAAGGTGTATCCCAAGTCGGCAGGTAAGTCCCTTTTGGAAATTACGAAGGAGTACGATCCCAGTATCCAAGAAATCGAAACTTTCTTGAAGCAGAGACTCGGCAAGAGTGGCTGCTTCGTCGCCACCGCCGCGTGCGGCGATCCACTTGCGCCCGAAGTTATCTTGCTGTCTGCCTTCCGCGATGACGTTTTGCTCAAACGCCGAATTGGAAGGGCCTTCGTGCGCCTATACTACACCGTGTCGCCGCCCATCGCGGACGTGATGGCCCGATCCGCGATGCTTCGAGCATCGTCCATGCGGTTTGTCGTCACGCCAGCAACCGCGGTTGTGGCGAAACTCTGGAATAGGAAACGATATGGCAACTTTTCTTGATAGGCTCTCGAAGGTTAAGCACGCGACATTGAGGGATTGGCAGCGTTCGTTGGGCGACATACGGAGCGAAGGCAAAATGAGACGTCTTCGTCGCGCAGCAACGGGCCTAAGGGAAGAGTAGATGCAGTGTTCGATTTGCAAGGAAACGGATCGCCCCAAGTTTTGTCGGACTTGCGGAAACAATCTTGTAGCTCCCATTGACGTTACATTCCCCGGAGTTTCGGATCTTGAGGCAGCCTACGCTGCAAGGGCCGATCCGAGATTCGATTACGAAGCGGCCCTTCCTGCGTTCCGTGAGGCAACGAAATTCGTAGCTTCTTTTCCCCGAGAACTGGCGATGATCACATGGTTCAAATATGCCATGACGATTTGCGCGTTCCACGATGGAGGGGACACTCTCAAGAAGCTGCCAACAGGCGCGCTTGAGGAGTATGTTCGTGCCCTCAAGGAGAGCCAAGCCATCTACGATGGTCTGCCCGCGGACAGCAAGGAAGCTCTAAGAGACGGGTTGGACTACCCGGACATGTTCGAGTCACAATTCAACGAGGCTCGACGCGTGCTGGCAGGAAAAACGGCTGGATCGGGGGCGACGACGACGACCCCACGCCCTTCGCAATCGGCAGCATCACAAGCCACTCGGCAACCAAGCCAACGCTCCGTGGGTGAAGCGAACGATGACAACTACATGCTGGCTTACCCAAGAGGTGCGGAGCGGTTGGAGGTGGCTTCAATTGGAATCCGCTGCGTCAAATGCCCGAACCACGTCATCCCGCTTTCACCTTGCTCCAATTGCGGCGGCGTAGCATTCATGCTGAGCACCGATGCGCTGAACGTCACTGGACTAGTTTGCTACCTCTGCCGTAAAGGCTTCACGTCAGCGAGGTGCGTCTGCGGATGCCAGAACCCCATCGAAGCCCACACAATCATGCGGCTCAAGGCGAAATCGAGTGGCTCGGCAGAAAACAAAGGGGGCGGCTGCTTCATAGCCACCGCTGCCTGTGGCGACTCGTTTGCGCCGGAAGTAGTTGCTTTATCTGCCTTCCGTGATGAAGTTCTGCTGCACAGTCGAAACGGGAGAACTTTCGTGCGCCTCTACTACGCCGTGTCGCCTGGCGTCGCCGCCGTTATCGCCCGGTCCATCGCGCTTCGCCGCGCTGCGATGGCGTTGATCGTGAGACCCGCTGTTCGGTTGCTACGAAGTTTCCAGGCCCCAAGCCGCGAAAGCAGGAAGAGGAGTGTATCGTGACCAAGGAAGAATTTGACGTGGAGTTAGATCGCATCCGCAGAGAGAATGCGAAGTCGTTTGTGATCCTGCGTTCAATGCAGGAAGCCGAGGAGCGCATCAACTATCTCGCTCTTGGTGATGCGGAGGTTCGTGATTTTGCGAACTCTGATCCAGCAATGTTAGCTGCCATCAGGGACTGGCTCAAAGCGGGAAAACAAGTTACCATGTCACCCGCTGGAGGCGGCAAAGCCATGCTTACGGCGGGAAAGGGATTGCTCAGTTGACTGACGCTCAACGTCGGCGCATCGGTCCCTTGCTGCCAAGCCGCTGCTATGGCCGCTTGACCTTCACAGGGCGCGTCTCCGTGACCGGCTGAGAATCGAGGCAGAGTTGGCAGAAGATAGGCGAGGAAGCAGGAGTGAATCGTGACCAAGGAAGAATTTGACGCAGGGTTACATCGTATCCGCGAAGAGTATGGGAAGCCGTTTGTCGCGAACTTCTTTGATAACGATGTCGTCATAATGTTAGACAACATTCAGGGGTACATGGAATCGCATACGCCGAGCGAGATGCTGGCCGACATTCGTGGATCGGGCATTAACCCGAACGAGTTGCCTTCCCTCGGAGATCAAGCCCTACAAAGTTACAAGCAATACGCACATTCTCAGGTGCTCTACGCCGAGGGCATAAGGCAGCTTGAGGCAGCTCCGCACCTCTTAGCTCCCGACTGCAACCTGTTTTTTGCGCGGCGCAATTTGTGTGTGAGTTATTTGTTTGCTGGCTCCGTGGTTGAGGCTTTCTCGGTTATCGCCAAGGAGCCACGACTCATAGCTGCGGATCTCAGCACGGCTTTACTTTTGACGCGAGCACTCGCCCAAAATGGACGTTCGGAACAGGCCAATGTGATTCTTTCTGCGATTGACCAAATCCCCCTTCCAGATCTTCTGAGCAAGCTCGAAGCCGCAGAACTGGACCTCGATTTCGTCAAGGATGTTAAGGCTGAGGTACGCAAGGCATCCGGCGTACGAACGATGCGGGACCTGAACTGGCTATCCGCGTCCGGCACAGGGGAACTCCCGGAAGGATTGCTTGATATGGACGTGAATCGGCTTGCAAACAACGGCGTTCCGATTGAACTCTTGAATACCATCAAGACTGCCGTTCTGCTTCAGTCAGGGCAGGACCGCAAGATGTGGTCCGTCGCGTTTTTCGACATCAACGATCCACGGCCACTCCTGGCGAGAGGAATGGCTGGACGCTTTCGTGTTCTGTTCCACTGTAGGATGGGTAAGTTCGGGGAGGGTTGTAACGTTTTTGGTGTCTACCGCGATTAGCAAGAACGCATCGTGTGAACCGACTACGCCGTACACTAGAGTGATGAATGACGGAGAAAAGCGATGACTTACCGTGCATTGTTTCCCGGAAAACTGATAGAGTTTCACGCTTCAACCGGTTCATCCGTTTCGAGAGGGGGCCTGATCGCCAGAGTGCGATGGTTCGACGAGCGTGGCCGTCCGACAGGCGACATCGTTGAGATTACCTCGCCCGCAAATGGCACGGTAGAGACGTTCGTTGCGGCGAACAGCCAATTTCTCAAAGGCGAACCACTATTTCGGCTTGATCCTGACGGCACAGCAACGGAAAGAGCTTCTGGTGACGATCTTCGTCCTGTGTTGGATAGGGCAATGGTTGCTGCTGCGCAGGGTAACTGGCCGTATGCAGAACAGCTGTGCAGGCAGGTCCTTGACGCTCATCCAACTGATCCAGGGCTGGAGGCTGTCGCGCTGACGTACCGCGCACTGGCTTTGGGATTCGCTGGTTACAAAGAGGGGAATCGGATGTTGCTTGATGAAGCTCTAGTCGAAGGACGGCGGGCAGTACGTATTTTTCAACAGACCAATGGGCAAGCCTTCGATGTCTCACGCGCGCATGAAGCGATTGGAAACGCCATTCTTTTTATGATTACCCTGGATGTCATTAGGAATGATGAATGGCCCACTCTGTTCCCCGAAGGCTACAAAGCATTGAAGAAGGCGCTCGAAGTTGACCCCAAAAGTACTTCAGCCCGAAAGAACCTTGGGATTATCGGGGGCGCGCTCCCCATCGCCAAGATGCGTGGGGCCAAGATATAAGTCCGCAGAATCATTAGTCACATCAACGCGCCCATAGTGAGCCGACACATTGGAGAGAAACGATGGAGACCGCTGACAATCAGAATTGCCAGAGGGGAGATCACAATGTTCTGGAAGAAGAAGGCACAAGATGGGGGATCTGTCCAACCGACGAAACAGGTTGACTCGAATCCTTTCAGCGACGAAGAGGCGCGAGACTTCCTAGTTGAAGCGGAGAGAATTCTGCTGAAGCCTGATGCAATGCAACAGGCAGCGGGTGTTCCTCTTACGCCGATACCTCTGCGGGAAATGTTGAATGTGGACGTTATGGATGCGGCGAACGCTCTCGCCGCCTTACTGCAAGGGCCAAACGGCATGTACCGAAAGACGGCGGCCTTCGCGTTCGGTCAACTTGGTCTTGATGACGAACAGATACTCACGCTACTGGAGAATCAGAAGAACAACGAGACAGCAAAGGGCAACATCGAAGCCATCGAAGCTGCGATTGCCGCACTGCGGCTAGTTCCACGACGAACAGGTTCCGCAGAGCTTCATCGGCGGCGTGTGGTTGAAAACCTCTACGAAGGTCGTGCGTGGGACGCCGGATTACCGCAGCAGTAACAATCTTGCAGCCTGTACGGTGCGATCCGTGTCTACACGAATCGCATCAAGACAAAAGGAATTGCCAACGCCATGCAACCAATGGCGACGGCTGCGTACTGGACGGTTTTCAGTTTCGCCTCCAACGGCAACTTGACCACTTGGATAAGATGGTTTCTGACAAACTCCTCCACGGTGTTCATGGAGATGTCCGCCTCTTTGATCTTTGGCAGCAACTCACTTACGATACTTTTTTGGAGCAACTGAATGGGTTTTCGCACTACCCATTGATACAATCGCTTTGCCGCCCCGAAGTTCGTGGAGAATTTCGTTACCCATACACCAGCATCCGAATCCATCAGGCGGCGAAGTTGCTCCGCAGGAATTGATTGCGTGCCTCCCCCGATCCGTGCAACCGAATCAGCCACCATGCTCCGCACGGTTTGGTAAACGGCGTCAACGATTCGTTCGACGTGGCGATGAAGCGTACAAAGTCCTAGCAAAAAACCGCATCCGAACCCGGCCATCGCGAACACGCCCACCAGGAACAGTCCTTCCAGGATTTTTCTCGTCGTTGAATGGTTCGTCGGTATTGTGGTAGCCAGCAGAATGAAAGCAAGAATCAGGCACGCCTTGGGGGTCACCCAAAACCGGCCAGTTGGGGTCACCTCAAAACCGGCCAGTTGAAACCGTGATCTAGGACATTGACGCGGACGCGAGGACGCTATCCTCCGTCCTTGTGAGCAATGTCTTGAGCGAGGAACAGAAACAGCAAGTCATAGCCTTAGGGCGACTAGGATGGTCGTTACGGCGAATTGAACGGGAAACCGGCGTTCGTCGAGAAACGATCTCCGTTTATTTGAAAGAGGCCAAGGTCGAACTGCGACCACCCCGCGGCCGCCGGATCGGTGCAAAACCGGCCAGTCGGGCCGGCGAGGTGACCCCCGACTCCGCGCCGCCAAAACCGGCCAGTGAGGCCGAGGAGGTGATCACCGACTCCGGCGGAGAATCGACCGGAGAGACCCCGCCGCAACCCGAACCGAAACCCGGTCGTAGCCCCTCAGCCAGCGCCTGCGAACCCTATGCCGAGATGATCGAAGTGGGTCGCTCCCGAGGCCGCAACGCCAAAGCGATTTGGCAGGATCTGGTGGATGCGCATGGCTTCGCCGGCGGATATCAGAGCGTCAAGCGATTCATCCGTAAGTTCGGCGGGAACCAGTCGCCGGAAGCCTGCGCGGTCATCGAGACCGCGCCCGGCGAAGAGCTTCAAGTCGACTATGGCACTGGCCCCATGGTCCGCGATGCGCCCAGCGGCAAATACCGGCGCACACGGCTATTCGTGCTGACGCTCGGCTACAGCCGCAAGTCGATTCGCCTGCTGGTATTCGGCTCCAGTTCTCAGACGTGGGCCGAGTTGCACGAGAAGTCCTTTCGCCGACTGGGCGGGGTGACACGGGTCGTTGTCCTCGACAATCTGCGCGAGGGAGTGCTCAAACCAGACATCTACGATCCCACTGTCAATCCTCTGTACCGCGACATGCTCCAACACTACAGTGTCGTCGCACTGCCCTGCCGTGTCCGCGATCCGGATCGCAAGGGCAAGGTGGAAAGGGGCGTCGGTCATGCCAAGAATACACCTCTGAAAGGGCTGCGCTTCGAAAGCCTGGAGGAGGCTCAGGCCTACCTGGACCACTGGGAAACACGCTGGGCCGACACGCGCATTCACGGCACTACCAAGCGGCAAGTCGCCGCCATGTTTGCCGAAGAGAAGCCGGCGCTGCAGCCGCTGCCCGTGGAGCCTTTCCGCTATTACCAATACGGCAAACGCACGGTGAACCTGGATGGCTGCGTGGAAGTCGAGGCGGCCTACTATGGCGCGCCGCCGGGCTGGATCGGCCGGCACGTCCAGGTGCAATGGGATTCCCACCAAGTCCGCTTGATGGACCCGCAGAGCGGGCAACTCCTGCGCGAGCACCTGCCCCAGGCGCGCGGACGACATCGCATCAAAGACGAAGACCGGCCCAAGAAAACTCCCCTGGGAACGCTGCAACTGTTGAGCCGCGCCGACAAAACCGGCGGGCAGATCGGAGCGCTCTGCCGGGCGATGCACAGCGAGCACGGGCCGATCGCGGTGCGCCGCATTCAAGGGGTGCTGTCGTTGGCCAAGAAGTATGGTGCGGCCAGTGTCGAGGACGCCTGCGCCGCCGCGCTGGAAGTCGGCGTCCGCGATTACCGCTTCGTGCGGCGCTATCTGGAGCGCCATCCTCAACTGCCGTTGAGCTTGCGCCAGGTCGATCCGCTGATCCGCCAGCTCACGTTGTACCGCGACTTCATCGAAAGCAAAACCAAGGAGAGCAACGAATGAACCTCATTGAATTACAACGCGCATTACGACAACTCCGGCTCGGCGGTGTGGCCGCCGTGCTGGAAACCAGACTGCACCAGGCGCAGGCCGAAGCGATGGCGCCGATCGATCTGATCTCCTGTCTGGTGAGTGACGAGCTGACCCGCCGCAGCGAGAGACTGTTGGATCGCCGGCGCAAGCAGGCGGCCTTTCGCGACCCGCACAAGACGCTGGACAACTTCGATTTTACTTTCAACCCGAAGATGAATCGCAGTCTGGTGTTTGACCTGGCAACCTGCGCCTTCATCGGCAAGCGGGAAGATGCTTTATTCCTGGGGCCAGGCGGGACGGGGAAGAGTCACTTGGCTCAAGCCGTTGGCCAAGCCGCCATCCAACAGAACTATTGCGTGATGTACCGGGAGACGCACGTGCTGCTGGAAGATCTGGCCGAGGCCGTCGCCGAAGGCAGGCGCA
>WNFJ01711672.1_pt1 | contig 10140 bp, 12 predicted proteins | sample 5400461 | NCBI WGS metagenome assembly WNFJ01 (sample SAMN13153349, study PRJNA577476) | soil metagenome | isolation source: 115 cm saprolite on Douglas fir-dominated hillslope | place: USA:California | collected 2013-09-17
GATTGGGAGCCAGGGTGACGCTGGGGGCGCGCGACTCCAGTCGCGCGTCTTTGTCATTGCACGAAAGGAGCTCGCGCCACTGGAGTGGCGCGCCCCCAGAGATGAGTAAGGCCTACCGCCGCCACAGCTCGCGTGAAGCGAGTACCGCGCCAACCGTCACCAACAGCGCCGCGATCAGCAGCGTGCCGGTCGGCTCGGCGAGGCCGCACGCGATCAGCAGCGCCGTCGAGAGAATCGGCGTGGCGTAGGAGAGCGCGACAACACCGCCGACGCCGCGCAGAAGGCCGCGATGGCGTCGGTTGGCGTCTCGCCGAAGCGGCGCGACAGCACGGAATAGAGCGACCAGGTGAAAGCGCAGCCCAGTGCCAGCGCACAGCCCAGCGCATAGGTGCCGGCGAAGCTCACGCCACGGCCGAAGGCGAGTAGCGCCACGCCGGCGAAGCCCAGCAGCGCGCCTAAAAGATGCGGCGGCCAGCCTAAAAGCCCCGCCCAGCCGACGCCGCGGGCGAGCGCCCGTACGATGCCGATGGAGGCGCCGACCGCGAACGTCATGGCAACCATCTGGAACGGCGGAACCGGACCGGCCGTTACCGACAACGCCGCCAGGGCGCCCCACAGCGCGATGGCACAGAAGCCCGCCGCCATCGCGCGGCGCCGGTCGACGTCGATAATTGTCATAGCCGCCGCATAGAGAATGCCGCCGCCGTTGTCGAGCGGGGGCCCGTCGAGCAGGGGCTTGTCGAGCGGGTGCGTGGGCCCTCTTTCATGGTTACGATAAGGTTGCAGCGGAGACATCATGTTCGTTCGGCCGACCAATCGGGTGAGTCATCGTCTGGCGCGCCTGGCCTTCATCACGGCCTGCGTGGCGGCGCTGGTCGTCGCCTCGGCCGGGCCGCTCCACCGTTACGTCGGGCTCGACATCGAAGCGGACTTCGCGGTCTTCCGCTACGGCTTCTACCTCGCCGTCGCCGCGGTGGCGCTGGGGCTCGCCACCATCGTGCCGACGCGGCCGGGAGATCGCCGGCGCGGCTTCGTGGCGGCGCTGCTCGCCATCGTGATCGGCGCGGCCGCCGCCTATATGCCGCTCGACTGGTTCCTGCGCGCCCAGCAGTCGCCCGAGATCAACGACATCTCGACCGACATCGCCAATCCGCCGCCGCTGGTCGTCACCTTGCAGCTGCGCCGCGGCGCGCCCAATCCGCCGGCCTATCCCGGCGCCAGCGCCGGCGTGCTGCAGCGCGCCGCTTACCCCGACATCGTGCCGGTCATCCTGCCGGTTCCGCCGGCCGAGGCATTCAAGCGCGTCGACGCCGTGGCGATGGCGATGGACTGGGACGTCGTCGCGCGCGCACCGGCCGACGGGCGCCTGGAAGCCATCGCCACCAGCGAATGGAGCCGCATCGACATCCGCTCCAAGAGCCGCGTCGGCGAGTCGGATCTCGGCGTCAACGCGCGACGCATCCGAGACTTCATCGCGCGGTTGAAGGCGGGGAAGTAGCCTTCGGACCGGTCGGATCAAAAACCAACCTCATCTTGAGGAGCACGCCGCAGGCGTGCGTCTCCATCGCGCGGAGTAATCTCCGCGCTGTGATGGGCAACAATCGTGTTGTATCCCACCCTTCGAGACGCCGCGTGGAGTTTACCCCGAGGGCATCCGAGGGGCGCGGCTCCTCAGGGTGAGGTTTTGTAGAGGCCCGCGTCCGCTTAAAGGCCAAGCGGCAACGTGAAGCGGAACGTCGTGCCCGCGGCGCTGGTCTCGGCGAGCGCGATGTCGCCGCCGTGGATGCGCACCAGGTCGCGGGCGATGGCGAGACCCAACCCGGCGCCGCCGGCGCGTCCACCCGTGGCGAAGGGGCGGAAGATCTGGGCCGCTACCGCCTGGGGCACGCCGGGGCCGTTGTCGGCGACGTCGACCTCGAAATAGCCGCCGTTGGCATGCGAGCGCACGGTGACCGTGGTCGCGCCGGCTTCGAAGGCGTTGCGGCCGAGATTGACGAACACCCGATAGAGCAGATCGCGATCGGCCCGCACCGGCCGGTCCTCGCTGCACTCGTTGATCCAGTGGCGCACGACGTTGGGATTGCTGTCCTCGCCCTGTTCCTGCAGCGCGACACCCACCTCGTCGACCAGGTCGGCCAGCTCGATGTCGGCAATCCTGGGCGTCGGCCGGTCGCGCACATACTCGATGGCGTCGCTGGCCAGACGCGCCGCCCGGTCGATGGTGTTGAGGATGGTCGGCGCCAGCGCCCGCGTGCGCTGGTCGTCGCTGCGCGCCAGACGGTCGGACAAGAGCCGCGCCGTCGATAGCATGTTGCGCAGATCGTGATTGATCTTGTTGGTCGCCGCACCGATTTCGGCCAGCCGCGACTTTTGCCGGAGCGAGGCGCGCAGCTCGCGCTGCAGGTTCTGGAACTCGCGGTCGACGACGCCGATCTCGTCGTTGCGTCGGGTCGGCGGTCGCTCGGTTCCCGGCTCTTCGGGCTCGCGCCGGAACGCCGTCATGTCGGCCGACAGATCCTGCAGCGGCCGGATGACCAGCCAGCGCAGTGCCAGATAGAGCAGGAAGGCGGTGAACAGCGCGATGATGATGGAGAGCACCAGGATGCGCGTGGCGTAGCTGTACATGGCGATGCGCATCGGCAGCTCGTCGACGATGATCCACACCATGGCATGCGGCAGGCGCATCGATTCGCCGCCGACGCGGATATAGCGCGCGCCGTCGTGGGTCATCGCCGCCAGCGCGTCCCAGATCAGCGGGAACATGCCCTCTTCCTTGAGGTTGTAGCTCGGCATGGTGGGGCGCGGCTCGATGGTCATCAGGGCGCGCTTGGGCTTGTTGGGCTCGACCAGCACCACCGTATCGACGCGCGCGTTGTTGAGCAGGGCGCGCTTGACCTCCTCGGTCACCATGTTGTCGGGCGTGGCGTCGAGCGCCAGCGCCGCCAGCGTGCCGCTTTCGATGAGCTGGTAGAGATAGGCCATGCGGAAGCGGCCGATCGAGGGCAGGAAGAGCAGGATCTCGGCGATCATCACCGCGGCGATCACCATCCCCAGGATGCGCACCGACAGCCCGAAGGCGAGGTTTCGGCGGCGCAGGCGGCGGACCGATTCGGCCGGAACGGTGACATCGGCGGTCATCGCCCGAGTCTATCGAAGTCCCGGCCGCCGGCCTAGATCAGCGCACGGCCTTGTGTTGAGCCCTTTCTTTCGAACCTAGGGCGCTGTCACGACGCGATAATAGACGCCGTTGGCGCCGTAGGCGGGAACGAACCACAGGCCATCGGTGCAACGGTAGTAGGGCTGCGCATTCACCGCCTGATAGCTGCAGTCGGCAGGCAGCGTGCCGTAGAGTGTCCCCGGCGGATTGGCGGTCGCGGCGGCCGACGCAGCGCCGGCCGCGACGCCTGTGGCGTAGGCCTGGTTGTTTGCCGTGCTGGCGGCGGCGGCGCCGATCGCGGTGCCGGCTAAAAGGCCGGCCGCGACCGCGCCGCCGGTGTTCCAGCCGCCGCAATTGTAGCAGTTGGCGCCGTAGGCGTTGACGACCGTGGGCGCATTGTAGGCGCCGTAGTAGCCACCGTGATAGTAGTCGGGGCCGCCGTAGTAGGTATGGCCGGATGCGCCGGTCGCCGTCCACGCGCCGCCGCCGCCGGTCGCCGTGCCGCCACGATAGCCGGTCGCGTTCCAGGTGCCGCCACTGCCGCTTGCTGTCCCGCCGCGCCAACCGGTGCCGCTCCACGTGCCGCCGCTGCCGCTTGCCGTGCCGCCGCGCGCATCGGAGGCGCTCCAGGCGCCGTGGCCGCCCCAACCGCCGGCATGCACCCACGCGCCGGCCGAGGCCAGCGGCACGGCGATCGCCGCGGCACAGGCGAGAAGCAGAGTCTTGTTCATCGCGCGCTCCTGTTCGTCACTTCTTGGGCGCGGCGCCGGTGATCGGCACCGCCGGCGGAACGAATTCCACCTTCCGGGCGCCCGCCAGGGCGGCCGAGGTGAAGGCATCGGCCGCGACAGGTTCGTCGAGCTTCCAGTCCGACAAGGCCACGGTGTGGCGATAGTGCGAGGGATCGCCGATGAAGATGGCGCGGGCCAGCCGCGGCAGCTTGTCGTCGCTGCCGATCCACAGCTGGACGTGCACGAACGGGCCGACCAGCACCACGATATCGGTCGGCACGTCGCCGACCACGATCGACTTGCCGACGACAAAGGCGATACGCAGGTTCTCCGTGATCATCTTCAACGGGTCGGAGACGATGACGTCGGTGAAGGGGAAATAGATCGTGGCCTTCTCGAAAGCGGCGCGCAGCATGGCGTCAATCGTGTCCGGCGCCTCGGCGACCGCCACCAGGTTGGCGGCGGGCTCGTAGGCCTGCGCCGTCTTGCCGTCGTAGTAGAATTCGGTGCGCGGCCCGTCGCCCGGCGTGACGACGCGGAGCTTGTCGGGCCGTTGCAGGGTCACCTGCGAACGGGTGAAATAGGCCAGCGGCTCGCCGGTGCGGTCGGGGCTTTCGTAGGTGGTGACGGCGGTGAAGCTCATGGTCTTGGCCGCGGCGAGCTTTTCGCTCATCGCCTTGACCAGCGCGAGCGCGGCCGGCTCGATCTCGACCCTCACGCCGAGATCGGGCGGGGCTGGCGCGGCGGCGGCGGGCGGCGCCGGTTGCAGCTGGGCCTGTGCGGTGGCGAAACTGGCGGCTATCGACAGCGCTGCCGCGATCAAAGATTTCATGCAGATTCCCCCTGGTCGCGCGAAATGATCGGCATTTTCGCGGGCGAAGGCAATCGTCCGGTGGTGGCGTGGAACGTGCGGCCGCGGGCCGTGCTCAATCGCCGGAAGATGCGAGGCCATCCGGGCATCATTATCAGTCGACGCGTGACGGTCCTAGTGCGAGCCCGATCCGGTGATGAGTCGCGCGCCCGACTGGAAGGTCACGTACGACCACAGCCAGTCGAGCATCACGACCAGCCGGTTCCTGAAACCGATCAGGAACGAGATGTGGACAAGGCCCCACAGCAACCAGGCGAGCGTGCCGTCGAGCTTGATCCAGCCGAAGTCGGCCACGGCGGCGCGACGGCCGATGGTCGCCAGCGTGCCATAGCTGCGATAGCGGAAAGGCGGCGGCGCGGGCCCGCCGGCAAGGCGCGCGCGCAACAGGCGCGCGACATAGGCGCCCTGCTGCTTGGCGACGGGCGCCAGGCCGGGCAGCGGCCGGCCGCGGCGATCGACGGCAAGGGCGGTGTCGCCGAGAACGAAGATCTCGGGATGGCCGGGCAGCGACAGGTCGGGCCCGACCTTGACCCGGCCCGCTCCATCCTTGTCGGCGCCCAGCCATCGCGCGGCGCTCGAGGCCATGACGCCGGCGGCCCACACGACGGTGGCCGCCGCCAAGCGATGGTCGCCGATGGCGACACCCTCTTCGTCGCACTGGGAAACCGGCGTGCCGAGGCGCACCTCGACATGCAGCCGTTCGAGCGAGCGGCGCGCCGCCTCGCTCAACACTTCCGGGAAGGCCGGCAGCAGGCGCGGGCCTGCCTCGACCAGCACGATGCGGGCGTCGCGCGGATTGATGCTGCGGAAATCGTGACGCAGCGCCACGTGGGCGAGCTCGGCGATGGCGCCCGCCATCTCGACGCCGGTCGGGCCGCCGCCGATCACCACGAAGGTGAGGAAGCGCCGCCGTTGTTCCGGTTCCGCCGCTTCGGCGTGCTCGAAGGCCATCAGGATGCGACGGCGGATTCCGGTGGCGTCGTCGATGTTCTTCAGTCCGGGCGCCACGCTCTCCCAGTCGTCGTGGCCGAAATAGGAGTGTCGTGCGCCGGTCGCGACGATGAGATGGTCATAAGGGACCTCGCGGTCCTCGACCGTCACGGTCCGCTTTTCCTTATCGATGCCTAAAACCTCGCCCAGCAGGACGCTGACGTTGGGCGCGCGCCGCAGGATGGAGCGGATCGGCTGCGCGATCTGCGCCGGCGACAGGCCCGCGGTCGCGACCTGATAGAGCAGCGGCTGGAACAGATGATAGTTGCGCCGATCGATGACGGTGACATGGGCGGCGGCATCGGCCAATCCATGCGCGGCGCTCAGCCCGCCGAAACCTGCGCCGATGATGATGATGCGGGGCCGGGCCATGGCGGCGCTCACCATACCGGGAGGCGCGCCAGGAAACGCACCAACCCGCGCGTGCGCGGGCCGAACAACGTTTCGGTGAAGTAGCTACCGGCGGCGCGCTTGCTCGCCTCGCCTAGAGTCGGATAGGGCGGCACGAAGCCCGCCAGCGCCGAGATTTTCAGGTGCCTGGCGATCGCCAGGCACCACGGCTGGATCAGGTCGCCGGCATGCGGCGCCACGATGGTCGCCCCCAGGATGCGGCCGCGCCGATCGGTGATCGCCTTCACCATTCCTTCGGTTTCGCGTTCGGTCTGGGCGCGGTCGTTTTCGGCAAGCTTCCAGCGCAGGACTTTTATCGCCTCGCCATGCTTATCGCGCGCCTCGCGTTCGCTCATGCCGACCTGCGCCAGTTCGGGGTCGGTATAGGTCGCCCACGGCACGATCGAGGCGTCGAGTCGCGCAGGCGCGCGGAACAGCGCGCCGCGGATGAACAACGAGGCCTCATAGCCCGCCATATGGGTGAAAGCATAGAGGCCGTTGCAATCGCCGATCGCCCAGACATTGCGGTTGGAGGTGCGGAGCGCGGCATCGACGGTGATGCCGCGTTTGGTGTGGGCGACGCCCGCCGTCTCGAGGTCGAGCCCTTCAACGATGGGCGCACGGCCGGCAGCGACCAGCAGGTGCGAGCCGTCGAGGCGTTCGCCGCCGTCAAGAATCACGGTCATACCGGAAGGAGCCCGTTCGACCCGGGCGATCTTGACGGGCGCGCGCAGGTCGATGCCTTCGGCCCGCAGCCGCGCCGCGACGATGGCGGAAAGCTCGGGATCGTCCTTGGCGAGGAAGTCGGCCGCTTCCAGCACCGTGACCCGGGCGCCCAGCCGTCTGTACGCCTGCGCCAGTTCGAGGCCGATCGGCCCGCCGCCGATCACGACCAGATGGTCGGGCAGGGCTCGGTTGGCGAAGACCGTCTCGTTGGTGAGATAGGGCACGTCGCCGAGGCCCGGGATCGGCGGCGCCGTCGGCCGCGATCCGGTCGCCAGCACGATGCGGCGGCTCTTGATGCGATGCGGGCCGGCTAAAAGTTCGGTGTGGCCAACGAAGCGCGCCTCTTGCTTCAGCACGCGGACGCCCAATCGCTCGAAGCGCTCGACCGAATCGTTGGGTGCGATCGAGGCGATCACCTGGGTGACGTGATCCATGACCTTGCCGAAATCGACTCGCGGGTCGACCGGCGCGATACCGAAGGCGGCCCCGCCGCGTTGCGCCTGGGCGGCCTTGGCGGCGGCGATCAGCGCCTTGGACGGCACGCAACCGTAGTTGAGGCAATCGCCGCCCATCAGTGCGCGCTCGATCAGCACGACTTTCAGGCCGAGCTGCGCCGCGCCGGCGGCGACGACCAGGCCCGCCGAACCGGCGCCGACGACGCAGACATCGGGTGTCAGGGTTTCAGCCATCTCACGGCGACGTCTTGCGCGCGCGCAGATGAGTGTAGAGAACGGGCACCAGCGCGAGCACCGCGAGACCGAGCAAGGACAGCAGGATGCGCCACTCGAAGATGATTCCCAGGTTGGGCATTTCCCCGCGGTCGAGCAGCAGGCCGAGCCCCGAGCCGACGCTCGAATAGACGACCGCCCCGGGAATGATGCCGATCAAGGTCGCCAGCGTATAGGGACCGAGCGTCATGCCGAGCAACGCCGGCACGATATTGACCAGCCAGAAGGGAAACACCGGCACCAGCCGCAGGAACAGGAGGTAGCTGAAGCTGTCGCGGCGGAAGCCTTCCTCGAGCCGGGCGAGAGCGGCGCCGACGCGGGCATGGAAGAGATCGTAGAACGCCGTGCGCGCCGCCAGGAACACGGCGACCGACCCGACCGTCGCCCCGATCACCGACAGCAGGGCGCCCAGCCACAGGCCGAACAGGAACCCGCCGACGGGCGTCACGACCACGGCGATGGGCAACGAGAACGCCACCACCAACGCATAGACGACAACGAAGAGGAACGCCGCCAGCGCGACATGCCCCGCCACCCAGGCCGTGAGCGTCGCGTGATGGCGGCTCAGCATCTCGAAGGAGAAGTAGCGTTCGAGATCGAGCAGCAGGAAAAGCGCCAGCCCGAGCAGCAGGACCGCCACGGGAATCAGCCGGCGCCACATCGGGAGGGTCATGTCGTCTTTCGCGTGGCTTGTCATCGATATTGGCCTTCATCCGCCCGGTCTCAAAGCAATTGCGCTCACGCTCCGGTGACAGCCCTAGACGTTCGGCAGTCCAGGATCCGTCGCGGCAAAACTCGGACGCCGGCTGAGTTGCATCCACCACGCGGCGAGCAGCGGATGATTCCGCAGCAGTGCCGCGCCTTCGGGCGCGGCAGCGAAGTAGGCGATCATCGCGCCAAGATGAAGGTCGGCCAGCGACAAGGCGGGCCCGACGAGGAAGGTGTCGGGCGCCGCCAGCGCCTCGAGCGCTGTCAGGACCTTGGCGGCGCCGGCGAGACCACGGCCGACCTCTGCCTCATCGGCCGGCTGGCCGATCGCGGGCCGGAACACGCGGTGGGAGAAGACTTGGCGGACCAGCGGCCAGTAACTGTAGGAATCGACCACTCCGATGATCTGGTCCATGCGACCCAGGGCGCGAGGCGAGCGCGGCTGCAGGGCGGGGCCGGCGAAGGTGCGATCGAGGTAGCGGGTGATGGCGCCGGTTTCGTAGAGAGCGAAATCGTCGTGAACCAGGGTCGGCACGCGGCCGAACGGATGGAGGGCGAGATAGTCCGCCGGGACGTCCGCGGCGAAGGGGTTCACTTCGACCCGATCATAGGCCACCCTCTTCTCGGCCAAGGCGAGGCGGGCAATCCGGACGTAGACGCTGTAGCGATAACCGTGCAGGACCAGAGGCATGGCACCATCCTAAGGCACTCTTGCCGAACCGCGGGTCTCCAGACCCGCCTCATGTGGCCCCTCAGAAAAGACCATGAGGCGAGCCTGGCGGCCCGCGGTCCGGCAAAACAAAGCCCTGCCGGCGGCTCGTTGACTCGCAGCGCCCCCGCGCTTATTACCCTCGCCCACGGATTTCGCCCCCGCCGCCCTGCGCGGGGGTATTGTGTTTGAAGGAGTTGCGTAATGAAACGCACCTATCAGCCGAGCAAGCTGGTGCGCAAGCGCCGGCACGGCTTCCGCTCCCGGATGGCAACGGTGGGTGGCCGCAAGGTCATCGCCAGCCGTCGCCGGTCGGGCCGCAAGCGGCTCTCGGCTTAGTTTTGACGGCCTAGTCAAATTGACCGCGGCACGCCTCGGGCGTCTGCCGAACCGTCGAGATTTCCTGCGCGTCCAGGCTGGGCGGCGCTGTGCCATGCCCGGTTTCGTGCTCCAGGCAGCCCCTGCGCCGGCCGAGCTCAGCCTGCCGGCCGTGCGGGTCGGTTTCACCGTCAGCCGCAAGGTCGGCAACGCCGTCGCCCGCAACCGGGTGCGCCGCCGGCTGCGCGAAGTGGCACGCATGGTGATCCCGGGCCAGGCGCGGGCCGATCTCGACTACGTGCTGGTCGGCCGCCAGGCCGCCCTCGCCCGTGATTTTGCAGCCCTGCGCCAGGAGCTGTTCGAGGCCCTGAAACGGCTCAAAGCGCTCGCCCTCGCGACGCCATGACCTCTTACGGACGCTTGCGCAGGCCCCGGCAAATCGCCAGTTTCCGGGCCGCATGATGTCTGGTCTGGTCTCTTCCCTGGTTTCCGGGTTCCTGCGCGGGGCGATCCGCGTCTACCAGCTGACGTTCGCCTATTTCTTCGTCGGCGCCTGCCGCTACGAGCCCTCGTGCTCGGCCTACGCCGCCGAGGCGGTGTTGCGTCATGGCGCGCTGAAGGGCAGCTGGCTGGCGGCCCATCGCCTGTGCCGCTGCGGACCGTGGGGCGGCCGTGGCTACGATCCCGTGCCTGCCGCCGACAACGCCCACCGCCAACCGCTTTCCTGCCACCCCGCCGAGCGCGCCTGAGGCGCAGCAGAGTTCGCCCGAAATGGACCAGAAGAATTTCATCGTCGCTATCGTGCTCTCGGT
>WNFJ01739418.1_pt1 | contig 10140 bp, 15 predicted proteins | sample 5400461 | NCBI WGS metagenome assembly WNFJ01 (sample SAMN13153349, study PRJNA577476) | soil metagenome | isolation source: 115 cm saprolite on Douglas fir-dominated hillslope | place: USA:California | collected 2013-09-17
CAAACCCCAAGCTCACCCCCGGTGCTACTCGGCCGGTGTCTATGCAGGACGTGTGCGCCGTGCCACATGAAGAAGTCGTAGTTGATGTGCCCGAGGTGCTGCGTGAAAAGATTCTTCGGGAATATGGAATCGCAGAGAAACGCGAGAATGACTTTGAGATCGATTTTCTAATCGCTCCTCGGCTAGGAGGAACGGAAGACCCGCAAAATCTTTGGCCCGAGCCGTATGCCTCCTCAATTTGGAACGCTCGCGTGAAGGACGACCTGGAAGAGCGGCTCCACGAGATGGTCTGCTCGCGCGAGGTCAGCCTGAAGACCGCGCAGAACGACATATCAGCCGACTGGATTGGCGCTTACAAAAAATACTTCAAAACTGATAGGCCAGTTAGCATAAACACCCGAGTCGGGGTAAATAGCTTAGATTGGCAATCCTCAAAGCAGCAGAACCATTTTGCCAAATTGTGGTTGTCTAGATTGAAAATCCCAAAGAAAATAGGGGCATAACTTCGAGCGCGACCTGGCTGAGAGACAAAGATCAGGACGGCTGGTGATGTGACCCGCTTGAATCGCCTGACCAATTGACAAGCTTGGTCTAGTGTCATCGTCAGATGAATTCTACGCTCTTCTCCATCACCTCCCCCGTCGTGGTAGCTAGTATCGCCAGCGTCTGCTGGTGAGCGTGCTATATCGCATCCTACAATTCGCGTCTCGGCCTCCTTCGGTCCGAGCACTGTTAGGGCGAACATCGGCTAACGGGCACTGGTCCGGTTGATGTCATAACGACGCCGGCCTCGCGACGGCCCTGGTAGACTGTTAGCCCGGGAGTAACAAATTGAAATTCCTGTTTGGAGCCTATTGCTGATCGTAGGCGGATGACGGGCAATCGGGCAATCCGTAAATTGAGAATTTCACTCACAGGAGTCTTAACTTCAGAGTGGCCGACGATCCTCCCTAAACACAGAAGACAAGCTTCCTTTTGGCAGCTCCAAGAGCGCATTGGCCTTTCTCGTCAACTGAAACCCAGTACCCCAGTACAGGTCTTTCATAAGCAGGGTCTCGCCATACTGTACGGGTTACGTAACAGCGCTCCTTCTCCAGCATCTCCTGCGGTTCCGCTGATATTCTCTCGCTGAGTTTGGGGTGTCTCATGGTTCAACTCGGCGGTGGCATCGGCAATGTAACGACGAATACAGAGCTCGTAGAGATGGCAATGGCGTATTCCCGCAGCCGTATGCTTTGCTACTCGCCGATAGCTGGTCCCTGTTCACCGACTGTGTTCGAACGGGCAAACCGGCCTCACAGGTGCGCGATCCGAAGATAGCACCGCGTTGGCATTGGCCAGGGTATTGCGAGCCACCGCCGAACGAATCCCGAGATAGAGCTTGGAACTTTGCGCACGCAGGCATATTTCGATGTCACGGAGGCTCTCCCGATAAGTCAACTGGGCGAACGCCATGCACAGGAACTGATCAAGGCACGAGAAGGACTTCACTTTGAACGTGCCCCGAGCAACTGCGCAAACACCAGCTTGCCTCGGTTCATCGATGCCCCCACGGAGTTATGCTTCGCAGGGTGGCAGAATCGGCATTCACAGTTCAAATCGAGACCAACAGGATTTGCCGGTTATGCTTTTCTCATCAATAATTTACGGAAGCCAAGAGGCGAAACGTTGGGACACTACTGATCAAAGATAATTAGAGATTTTCTGCAAATCTAAGCATTTCCGAAGAGTCTCTAATGGGTTTGGGAACAATTCTTAAACCTTTAACGCAAGATGTTGGGCCTTGGAGGTACAATCCTCGACCAATTGGAGGTGAATACGTTTTTGCCCAAGTGCGCGGCCCCGATAACTCAGCTGAGGAAAACCATTGCACGGCGCTCAAGCCGATCATTTCGAGCCCGTCCTTTTGTTCCGGCCGAATACGGGTTCAAATGACGGTTTGATGTTGCAATCCCGCGTCATTTCAGGCCATCGGGGTTCGCAAGGGAGTCAGTTCGATGAGCCGCGACAAACTGCTCTTCACGCCCGGCCCTCTCTCAACCAGCGAAACGGTGAAGCATGCTATGTTGCGCGATTTGGGATCGCGCGATTCGGAATTCCTGTCGCTGATAAAGAATGTTCAGCGCCGGCTCCTGGAACTCGGTCATATTGCCGATGGGGCTTATGAAGCCGTGCTGATGCAGGGCTCCGGCACATTTGCCGTCGAGTCCGTGCTGTCGTCTGTTATTCCAAGAAGCGGGAAATTGCTGGTGGTGGTCAATGGAGCCTACGGCCTTCGCATGGCGAAAATCGCTGCGGTGCTGGGCATCTCCTTCGACACTATCGTGTTCGAAGAGGCTGTTCCAGTTCATGTGGAGCGCGTGCGTGCCAGGCTTGCGAACGATCCAGCGATTACCCACGTCGGAGCAATCCACAGCGAAACCTCGACTGGCATACTGAACCCAATCGCTGAGCTAGGGCACGGTGTGCACGATTCGCGCCGCATTTTTATCGTGGACGCAATGAGCAGCTTTGGCGGCATTCCGATCGATATCTCGGGCGACAAAATCGACTTTCTGGTCTCATCGGCAAACAAATGCATTCAGGGTGTTCCGGGATTCGCATTCGTCCTTGCGCGACGCGACCGGTTGCAGGCGTCCGAAGGTTGTGCCCGTAGCCTGAGCCTCGATCTGCATGCTCAATGGAAGGGACTCGAGAGCGATGGACAATTCCGCTTCACTCCCCCCACGCACACGCTGCTTGCCTTTTGGCAAGCCCTGCAAGAATTGGAAGAAGAAGGCGGCATCGAAGCTCGGGCCTCTCGGTATTCGGCGAACCATCAGGCGCTGATGGACGGCATGACGGTACTTGGCTTTGACGCCTATCTCGCGCCCGAACACCGGAGTTATATCATCACTTCGTTTCGTTATCCCAGGAGCACACGTTTTGACTTCTCCGTCTTTTATAGGCGTTTAAGCGAACTCGGCTTCGTCATCTATCCGGGCAAAGTGAGCGCCGCCGACTGTTTCCGCATAGGGACGATCGGTCACATATTTCCGCAAGACATAAGAGATCTCGTGGCTGCGGTGCAGCGTGTGCTTGGCGAGATGCAAATCGACTCGGCACATTCGGTCATTTACGCGTGAAAGAATATGCACAAAACTTATCGCGGTCCATTGCAGGCCGTTATTCTTGACTGGGCAGGCACAACGGTAGACCACGGAAGCCTCGCCCCCATCCGGGTGCTGCAGCAGGTTTTTGCCGATCGCGGAATCGAGATTTCCGAAGAGGAAGCTCGTCGTGACATGGGAGTCCTTAAGAAAGATCACATCCGATCTCTTCTTCGCATCCCCCGCATTGCTGATGACTGGAGCAATCGATACCGCCAGACTCCCGACGAAGATGCAGTCGAGGCATTGTTCGCCGATTTCATTCCTCGACAAATTTCATGTCTGGCTGAATGCTCGTCGGTCATTTCGGGAGTAGCCGACGTGGTGCAACGCTTGCGCGGTCGTGGGCTGAAGATCGGCAGCACGACCGGTTACACACGGCCCATGCTAGACGTGCTTCTCCCTCATGCCGCGAGGCAGGGATACGCCCCCGATTGTGCTTTATGTCCGGACGATGTCGGGGCGGGACGTCCTCTGCCTTGGATGATTTATGAAAACGCCATCCGCATGAAAGTCTATCCCCTCGAAGCTGTAATCAAGGTCGGGGACACAGTCAGCGATATTGAAGAAGGACTGAATGCCGGAACTTGGACCATTGGGGTAACGCAAACGGGAAACATGATCGGTCGCACAGAAGATAGCTGGCGTGCATTGCCAGAGGGCGAACGTGCACAACGCCTGCAGGATGCGCGTCGCAAGTTTCTCGACGCCGGCGCACATTACGTCATTGAGACTTTAGCGGAGCTAGACCAAGTGATCAGCCAAATTGAGGTTCATCTGCGTGCGGGCGAACGTCCTTAGCTTTTTCGAAGTAGCGATCTACTCTAGACCATGATGGCGAAGCACAACCGGCTGTTGCCGTGGGGCGAAAGGAGAAGCAGATGATAACCAGATTGTGTTTATTGGTCGCCTTTATAGCGCATGCGGCGTGGGCCCAGAACACATTGATAATTAACCCTAATGTGATTACGATCGAAAAGGACCACCCATCCGCTCAAGCCTTCGCCTTCGATAAAGGACGGTTTACCGCCGTCGGAACGAATGAGCAGATCCTTAGCCTCAGGCCTCCTTCAACTATCGTTCTCGACCTCCATGGCATGACCGTAACGCCAGGATTCACTGACGCGCACCTGCATCCGCAGGCGATTTTTGACGAGAACTCACCTTATTATAGAATTATAGAGTTTGGTTGGGTGGCGACCGGGTGTAAAGACAATAAGCGACCTGATGGCCGCGCTGCAACGAAAGGCTGCAATTACGCCTCCGGGTAAATTGATCAGTGGATATGGATATAACGACGTATTGTTGGGCCGTCATCCCAAGCGCTACGATTTGGATAAGGTCTCAACGACACAGCCGTGTTTTGAGCGCGTAATGCGGAGGCGATTGTCACCAAAGCCTCGCTGGATTCCTGCGGACTGGAGTTCGTCGAACGATCCCGCGCTGAACATGAACCCGACGCGCACGGGATTACCAAGATCGCGCAGCTCCTGCATCAAGCGGAATGAAGACGGGCTTCCTCCAGCAATGCCAGCGCTAGTGATGCCCCGGGCAGAGTATTGCCGAAAACAGTTGAGATAGCCCCGAATTTCCTCGTCATGTGGCATGACGATCAGCCAATCGGAGCCCCATTCTTGCTGATCATGTCGCCCACGCGAGAGCAATTCGCGCGCACTTTCCCGGGTTACTCCGTTGGGAGTTCCGTCCTGATCGCGATCGAGAGCTCCACCCGGAGGACAATTACGGCGACGGAGATGAAGAAGAAAATGCAGGTTTATATGTTCACTGAGTTGAGCCGGTCATTCGGATAGTCACCAGAAATTGACAGCGGCTGGTCCTAATCGAACCATTGTTCAAAACCAAGACCCTTCAGCTCTGCAAGATGCATCTTTCCTAGGATTAATTTAATCCTCGACGGGCTAAACGGAACTAAACGAGGAAGCCTTCCAACCTTCCGGCTCGGTCTTCTTCGAAGACACGTCTCTTCCAGATATTCCCAGACTGCAACAGTTGGGCAATCTTCCGTACATGGAAATCGACCAACGCGCGGTCACACCCGAATACTTTCAGACGATGCAGATTCCCCTTGTCCGAGGGCGGTTGCCGAGCGATGCGGATGACGCGGGCGCGCAGCTCGTCGCCGTAGTGGATACGAGTTTCGCGCGCCGCTTTTGGCCAAATGGGGATGCCATCGGCCAGCGCGTGGCAGTCGATACCATTCCCAACCTCAAACCGCCAGCGCCGCGCTGGCGCACGATCGTAGGCGTGGTAGGGCACGTGAAAGCACTATGCGCTCGACGTTGAAGGCCGGGAACAGATTTACTTCCCGCACGAGCAGCCGCTCTACGGAGTCTACGTCCCTCGCGATATGACGCTCGCAGTACGTACTTCGCTGGACCCGGCCAGTGTGACCAGTGCGATCCGCGAGCAGGTCTTCGCAATTGACAAGGGCCTTCCGCTCTACAACAACGCCACGATGGACCAGCTCGTCTCGAATTCCGTTGCCCAGCCGCGGCTGAATCTTTCTCTCCTCGTTGCCTTTGCAGTGCTGGCGCTTGCACTGGCCGCGGTCGGTGTGTACGGGGTGATGGCCTATGCCGTGACGCAGCGCACACAGGAATTCGGTATCCGCATGGCGCTGGGTGCGTCGTCCGCGGACGTTTTGAGACAAGTGTTTTTCGAAGGAGGCCGCCTGGCGGCGCTGGGGCTGGGGCTCGGCCTAATCGCCGCGCTCGCGCTCACTCGCTTGATGGCAGCTTGCTTTACGGCGTGAAGCCGAGCGATCCGGTAAGCCTGGGCCTAGCTGCTGCGCTGCTTGCAGTCGTCGCGCTTGCAGCGTGCTACATCCCTGCGCGCCGCGCTACCCGTGTCGATCCCCTCGTAGCCTTGCGCTACGAATAGTTCGCCTCGGATTAGTCGGCTTGCTCTAGGGGAACTCAGCGAACTCAGCGAAGAGCATCGTAGGCTTGCCGAAGAACAGCTGAGACTTCTCGAAGAATCTTTCGCAAAACAAGAATGAATAGCTAGGTCACCATCCTTCGCGCTTCTCCTACATATCCCAAAATAACTTAACCGCTCCCGGCCCATGTCCGGCGTAGTGGTTGGAATGCCCTAGCCACCTATCGGAATCGCTACATTCCGCCCAGTTCGCGAAAAGGCACTAATCCGCAAGCCCGCGTGATACAGTCCCAGCATCCCGCCCACGAGGTATCTATGCCAGAGAATCGGGAAATACTACGCCAGTCTCTTCTCGCCGACCTAACCGTACTCCACGGCAATCTCGAGAAAACCTGGACCATTGCGCTATCGCTGGTAGGAAAGACCAGAACGGACCTCGAACTCATCCATCAAAATTGTGCGCAATTGGGGCTGAACATGCGGAGGACTTTGATGGAAATGATCTAGCCACTCTTTAGATTTGGACATCTTTCCGATTATCACTACACAAGGAGCGGAAAGTGACCGACCCCACGCCGCGACCCGCAACAGAGGACGACCTAAAAATAATCTGTACGAAAGGCTATAGCCTTCTACACCGATTCGAGACCGGAGACGGAGAGACCATCGCCGCCGAACTCTTCGAATGGGCAGACCGGATGCAACAACACTTTACAGACCTGCCTTCGCGAGTGTTGCTTCAGACTGTATGCGCACAGATGGAAGAGCGCATAGAAGAGCGCCGCGCATGGTTGCGAAGCCTTGGCGCTTGAAGTAATGCCGTAACCATGCCCAAACACAAAGTCGGCGACCACTTGAGGGTGAAATTGTCTGGCGGCAGAATCGTGGAGGCGACAATCAAGGCCATCGTGAATACGACAGAAGGCGTGCGCCTGCAAGTTTCATTCGGGGACGAAACGGCCCTGATCTAAAGCCTGATTCTCGCTTATGATCTTGTGCAGTACTGCGAGTCGGTGCAGCATTCTGCAAAACGAATAGCACTACAGTAGCGCCGAGAAAAGAAAGGAATCGAAGTCATGGAAGAAGAAGACAAGCAGATATTCCTTGCAGCAGCCATCTTACTCGCCGCTTCAGTGGGACAAAAACACGAACCGGTCGACGAATCGCAAGTTCGCCTCGCGGTAGTCAACGCGCTCAAGTTACGCAACGAAGTGGAAAAGCGCAGCGAAATAATTAGCGCCGGACAGCCTTATGGGCTAACGGAATCTGAAAAGCGGCAAGGTAGCTGAAAGGCCGGGGCAACTCGGCCTTCAAGTGCAGAGCATTTTCGGGCAGTAGTAGCCACTTCTCTGGTAACGCGACTAATCGGGACCTAGTGCTTTATTGATGAGAGTTTCACGCGTGTTGATAGCATCCTCGATTAGTTCTTCGAGGGTCTAAAACCCGATTCACCGCTTTGCCACATAAGAAAAGTCCACTCATCGGCGAGTTGCTCCTCGCGTTGTGTGCGGCTGGATCCCAAGCCGTGCCCTGCGTCGAAGTCAACGCGGAGGAGTATTGGGCGGCCACTCGAACTGTTGGCCTGTAATGCGGCGATGAACTTGGCCACAATCCAGGAAGGGACCCTCGGATCGTTCACGCCGGTAATGCCCATCACGGCAGGGTATTTCGTCCCTTTAACCACGTGATGGTATGCGCTCATGCCATAAAGCCATCCGTAATCTTCCTTCTGAGTTATGTCACCGAACTCTGGCACATTCGCGGCGCCACCCTGAGTGGCTTGGAATTGGAGAGTGTCGGTCACGCCGACGTTATCGATTGCGGCGTTAAACAGTTCCGGGTGCTGGGTAATTGCGCCACCTACGGCGATGCCCCCCGCGCTAGTGCCTCTAACGCACAGATGTGCCGGGGAAGAATATCCCTGATTAATCAGGTACTGAGCCGCTGCGATCATGTCGTCGATTGTGTGCTGCTTGTTCTTTTTCTGCCCCGCTTGATCCCATTTCTCGCCGAATTCGCCGCCGCCCCGTGGATGCACGAAAGCCATCACGCCGCCCAGTTCAATCCAGGCGAGAGTTCTCGGATAGACGTAAGGATCCTCGGAAATGCCTGTGAGCCGTCTAACTTAATATCTTTCTGGCAGAGAACGGAGAGTGGGACTTGTGCGCCGTCGGTGCTAGGGACCATAACTTCGCGCGCTTCGACACGAGAAAAATCTGCCGGGTGTTTCGGCATGACCCCTAGATCGCGGACTTCGCTCTTCTCGGGATCATAGGAAAACGCGTTCTGCGGCTTAGTCCAGGAACCCATGACAAAGAGGACACCGGAATTCAGAACGTTAGAGTCAACTCCAAGAATCGCCCCGTTATAGGGCAACGATACCTTCTGAGGTGCGGAGGAAGAGTCGTACTTCATTCGATAGAGTTAAAACCCCTCCCCGACGCGTTTCAGAATGTAGAGCCCGTCGGATGAAGTATAGATGCCTTCCAACACAACGTCGGATTCCGGCAATACGGTCTGGGCTTTGGACACGTCAGGATGATTTAGATCGATGGCAATGATCCTGCGATTCGGAGAACCTTTCTGCATGAGGAGATACAGGGTCGAAGCGTGAATCCCTATCTGGCTCGACCCGCCCGTGGCCACACCGTCTTCCGAGGAAACTATCTTTTGCCAGGCCGTTTTATCATTAGTGGCCTGATCACTCCTCGCGAGGTAAAGGTTTACCGGATCCGTTGTGCCCGCAGAGTAAAAGGCCAGAACAAAAGGAGAATTCGGCGTCGTTGCGATTCCGGTGAACCCCGCCACGGGGATGTTCACGTTCGGGGAGACACCAGGCCCGAAGATGGCTGGATCCTTCTCCGCGTCGTTTCCCAGGACGTGCAAGAACGTTCTCTCATTTTCGTAGATTGAAGTGGCCGGTGCGTTCGGTGGTAACTGCTGCAGCCGTGCGTAGTAGAACGACTTGCCGTCTTCGCGCCAATTGGGACCGGCATACTGTGTGCGAGTGATGGCATCTGGCAAAAGACGTCCGGTGCTCGTTTCGATCACATGAATGGTGCTGTTCTCCGACCCACCCTGGGACACCCCCGCCACGACCAGCGATCCATCAAAATTAGGAACAAAATAGTCGATGGCCGCGTGAACATTCTTTCCCGCGAAGTTTTCCGGGTCGAGAAGCGTGCGCACGGTCGTGTCTGGTCCCCGCACCATAAGTGACCCGGTCCTCGCGCCGGGATTGGTCTGTAAGAAGAAGATATATTCGCCGGCACGGGTGGGAAACCCCACCACGGGCACGGCGTTGTCCAACTCTTTTAACCGGGCCAAGAGTTTGTCTCGCGGAGCAGCGAGAGGAGCCAACACCGCGTGAGTGTATTCGTTCTGCGCCTTCAGAAATTCAAGGAACTTGGGATCAGTTGGACCTTCCTCCATCCAACGGTAAGGGTCCGTGATTTTCGTACCGAAGTAGTCGTCGACTACAGGTCGAGCCTCAGCCACAGGGGGCTTGTTTGCTGCGGGCTGCAGTGATTGCCCTCCGCTGCAGGAAATTATGATGAGTAGCGCAGGAAGGAGTCGGCAAATCAGTCCTCGAACACAAAACACATTCATGGGAGCGCTCCTGAAAACGCTAGGTTATGGGCCGAAAGTCTAGCACTGTCGTCTTGAAATCGCCATTACTTGCGCGTGATGAAACCGCCCAATGACATGAATCCGATGATCACTTTGCCCATCACGTTAGTTCCGTATGTACTCACTGGTCAGCGAATTCTTTGCGCTGAGCAACTGCTTGGGCGTGCCTTCGAACATGACCTTGCCGCCCTTCGTGCCGCCTTCGGGGCCCATATCGATGATCCAGTCGGCATTTTTGATCACGCTGGTGTTATGTTCGATCACAATAACCGTGTTCCCGGCGTCCACGAGGCGGTTCATGATCTCCAGCAGGTGACTGATATCCGACATGTGTAAACCGGTTGTGGGCTCATCCAGCACATAAATGCTGCCTTGTTTGTGCAGTTCACTCGCCAGTTTGATGCGCTGGCATTCGCCACCGGACAGCGTGCTCAACGGCTGACCCAGGGTCAGGTAATCGAGG
>WNFJ01219165.1_pt1 | contig 10139 bp, 8 predicted proteins | sample 5400461 | NCBI WGS metagenome assembly WNFJ01 (sample SAMN13153349, study PRJNA577476) | soil metagenome | isolation source: 115 cm saprolite on Douglas fir-dominated hillslope | place: USA:California | collected 2013-09-17
TGCTGGTGATGATGTCGATGTGTGCTGGCGCTTGCAGCAGTGCGGCTGGACGTTGGGTTTCAGCCCTGCTGCTACGGTCTGGCATCATCGGCGCAATTCGGTGCGTACGTACTGGAAGCAGCAAAAGAACTACGGGAAGGCTGAGGCCCTGCTCGAAAGAAAGTGGCCTGAGAAGTACAACGCTCTCGGCCACCTCCGCTGGACCGGGCGGCTCTATGGTGGAGGCCTCACCCTGCCGCTCGGCCTGTATAGGAGGCACATCTATCAGGGAACATGGGGCAGTGCACTCTTCCAGTCTCTCTACGAGCCTGCCCCAGACACGCTCTGGGCGCTAACGCTGATGCCTGAGTGGTACCTGGTGATCCTGGCTCTGGCGGTGCTCTCTCTCCTCGCGCCCCTGTGGCCACCGTTGTTGCTTACCCTCCCCTTGTTTGTCCTGGCCAGCGGTGCGCTTGTTGTGCAAGCGGGTCTGAGCGCGACGCATGCCTCCTTCACAAGTACTCCCCAAACTCGCCTTGCCCGGCTGAAGTTGTACAGCCTGACAGCATTGCTACACACGCTCCAACCGCTGGCACGGCTGTATGGGCGCCTGCTCCATGGACTGGTCCCCTGGCGATGGCGTGGTACGCGTGGCTATGCACGGCCGCGCTCGTATACGTATGCGCTCTGGAGTGAGAGTGAGCAGTGGCGAGATCCTATTGCAAGGCTCCAATCCCTTGAAGCGAACCTGCGCGCCCTGGGGACCTATGTGTGCCGGGGAGGGGATTACGACCGTTGGGACCTGGAGGTACGAGGCGGCATATTCGGGACTGCACGTATGCAAATGGCTATTGAGGAGCACAGTGCGGGCAAACAGCTCGTGCGCTTCCGCTCGTGGCCGATCTGTTCATCAGGGGGGGTCATGCTGCTGCTGCTCTTCGCTCTCCTCTCCAGCGGGGCAGCGCTCGACCGAGCCTGGGCTGTATCCGTCATTCTGGGTGGAGTTGCCACGCTGCTTGCCCTACGCATGTTCGAGGAGTGTGCCCACGCTCTGATGACCCTGCTGCGTGTGTTGAAACAGCCAGAGCGAGCAGTGTACCAGCGCTCTGGCGACTCTCCTGGACGTCTTGAAGCAGCCGGAGAGGAGTTGAGATGAAACCACTGCGTCTGATCGTCCTTGGCACGCTTGCATCCATTCCTTACGCCGGACATGGCTGGGTGCACATGCAGCTCGCGGTCGGTCTGCGGCGCCTGGGCCACGACGTGTACTACTTTGAAACGACATCGGCATGGCCCTACGATCCGCTACGGCAGATGCCGGTCGGGGACTCGGACTACGCCCTCCCCTACCTGGCACGCTTCGCTCAAAGGTTCGGGCTTGGCGACCGCTGGGCTTACCGGCGAAGCTACTCAGACAAGGCGTGGTTCGGCTTGAGCCGAGCGAAGGCCGAGGATTTGCTTGCCCATGCCGACGCGGTGCTGAACGTCGCTGGGGCAACGAGGCTGGCGGAAGAAGGGCTGAAGGTAGGTCGACTCGTGTACTACGGGACTGATCCCGTCTACGACGAGATCGCTTTCGCCAAAGGGGAAGAGGACATCTGCGCGTTCATTGGGGAGCACGACGATGTCATCACCATTGGGGAGAACATCGGCAGGCCCGATTGTCCCATCCCACCGTTGCCGCGCCTGCGGGCGAGGACACGCCAGCCGGTGTTACTCGATCTCTGGCAGGCCGGCTCGCCGTCAAAGAAGGAGTTCACCACCGTGGGCAATTGGAGGCAGGATGGGCACGACATCGACTATCAGGGCGAAACCTATTACTGGAGCAAGCATCACGAGTTCTTAAAATTCATTGATCTGCCTGGGCGGATAGACCAGCAAATCGAACTAGCGACCAGTCTTGCTTACCTGGAGCCTGATGTGCTCTGCATGCTCAACTCGAACGGCTGGCGGCTCACCGACGCGCAGCCCCTATCCAGTGATCCCTGGCTCTATCGGGAGTATATCCGAGCCTCGCGCGGCGAGTTCACCGTCGCCAAGGACCAGAACGTACGTCTACGCAGTGGCTGGTTCAGTGACCGTAGCGCCTGCTACCTTGCCGCGGGTCGTCCGGTGATCACCCAGGACACAGGCTTTGGCACGGTTCTTCCCACCGGGGAGGGTCTGTTTGCATTCAATACGATGGAGGAGCTCATAGTCGCTTTCGAGACGATCAATGCGGACTACGAACGGCATAGTCGTGCGGCTCGGGCCATCGCAGAGCAATACTTCAGGGCGGAGACAGTCTTAGCAGAAGTTCTCGACGATTTGGGACTCTAATCCGTGGCTGCTTCTGCTCACCGGTATATGATAGTCAGTGGTGATGAAGGAGGCGCGATGAGTATCACCGTCTGGCTCGCTGCGAGCACCCTTGGCTACCCTCGAGGAGGGGGCCATCTGTGGGTCTATCTCAACTGGGCCCTCGGGCTGCAGGCGCTTGGGTGCCGGGTGGTCTGGCTGGAGGCGGTTGACCCACAGATGCCTGTGCACGAAGTGCAGGCGCTTACTCTCGCCCTGAGGTGTCGCCTGGAGCGATACGGTCTCGCGGAATGCCTTGCGCTTTGTTCCAGGAATGGCGAGCCGCTGCCTCGCACTGCGGCGGAGAGGTGCCTGGACATCGAGGCAGCAGCCGATGCGCATCTGCTGCTGAACTTAGCATATGATATTCCGCCCCAGGTGGTGGAGTGCTTCCAGCGCTCGGCTCTGATGGACATCGACCCGGGCCTGCTGCAGATTTGGATGAGCATGGGACAGCTCAGTGTGGCCCGGCACGACCTGTACTTCACCACCGGGGAGACGGTGGGCACGCCAGCAGCACGATTTCCGCACTGCGACCTGCAGTGGCACTACACGCCGCCAGCTGTGTTTCTGCCTGCGTGGCCGCCGACTCCGGCGGATCCCATGGCACCATACACCACGGTTTCAAACTGGTGGGGAGAGTGGGTAGAATGGCAAGGAGAAAGCTTCAACAACGATAAGCGGACATCGTTTCTCGAGTATGCGAATCTCCCGTCGCGAACCGCAGTACAACTGGAATTAGCGCTGTGCCTGGGATTGGATGAACATGGGGAGCGGCGGTTCCTGGAACAGAGGGGCTGGAGGATTCGGCAGGCAGAGGAGGTGAGTTCGATACCTGAGCAGTACCACACCTATATCCAACAATCGCGTGGCGAGTTCAGCTGCGCGAAGCCGTCCTGCATGCGCCTGCAGAACGCCTGGATCAGCGATCGAACCCTATGCTATCTAGCCAGCGGGAAGCCGGCAGTGGTTCAGCATACAGGAAAGAGCGGCTTCCTGCCGGATGCAGCAGGCCTGTTTCGGTTCCGCAGCCCGGAAGAAGCGGCTCGCGCGCTTTCTGCCGTGGAGTCGGACTACGAGCGACAATGCAGTCTGGCTCGCGGGTTGGCAGAGGAATACTTTGATGCGCAAAAGGTCGTGAGATCAGTGCTGGAGCGAGCGGTGGCCTGAGAGCCACAAGCAAGAAGGATGAACTCATTTGGATGCTCATGCTAAAAAGTACCTGATTGTCAATGCCGATGATTTCGGCCTGAGTCCTGGCGTGAACCGGGGCATCATCGAAGCACACGAACAGGGCATTGTGACAAGCGCTAGCCTGATGGTGCGTTGGCCTGCCGCAAGCGAGGCTGCCGCCTACAGCCGCGAGCACCCGCACCTGGGCCTCGGTCTCCATGTAGACCTGAGTGAGTGGGCTTACCGCGACGAGACCTGGGTGCCTCTGTACGAGGTGGTTCCGACGGACGATAGCACAGCGGTGGCAGAGGAAGTGTCCAGCCAACTTGCCACCTTCCGCGGCCTTGTCGGCAAGGATCCTACCCACCTCGACTCTCACCAACACACCCATCTCGAAGAGCCGGTCCGTTCCGTCGTCGGCGAGATCGCTCGCAAGCTGGCCGTTCCGCTGCGCCACTGCAGTCCAAAAATCCGCTATTGCGGGGAGTTTTATGGACAGACAGCGGAGGGCTCACCGCTTCCTGATCTCATCAGCGTAGATGGGCTGATCAACATCCTCGCAACGTTACCGCCGGGCCTGACTGAACTGTGTTCTCATCCTGGCTATCCTCTTGGCCTGGATACCATGTATGGCATCGAGCGTGTCGTGGAAGTGCGCACCTTGTGCGATCCCCGCGTTCGAGCGGCTGTGGTTGCCATGGGGATAGAGCTTTGCTCGTTCGGCAACATCGCTGCACTCATGGAGGAACCCGATGAACGAGAGGACTGAAAACATGGTCGCAGTTCCAGGAACGCTGCATCTGATGGGTCGCCTGCTACGCGAGTGCGCGCCTGGTGAGGGACCGCACATTGCCCTGGGGCTGCTCGTGTTGTTGGGTGCCTCGGGCGCAGCTCTGCTCCAGCCATGGCCTTTGAAGCTGGTTGTGGATAGTGTGGTGGGCGACCAGCGGCCCCCCTCTCCATTGGCCGATTTGGCCAGCACCATCACTGCCTATACTGCTTTTGCCGCGCACCCAAAGTTCGCTCTGCTGCTCATCCTCTGCCTCGGGGTTTTGGCGCTCCAATCGCTCGTGGGCGTACTCGAGGTGCTGGGCACCTATTTGCTCGTCTCAGTCGGCCTACGGATGGTGTTCAAGTTACGCTGCGTGCTGTTCGACCACACCCAGAGATTATCGCTGTCATTTCACGACGCCACTGCGGTGGGCGACTCGCTCTATCGGGTCACCTGGGATACCTACTGTGCACAGGAGCTGTTCAATAGTGGCATCATCCCGGCTCTCACCGCCTCCTTCACCCTGGCAGGCATCGCCTGCGTGATGCTTGCTGTCAACTGGGGGGTGACGCTTGTCGCGCTGATGGTCGGAGTGCCGCTCGTGCTTTTCATCCGTCGGCTAGACAGGCCAATGACCGAGTCCTCGCTACGGGTGCACGAGCGCGAGAGTGATGTCAGCACGCGCGTCCAGGAGACGTTGACTGGTATCCGGGCTGTACAGGCGTTCGGGCGCGAGGAGTTTGAGGGTGCTCGCTGCCGCCAGCATGCCAAGGCCAGCATGCGAGCGAATCTGCGGCTCACACTCCTGCAAACCAGCTCCCAGGCGGCGATCGATCTGTTGCTTGCAGCAGGGGCCGCAGCAGTGATCGGAGTCACGGCCGCGCAAGCCCTGGCAGGACGACTGACCGTGGGTGATGTGGTGCTCCTGGTTGCCTACGTAGCGATGCTCTACAAGCCTCTGGAGACGCTGGCCTACACAGCGGCCGCGGCACAGAGTGCCGCGGCGGGTGCGCGGCGCGTCTTCGCGCTGTTAGACACTGCTCTGGATGTAGCCGATGCGGATGGCGCCATCGAGCTACCGGGCAGGGTAAGCGGCCACCTCGCCTTCGAGCGTGTTTCGTTCAACTATCGAGAAGGTGTCCGTGCCCTCCGCGACGTTTGCCTTGACATTCCCGCCGGCGCGACCATCGCTCTCGTCGGCCCCTCCGGTGCCGGGAAGACGACGCTGGCGAGCTTGCTCCTGCGCTTCTATGACCCAACGGCTGGTCGGATCACCTTCAATGGGATTGATGTGCGAACCTTCAGCTTGAGGTCCTTTCGCCGAAACATCGCGCTCGTGCTTCAAGAGCCGGTTTTGTTCTCTGCCAGCGTTCGCGAAAATATCGCGTATGCCCGACCAGGGGTAACTCTTTGGGAGATTGAGGCGGCAGCTCGTGCTGCAGGTGCTCACGAGTTTATTACGGCGCTGCCCAAGGGATACGAGACCGAGATCGGAGAACGAGGGGTCACCCTGTCTGGCGGCCAACGGCAGCGCCTCTCGATCGCGCGGGCCTTCCTCAAGGATGCACCGATTCTGATTCTGGATGAGCCGACGAGTGCGCTGGACGCGAAGACGGAGGCGCTGCTGCTGGAAGCGCTGGAGCAGCTGAAGAGAGGCCGAACGACGCTCATCATCGCGCATCGGTTGTCGACGATCCGCGGTGCGGATCGGATTGTCGTGCTGCAGGACGGGATGGTCGTGGAGGTAGGGACGCACGCGGAGTTGCGGCACCGGGGGGGGCCTTTCCAGCGGTTGTACGACAGCCAGTTTGGAGCCATCTCTCATCAAGCTTCCACGCCGGAAAGCCCACAGTCTCCTACTATAACAGTCAGAGAACTCTGGGAACAGATCTCTCATCAAGCTTCCACGCCGAGAAGCCCACAGTTGTGGGGGCTGCGGCCTCGTACTCGACATTCGTATCTCTCATCAAGCTTCCACGCCGGGAAGCCCAGAGGTCAGGTCTAGACTACCTACCTAAGTTTTGCCCAAAGCGTCATGCCCCAGCTGTAGTGGCTACATGGGACATCCGTTCGCACAATTGCTCATTGGAGCTTTCACTCCATTCACGCTGATTCCTGAAAAGCCATGTTCAAACAGAGGAGAAATCTCTCCCATCCACAATCATGAAGAAGCTCCACGCGGAGGATGTCACTTGTGTTCGGCGATATGCTCGTTTGGGAGGAGATGGCCAGGAGGAAACTGCTTCAAGATTTTCCAAAAAACAGAGAACGCAGTGAAAGAGGGAGCGTACATTCCCCTCTCATGAGCTTCTTTTCCGAATGGATGACCTAAGTAGCCAGCATACGGTTCAACAGGCTCTTCCGATTTTTGATTGCTACCGTGCTCACCCCTATTTTGCCAGGTCCTCTTGACACATAGCAGGGAACCTGACAGAACTCACTCCTCGCGCCCAGGCCAAGCGCGATGCTATCCTGGCCGCTGCCCGGGAACTCTTTATCCAGCAGGGCTTTGGCAGCACGAGCATGGATGCCATCGCAGTTGCCGCCACTGTCTCAAAACAAACCCTCTACCGCTATTACCAGCACAAAGAGGCGTTGTTTATTGCGACCATGCAACACATGGTGTTTGAACAGACCACGATGACCCTGTTCGCAGAGCTGCGTGAGACCCCGATGGAGAGCCTTCCCCAATTGGAACACTCCCTGCTGATCTGGGCCCAGGTCATGCTAGAGCATATCATGCGGCCTGACTACGTGGCTCTGGTGCGGGTGCTCATCGCGGAAATACCACGCTTCCCCTCCCTGGGCTCGCTGTTCTTCTCGGTGCTGCCCCAGGAAGGTGGGTCGATTGTGAAAGCGCTCTTAGAGCGTGCTTCAGCGCAGGGAGTCATCTCTTCTGTCGATCTTGATGCCGCCATCCAACTGTTCGTCGGGCCGCTGCTGATGCATATCATCGGTGCGCTCGTTCGGCCCGATAGTAGCTTGCAGCCCCCTGCGCCTGAGCGTGTGGCAACACTCGTGCGACTGTTTCTTCATGGGGTTGCCCGTCACACAGAGGAGCAGAGGCACTGAAGGCGGCATGCCCACAGTGCACATGGCAGGGAGCGATTTCCTGACCAACGTCGTGCTGGTCCCGAAAGGTGGGAAGTTGCTGCTCGTGGATGATGATTCGGTCGAACACATCATCCAGAATGGATCCTGGACCCAAAGCGGCACACCACATTCGCAGGAGGAGCCAGGCGCACCAGTTGTTCGCAACGGGGATATCAAGGGGGGATCTGTTACCATCGGGCCATTTACCACCGCCGGGGTCTTTCACCTCTACTGTACGATCCACCGGGGCATGAACCTGACCGTTCTTGTCCAGTAGTCCAACTCTCGTTTGAAAGGAAAGAAACGATGAATACTTACACCATGCCCTCTGCGACGCACATTGGTCATGCGAATCTGAAAGTTGCCGATATGGACCGTGCTCTCTCCTTCTACCGTGATGTGCTGGGATTTCGGGTGCGGGCCACACCTCGTGGAGGCGAGATGGTCGTGCTGGGAGCCAGCGAGAGGAGCTTAGATCTGGCGTTGACGGCTCTTTCGGGAGGCTCCCCACCACCCTCCAACTGTACCGGGCTCGACCATCTTGCTCTTCGCTATCCTTCTCGGCGCGAGTTGGCACGTGCCTACCGGCGGCTGTGCGAGTGCGGGATCGCCCTGACGGAAGCTACCGATTACGGGCCGAACGTCTCACTCTATTGCTCGGATCCCGATGGCAATGGGATTGAACTCTACTGGCAACCCCCCCTGGAAGAGGGGCAACAGCCTTCCCAGCAACTGCCTTCCCAACACAAGCCAGTGGATCTGGCCAGTCTGCTTGCTGAGCTTGATGCACCAGAACCCCCTCTCACCGAAACACCCAGGGTACCGTGAGGCAGGATGGTGCTTCGTTACATCGATCCGGGTGGGTCGATGTAACGAAGCGGCGTTCCACGTGTGACACTCAGTAGCAAAAAGGCCTGATGACGAAACCGTTTTGAAACAGGAAGAAGGAAGACTCTTCCACATCAAGGAGGACCGATGAGTGCGGATGTTTTGATCGTCGGAGCGGGCCCAACGGGCCTCATGCTCGCCTGCTGGTTGGCGCGGTTGGGCATACGCCCGCTGGTGATCGACAAGAAAGAGGGCCTGACTCGCGAGTCGCGGGCGCTGGCTGTGCAAGCGCGAACGCTTGAGACGTACGACATGTTGGGCATCGTGGAGCGGGCCATGCCGCAGGGAGTCCGGGTAGCAGCAGTTAATATCCTGCTTAAGCAGCACCGTGTGGGACGCATCAAGCTGGGTGAGATCGGCAGAGGCCTCTCTCCCTATCCCTATCTCTTCGTCATGGGCCAGGACAAGACCGAGCATCTTCTGCTCGAACACTACCTGGAACAGGGCGGCCAGGTGCGGTGGGAGACCTCACTCGGAGGGCTGAAGCAGGATGATGAAGGAGTGAGCGCGGAACTGCACCGGGCTGACGGACATGCCGAAACTGTGCGCGTACAGTACATCTGCGGCTGCGATGGCGCTGGCAGCGCAGTGCGCCAGGCACTCGGCATCGACTTTCTCGGTGGGACCTATGCCCAGCGCTTCTTTGTTGCGGACGTGCGAGGCTCTTTCCACAAGATCGAGGGCGAGCTCAGCATCTGGCTCGGCAAGCAGGGCTTCCTTGGCTTTTTCCCCATGCCCGGCCAGGACCACTATCGGATCGTGGGGATCGTTCCGCCGAACCTCGTGGAGCGCCCTGAACTCACCTTCAAAGACATCCGTCCCGAAATCGAGCGATACAGCGACATGCGCGTGACGGAAACGTTCTGGCTTTCGACCTACAACGTCCATCATCGTGTCGCCCACACCTTCCGTTGCGGTCGTGTCTTCTTGCTTGGCGATGCAGGGCACCTCCACAGCCCCGCGGGTGGCCAGGGCATGAACACCGGACTGATGGATGCCACCAATCTTGGCTGGAAATTGGCCGCAGTACTGAAAGACGAGGCAGACGAGCGGCTGTTGGCAAGTTATGAACCAGAGCGCATGCCCTTTGCACGCCTGCTCGTGAACACCACCGACCGGGTGTTCTCTACTGTGGCAACGTCTTCTCCCTGGGTACGCATGCTTCGCTCTATGGTCGTCCCGGCAGTGTTCACGATGATAGCGTGGCTTCCCCAGGTGCGCCGCGCGCTTTTCGGCCTGATCTCACAAACCCGCATCAATTACCACGACAGCCCGATCAGCCGGGGCGCAGCAGGAGGTGTACGGGCGGGAGATCGCTTGCCCTGGGTGAAGTGGAGTGGGGATGGGAACAAGGATGGCAGCAACTATGATTCGCTGCGTATGCTCTCACCTCAGATCCAGGTCTACGGCGCTGTCTCTCCCGAGGTCGTGGCATGGGCCTCGCAGCACCCGGAGTTTCCTCTGACGCGCTTGCCCTGGACAGCCGAAGCTGCACGCGCAGGCTTCCAATCCGGTGCCTGCTACTTTCTTCGTCCTGATGGCTATGTGGGGTATGCTTCGACTCACTTCCACAAGCAGGAGTTCCTGGCCTTCCTGCGGGATGCCTGGGGAAGGTCTAGCGTTGGAGCGAAGCAGGCAGGCGAATGACTCTACGGAAGCGTCTCTCACAGCATATATGAATGAACACATTTGCGGCCGGATAAAACTCAGTGTTAATTACGGTTTAGCTAAAGCGGCCTGTAGAGCTACTCGAAGAAGAAAAGAACTGTGTTAGGGAAAACACACATATTGAAACAGCCTTGACTTTGAGCCACAAAAAGCTTGACACAGGATTATAAGTAGTGTATACATATAATCATAATACCATATAATTGTATGACAAATGCAGGCGGCAAGG
>WNFJ01324148.1_pt1 | contig 10139 bp, 3 predicted proteins | sample 5400461 | NCBI WGS metagenome assembly WNFJ01 (sample SAMN13153349, study PRJNA577476) | soil metagenome | isolation source: 115 cm saprolite on Douglas fir-dominated hillslope | place: USA:California | collected 2013-09-17
TTTCTCGCAGCTCGCCTCGTTTGTGGTTCCCGGGACTCCCGGCATTTTTTCCAGCGGACTGGCGGTGACCCCGGACGGCGCGCTGCTGTACTTGACCCTTGAGGAGGACGATGCCATCGCGGCAATCGATAACGGCAAGTTCCTCGCCGGCAATGCGTCCCCTTTGATCACCAAGGTCAATAGCGGCCTGGAGCCTTCGGCCATCGTCATCAGCCCGGGCCAGGCACTCGTCGCCGGGTTGGCAATCACCAAGACTGCCGCGTCCCCAACGGTCGCTCTGGGAACGAACGTAACTTTCACCATGACCGTGACCAACACCGGTCCGTCGAGCTCTACCGGAGTTACCGTGACGGATGTGGTCCCGGCCGGACTGGCACTTGTTTCCGCAACGCCAAGCCAGGGCACCTGCACAGGCGGCACCACAACCGTCACTTGCAGCCTGGGAACACTGGCAAATGGCGGCACCGCCTCCATAACTCTGACCGTCACGGCAACGATGGTTGGCTCGATCAAAAACACCGCTAGCGTCGTGGAAAACGAGACCAATCCAAGTGCAAACTCTTCAGCTTCCGCAAACATCACCGTCACGAATACTAGCGCGTGCACCGCGCCCACAATTCAGTGGACCGGACTGGCGGCGCCCGCAGACAACCAATGGACGACAGCGACGAACTGGCAACCCGCTGCTCCGGGCTCGGCGCCGAGGGTGCCCCTGGCAACAGATGACGCGTGCATCGACACCCCGTTTGCCGGTACCACGGTCACGCTGGCGAATAGCCCGCAGTCCGTCCACAGCTTGACCGCCGCCAGCAGCTTCGTTCTTTCCAACGCTTCCGGTACTGCTCCCACTTCGCTCAACGTGGCTCTCAACTCCCTATTTCTCAATGCTCTAACCTTGAACGGCGCAACTCTAGGCAGCGTCGGGAACTTGACCATCAACGGCCTCTTCACGTCGTCGGGATCTTCGAGCATCAGCGCCACTAGCGGCGCGAGGGCGAACGCTGGATATACGGTCAGCGGTACACTTGCGGTCCCCGGAAGTTCGCTCGCGAATTTCGGACCCGGAACTCTGAACTCGGGGAGCGTCATGCAACTCGGGGTCTTCACGACCCTTGACAACCATTCCAGCCTCAGCATTAACAACGCCTCGATTCTGACGGGTTCCAGCTCCAAAGTAGTCAACGAGGCGGGCGCGACGATCAACGTCGCCAACGCCAACATCAGCGCGCCGGTCATAAATGGCGGCACCGTAAACGAGAACGAAGGCACACTCAGCCTAAGCGGTGGTTACACGCAGTCTTCCGGCGTGACCGCGCTCAGCAACGGCAGCATCTCGAGCAACTCCCCGCTGGCCATCAATGGCGGCCTGCTCGCCGGAACCGGCATCATCACCGGGAGCGTTTCCGTCGCTGGCGGAATCACTTCGCCTGGGTTCTCGCCTGGAACGATCAATGTCACCGGCGTCTACATGCAAACCGCCACGGGCACGTACAACGCCGAGATCGGCGGCCTCACCGCCAGCACGCAGTACGATCAGATCATTGTTTCCGGGACTGGCACCGCTTCTATCAACGGAACGCTGAACGTCTCGCTGATCAATGGTTTCGTGCCCGTCGCGGGCAACACCTTTACGATCCTCACCTGCGGCGTCACTCCCACCTGTCTCATCGGCACCTTCTCGTTCGTCCATCTCCCGGCGCTCCCCAACGGCCTGCAATGGACAGTCACTTACGGCCCGACCTCCGTGGTCTTGTCCGTCAGCGCGACGGCGGCAGGTTGCGTAGCCGGCACCAATCAGTGGACCGGCGCCGCATTAGACAACCAGTGGGGTACGCCGGGCAACTGGAGCAACGGGGCGGTGCCGATTGCCACCGACAATGTGTGTATCGGAACGGCCTTCTCGAGTTCGACCATCACTATCGGCTCTCTCGGAACCGCTGCCAACCAGACCATCGCCAGCTTGGTCGCCAACTCGACGATCAGCTTCACGTCCGGACCACTGACCGTGACCGGAGCGGCCACGTTTGCGAACGCTTTGAATATCAGCGGCGGCACCCTGACCCTGAATGGCGCCAGCACGGTGCAAGGTGCCACGAATCTCAGCGGCGGCGGCGGCGGCCTATCGGGAACTGGCAACGTAACCCTCATCGGTTTGCTCACTTGGACGGGCGGGACGATGAGCGGCGCGGGGGCGACGAACGCCAATGGCGGGATGAGTCTCCCCTCCGGCCAGCACGCCCTCGACACGCGGACGCTGAATGTGTCGGGGACGACCACGTTTGGGAACGCCGCGGGAGGCAGCAGCCTAACCCTGATAAACGGGGCGATAGTGAACAACCTGGCAGGAGCCACCTGGAATATCGTGAACGGCAACGGAAACGGGATCCAGTTCGGCAGCGGGGCCACAGGGGCGTTCAACAACGCTGGCACGTTCCAGATGACCGGAGGGATCAGCGACACGATCGGCATCCCATTCAACAACACCGGCACGGTGAATGCCAACGCCGGAATCCTGTTCTTTTCTGGCAGCGGCACGGAAGTTGGCGGCTTCAGCGCGGCCTCAGGGGCCACACTGAACTTTTCAGCCGGCACCTTTAATTTCAACGCGGGGTCTTCGGTGAGCGGCGCGGGGACGGCGACCTTCTCCGCGACAGCGGTGAATTTCAACGCCAGTTCCAACCTGAGCACGGCGACAAACAACATCATCTCTGGGACGGTGACATTCGCAACGGGCACGACCGTGACCCTAGCAGCACTGAATCAGAGCGGTGGGACGCTGACGGGTGTGGGGACATTGGCGATTACCGGCCTGCTCACTTGGACGGGCGGGACGATCAGCGGCGCGGGAATGGTCAATGCCAATGGCGGGACGAGTATTACCAACACCAGTGTGACTCTCGACACGCGGACGCTGAATGTCTCCGGGGCCACAAACTTCGCCAACGCCAGCCTGTTGATGCAAAACGGGGCAGTGATCAACAATCTCGCGGGGGCCACCTGGACCATCGTGAACGCCGGCAACGGGAACGGCATCATCTTCAACGGCGGGACGGCCAGCACGTTCAACAACGCCGGGACGTTCCAGATGACCGGAGGGATCGGCAACACGATTAGCGTTCCGTTCAACAACGCCGGCACTGTAAACGCCAACGCTGGGACGTTGAGTTTCACGGGTGGCTATACGCAGACCTCTGGCGCGACTGTGCTCAATGGCGGTGGCATCGCGTCCAGCACGCAATTGAATATCAATGGCGGCTCGCTCGCTGGAACCGGCACTATCACGGGAAACGTTTCGAACACCTCCGGCCCAATCTTCGGTCCAAGCTTCCTAACGGGCGTTATCAATTTCGCTGGAAACTACACGCAGGGCGCAACCGGCTCTTATTTTGCAGGAATTGGCGGGCCCACGGCTGGTACTCAATACGATCAGGTAAATCTGTCCGGCACGGGCGCCGCTACGCTGGCCGGGACTCTCAACGTCTCCTTGCTCAACGGTTTCGTTCCCGCGTCTGGCAACAGCTTCACGATTCTGACCTGCGATTCTGACCTGCGCTGCAACTTCGCCGTGCATCAATGGAACGTTCGCCACGACCAATTTCCCCACGCTTCCCGCAGGCTTGACTTGGAACGTCGCATACAACCCCAATTCCGTCGTGCTTAGCGTCGTCGCCGCCACGGGCGTGTCCATCACGAAAACCACTTCGCTACCCACAAACACAACGCATCTGGGTGGCGGCAACTTCATCTACACGGTCACCGTCACCAATAACAACTCGTCGCCCGCAACTGGGGTCACAGTTACGGATCCGCTGCCCGCGGGCGTGACGTTTGTCTCCGCCGTGGTTAGCCCGGCTAGCCAGGGCACTTGCAGCGGCACGACCACCGTCACGTGCGCTCTCGGGACGCTGGCCAACGGCACCTCCGCCACGGTAACCATCACAGTTACGCCCGCGGCCATCGGCTCCGCGGTCAACACCGCCACGGTCGCCTTCAACGGAACCGGGATCAACTCGGCAACCGCCACGGTCCAGATTCAAGGCACCGCCGATCTCGTACTTACCAAAACGGCGCAGCCGAATCCCGTCAATGCCGGAAGTCCTCTGAGCTACACCCTCACCATAACCAACAACGGGCCCTCTGCCGCAACCGGCGTCACACTCACTGATGCTTTGCCAGCCACCACCACTCTTGTTTCCGCAACTCCGACGCAAGGCACCTGCACTGGCACGACCACGGTCAACTGCGCGCTTGGAACCATCTCCGGCATCGGAACCGCCGGAACCGTATCGGTAGTCATCGTAGTCACACCGACGGGATCAGGGCCTCTCGCCAACACCGCGAACGTAATCGCGAACGAATTCGATCCCAACCCGGCGAACAACACTTCGACGGCAACGGTTACCGTCATTCCCATCGCCGATCTTGCCCTCACGAAATCGGCTTCGCCCAATCCGGCCAGCGTTGGCGGTAATTTGACCTACACGCTCACCGTCACTAATAGCGGGCCGTCCCCTGCAACCGGCGTAACCTTGACGGATGCGCTGCCCACCGTCGTGAATTTCGTTTCCGCGACGCCAAGCCAGGGAATCTGCACGCCGCCCGTGACCTGCAACCTCGGCACTCTTCCCAATGGGGCCGTGGCAACGGTATCGATCGTGGTCAAGGCGACCGCCGTAGGGACGGTTCTGAACACTGCCAGTGTCGCCGCCAATGAAACTGATCCCAACCCCGCTAACAACACCGCAAGTGTCACCACATTGGTCACGGCATCGGCCGATGTGGCGGTGACGGAAACGGCTTCATTGACCAATACACATCTCGGTGCTGGTCCCTTCACTTATACGCTTACCGTCACCAACAACGGTCCGTCGCCAGCCACCGGCGTCACTCTCAGCGATCCACTGCCGGGTGGCGTGGCGTTTGTTTCCGCCAAGCCGACCCAAGGAAGCTGCTCCGGCACGGTCACGATCAGTTGTGCGCTCGGACCGCTGGCCAACGGCGCGTCCGCCACCGTGACCATCCAGGTCCAGCCTGTCACCGTCGGCTCTGCGGTCAACACCGCCACGGTCACAGCTAACGAACCCGATCCCGTTCCATCCAACAATTCCTCCAGCGTGACGGTGCAAATCCTCCCCTCCGCCGACCTGGCGCTGACCAAGACTGCGCAGCCGACTACCACTGTGAACGCTGGGAGTCCTCTGACGTACACGCTCAACGTCCTCAACCTTGGGCCGTCGCCAGCGACCGGCGTGAAGATTACAGACACGCTCCCAGCGGGAGCCACGTTCGTTTCCGCGAGTCCTGCCTGCAGCGTTACGACCACCATCATCTGCACGTTCGCATCGCTCCCCTTCGACAACTCCGCGACCGCGACCATCACCGTCACACCGACGGGATCAGGGCCTCTCGCCAACGGCGAACAACACTTCGACGGCAACGGTTACCGTCAATCCCGTCGCGGATCTGGCGATTGCCGTGTCGGCCTCTCCCAATCCTGCTGTCGGCGTGAACCTGATTTTCACGATGACGATCACAAACAACGGGCCCTCGCCGGCTACCAACGTGACTGTGAGTGGGTCATTCACGGCGGGGGCCAACTTTGTTTCGTTCACGCCAAGTCAGGGAACCTGCCAGGGAACAACCAAGTTCAGTTGCTCCTTGGGCTCGATGGCCAGTGGATCGAACGCCACGGTGACCGTCATCCTTACACCCACGGCCGCCGGCCCGTTGGTGACCACGGACACTGTCACCGCCACGGAGCCAGATCCTGTCCCGACAAACAATAGCGCCACGGTTTCTGTGAATGTGGTCTCCGCCCCCATCGTAACGCTGTCTGCCGCCAGCCTGAACTACGCCAGCCAGCCGGTCGGTTCTCCCAGCGCTCCGCAATCCGTCACGCTCACCAACACCAGCGCCGTCCTTGCGCTCATCAATCTGACGATCGCCGCCAGCGGTGACTTCTCCCAAACCAACAATTGCGGCGGCAGCCTGGCTGCTCTGGGCAGCTGCAGCATTCTTGTCACCTTCACGCCCACGGCGGTGGGCACGCGCAACGGCTCCATCACCTTCACCGACAATGCCATCGGCAGCCCGCAGAGCGTCTCGCTCAGTGGCCTTGGTATCACCGCTCCGGCGATCACGCTCTCGCCCGTCAGCTTGGTCTTCAGTGGCCGCTTGGTGGGTACCGCAAGCCCTGCGCTGCCCGTCACGTTGACCAATAGCGGCAACGCCACTCTCAATATCGCGAGCATCGCCATCACGGGAACAAACTTGGGCGACTTCAGCCAGAGCAATACGTGCGGACAGGCTCTGGCTCAATCCGCCAGTTGCACCATCAACGTTGTCTTCCAGCCCACCGCTGGAGGCCAGCGCACGGCTGGAGTGGCCATTACCAGCGACGCTCGCGGCAGCGTGCCCGTGGTGACGCTGTCCGGCACGGGCCTCTCAGCAGGGCTCAACCTGTCCTCTTCTCTGCTGATCTTCGATAATCAGACCGTCGGCACCACCAGCGCCTCGCAGGCTGTTACTGTCTCGAACGGCGGCGCTACCGCCACTGCCGTCACTGGCATCACCGCTACCGGCGACTACGCTCAGACCAACACCTGCGGGAACAGCATTGCCGCCAGCAGCAACTGCGCCATCAAAGTCACCTTCACGCCGACAACTACCGGAACGCGCACTGGCACCGTCAACATCGTCGCCGCCGACAGCGCCGCGCCTCATGTCGTCACGCTCACTGGCACGGGCGTGGTCGTCACGCTGTCTCTCTCCCCAGCCGCCGGTCTGACGTTCAACAATCAGAAAGTCGGTACAACCAGCCAAGCGCAAAACATCACTCTCACCAACACGGGCGGCGCCATGCTGACCATCGACAGCATCGTTCCCAGTGGGGACTTCCTTGAAACGAACAACTGCGGCACAGGGCTGGCTGCCAGCGCCGGCTGCACCATCAGCGTTACGTTCACGCCTACTGCGGCTGGCACCCGAACCGGCGCGATTAACATCACGTCCAATGCGCAAGGAAGTCCGCACACCGCTAACCTCAGTGGTAACGGCGTTACGACAGGCCCCGCAGTCAGCCTCTCCTGCTCTGCCGGGAGCGCGACCTCTTCGTGCAACAGTTTGACCTTCCCGGCCCAGGCCGTCGGCACCCCCAGCGCCGTGCAGAACGTCATCCTCACCGACATTGGCAACGCCGCCCTGAGCATCACCAGCATTGTTCCCAGCGGAGACTTTCTCGAAATGGACACCTGCGGCACGGGCTTGGCTGCCGGCGCCGGGTGCACTATCAGCGTCACATTCAAACCGACCACCACGGGCACAAGGGCCGGCATCGTTACGATCAACGACAATGCCGGCGACAGCCCGCAATTCATCAGCCTCACCGGCACTGGCACTCCCTCTGGGCCAGCCGTTAACCTCTCGGTCACAGCTGTGGCCTTCGGGAATCAGCTCCTCAACTCGACGAGCGCCTTGCAGACAGTAACGCTCACCAACCCCGGCAATGCGGCGCTGACCATGATCAGCATCAAGGCTAGCGGCGATTTCGCCGAGACCGATAATTGCGGCACCAGCCTGGCCGCGACTGCCTCATGCAACATCTCCGTCACATTCACGCCAACTGCAACTGGCGCGCGCGCTGGCGCGATCACCATATCCGATAACGCTCCCGCCAGCCCACAATCAGTTACCCTCTCCGGCAATGGCATGGATATCTCTATTACCACGCCTCCCGGAGGTTCCACTTCGGCCATGGTCGCTGCGGGACAGCCGGCAACATTCCCACTGATATTCACTCCCTCCGGAGGATTCAACGGCTCTGTGACGGTATCGTGCATAAGTGCAATTCCGGCGGGTTCCTGCACGCCATCGCCTAGCTCGTTTACGCTCGATGCTCCGGTCACCGTCACGACGACCGTAACAACGACCGCTCCGTCGCACTCCATTGTCCTGCCTATTCCACGGCTTTCCCCGCGCAACATCGCGCCGCTCCGGACCACGACACAGGTCCTACTGCTGTTCGTTGCGATTCTGGTGTTCTTCCTCGCTCGCCGCCGCCGCCGTGCTTGGATTACGGTGACAGCCGGCTTGTTCCTGGTCGCGTTGGCGGCGGGCTGCGCTGGAGGGTCCGGCAATCCGGGCGTCGTTGGGCAGACCACAGGCACACCCCCGAACACCTACACCGTCACCGTTGTGGTGAAAACGACGAGCGGAGCAACGCGCAGCGTGCCTCTAACCGTGATCGTTCACTAGTTTGCGTGTTCGCTTGCAGTTAAGATTGTTACAGAGGGAAAAGCTTTACGATAATCCAAAACGATGACGCGAGCACCTGAGAAATGCGTTGGCGGTCGGCTCCTATTTGGCGAGCAGATTAGAAAGTTCACCGAATATTCCGGAACCTTCGCCAATTGATTGATTTTGTCCGGGATCGTTCGCCGGCAATTGCATTTCCATTGAAGTCGGGGACATAAGCGCTCCCTCCAACAGAAATCCACGAACAACGACGCTGCTTGTCCAGGTGCGCTCGAGCGCATAAGTGTAGGCAGTCTCGTTTTCGTAGAGCATGCGCTGCAGGATCAGGACTCGGATGAACGAAGCAGTCATGGCTCCGTACTGTTCGGTCATGAGCCTATACGCGCGCTCCAGTCGAGGAAGGATCTCGATGCGATACCTCTCCGCAGTTAATCGGGCGCTGCTATAGTCTTCCGCGTACATTGCGAAGCGGTCCCGAAGCATCAGTTCGACCCGATTTATCTCGTCCCGGGCAGCTTCGAGGCCGGCCTGTTCTGCCGCGATGCCGCCCTGATTGCGGTCCCAGAGATGAAGGTGCACGCCGATTTCAGCAATGCCCTGGAGACCGACCTTCCGGCCTGGAGGGGTGCTGAGCGGCTCGTAATTCTGTTGCAGTCCACCCCGCAATGTCAGGTCGGGAATGGGCTCGCGCCTGGCCCGGCGCAGCGCGGCTTCTGTCCGCTCCACACTGGCTTGCGCTGACCGCACGGCAGGGCTTTCGGCCAGCAACGAAGCGAGCAACTGGCCTTCGTCCAGGGAAGGCAGCTCGGCGTCGATCCGGCCGGCGACGCCGCCTGCAGGCATTGACGGTAGGCCGATGACCGAAGTTAGGATTGTCCATTGGCGCTTCAGCATGGCTTCGGCGATCCCAGCGGCGATCTCCATGCGCTGCTCCTCGGTTTCCGCTTCGAGGATCTCCGTCTCGTCGGCTTGACCCACATTTCCGAGCTGGTGGACGACACGCACCATGGTCTGCGCGATGCCAACGAGATCGCGTTCGAGCGCGAGCCGCTCTTGCGCTGCGAGCACACGGTAGTACGCCATGCGCACGTCATTCTCGACTCGGTGCCGCTGCGCCTCGGCCTCCGCCTGACGCTCCTTTACTTCGGCTGCACCCACCTTGCGATTGAGGCCCAGTTTGCCACCAAGAATGATCGGCTGTTCTACAAAAAATCCTTGCTCACCTCCGCCATAGGAGCCGCCCCGAATCTCTTCGCCAATGTATCCGACGACGGGGTTCGGATATAGCCCCACTTGAAGTTCGCGCCCACGTGCAGCCTCAATCGCGCGCTGTGCCTGCGCGAGCGTTGGGTTATGTACCGTGGCTATGCGCTCTAGCTCCTCGAGCTGGTAGATCGGGCCCGTGACGACGCGCTGCGAATTTCCGAGGCGCGGAAACTGTGGCATGACCTGAGGGATCTCGCCGTGATGATGCATCTCCATCTCCGGCTGCTCGGCCATGGGGAAGAAAACCTTTGGCCTCTGCTGCGATGGTTGCTGCCCGGAGCCCTGCCGCGTCGCGGCCTTGCCAGGTTCAGCCGTCTGTGCAAGCGCCATTCTTGCTCCGAGCAATATCAGTAGGGAACTCCCCAGCGCAGTGACAAACCTTGCAGATTGCGACCTCATCGGGGGCCGCCTTCATGCTCTCCGTGCGAATGTCCCCCAACCGGCGGTGGCGGCGCAACATAACCACGCTGAACGTCATTCATTACCAGGTCATAGAGATCCGGTGGCAGCACTCGCAGCAAGGTCATCATGCCCATCATCATGGCGCTCCAATTCCGCGGGAGGCCGTTGTTCTCGGGCTTGGCGACGGCTTCATCCATGCCCATGTCCATAAAGGCATC
>WNFJ01646769.1_pt1 | contig 10138 bp, 12 predicted proteins | sample 5400461 | NCBI WGS metagenome assembly WNFJ01 (sample SAMN13153349, study PRJNA577476) | soil metagenome | isolation source: 115 cm saprolite on Douglas fir-dominated hillslope | place: USA:California | collected 2013-09-17
ACGGATTCATTATAGAAGCCCCCCTCCGCGAGAAGTAAACTGAGGTAGGGAGCGTCTCGCGGAACTTACTTAATAAAACTTGCCAGCCACTCTGTCAAGCAATCTTTATGGCACAACCGACGATCGTCCGGATACACTAAATCGAGTGTATCCATCGATCCGTCCCATACATCTAACCCAAAATAAGTTGATCCGCAGACGTCTATCCCTGACTGCAAATGCCGGGAACCGGCTGCTCACGACGAAATTCGTGGCCCAATTTTACGGGCCTCTTCTATTCACAATGGGGGGATGTATTGGCCACACATTGGTCAGCATATTTTTCTTCGGAATCCGTCCAGGTCTTTCCTTCCACCAGCAATTTTCCGATACTCAGCTTTGTTTTCAGCAATATGCAAGTTGCATTGAGGATGACCGCCATGCTGTGATCTTCCTCACTTCGTAAAACGCCCACAGCCGGGCCGCCCGGCATTAAGGAGGAATTTCAGTCCGAATCGCCGATTGCTGGGTTACAATGTGGGTCCCCGATCCTAGACCGAGCCATTGGTGTAATTTTCTGGCTCTGTAGTACGTAACCTAAGAAGTGTCTTTGCATCGATACAAGGAGCAGGGCGCCGTATGGCAAGTTCAGAAGTGTCCGCAAAACCCGACTTGGGTTCGCTGCGCATCCACGATGGTCAGCGCGCGAAATCCGGCCTGGGCAGGCGGATCCTCTACGCCGCCATTCCCGTGCTGATCTTTGCCGGTATCGTGGCGGCCGCGTTTGCGTTGCGCAGCCAGAAGCCCTTCGTTGAGGTTGCCGCCGCAGCAAAGGCGGATCCGAATGGGCGGCAGACGCTGCTCAACGCCAGCGGCTACGTTACGCCACGCCGCCGGGCCACCATCGCCGCCAAGATCACTGGGCGCGTTACCGGAGTTTTTTTCGATGAAGGCACTCGCGTCGCGGAGGGCCAGCTCCTCGCTACTTTGGACGATTCCGACGTGAAGCGCGCGCTCGACTCGGCAAAGGCTGATCGCAACTCGTCCAGCGCTGCCATTGCGGACTATGAGGTTCAGCTCAAAAACGCCCAGATCATGCTCCATCGTGCCGAGCAGCTCCAAAAGGCCGGGGTGCAAACTCAGGAAGCTCTCGACAACGCCACCACTGCCGTCGATAGCCTCAAGGCCAAGATTGACCTCGCCAAGCAGCAGGTGGCTGCCGCGGAATCCCGTATCGCGGTTGCCCAGCAAGCAGTAGACAATTGCACCATTCGAGCGCCGTTCGCGGGCATCGTGGTCTCGAAAGACGCACAAGTTGGCGAAATGGTCTCGCCTGTTTCCGCGGGGGGAGGTTTTACGCGGACCGGTATCGCCACGATCGTGGACATGCACTCGAACGAATTTGAAGTGGACGTGAATGAATCCTATATCGCACGCGTCGAACCGGGCCAGGATGTAAAAGCGATTCTCGATGCCTATCCCGACAGGGAAATTCCTTCAAAAGTTCGCACGGTGATCCCTACCGCGGACCGCCAAAAGGCCACCGTAAAGGTGCGCATCTCGATTCCGCATCTCGAAAAGTACAATTTCATCCTCCCGGACATGGGAGTGAAAGTGAGTTTCCAAGGGCCGAAGGAGGCAGCTCCAGCAAAAGGCCCTGGACCCCAGGCCTACATTCCGAAGAATGCCGTTCGAACCGACGCCGGGACTTCGTTCGTGTTTATCGTGCGCGACGGAAAAGTCGAGCGCCGCGCCATCAGCGTGGGGTTGGATCGCGGTACGGACGTTGCGATCCTAGCTGGCGTGCTGCCAGGGGATTCGTTGGTTGTGAAAGGCCCAGAGAATTTGCGTGACGGCGACAAAGTCCAAATCCGGCAATAGGAGCTAAGCATGATCCGAGTGGATGGGAGCGGTAATTCTTCCAGTCTCATCAAAGTACGCGGACTAAATAAGACGTACAAGCGAGGCGGCGAGCAGATCCAGGTGTTGCAGGGCCTGAATCTGGATGCTGACAAGGGTGATTTTGTGGCGTTCATGGGCCCCAGCGGCTCCGGCAAAACCACGCTACTTAATCTTCTCGGCGGCCTCGACGTGCCTTCGGCCGGCAGCATTACTGTGGATGGCGACGAAATCACGCATATGTCCGCCAGCAAGCTCACGCACTGGCGCGCCCGGCACGTAGGGTTCATTTTTCAGATGTACAACCTCATTCCCGTGCTGACGGCGTTCCAGAATGTCGAGCTTCCTCTGCTGTTGACCAAGCTCTCCAAGTCCGAGCGTCGCAAGCATGTGGAAACCGCGCTCGCCATCGTCAATCTGGCGGACCGCATGCACCACTATCCGCGGCAGCTTTCCGGCGGACAGGAGCAGCGCGTAACGATTGCGCGCGCGATCGTCTCCGACCCCACTTTTCTTCTCTGCGACGAGCCCACCGGTGACCTGGACCGCAAGAGCGCCGATGAAATCATGGCGCTCATCGATGAGCTGGTCAGCAAATACAACAAGACCATCCTGATGGTCACGCACGATCCGGTCGTGGCCGCCCGCGCGCACACCACGCTCCATCTGGAGAAAGGCGTGCTGATCGAAGCCGGCAAATCCAAACAGCCGGTGATGGCCGGAGGTGCGGCGTGAAATACAGCAGATTGATCTTCGCCAATCTCTTTCGCAAGAAAGCGCGGCTGATTCTGACCATCGGTTCATTTGCCGTGGCGCTGTTCCTGTTCACTTTCCTGGCGGTGGTCAAGGGCGCGTTCAGCCGCGGCACGGAGCTCGCCGGGGCGGACCGCCTGGTGGTCATCAACCGGGTTGGCCTTATTAATAGCATGCCCGTCTCGTACGGCGACAAAATCCGAAGTATCCCCGGCGTGAAAGTCGTCACTCACAACAATTGGTTCGGCGGCGTTTATCAGGATGAAAAAAACTTCTTCCCGCAGTTCGTCATTGACCCGGACAATCAGCGTCAAGTCATGGCCGAAATGAAAGTACCCGACGATCAGTGGAAAAACTTCGTGAGCGACCGTCAAGGAGCGATCGCCGGAAGAAACCTAGCGAAGCGATTTGGCTGGAAAGTAGGGGACCGGATCCCGCTGAAAAATGCGCTTTACGGGCCGACAAGGACTTGGGAATTCAACCTCGATGGTATCTTCACGAATGACAAGGAAGGCGGCGACGAGAGCCAGTTCTGGCTTCAGTGGAGTTATTTCTATGAGAATATTCCAGATGTCATGAAAGGCCAGGCGGGCTGGTGGGTTCTGAAGCTAGACTCACCGGACGACGCGGTACGAGTAGCCAAGACTATCGATGATGGTTTCGCAAACTCTTCTTATGAAACCAAGACGGAAACGGAATCCGCATTTCAGGCCGGCTTCGCGAAGCAGCTCGGAAATATTCAGCTCCTGATCATGACCATCGGCAGCGTGGTTTTCTTCACGTTGCTGCTAGTTACGGGTAACACGATGGCTATATCGATCCGCGAACGCACCAGCGAGCTGGCGGTGCTCAAGGCCATCGGATTCACGGACCGCTTTGTTCTCTTCTTTGTACTGGGAGAGTCGCTGGTAATTGCGCTGATCGGGGGACTGATCGGGCTCGGTTTGGCGATTATCGCAATTCCTGTCGTCGGCGCCAATCTCAATGGCCTTTTGCCACCTCTGCTTTTGTCCGCCGCCACGTTGTCGGTTGGACTTGTCTTCGCCGTTCTGGTCGGCGCTGCGAGCGGATTGTTGCCTGGTCTCGGGGCCATGCGTTTGCGTGTTGTCGATGCTTTGAGGAGGGTCTGAAGTGGCCATTCCGGTCGTCTACAATTTACGCAGCGTCAAAGCCCGCTGGACTTCTGCAATCGTTGCGGTTCTGGGGATCGCCGGCACCGTCGGGGTCTTTGTGGCCATGCTATCGCTGGCTCGCGGTTTTCGAGCGACGCTGGTTTCTTCCGGCTCTGAAGACAATGCGATGATCATGCGCGCCGGAGCCACATCGGAGATGACGGGGGGCGTGGGCATTGATACCGTCAAGATCGTTCAGGACGCGCCGGGAATCGCACGCGGGGCCGAAGGACCGCTGGTGACTGCGGAGGTCGTCATGGTCGCGCCGATTCCGTTAATCTCCACCGGCACCGACGCGAACGTGCAGCTTCGCGGGGTTTCGAAGAATGTTCTGGAAATTCGCAACAAATTCAAAATCATCCGGGGCCGGATGTTTCAGCCTGGTCTCGCTGAAGTTGTTGTCGGAAAGAACGCGAACATTGAGTATTCCGGCCTCACCGTGGGGAATACCATCAGCCTGGGGAGCGTGCGCTGGAATGTTGTGGGAGTGTTTGACGCGGGTGGCAGCGCCTTTGATTCGGAAATCTGGGGAGATGCGCACCTGCTTGGCCCGGCGTACAACCGGCCGGACACCTTTTTTCAATCGGTGACGGCGCACCTGACATCGCCGAATTCGCTGCAGCAGCTTAGAGACTCGCTGACGACAGATCCCCGGCTGAATGTGGATGTTTCGCGCGAAATTGATTACTACTCGAAGCAATCCACCCGGTTGACCAAGCTCATCACCGTGCTCGGAGGGCTCGTCGCCGGTATCATGGCCATCGGAGCGGTTTTCGGGGCGCTCAACACCATGTACTCCGCCGTCTCCGAACGCGGGCGGGAGATCGCCACGATGCGCGCGCTGGGCTTCGGCGGCCCGGCGGTCGTTTTCTCGTTTGTGATTGAAGCGCTGTTGATTTCATTCGTTGGGGGTCTGATTGGCTGCATCGCCGTACTTCCGCTCAATGGGCTGACGACCGGCGCGATGAACCTGCAAACCTTTTCACACATGGCTTTTGCATTCAAGATCACGACGGAACTGCTTATCAAAGGCATCATCTTTGCCCTGTTCATGGGCGTTCTCGGAGGTTTGTTCCCAGCCATTCGCGCTGCCAGCCTCCCGATCTCGACTGCCCTTCGCGAACTGTAGACCGACGTGCGCTTTCGTCCGCTGAAAACTACGTGGCATGACTAAAGTATAGATGCCCCCCGCGTCTGCGCGTGGTCTCCCTCCGTTGTACTGAATCCGTGTCCATGACGCGGAGAAGCTTCACCTTCGCCGTGGAATGAAACCGAGGGCCAATTGTTTAACGCAATGCCCGCCATGTGTTTTACACTTTGGCATGGCTTTCTTGACGATTCCATGACCGAGAACCTAGCCTAGATGAGAGGGACTGCGGGAACTGAATGAGCGCATTCGGAAAACCGTCCGCGGAGAGGCGCCGCTGCGCATTTTGCGGGAAGTCCATGCCGGCGCATCTGGCGCAGTGCCCCTTTTGCCGCGAGGCGGTTCCCCAGGTGCAACTGTCGCGCCGCAATGGAACGGGCTGGCGGCGCCATGTTCGTCGCGGGCTCCTCTACATGCTTCTGGCAGGCGTGATTCACTATTTCGCCGGCGGGTATGGCGCTCCCATCTTTAAGATCCCCTTGCCCGCACCGGTGATGCCGCTGGTGACGCAATATCTTACGCCGCTGGTTTTTGTCGGCGGCCTTGGTCTGACTGTCTACGGCCTTTTTCTCAAGATCAAATCCTGAGCCACCTTTGCCGGATAGACGCCAGCATGTGACCCGCGCAGCCGGCCGCGTGTCCGAAATAAGACAGTTTGCGAAGAAGGTACCCTGTTCGAACGGCCAGCGTGACCGATTGGGGGAGTACTCTGCCTGCGATCCCGTTTCTGCCGCAAACTGTGTGGCCTACTGAGAAAGGCGAGGCCGGGTCCGTCAGCCTCCAGCCTTTTCACAAAGCTTTCTACTAAGGAGTCAAAATGAAAAGAAATGTTTTGGCCGTACTATTTGCAACATGCGCGGTTTTGTTGCTTGTGACTGTGGGTGCGGGTCGCGCTGCGGCGCAAGGTCCCGCAGGAGCAGGCGCCTCCACAGCCGCGCAAGGAAGTTCCAGTTCTTCGAGCTCGCACAGTTCGCATTCCCTCAATCCCATAAAGTGGGTAAAGAAAGATAAGGATTCCAAGAATTCCCCCGATTCGAATGGCACCCGGAGCGATGTGGAGAAAAAACTCACTCCCAAGCTCCAGACTCAGGGAATCCTCGCCGCCAATTCGAACGCCACCGATGCCTGCGCTTCGTTTACCCTGCTGAATGATTGCCTGGCCGCGCTGCACGCCAGCCACAATCTTGGGCTCGACTTCAATTGCTTGCGCGCGAGCGAAACGGGTGTGCATACGACCGCTGATGTGTCCGGATGCAAAGCCGCCGATAGTGAGAAACCGCAGAGCCTGAACAAAGCGATTCATTTGCTGAATCCCGGGGCGGACGCCAAGGGAGCAACCAAAAACGCCGAGCAGCAGGCCAAGGACGATCTGAAGAACGCCGGCGTGTAAGGGGCCGTCGAGGGAATAGCAGTCCAACGTTCGATAGCTTTCGCCGATATTCGGGAAAACTTGCAGGAAGTTGAAACGGGGCGGGGCCGGTGACGGTGCCCGCCTTTTTTCATTTGGAACTCACGACAGTCGCGGCCCTCGCCTTATTCCTTTTTGAAAGTCAGAGGCGCGAACGAAAGAATTCACAGGGAGCCTTTGGCGTTTAGTCCGAGGCGGCCGCTGCGGAAGTAGGGGCAGCGGCGGAGGCGGAGGATGAAGACGCGGCAGACAACGGTGCATCGGTGTCCGAGGTGACCGTGGCGGCGGTGGCTTGGTACCGGACAATAAGCAGCGTGACATCGTCAGCCTGGTGGGCGCCACGCGCGAAATTCTCGACAGCTTCGAGAACACACTTCTGAAGGTGTTCCAGCGGGCATTGGGTCTGGCCCGTGAGAACCTGCTTGAGCCGCGGAACTCCGAAGAGCTGGTCGTCGGGGTCCATGGCTTCGGTGACGCCGTCGCTGAAGAGGACGAGCGTGTCGCCGGGTTCCAGCTTGAGACAGACGGCAGTGTATTCAGCTTCAGGGACGAGGCCGACGGGGTAGGAGCCTTCGGTAAAAGCTTCCTCAGCGGCGCCGCGGCGAATCAGGAATGGAGAGGGATGGCCGGCGTTGATGTATTCCAGATGGCCGTCCTGGTCGAGGATGCCAAAGAACACGGTGGCATAACGGCCGACCTCGGAATGATCGCAAAGGAAGCGGTTGACATGATTGAAGACGCGCGCGGGATCGATGCCGAGAGTCATTCCGGAGAGCGCGCCCTGAAGCATGGTGGTGACAATCGCGGCACCGAGACCCTTACCGGAAACATCCGCGATGAGAAACGCGGTACGGCCATCGCTTAGCGGAAAGACATCGAAGTAATCTCCGCCGACCGCTAAGCAGGGGAGATTGAATCCGGTGACGGAGAGATGCGGGTATTCGCGGAAGTCGCGCGGGAGAAGGCTTTGCTGAATGTCGCGGGCGATGTTGATCTCCTGCTCGAGGCGCTGGCGTTCGCGCTCGCGTTCGACGAGACGGGCGTTGTCAAGAATGCTGGCGGCGTCCGCCGCGAGAGCGTCGAGGATCTGGCGGTCGAGTTTGGAGAAGGCCGCTGGACGGCGCGAATCCAGATAGAGCACCCCCAGAAAATCGCCACGCTTGATGTTAATCATGGATTCATCCGTCTTGGGAGGGATCACCACCACGGCGCGCAGGCGTTGCGCGACAATACTATGCGCCGCCTGCAGATCCATATCTGCCTGCGCGAGATCCTCGGTGATTACGGGAGACTGCTTCTTGAGCGCAAGCTGGATGGCGGTCTGGCTGGGAGTGAGGCTTTCGGGTGGAAGACGGAGTCCGCCGCTGCGCCGCGCGAGCTTTACTTTGAGCGTGCCTGCAGCATCGGATTCGAGGAGCAAGCCGCGGTCCGCGTCCGTGACCGAGACAGCATGATCCAGCATGTGGCCCAGCACCACGTCGAGCGGAAGCTGGGAGTGCAGGAGAGAAGTTGCTTCCAGTAGACGCTTCAGCTTGACAAGACCGCCGCCAGTCGGCTCCGAACTGGTGATGTGCTCCATGCGCGTGAGCAGTTGAGGAAGAGAATTGTCGTCAGAGCTGCTGGCGGAGCGGAACAGGATTTCGTAGGAATCCTCCAGGCCAAACGTAATTGAGTCGCCGTCCTGAAGCTCGCGGCTTTCGACTTTTTCGCCGTTCACGAAAAGACCTCGGCGCTGGCCACGATCCTCGACGTAAAAGCGATTGGCTTCGATGACCACTGCGGCACAATTCCTGGAAATGCGCCGGTCGGAAAGCTGCAAGTGATTGCCGGTTTCGGCGCCGCGCCCGATCATGAAGGGCGTCTGCGTGATGCGGACATAACGGCGCGCGCCGTCGGGCGAGACGACTTCGAGAACTGCTTCACTGGCCAGGGGCGGAGCTGTGTCGGTCATGGGCCACTCGGTGCGGCATTGTAGCACGCCAAAGGGGGCACGTAGATAGGAAGGTCAGCAAGGCCGGGTCAGGCATGGCTCGGGAACCACTGCGCCCCGCTCCTTAGTTTTAGGCAACCGCGGACATTAGGATCGTTTAGCCTTGGCGCGAGAAACTCTTGCCGTGTGGCGTTGGTCTAGTCCCTGGCGAATCAGAGTCTTGATCACCGCTTGCCTGCTGATATTGAGCTCTCTTGCGGCGTTCTCCAGTTCCTCCAGCATGGACGTCGTGAAGTCCACGTTCACGCGTTGGATGGGCTTCATCATCCGGCCGGAATTGTTAAAAAACCGTGAAATGTCCTTGCCGTTGTCCGCCATTCGCGCGATGGTCTCCGCCGAGGTCGGCTTCTTCTTATGGTGTGTGTTCTTCATAGAGTTTCCGTTCTGCCGCGGTTGCTTTCCACAGCGTCACCAAATGGACGAACTCTCCTTCGGAATCTTCCCGAATCTCATAAATCACCGAGTATAAGCGGTCGCCCACCCAGCCGATAGCGCGATGCTGAATAGGGAAGTCCGAACGTTGATCGGCGTAGTAGGGATGAAAGAATACTTCCTGAGCCTCCTCGAAGCCGATTCCGCGCCTCGGATTCCGCCTAAGGCTCTTGCTCTTCCGCTCATCGAAGTGGAATCGCACAGGGTATAACTGTTATACCATAACAGGATACGCGAGCAGAAGGAGAATTTGAGATCTTTTTTCAGCAAAAGCGCAGGATTGGCTAGTGAGGCGCGAGGGTCGTGGAGAAGCTGTGTTTGGCAGCGTCATCATACAGGTGAAGAAGCTGTGAGGCGCGTTTCAGCAAATCCGACGGCAGGTCTCCGGGTTGGTAGTCCACCCATCCGGTGGTGTAAGCCAGAGTCAGCTTCCTTCCCGCGCAGTTCATTTCCAGGGGGCCCAGCCGGTTCAGGACCAGCTTGACTTCACCCAGTCCGCACTCAGGCAGCACCAGCATGAAATCGTCGTCCTTCAAGCGCACCGCAAAATCGGAACCGCGGCACGCCTTCTTCAAACGGCGGGCTAGCTCTTTCAACGCTGCGTCCGTTGCCGATAAACCATAACGCTGATTCAGCTGGTCAAATTCCTCCAGATGAATTGTGGCCAGGCTCAAAGCACTGTTCTGCCGTTTGGCGCGGGCAATTTCTTTACCGAGCTGCTGTTCAGCGAAAGCTCGCGTAAATAATCCCGTAGCTAGATCCGTGCTGCTCGTGTCAGGGATTTGATCCTGCGGGGCTTCCTCTCCAGCGCCTGCTCCGGCGAGGTGCCTTCGTTCGCGGCGGAAAAACCACTGGCGGTAGACGAGCCAGCAATTGAATACCAGAAGCAGGCACAGGACTCCCCAGCGAGCCTGGTCGGGACGGATTTCGTAGAAATGTGCCTGGTGCAGGAAGAGTGAGCGAAAAGCCGTTAGAGCGAATGCCGTTCCGGAAAGCACGGTCACAAAAAGCGTGGAGAGCCAGAGCCACCATTCCCGTCGCCCCAACTGGCGCAGGCCTGCTTCCACGTGCTGGGCGCGGAACGCGGGGTGTCCCTCGAGCGGCGAGGGATTTTGCTGGGCGGCGCGAAGACCTGTCATGAGTGCCATATTTTCGTGAGGAGTCGCCTACGAGACTACTTTAGGCCGATGCTGCAAAACGAGGCAACCGCGAAATGGTACAGGCCCGTTCACAACAAGAACCTGACCCAACGGCCAGAGGAAAGAGCCGAAGAATTTCGATAGTCCAACTTTTTAATCTCGAGGCCGGCACTGAAACTTACTAAATCCCGGTCTGGGGAGTGCCATTGAGCGGCGGCT